>Ga0082212_10001865_pt1 | contig 31067 bp, 28 predicted proteins | sample TergutNt197P3_FD_71548 | JGI IMG/M metagenome (GOLD analysis project Ga0082212, IMG submission 71548) | Neocapritermes taracua P3 segment gut microbial communities from Petit-Saut dam, French Guiana - Nt197 P3 | ecosystem: Host-associated > Arthropoda: Insects > Digestive system > Gut ...
ACCGGGAGCTTGTGTTTTGAACAAAATTACGCGGGTGTTGAAGGGGATTCCGCCTCGGGCGCGGAACTCGCGGCCCTGCTTTCCGCCCTCTCGGATCTTCCTGTCAGGCTTTCACTGGCCTTTACCGGGGCTGTCAGCCAGTCCGGCCAGATTATGGCCGTAGGCGGCGTGAACAGAAAGATCGAAGGTTTTTTTCAGGTCTGCGCACGGCATGGACTGACAGGCGATCAAGGCGTCATCATCCCGCGCGACAACCTGGATCACCTCATGCTTTCGCGCCGCGTGGTGGATGCAGCGGCCTGCGGACGTTTTGCCGTCTATCCGGTACAGCACATCACCGAAGCCATGGAGCTGCTCACCGGCATGCCTGCCGGACGCAGGCGCAAAGACGGCAGTTTTACGCCGGGATCCATATACCGGAAGGTGGATTCCCGCCTGGTGGAAATGGGAAAACTCGCGGCGCAGGCCTACAAACGTCTGGGCGGCAAACGCTGAAATATGTCGTGTGCCGCTATAACCCTGATGCCGACCATTTATCGTTGCATTTTGTTCAGTAACTTGATAATAATATGCCTGCATTAATAGAGAATTGTACCATGAATCGCATTGACCCAAATACCGAAAGAACCGTCCGCGCCTTCCTCGCGGAAATCGAAAGACGTTATGATGTCGCAGGCGTTATCCTCTATGGAAGCCGCGCCCGCGGCGCCCACGATAAGGATAGTGATGCGGATGTAGCGGTGCTCTTAAATGGTACTCGCCGTGATTATTGGACTGTTCTGGGAGACATGGCTGCGGTCGAGTTCGATGTTATGCTCGAAACCGGCATCCTCGTTTCCGCACTTCCAGTCTGGCTCGATGAATGGGAAAACCCTGAAAAACATTCAAATCCGCACCTGCTTTACAACATCAAGCAGGAAGGAATGTTGGTATGAAAAGTGAACCGTTCACGGCTGAAACCATGATGGCCAAAGCCAAAACCACATATGCAGCCGCCAAATTTTTGCTGGAAGGCGGCTATGCGGAAGAGGCAGCCAGCCGCGCATATTATGCCATGTTTTATGCTGCACGGGCAGCCCTGTTGGCGTCAAATGCGCCGGTCGATCCTAATACGATACGGAAGCACAGTGGTCTGATCGTGGCTTTCGGCGAGCACCTTGTCAAAGATGGTCCTGTATCGAAAGCATTGGGAAGTGTTCTGAATAAAGCGTTCAAAACCAGGCTGACGGCTGATTATGAAGGAAAGTTTTTGGAGCGCGACGAGGCTCTGGAGATTGTTTCGCAAACCGAAGCGTTTGTAACCGCCATGCAGTCTGAATTTATGCCCCACATCCTCGACGAAGATGACGATGAAGGACCTGGGCCGTAATAATACGGCATGCAATGGTCGGATGAACACGCGGCAATACCTCTTGGTCTGCGGGACAGCCCTATTCAGCGTAATGGGCGTGTCCAGCGTGTTGCCCGTGCTGCCCCTGCTTGCCAAGACCTTTCGCATCGCTGATTCCAGCCTCGGCATTCTGATCGCCGCTTTCACCCTGCCCGGAATTTTTCTGGCGCCCTTGGGCGGCGTGCTTGCAGATCGCGTGGGGCGCAAAAACGTGCTGATACCCAGCCTTGCGCTCTTCGCCCTCGGCGGACTGGGCTGCTTTTTTTCCGGCAGCCAAACGGAAATCATCCTCTGGCGGATTGTGCAGGGCATCGGCGCGGCCAGCCTGGGCACCCTGTACAACACCCTGATTGGGGATTTATGCCTGGATGAAGCTGAACGGCTCAAGGCGCTCGGCAGGACCATGATGCTTGTCGCCATGGGAGGAGCGCTCTTTCCGGCAATTGGCGGAGTGATGGGCGAATGGCGTCTGATGAGCCCTTTTTTACTGGCCCTGTGCGCCCTGCCCCTGGCGTTGCTGGCCTTCGTCACCGACTTGCCGCGCCCCGCCGGAACAGGCCAAAGCCTGGGCAGCTATATGCGCCAAGGGGTCAGCCGCATCAGCGAACGCGGCAACTTAAGCCTCTTCGCTATTTCCTTCATTATTTTCGGCATCTTGTACGGCCCCATCATCACCTATTTCCCCCTGCTGGCCTATGCGCGCCATGCGGCAAGCCCGCCGCAGATCGGGTTCATCTATGCCGCGACCATACTCGGCATCTCGTTCGGGGGGCTTTTCATGCCCAGGCTTGCCCGGCGCTTTTCCGCCTGCGAGCTGGGCCTGTGCGCGGCCGCGTTTTTCTGCGCCGCCATGTTGCTGATGCCGTACGGCACGTCATTGTGGTTCTGTACCCTGCCGGTGCTCTGCTATGGTCTGGGACAGGGAATGTTATATCCCGTCGCCATGTCCGCCCTGACAGGCGGCGCGCCGGAACATAGCCGCAGCATCGTGCTCGCCGCAAACGCCACGACGATCCGCCTGAGCCAAACCCTGATGCCGAGCCTGTGCGGGGTCCTGTTTACCTGGTGGAATTTTGAAGGCGTCTTCGGCGGGGGCCTGCTGATGGCCGGCCTGCTTTTTCTGTTGGCGCCCGTAGCATTGCGCCGGGATCTGCAATAGATTGCCGGCAAAGCGCCGGAGACGGGCTGTATCGGCAGCCTCGCAAATTACGAAGACCCCCAGCGTTCCTTCCATTCTGTGAGGACCCGCAGCGCCTCAAGCGGCGTGAGGCTTTGCGGATCAAGCGTACGCAGGGCGGACAGCACAGGCTCTTCCGGCGCGGGGGACGCCCGTTCCGCCGGAGCTTGATCTAAACCGGGCAAAACGAGCATATCCGTACGCACGATCGGCTCTTTCGGACGTTTTTTCTCGAGTTCGGCAAGCAGTTGCCTGGCCCGCTGCACAAGCGGCTGCGGCACGCCGGCAAGACGCGCCACTTCAATGCCGTAGCTGCGATCGGACGGGCCGGGCACAAGGCGGTGCAGAAACAGCAGTTCCCCGCCCCACTCCCTGATGGCGATATTCATGGTGAATACCCCCTCCACCGCGCCTTCCAGGGCTGTCAACTCGTGGTAGTGCGTGGCAAAAAGCGTGCGCGCGCAGCCGTTGCCCCGGCGGGCCATATCCTCCACCACGGCCCATGCCAGGGCCAGACCGTCATAGGTGCTGGTGCCGCGTCCTATCTCGTCAAGGATGGTCAGGCTGCGGCGCGTGGCCTGACGCAGGATTCTGGCCGTTTCCATCATTTCCACCATAAAGGTGCTCTGCCCCCGGCTCAGATTGTCCGATGCGCCGACACGCGAAAATATCCGGTCCGCAAGGCCGATCCGCGCCTCTGTGGCGGGAACGAAGGAGCCCATTTGCGCCATGATGCAGATAACGGCCGTCTGGCGCAGCACGGTGGATTTTCCGGCCATGTTCGGGCCGGTGATAAGAGCCAGGTTGCGCCCCGGCCGCAAAACGACGTCGTTGGGAACAAAGTTCGCTGCGCCAATCGCCTGCTCCACCACAGGATGCCGCCCTTCACGGATATAAAGCTCCGCGCCCTCGTCAAGCACGGGCCGCGTCCATGCATGGCGGCGGGCCAGCGTAGCCAGGCACTGCCAATAATCAAGCTGCGCGATACAAAGCGCCATGAACAGCAGACGGGGGCGGAAAAGGGCGACTTGTTCGCGCAGTTCCTGAAAAAGCTTGAATTCAAGCGTATTGCGCCGTTCCGTCGCGGACGCGATCTGCGTTTCCAACTCGTTGAGCCCCGGCGTGGTGAAACGCTCGGCATTGGCCATGCTCTGCCGGCGAATAAAATGATCGGGCAGCGTCATGCCGACGGTGGCGGCCCTGGAGAGTTCAAAATAGTATCCGAAGACGCGATTGAAGCCGAGCTTCAGTTTTGGCAGGCCGCATGCGCGTTGTTCCTGTTCCAGAAGGCGCTGCAGACGTTCTTCGCCGTGTTCGGCAAGCTCAAGCAGTTCGTCAAGCTCGGCATTGTAGCCGCTACGGAACAGGCCGCCCTCGGTGACTTGCGGCGGCGGCGCATCCAGCAGCGCGCGTTCAAGCAGTTCGCGGCATTCTTCGAGGTTATCCCAATGCGCGAGCACCCGGCGCAGGGCGCCGGGCAACTGCCCTTCTTCCTGGCGGTCGGCATGGGCGTCAGGGGCATCCGCACTGTCCAGCGCTTCGCGCACCAGCGGCAGCGCGGCAAGGCTGTGGCGCAGGGCGACGAAATCTTTAGGGGCGGCCCGGTTCAGGCTGATGCGGGTGCTCAGCCGTTCAAAATCATAGACCGCCTCCAGGCGGCTTCTGAGTTGTTCGCGGGCGCTGTCCGCCAGCGCAAAATGCTGCACCGCGTCCAGGCTTTCTTCAACAGGTTCCGGCTCTCGCCAGGGATGGCGCAGGCGCTCTTCAAGGAGTCTGCCGCCCATGGGGGTTACCGTGACATCCAGGACAGAGCGTAAGGTTCCCCGGCCTTTCCTGCCGTCCAGGGTGTAAAAAAATTCCAGATTGCGTTCCGTCACCTCGTCAATAATAAGATGGCGTCCCAAATCCAGCGCCCTGAACGGACAAAGATGCCGCAATTCCTGCTTCTGCGTCTGGACAAGGTACGCCACAAGCGCGCCGCAGACCTGGACGAGTTCCGCTTTTCCCTCCAGCCCGAGCGCGGCAAGCTCCCGTACCCCCTGCACTTCCAGCAGGCGTTCGCCGGCCCGCTTGAGGGCGAAATGGCTCTGAAAGGGAAGGCGCACCAGCGGCGTGTTCTCCAAATGCAGGGCAGACGGAAGACGCTGATTGTCGGGCAGCAACAGTTCCTTCGGGGCCATTTTTTGAACCCACTGCCAAAGTTCCATCTGTCGTTTGCTGAACAAGCCGGACCATTCGCCCGTTGAGGCGTCAAGCCATGCAAAGCCGCCCTGGCGCGCTTCCTCGTTCCAATATACTGCGCCAAGGTAGCTATGGCTGCCCGGTTCCAGATGGATGTCCTCAAGCACGGTGCCCGGGGTGATAATGCGGGTAACGGCGCGCTTTACCAGACCTTTGCTCTGACGCGGGTCTTCCATTTGCTCGCAGATGGCGACGCTGTAGCCCTTGTGTGTCAACTGGGCCACATAGGCAGGCGCGGAGTGCCAGGGCACCCCGCACATGGGGACGGGATCTTCAGCCTCGGGATTACGGCTGGTCAAGGTTATTTGCAGTTCTTTGGCGGCAAGCACCGCATCATCGAAAAACAGCTCGTAAAAATCACCCATACGGTAAAACAGCAGCACATCGCCGCATTCTGCCTTGATGCGCAAGTACTGCTCAAACATGGGGGTGAGCTTTTTGGGGACGCTGCTCATGATCGGAACGCCTTACACCCACCGCATGGCGTCATTGCGGTGCAAACGAAGATCCGGCGCCTTCCGTTTGGTCAATGCTCAGCCTTATACGTCCTTATCGGGATCAGGGGCGGTAATATCCTCTTTCGCCTTCTCAGTTTTTTTGAAGGGCAAGGAGATCTTCGCTTCCGCCGGAGTGGCGACAGTGGCCTTGGAAGCCGTTGCCTCGTATTTGGCCACTTCCTTCTCCAGGTTCCGCACCTTCCACTGGGCCCGCATCAGCTTTGCGGAGAGGGTGATTTTGTCCCACAGGAGCAGCGCCATGGCAAAGAGCGCTCCCAGCAGGAAGCCGGCCAGCAGGATGAAATAGGTCGGCAAGGAGATGGGTTTCATGGGAGGAAGGAAAAAGAGATGCAGCTTGAGCGCCATATCCTTGCCCAGCACTTCCTGGTTCTGGAACAGAAAGAGCATGGAGACGAAAAAGATCAGAACCAGCAACAGAACCTTGATGTAACGCATGCATTCCTCCTCGATAGTATTATAGCAAAGCATCAAAATGGGGTTTTAGTCCGGCATAGGTGGCAAGCAGGTGCTCCGGCATGACGCGCACTTCATCCATGACGGCCATAAAGGACGAATCCCCGTTCCAGCGCGGGACAAGGTGAAAATGCAGATGCTCCCGGATGCCCGCTCCCGCCGCTTCACCGATATTCAGGCCGAGATTTTGCCCCTGGCAGTGGACAGATTCCTGTAAAATTCTCGAGCATTGCCGCAACAGGCTCATGATCTCCGCAGCTTCTTCTTCCGTAAGCGCTTGCAAATCCATGATATGCCTGTAGGGCGTCACCATCAAATGCCCGCAGTTATAAGGGAATTTATTCATAATAACGAAGGTATGCCGCCCCCGGTATAAAACCAGACGCTGCTCGTCTTCCTCGCTGTGGGAAGGAAGACACAACACGCATGCGTCCGGCTTGGGAGATACAATATATTCTATGCGCCACGGCGCCCAAAGTTGCTTCATGCCTGCTCACGGAGGTTTGTATTCCGTAGCATCTTATACATCTCGCCTTTTGGGAGCAAGCTTTTTTGAGGGCGCCGGGATTTCTTTCGCATTGAGTTGCTGGGCCAGGCTCGTGGCCAGAATGCGTTGCAGGGACGGAGAAGTGGCTTTGCCGTCCAGCTTTGCCGCCAGGACAAGACGCATGATATGCCCCAAAAGCGGCCCTGGCGAAAGCCCCATGTCAAGAAGCTCCTTGCCGCTGATATCCAGTTTTTCATAACGCCACTGCGTGATGAAATGGGAAAGGTTCCTGCGCATATCTTCGGACTCGGTGCGGGCCATCATGAACAGCACGCCGTCCAGAGGGATGTCAACAAGCAGATGGTACAGTTCGCTCACGGCGCCGCCGCCGGCCTGCCAGGCTTCAGCCTTGGGATGGGCAGCCCGGACGCGTTCGCGCAGGGCAAGCAGTTCTTCCTTCTGTTTCCGCGGAACGCCCAGGCGGTCAAAAACGCCGCCGGTTTCCTGATAGCTGAGAGTCCGGCACAAGCCCAGCAGATACGCATACCAGGGCTGAGGCTGCTCTTCAAAAAAGAGCAGGCGGTACCAGTCGAGGACTTCGCGCAAAGCGCGCAGGAGGGAAAGGAGCGGCGGATGCAGTTTCAGACAGGGATGGACGGCGGAAAGCAGATCGAAGTCTTCCATGCGCACAAGGCAGTCAACGGGATTTTTGTCATCGAAGACAAGCTTCAACTCGTGAAAAAGGCGGGCGCCGGAAACCTTGTCCATGAATTTATGCGCCACGGCGCTTCGTATCATGCGTTCAGTGGCCGGGCTCAACTTGAAAGCATAGCGTTGCTCAAAGCGGATCGCGCGCAGGATGCGTGTCGGGTCCTCCACAAAACTCAAGGTATGCAACACCCGGATGGCCCGTTCCTTCACATCGCGCTGTCCGCCGAAGAAGTCCACAAGCTGACCGAAAGACGCCCGGTTCAAGCGGATAGCCAGGGCGTTGATGGTAAAATCCCGGCGGAACAGATCCATCTTGATGGAGGAAAGTTCCACCGTGGGCAGGGCCGCCGGATATTCATAATACTCCAGGCGGGCCGTGGCCACGTCAATGCGCGCCTCAAGCCCGTCCTTGTCGGAATAGATCACGACAGCGGTCAGAAATTTCTTGTGCGCGCGCGTACGGCCGCCCAGTTCTTTTGCCAGCGCGCGGGCAAAGGCGATGCCGTTGCCTTCCACAACGAGATCGATGTCGTAATTCTGGCGTTCCAGCAGCAAATCGCGAACTACGCCGCCCACAATATAGACGGGCAGCCGCATGGCGTCGCCCAGCCCGCCTATGCGGCGCAGCAGTTCCAGATGCGTTTTGGGAAGCCTGTCGTGCAGCAGTTTGCGCACATCCCGCTCCCTGCCGGCGGATTCGCGCAGGGGAATGGAAAGGCGTCCGGGTTCCTCGGCAAAGACATTGATAAGATCCGTACGCGTCACAACGCCTACGGTCTGTTCCTGATCCAGAACAGGCGCCAGCCGCTGACGTCCGGCAATGATGATTTCCATGAGATCATGCAGGGATGCGTCCTTCTGCACGGTTTGCACACTGCCGCGCATGAACTCCGAAACGTCCAGGCCGTCCAGTCCGTGTCCGGCCGCTCGCAGCGCGGTCTGCAAATCCAGGATGCCCACACAGATCTTCGTGCCTCTCCTGAACACGGGGACCGCCTTGAGACCGAAGCGTTCCATAAGTTCCTGCGCGTCATGGATGCTGTGGTCCTCTTCAATGCCCACCACGGGAGCGGACATATAGTCGGCGGCGCGCTTGTCGCTGTTGACCTGGGCGTAGAGCCGGCGGAAAATTTCATCCCGCACCTGCGGCAAGGTCTGGTCGCGCACGGAAGCGGACGCGGCGTAGGCATGCCCGCCGCCGCCAAAGCCCTGGCACACCTTGCCCACATTGATGCAATCATTCCGGCTGCGCGCCACCACCTGCACCCGATCGCCCATACGCCCCAAGGCGAAAAGCACCTCAAAGCGTTCCATTTCCATCAGTTTATGGGCCAGCGGGGCAAAATCTCCCAGGTAGCTGTCAAGCGAGGCTTCGGCCACCGCCACCGGAACGCCGTTCAGGTGATAGGTGGAGGCGGATTCCAGCAGATCGTTCAACACTTGCACATGCAGGCTTGTCAGTTCATGCCCGGTCAGTTCCCTGACAAGTTCCATGTCCATGCCGTATTCCCGCAGGGCGGCGGCGGCAAGAAAATCCCGGACGCTTGTGGAACTGAAGGTGAAGGATCCTGTATCCGCGTACAGGCCGAGTCCGAGGATGCTGGCGTCTTCACAGGAAAGGGGGAATTTGCGGCGGCGGATTTCCTCCAGCAGCAAGGTCACGGTGGCTCCCACCGCTGCCGTGTGGACAGTGTGCGCCTGGACATCGTCCGGAGAATCCGGATGATGGTCCCACACCTCAATGGCAATATCCTCCCGGTTCAACAGCGCGCTCACATGCGGCACCCGGGCGCGCTGCCTGCAATCCACCAGGACCAGACGCGAAATGCTTTGAAAGTCTATCTCCTTTGCATCCTGAAAATGGTACATGGAACCGGCATATTCGTGAAAAAAAAGATGCATGGCCCGTTCCTGCGTACCCGGAAAAAGGAGTATGCTGTCCGGATACAGCGCGGCAGCGCCGATCAGGGAGGCAAAAGCGTCAAAATCCGCATTGACGTGGCAGGTGATAAGCGTAGCGCGGGTATTCATGGCGCGTCTTCCCGCGTCCGGCAGCGCGGATGGTAGGCATTATGGATGCGGCGCAGGCGGCCGGACTGCACATGCGTATAGATTTCCGTCGCGCTGATATCCGCGTGTCCCAGCAGGATCTGGACGGAACGCAGATCCGCGCCGCCTTCCAGGAGATGGGTGGCAAAAGAATGTCTGAAGGTATGCGGAGAAATGGCCCGGCGGATCCCCGCCTTCAGCGCGTACTTCCGGACGATTTTCCACAGCGCCACACGCGAGAGGCCCTTGCCGGAACGGTTCAAAAAAAGCGCGTCTTCCTTGGGAGAGAAAGCGGGACGCCAATCCCGCGCGTAGTCAGTGAGCAGGGATACCGCCATGCCGTGCAGCGGCACAAGGCGTTCCTTCGCGCCCTTGCCGAACACGCGCAGCACGCCTCGCTGCGCATCCAGATCCAAGACCCGCAGCTTGCACAGTTCGCTCACCCGCAACCCTGCTCCATACAATATTTCCAGCATGCAGCGGTCCCGCGCGCCCAATTTTTCCCGCATATCCGGAAGCGCGAGAATGGCATCCATTTCCCTTTCATTCAGGACTTCCGGCAGCAGGCCGGGCAGTTTCGGGCGTTCGAGAAAGAGCGTGGGGTTGTCGCGCACCAGCCCTTCCTCGAACGCATAGGCAAAAAAACCACGCAGGGAGGACAGGTGCCTGGCCAGGGATCGCCCGGCGTGTCCGCGTTTCCTCAGCCACGCAAGATACAGAAAAAGCGCGTGTTCATCAATTGTGTCAAGCGCGGCCGGTTCAGGCCGCGCGTCGCACATTTCCTCAAGGAAGGCGTGGAAATTGCGCATATCCTGCTGATAGGCGGCCACAGTGTTTGCGGAAAGCCCCCGCTCGGCCAGGAGATGATCCAGCCAGGCAGAAACCAGGAGAAGGATGGGAGGCGACGCGACGCTGTTCACGGTTTTGCGCTACTCCGGTCTTTTCAAAACGATGAAGTGTTCTGTTTCATCCACCTTGCGCCATTCGCCGCCCACCCTGATCGGCACGGAATAGCGGCGGGAGGCATAGGCGTCCGGGCTTTCCACATGCATTTGATCGCGTTCCATAAATACCACGATATCGCGTTCCACCAGAAGCTGGTAGTTCTCTTCCACACGGCCGGCTATCCACCAGTCCATGACCCATTCGGCCGGATAGACCGGAACGTCATCGTTGAGAAAATACGCCAGGGGAAAGGCGGGCAGGGTTTTATACCTCGCGCCGTAGCGCTCGCGCAAGGCGCGCAAATCGCGCAGCTTGGCGAGCATTTCCCCATCCACATACACGCCGCTTGCCTTCGGATATACCTGCCCCGCGTCGTGGACCAGGCCGGCGCGCGGCATGGGGCGTACAGGAAAAACATAGGGGTACTCATAGCCCACCCGGAACATGACAAGGCCGCAGACAAGCATGACCCATGCAGCGGTTCGCGCCCGGCCGCCAAGCCGCACATGCGCGAGTATGCCGCAAAAAACAAGCGGCAGCGCACAAAAAGCCGGAATTTTATACCCGCCGCTGATGCCGACCGACCAGGAAAGCGCCAGGGCAGCCCCAAGCGCTACAGAGGCGCGGGCAGGCGAAGGCGGGCGCAGGCCTTGCGCGCCGTCTTTCAGAGCTTCGCGCAAAAACGCCGATGGGAACACGACGCACAGCCCGCCCACGACCATCAGGAAGGTGGGCCAGGAATCTCCGAAGCCAATCCAGCCTCGCGTCTCCAGCGCCATCCGGATGTAGACGCCGGTCAATATCATGAAATACAAGGGAAAGGGCTGGAAAAAAAACGAAACCGGCGTCTCTGCCAGCCGTCGGCAGATGGACGACGCGGGGCGCGCGGGAAAGAAGCGGGAACGCAGCGCGCAGACGCGCCATAAGGCGTATGGGGTAAAAGCCAGGCCGGGCAGCAGCCAGTTTTGGGCAAGGTAAATGACGATTCCGGCCTTCAGCGCTTCATTGACGTCAAGCTGTCCTGTTGTCTGGGCGCGAAAAGCCTCCCAGGCGCCAAAATAGGATAATACGGCATAGTGAACGGAAACGACCAGCATTATGCCTGCCAGGCACCACAGGGCTTCACGCTTGCGCGCCCGGCAGAAGAAAACCATGATGACAAGCGCTACGGGCACGAACACGAACGACTGCTTGGTAAGCATGCACGCGCCTGCGCACATGCCCGCAAGGACAGGCCAGCCGGAAATGCCGGCAAGCAGGGAGGCGGAACCGAAGAAGACGCCGTCCACAGTATGCCAGGGCATGGGGGGAAAGCAGTGCACGCTCCATACAAAGCCCAGCGCTGCCAGCAGGGGCAAGGAAAGTTCCATGCGCCGGCAATCAAACACGCGCGCCAGATAGAGCGCGCCCATCCAGGACGCAGCCGCCAGTTCGGCAAGAAAGCCCAGTTTGCCTGCCAGCACGGCGACTCCGTCCGGGGTGACGGCAAGCCAAAATGCATGCCAGTACAAGGCCGCCGGGGGCGTGATGAAATAAAAATCCCGGTACGGCACTTGTCCCTGCAAAAGCCGCCAGGGGTAGCCGTAAAAGAAACCAAAATCCGTGCTGTCCATTCCGTAGGGCGCATAGAATACCGCATACCCAAGAATGAGGGCTATGACTCCCAAATGCGCGATATTGCGCCGAAAGGTGTATGTATAGGCGATCATTTTGGATAGGTATGCATATTTTAGATTTTATTTAGAATATTTCTTGATTTTTTCTAGACTACGCGCCGCACCTTCTCAATTTGCTATAATAGGCTATGATTATTAAATTATATGGCAAATGCCCTGCTTTGCCCCCATTCAGTCCAGGCAAAGCAGGTCGAAACGATTCCCTGTGAGGCATTTGCCGCCGCCTGGCGTAACCTCGAAGGTGTTTTCCACGCCGACCATGCCTATGCCCGGCAGACCTATCTTGGGTTCAACGGCGATCGTCATGCCCGCTTGCAAAGGCTCGTCAAAGCGGCGGGCCAGCACGGGCTGCTCGTCAATAACCAGGCCGATGCCGTGACCCAAAAACTGCACCTTGTTGTCGCCCAGGCCCATGAAGCCTTCCGTGAATTGTGTTGGCCGCACGCGCTCGCATGCATCCTCCCAAATCGAGGAAGGCAAAACGCCCGGCCGGAGGGAACTTGCCGCCCGTTCCTGTATTTCCAAGCACAATGCATAGGCCTCGCGCACCACATCCGGCACGCTCGCTTGCGCCCCCGACCAGTACATCTGGGTTTTGTCCGTGTTGTAGCCTTCAAAGCCGAAACCCACATCCAGCATGAGCACCTCGTGCTCCCGCCACACGCTGTGCGCATGTCCCATGAAGGGGACAGCGGGATGCTCCCCTTTCACGCCCAAGGGGCCGTTGTAATGGCTCGGATAATTGCCGTTTTCCCCGGCGGCCACGTGTCCGAGAAAGACCTCTTCTCCATGGTTGCCCATGCGCAGCATGCCGCAATGGCCGTGCTCGAAAAAGATCTGCCACACAAGATGCGAGATCTCGCGTTCGCTCATGCCGGGGCGCAGGCGGGCGGGCAGCAGTTCGTAAAGACACCTGTGCTGCCGTTCCCCGCATATGCGCATCTTTGCCAGTTCCCAGGGGCTTTTCACGGAACGGGCGGTCAGCATGACCTGTTCGCCGGGCACAAAGCGGATGCCGGGCAGGCGCGCTTGCAGCGTCGTGCTCAGGGACCAGGGCAAGGCCGACATTTCCGCGGCCGCCACGGGGCTGAGAGGCGTAGCGGCCTGTTCGCACAGGCCCGCGATCTCTCCATAGGATCGGAAAAGCGCCGCGTTCGTCTTCGGACTTTCCAGGCGGCACCGCTCCAAACCTTTGCGGACCAGCAAGAGCGGCTCCCCTTCCATCGGCAGCCAAAGCAGGCCGTTGGCATAGGCGCCTGTCAGATAATAAATGTTGAGGCGGGAAAACAGCATAAGCCCGCCCGCTTCCGGCGCGCGTTCGGCCAAAAGCCGCCGACAGCGCGTCTGGCGGGCCAGCCGTTCTTCATCAGGCAGGAGTTCGCCGGCTGTACACATAGTCTCCTCCGGTTGCTTGCAGCATGGCGACAATATCCCAATATTTCCCGTGAGAAAAGCGGCCCTGATCAGGATTTTCGTCCGCATCTCCATGGATATCTTGCATTGTATGCATCAACAGGATAAAATCCTTTGCAAAACTTTTGAGACGCCCATGTTTGACGACACTATCCGCGCCTTGCTGCATTCCGCAAAGACCATCGCTCTTGTGGGCGCAAAGGATAAGCAGGGGCAACCCGTGGATGCGGTGGGCCGCTACCTTATTCAGGCCGGGTACACGGTATGGCCGGTACATCCTGTACGCCATGGCGTCTGGGGACTGCCGACCTTTCCCTCGCTGGCGGAACTGCCCGGCGCAGCGGACATCATCAACCTTTTCCGGGCCGCTTCGGCCTGTCCGGAACACGCGCGCGAGGCGCTGGCGCTTCCATGGAAACCTTCCGCATTCTGGATGCAAACAGGCATACGTTCGCCCGAGGCCGGCCGGATGCTTGCAGCACACGGCATCAGCGTGATGGAAGATCTGTGCATCATGGTGGAACATCGCCGCCTTGTTGCGGGAGCGTGCTAAGCTGATGGAAAAAAAACCGTCGCAGAAACTGGGCTTTCCCCGCGCATTTGCTTGCCGGATGTGCGGAGCATGCTGCCAGGGAGAAGGCGGCATCGTGGTCGGCCCGCGCGATTTGCCGCGCCTGTGCGTCCATCTGCATATGGCGGCGGAAAGCTTTATCGCGCTCTACGGCTACCGGCAGAACGGAAAAATCAAAATCCGCACCGGCCCCGACAAGTGCTGCGTCTTCTTTCTCCCCGGCACAGGCTGTTCCGTCCATGCGGCCAAGCCGGACGCCTGCCGCGCCTGGCCTTTCTTCCGAGGCAATATGGTGGATGAGGGGAGCCTCGCCATGGCAAAAAGCTTCTGCCCCGGCATCAACTCCGTGATAGAGCATGACGCCTTCGTACGCGCCGGCCTGCGCTACCTCAAGAAACATAGGCTCCACGCTTCCGATCCGGAACATGAAGCCAACGCCCTGATCGGGGTGCTCCCATGAAACGCCGTCCGCGCGAACTTTCCCTGCAACAGTGCTATGACGCGCTCGGCCTGGAACAGGGCGCTGACCTCGAGGCGCTCAAGCACGCATACCGCCGCCGGGCCTTTGAACTCCATCCGGATTTGCATCCGGACAACCCGCAAGCCGGCCAGGAATTTCAGGTCGTCAACGAGGCCTACGTCATCCTGGCAAGACTTTTGAGCCCTGAACAACAAGGCGCCGCAGCGGAGGAAAAAACCCCCGGCGACGCCGCTGATGCCGAAGCGCAACGCCAAAAAGAGGCGCAGAAAGCTGCGTCCGACGCCCAAGGCCCACGCCCGGAATCCGGCGACAAGGCACAGGGACAGCACGAAGGGGCGCGGGACGGCAAAGATGAGCGCACGCGCCGCGCCGCACAAGCGGCGTACGCCAAAGAAGAGGATGTCCTGCGCGATTTGCTGGACGACCCCTTCGCCCGCCGCGTTTTCGAAGATATTTACGCGCAGATGAAGGATGCCCAAGCCCCGCCCTCCCCTCCTCCGCCACAGCCGGATGCGGGCGAAAAAAGCGCCGCGCAGGAAAACATTGCGGCCGAATGGGGCAAGGGGCATCTCAACCTGGATTTCAGCCGGGGCATCGGCAAAGCGGTCAAAAGCTGGATGCGCAGGCAGATAGACGAAGAGCAAACCTTTTACCTGGCGCCTTCCATGCTGAAGCCCGGGGCGCGCATCCGCCTGCAGATCCGCAGAGGCCTGAGCGAGGAAGTCTCCACTGTGGAGCTTACGCTGCCCCAGGATTATGCGGCCGGGAAACCCGTGCGCCTGAAAGGCCTGGGCAGGCGCATCGGGCGCTGGCAGGGCGATTTGTATCTGACCCTGGTTGCGAAACATTAAAAAACGCCCCTCGCGGGGCGTTCAAGGTCTGCCGCCGCACGTTGTGGCGGCGGCAGAAAAGTCAATAGGCTTTAATATACTCGTCCAAATTATCCGCCGAACAGTTGCGGCTTACCCAAAAAGCCGACGCCCATACCATAAGCGCCGTCGCCTGGGTATCGTCCAGCCGCTTCACCTTCGCTTCCAGGCTGGACTTGCTGGCGCCGTGCCGGACGTGCAGGTTGCCCACGTCACAGGCATCGGTAATGCGCAAAAGCAGATACGACTGCCGGGTGTGATCCGGCAACAGCCGCATATCCTTGTGGGCTTCCACAATAGTTTTGAGTTCGGCCCCGCTGAAAATCCCCTTGATGGAACTTATGGCGCGAAAAAAAGTGTCCACGGCCCACGGCAGGATAAATTCAGCGCCTGCGCTCTTGGTGCGAAAATAGTCTTTCAGCCACTTTTCTTGTTCGTCGCTGATACGGGCGGCAACCTGCGGCATATTGCCCTCCATAGGGTATAATCAGTGTATAGATGAAAGTGTATGTGAAGCGCAAAAAAAAATCAAGATAAAATCTAGATAAAATTACATGGGAATTACATAAAATATCTACCTGTATTTATAAATAAAATTTAATTACCCCCTGAAACACGCGGAGATACTGGACGCGAAACGCAGGCTGGGCTATACTTCGCTCGTTCATATTTCCTCCAAACCCAGGATGTTCGCATGGACAATACGGAAAATATTGAAATCGCCAAAGCTATTGTCGCAGCCACCACCAATATCTTTTCCACCATGGCCAACATAACCCCCAAGGCTGGCAAGCTTTTTGTCAAAACAGATCAGACCGCGCTGGGAGATCTTTCCGCAGTCATCGGCGTGGCGGGCACGCATAAAGGCAGCATCTGCGTGACCTTCACCAGCAAAGGAGCGCTAAGCATCACCCAGGCCATGCTTGGGGACGACTTGAGCGAGGATATTGAGCGGGACATTGCGGATACCGTTGGAGAAATCGCCAACATGGTTTCCGGGCGGGCCAGGGCCGCCATGGCCGAAAAAGGCATGGTGCTCCATGGTTCCACTCCCACCATCATAGCGGGGGAAAAACATCGCGTAACCCACCTGTCGAAATCCCCGGTCCTGTGCATCCCCTTCGCCCTGCCTGAAGGAGCCTTCACCGTGGAATTTTGCCTGGAATAGCCATGCTCTCTTGTGTCAGAGCCGCCTGACATCTTCGGCATGCCGGGCGGCTCTTTTTTTTGCAGCCAAGCACAACGCATTATGAAAGAAGACGACTTTATCATCACCGGCATGCACTGCGCTTCCTGCGCCCGCCGTGTGGAGCGCGGCGCAAGCGCCTTGCCCGGCGTTGCCGAAGCCTTTGTCAACATTGCCACGGAAAAGCTTCGCCTGCGCTATGACCCGCAAACGCTTCGCTACGAACAGCTGGAATCCGCGATCAAGGAAGCCGGCTTCGGCATACGCCGCGCACAGACCGAAACGACGCCGGAACCCGCGCAAGACGATTTTCCCCGGCGCCTGGCTCTTGCCGCGGCATTCAGCCTGCCCCTTGCGTACTGCGCCATGGCTCCCATGCTGAACATGGCCTATTCTCTCGCATTGCCTTTTCCCGCAGCGCTTGAGCCCATGCATGCCCCGCCGGCCTTTGCCCTTGTCCAGCTTGGGCTCTGCCTGCCGGTCCTTTTCGCGGGCTCCCGTTTTTTCAGCAACGGCTTTGCCGCCGTCCGGCGGCGCGCGCCCAACATGGACACGCTTATCGCGGTCGGCGTCTCCGCCGCCGTGCTCCATAGCCTGTATTCCCTCCTCCTCCTTGTCCAGGGCCAGGATCACGCGGTGGAACACCTGTATTTCGAGAGCGCTGCCGTCATCATCACCTTGATCCTCTTCGGCAAATTTCTTGAAAACCGCTCCAGGCAACGCACGTCCGCCGCCATTGCCGGGCTGGCGCAACTGACGCCCGCAACAGCGACCGTGGTGCGTGAAGGCAAAGAAATCACTATAGCGCAGGGCGAGGTGCGTATAGGCGATTTGGTGCGCATACGTCCCGGCGAGCGCATCCCCGTGGACGGCGTGGTGGTGGAAGGCGGCAGCTTTGTTGATGAATCCATGATCACCGGCGAAAGCCTGCCCGTGGAACGCCGGGCGGGGGATCAGCTCATCGGCGCGAGCCTGAATGCCACGGGTTCCATGCTCATGCGCGCCACGCGGATCGGCGAGCACAGCGTGCTGGCCCAGATTATGCGCCTGATCCAAGACGCGCAGGGAAAGCGTCCCCCCATTGCCCGCTTGGCGGATGTGGTTTCCGGCTATTTCGTCCAGGCCGTTTTCGGCATCGCCCTGCTTGCCGGGGGGCTGTGGCTGCTGACCGGCGCGGAATTCGCCTTTACGCTGCGCATCTTCACGGCAATCCTGGTGATCGCCTGTCCCTGCGCGCTCGGCCTTGCCACGCCCACTGCGCTGATGGTCGGCATAGGGCGCGGCGCGGAACTGGGCATCCTGATCAAAAGCGGCAGCGCGCTGGAGGCCGCGGCCAAGGTGGACGCCGTTGTGCTGGATAAAACCGGCACCCTCACGGAGGGCAAACCCGCTGTGCGCGCCGTGTTCCCTGCGCCTTCCTCCACGGAGGAGGAACTCCTCCGGCTGGCCTGCGCGCTGGAAAATGCGTCGGAACATCCGCTGGCGGGCGCTGTGCTGCGCTATGCGGCCGCGCACGGGATCGAAGCCGGCAGGGTGGATGCGTTCAGCGCCGTGGCGGGCCAGGGCGTTCGCGGCACGCTAGACGGCGAGGCCTGCGCGATAGGGAACGCGCGGATGATGTCGGCCTGCGGCGTTGAAGCTGCGGCTATTGCCCGTCTCGCCGCGCAGGCGGACCCGGGCCATACCCTGCTGTTTGCCGCGCGGGGCAAGGTTCCGCTCGGCTGCATCGCCGTGGCGGACAGCATCAAAAAAAGCGCGCCAGCGGCGCTTGCCGGCTTGCGCGCCTTGGGCATGGACGTCATCATGCTCACAGGCGACACGCGCGACGCCGCAAAGAGCATCGCCGTGGAAGCGGGCATTGACACGGTGATTGCCGAAGTGCCGCCCTCGGGCAAGACGGAGGAAATCGCAAGGCTGCAAAGCCTCGGCAAGCGCGTGCTGATGGTTGGCGACGGCATCAATGACGCCCCTGCCCTGGCTCTGGCCGATGTGGGCATGAGCGTGGGCAGCGGGACGGATGTGGCCATGGAGTCGGCAGACATTGTGCTCATGCGCGCGGACCTGCTTGCCGTGCCGGCCGCCCTGCAACTCAGCCGCGCCACGCTCCGGAACATCAAGCAAAATCTTTTCTGGGCCTTCTGCTATAACGCGCTCGGCATTCCCGTGGCTGCGGGCGCATTGTACGCCCTCTTCGGCGGCCCGCTGCTCAATCCCATGCTTGCGGCCCTGGCCATGGCCTTCAGTTCCGTGTCCGTTGTCGGCAACGCCCTGCGCCTGCGGACTTTCAAGCCCGATATGTAATACGGAAAAAAAGCAGGGCATGTAGGCACACACCCTGCTCGTATGGAATCGCCCCGGGTTTTGGCCCGGGGAGAAAGACATTTAGATGTTCACCACAGTGACCTTACCGGATTCGGCGTGCAACACGTGCACGGCGCAGCCCAGTCACGGGTCGAAGGCGCGTATGAGACGCGCCACGTTGACGGGATTTTCGATGTCCTGCACTTCCACGCCGATGAGGGCCTCCTCAATCGGACCGCGCACGCCCTTGTCGTCACGGGGATTGGCGTTCCAGATGGTGCCGGATATGATGTTATAGTTGTCTATCTTCTTGTCGGCCACACGCAGGTAATGCAGCAGCGAGCCGCGCGGCGCTTCCGTGAGGCCAAGCCCTTCGCCGCTGGCGGGCAATTCGTACTGGGTCCAGGTTTCTTCGCCCGGCTTGACTTCATGGAGCCACTCGAAAATCGCGTTGGCTATCAGCAGAGCTTCTTCAGCGCGCGCCACATGGCGGCCCATGATGGAAAACGCGAGATCCACGCCGATATCACGGAATTTTTTCGCGTTCAGGTCGAATTTTTCCTTGAGCAGCTTCTGGCCGGTCGCGGACAAGTCGGGATTGGCGATCCACATGCGGGCCAGGGGACCGGATTCCACGGGCTTGTCGTTGTAGCGCGGCGCTTTCACAAAGCTGTAGGCGTCTTTTTTGTCCGGATCGGGCAGGGTCTGGCCCTTGTCGTACGGCAGCCCGGTGGTCTTGTCGGCAAACCAGGCGTATTTCACATCTTCCTTGATCTTCTTGGGATCAAAGTCCATGTCCTTGCCGTCAATATACACGCCGGACTTTATCAGCATCTTTTTCCCGGAGGCATCCAGCGGGAAGACGCCGAAGCTGATGCAATTCTTGTGGCCCTGGCCCTGCTTGAACAGGTCTTTATACAAAGAACCCACGGTATACACGACAGGCAGGTATTTCTTCTCGATGAACTCCTGCACCTTCAGGAAGCGGGCCCCGTATTCAATCATCGTTTCCTGGGTGGGGATTTCCGTGGTCCCGCCCGCCACGATGCCGTGTATATGGGGCATGCGGCCGCCGAACAGGGCCACCATTTCATGGGCGGTACGGCGGACTTCAAGAGCTTCCAGGTATTGATCCACGCCGATTTTGTTGATGTCGCCGGGCAGGCGCAAATCGGGCTTTTGAAAGCGGGGAACAAAGGGAGCGGTTTCCGGGCCTTTCACAAAGTCCAGGGCCGCCAGGTGGTAGAAGTGCAGGATATGCGACTGCAAATAGTTGGCGCCCAAAATCAGATTCCTGGTAACGCGCGCATTGTTGCTGACCTTCACCTTGGCTACCGCATCCTGGGCGAATGCGGCGCAGGTGCTGTGCGAAGCCGGGCAAACGCCGCACAGGCGTTGCACCAGTTGCGTGGCGTCGCGGGGATCGCGGCCTTGCATGATGACCTCAAAACCGCGGTACATGCCGCCGCTGACCTGGGCATCCACCACCTTGCCCTTTTCAACAACAACCTCTGCTTTCAGGTGGCCTTCAATGCGCGATACCGGATCAATGGCGATCGTCGCCTTGCCGGCAGCCGCGGGGGTAGGTGTAGCCATATGTATCTCCTTGTGGCTGCTGCGTTAGTTCGAATAGAAGGGGGACTGGCCGTCAGGGAAGTCTTTTTCCGTGCAACCGATGCAGGTAGCGTTTTCCACGCACCAGTTGACGCCGCCGTTCCATTTGCGCTTGGGCGAATCGCAATTGGCGCCGGGCCCCTTGCAACCCAAATCATAGCGGCAGCCATCCTTTTGCGTGAAGGATTCGCACATTTTCCCGTCGTCATAGGCTTTCACGAAGGGGCAGCTTTCGTGCACGTTATCACCGTAGAACGGGGTGGGACGGCCGTCCGCGTCGAGCGCTTTCACCACTTCGCCCAGGCCCTCCGCAAGGCCCTTTTCCTGGATCAGCTTCCGGGCCAGCGCAATGGTGCCCACAATCCAGTCGGGATGCGGGGGACAGCCGCCCAGGTTCACCACGGGCGTCGCGATTTTCTGCTCTTTCAAGAAGGCCGAAACGGACCTCGCGTCCGTGGTCGATCCCTTCGCGGCGGGAATGCCGCCAAAGGCGGCGCAGGTGCCGACAGCAAGGATAGCCGCCGCATCGGGCGCTACCGTCTTCAGCATGTCCACCATGGTATATTCCTTGTGGTGGTGTTCGGCGACCACGCAGTATTTGCCGTCCGCCCCGATGGGCACGGCGCCTTCCACAACCACAAAATATTTGCCCTTGTTGGCCTTGGCGGTATCAAAAATGTTCCCAGCGGCGATATCGCCTTCGCCGCCCATGATGGTGCTGTGGTAATTCAAACTGATGACATTGAGCAGCACTTCGGCGATAGCAGGATGCGTCGCGTTCAAAATGGACACGGAACACCCCGTGCAGCTCTGGCCCGCAAGCCAGAGTACAGGCGACCGTTCGCCGCCGGTAGCGTCTGCCAGGGCATCGCGAATGGCCGGATGGAACATCTGCGACACGCCAAAGCCCGCGACCGTTCCGGTACAGAGTTTCACAAAATCCCGTCTGTTAAGACTCATCCCTGCCTCCTTACTAAACGTGGCTAAATTTTCGGCAAGTGAGACGCCAATTTGGCAACCAGCCTAGTCCTTGCTCCCGGCTATGTCAAGCAGCGCCCGAAAAATACTGCGCATGTCATTCCAACAGATTGGAGCGTTTCACATATTCATCGCGATACAGCTTATAGGTGATGGAATCCGTAAGCGCTTGCCAGCTCGCTTCAATAATGTCGTGCGAAACCCCTACCGTCACCCAGTTCTGTTCCGCATCGCCCGATTCTATCAGCACCCGCACGACGGAAGCCGTGCCGCCCTTGCCGTCATCCGCCGCAAGCACGCGCACCTTGAAGTCCAAAAGGCGCATTTCCTTCAAACGGGGATAAAACGGGGTAAGCGCCTTGCGCAGGGCGTTGTCCAGGGCGTTTACCGGCCCGTTGCCGGTCGCGGCGGTATGTTCGGACACGCCTTCCACCTCCAGCATGACCGTGGCCTCGGAATTGGGCGCCTCGTCGTGTTCCCTGCGCAGTTCCATCACATGGTATTGCAGCAGGCGGAAAAATTCCCGCACCCCGCGGCGGCCCAGCTTGCGCATGACCAGAAGCTCCACGCTGGCTTCGGCGGAAGCATAGTCATATCCCAGGGCGGCCTTTTTCTTGAGTTCGGCAAACAGTCCCTTGACCACCGGCTCGTCTTTGTCCAGGTGGAAACCGAAACGCCGCGCCAGGGCGACAATGTTGCCGCGTCCGGAAAGTCCCGTGGTGAGGATGCGCTGGCCGTTGCCCACGCTTGCGGGCTCAATATGCTCATAGAGGGAGGAAGAACGGTTCACCGCGCTCACGTGCATGCCGCCCTTGTGGGCGAAGGCCGAACGCCCCACAAAGGGCTGGCGGTTGAACAAGGACATGTTGACCACTTCCGCCACGTAGGACGCCGTGGCGGTGAGTTCGGCAAGCCTGCCGGAAGGCAGGCAACGGAAGGCTTCCCCGCATTTCAATTCCAACAGGGGAATAATCGAGCACAGGTTGGCGTTGCCGCAACGTTCGCCATAGCCGTTGACCGTCCCCTGCACATGCCGCGCCCCGGCCTGTATCGCCGCCAGGCTGTTCGCCACCGCCAGCTCGCAGTCGTTATGCGCGTGGATGCCCAAGGTCGCCTTTGGCAGCTTTTTCCTCACCGTTGCGACGATGTGGCTGATGTCATGGGGAAGGCTTCCGCCGTTGGTGTCGCACAGCACCAGGGTCCGCGCGCCGCCCGCAAACGCCGCTTCCAGGCAGGCCATTGCGTAGCCGCTGTCGTGTTTGAAGCCGTCGAAGAAATGTTCGGCGTCAAAAATGACCTCGTTGCAGCGCGTATGCAGAAACGCGACGGAATCGCGGATGATCTCCAGGTTGCGCGCACCTTCTATCCGCAGGGCTTCACGCACATGGCGATCCCAGCTTTTGCCGAAGATGGTGCATACCGGCGCGCCGGACGCCGCAAGCGCCGCGAGGTTGGGATCCTTTTCCGCGCTGTGCGAAGGATGGTGCGTGCTGCCGAAGGCGCACACGCGCGCGTGCTTCAGGTTGCAGCTTTTTATTGCCTTGAAAAACGCGTTGTCAACCGGGTTGGATCCGGGCCAGCCGCCCTCAAGGTAGGGAATGCCGAGCGCGTCAAGTTTTTGGGCAATCTTGATTTTGTCCTGAACGCTCAGGTCAACGTCCACGCACTGCGCGCCGTCGCGCAGCGTAGTGTCATAGAGGGTAATGGTCTTGCGCGCCACGGCTCAGTCTCCCATATCCCAATCAAGGCCGAACTCCTCATGGAGAATGCGCACCGCCAGTTCGACATACTTTTCTTCAATCAGGATGCTGATTTTAATCTCGGAGGTGCTGATCATCATGATGTTGATGTTCTCTTTCCGCAAGGCGGCAAAAGCCCGGGCAGCCACGCCGGAATGGTTGCGCATGCCCACGCCGATGGCCGAAACCTTGGCGACATTGGTGTCGTGAGTCACTTCCTGGGCCTGTATCTCGGCGCTGACCCGCTGCATGAGCGCGAGCGTCTTCGCCAAATCCTTGCGCGAAACCGTGAAGGTCATATCCGTTATGCCGTCCCGGCTGGGGTTTTGGACGATCATGTCCACAAGCACCCCGCCCTCGGAAAGCGAGCCGAAAAGGGCCGCCGCAATGCCGGGTTGATCGGGAACGCCCCGCATGGTCACGCGGGCCTGATCTGTATCATAGGCGATGCCGGAAACGAGAACGGCTTCCATGTCTGAATCCTCCTGGGTTACCAGAGTGCCGGGTGCATCCGTGAAGGTGGAGCGCACATGCACCGGCACCTTGTATTTCTTTGCGAATTCCACAGAGCGGATGTGCAGGACTTTCGCGCCCATGCTGGCCATTTCCAGCATTTCGTCATAGGCGATGGTGCGCATTTTGCGCGCTTGGGAACAGACGCGGGGATCGGTAGTATACACGCCGTCCACATCGGTATAAATTTCGCACTCTTCCGCCTGCAGGGCGGCAGCCAGCGCCACGGCGGAGGTATCGGAACCGCCGCGGCCCAGGGTGGTAATTTTCCCTTCCTCCGTGACGCCCTGAAAACCGGCCACCACCAGCACGTCGTGCGTTTCCAGTTCGGCGCGCAGCCAGTCGGCGTTGATGGAGCGGATACGGGCGTCGCTATGTTCGTCGCCGGTAAGCAGGGGAATCTGAAAGGCAAGCACGGAACGCGCCGTAACACCCGCATCTTTCAGCAACATGGCGAACAAGGCGACGGAGACCTGCTCGCCGATGGAGACAAGGCTGTCGCGCTCCGCCAAATCGGGCGTTTTCGACCATTCATCGGCAAGCGCCAGCAGACGGTTGGTTTCGCCCGCGCGCGCGGACAGCACCACCACCATCTTATACCCGCGGCCCAGGGCGGCCAGCACCTTTTCACGCACTTTTTTCTGGCATTCAAGGTCCGCCACCGAAGTGCCGCCAAACTTCTGGACAAGAATCTTCATGGGACACCCGCTCAAAAAGATTGTACGGCCTGCAATAAAAACGCAAGCCGCGCGCTGCTCAGGCCATGTGCCTCAACGCGAACAAGGCGACAGTCATCACATACTTGCAGGCGGATGTCCAGAAATTCCTGCGGCAGCCGCGCACGCGGAAGATATTCAGCCCATTCCACGATCACCGCCATATCCCCGGCATCAAGGATTTCGCCGCATTCGTCCGGAACAGCGCTGCCGGTGCGGTATAAATCGCAATGGCACACCGGAGGCGTTGTGGGATAGACATTGCACAGCGTAAAGCTGGGGCTCGAAATTTCCGCCCTGTCTCCGCCCGGCAGCGTCTCCACCAGAAAACGGGTGAGCGTGGTCTTGCCGCTGCCGAGTTCCCCGCGCAGCAGGATGCAGCGCAAAGACGGCTCTTCGCGCAGGCACGCCGCCAGGGCCTGTCCCAAAACAGCCATGTGTCCGAGGTCGCGGATGCGGAACTCAGGCATGGGAAGCCTGCTCCAGCACGGCCCTCGCCTTCGGCAGCATGTGGGCGATCTCGCTTGCGGTGTTGCCCCGGCCGGGAAAGGCCGCTTCCAGCAATTTTCCGGCATGGATGTGCGCCAGCACGCCAAAAGCGGCGGCCAGGGAAGCTGTGCAGCCCTGGGCAAGCAGGCCGCCGATGCAGCCGGCCAGCACGTCGCCGGAACCGCCCACGGCCAGGCAGGGCGCATGGTGGGGCGCTATGAGCACGGGACAGCCCTGCCGCCCTATCAGGCTGCCCGAACCTTTCAACACCCAGATCGCCGGATGCAGCGCGCACAAATCCCGCATCGCGGCAAACCTGTCCTCCTGCACGCGCTGGGCGCTGATGCCCAAAAACGCGCCAGCCTCCCCGGGATGCGGGGTGAGAATATCCTCCGTGCGCAAAGCTCCAAGCGGGGCCATCCCCCTGGCCAGCAGCACGAGCGCGTCGGCGTCGAGCACCAGCCGGGGCCTGTTCGGCAGGCGCAACAGGGCGGAAAGCAGATCTCCGGCTTCCGGACCGCGCCCCATGCCCGGCCCCGCAACCAGGGCGTCCGCCCTGGTTGCCAGAGACAGCATTTCATCCGCAGCGCCGCTGTCGAGGGCCTCTTTCCAGGACCTTCCCCGGCCCAGCGGAAAGGTCATAATCTCCGGCATGGCGGCCTTTATTTCCGCGCACAAGCCTCCGGGCGCGGCCGCGCTCACCAGTCCGCAGCCCACGCGCAAGGCCGCCAGGGCCGCCAGGTGCGCCGCGCCCGTCAAGCCTTCCGAACCGCCGATCACAACGACATGTCCGAAACTGCCCTTGTACGCTCCGGGTTCCGCGCGCGGCACGAGCTGCGCGCACGAAGCATCCAGCAGACGATAGGATGGAGGATGCGCGCCGGCAATATCCACGGGAATGCCTATGCGCCGCACATACAGCCGCCCCGTATATTGAGCGGCTTCAGGCAGGACAAGGCCGGGCTTCGCGGCTTCGAAGCATACCGTGGCCCTGGCCCGCACCGCGACCGGCCGAGGCAGCCCGCTCAGGGCATCCAGACCGGAGGGAACATCCAGGGCGAAGACAAAGCTTTGCTCACCCAGCACATTGATCGCATCCACCAGGGAGCGCGCCTGGTCCTTCAACTGCCCGGCAAAGCCCGTGCCCAAAAGTCCGTCAACGACGATGTCGGGCTGCCGCCACGCTTCGGGCCAACGCTTTTTCGGGGCAAGGGCCGGAAGAAAGGGAACCCCGCACGCCCGCGCCAGGCGCACATGCCTGGCCGTTGCGCCCCTGTACAGGCCCAGGGGCCGGACGTGCAGCACCAGGGTCTGCGCGCCCTGATCCTTCAGATGCCGGGCCAGGCAGGCGGCGTCTCCCCCGTTTTTTCCGGCCCCCATGTACAACAGTATCCGCTTGCCGCGAAGCGATTCCACACATTCTTCGAGCACATGCAGGGCCTCGCGCGAGGCATTTTCCATAAGCAGCGTTTCAGGCAGGCCGAGCTTCACGGCGGCCGCGTCCCAACGGGCCATCTCCACGGGGGCCGGCAAAGGGGGAAAAGAGGAAAAAAGCTTCATTGTGCGCCTCCAACGGAACCCGTCAAATATTGTCCCGCATGATATATGAAGAGAATGGATCTTTGCCAAGAAGCGAAGCTCATTCGCTCTGTAACATTGACGGCTGGCACAAACTTCACGCTGGTTTCTTAGCGTTCCGCAGTAATCGCTTGTTCCAAGACAAGCCGAATGTAACGGGTATACGGCATCCCTTCCGCTTTTGCCTTGATCTTCACTGCTGTCAACAAATTTTGAGGCAAACGCATATTAAGAGCCGCTGTTTTTGGCTCAAACTCAAACTTCACTAACGCGAATCCCGACATGTCGTACTCCGGCAAGTCGGCAGATTCCACGAACTGCTCGGCTTCCTCGTCGCTTTTAAGTGACGGCATCGCTTTAAACGTGTGTTTTTTCATAGTGGTCAACCTCCCCTTGGCGCATATAGCGGGCGCTGATAGAATGTATATACATTCATCTATACAATGTCAAGCGAATACATTGGCGATGAGGCAGGCGCCCGGGCGTCAGGGTTGCAGCCTTATCATCGGCCGGCCGCCTTGCCATGTGCGTGCGGAGTTGCTATTTTCAGATCACTGGAGGCCGTTATGAGCAGCACGACTTTTGATACTCTGAGCTTTGCCAGGAAGCTGCAAGACCTTGGATTTACCAAGGAGCAAGCCGAGGGATTTGCGCAGCTTCAGCGAGAGCTGATTGACGAACGGCTTGTGACCAAGGACTACTTGGATATGAGGCTCAAAGACCTTGAATACCGCCTTACTATCCGCCTTGGTGGCATGATGGCGGCATCCATTGCCATTGTTGCGGCCCTGGTGAAGCTGGCATAGATGAATACCACGATCCTTTTCACCATATGCGTGCTTGCCGTCGCGGCTTTCGGCCTGTACCTCGCGAACAAGGAAAAGCGCCCGTAGCACGTCCATCCCCATAAATCACCCCTCAGACTGACGGCCTGTATGGCAGCGGATCTGAGCCTCCCCGGCATCCGTGTCGGGGTTTTTTATGCCATCAAGCGCCCACATTCATTGTTTTTTGAGGGAAATATGAGTATTATTCAATGCTTATCTTGTAAAAGGCCCAGAGGGGCCGCAATAAGGGGAAGCTGCCATACCAGGGCCAGGGCTACCCTGCTTGCATCCTGCGCCAAGAAGGAGTACTTCTTTTTTGCCTTGGCTGCCCTGCCGCGTCAATATCTGCGGCATATTTTGCAATATATTCCCGAAGAAGGTCAGGTTATGAAACTGTGCATCATCGGAACCGGCTATGTCGGCCTGGTAAGCGCCGCCTGTTTTTCCGAAATGGGCAACGACGTCACCTGCGTTGACGTCAACCCCGAAGTGGTGCGCAGTCTCGAACGCGGCGAAGTGCATATCTATGAACCGGGCCTGGACGGCCTGGTGCAGCGCAACTTCAAGGACGGCCGCCTGCGCTTTACCACGGATATCACCACCGGCCTGAACGATGCGGAACTTGCCTTTATCTGCGTGGGAACCCCTCCGGGCGAAGACGGTTCCTGCGATCTTTCCCATGTCGAGGCGGTGGCCCGGCAGCTCGGGCGGACCATGCGCACGGAACTGGTCGTGGTGAACAAGTCCACCGTTCCCGTGGGCACGGCGGACAGGGTGCGCGCCCTCATTGCCGAAGCGCTTGCCGAACGCGGCCTCGCCCTGCCCTTTGATGTGGTGTCCAACCCGGAGTTCCTTAAAGAAGGCGACGCCATCAACGATTTCATCAAGCCGGATCGCGTCATTGTCGGTACGCACAACGAACGATCCGCCAAGTTGCTGCGGGAAATTTACGCGCCCTTCGCCCGCAGCCGGGACAAGCTCATCGTCATGGGCACACGCAGCGCGGAAATGACGAAATACGCGGCCAACTGCATGCTGGCGACAAAGATTTCTTTCATCAACGAGGTCGCCACCCTCTGTGAAAAAGTGGGCGCGAACATACGCGACGTGCGCACCGGCATCGGCGCCGACAGACGCATCGGCTACCATTTCATCTATCCGGGCATGGGCTATGGCGGCTCCTGCTTCCCCAAGGACGTCAAAGCGCTTATCCACACTGCCCGCGAAGCGGGCATGCGCCCGGAACTGCTGGAAGCCGTGGAGGCGGTCAATGTGCGCCAAAAACGCAGCATGGCCGTCCGCATCCGGGAGTATTTCGCGCCGCAGGGCGGCGTGAAAGGCAAGACGCTGGCCCTGTGGGGGCTGGCCTTCAAGGCCAACACCGACGACATGCGCGAAGCCGCCTCGCTTGCGGTCATTGAGGATCTGACCTCGCACGGCATGCGCATCCGCGCCTTCGACCCGGTTGCCGGTCCCAACGCGGCAAAAATCCTGGGCGGCAATTCACTGGTGGAAATAACGGATTCCCAGTACGAAGCCTGCAAAGGCGCCCAAGCCCTGCTTGTCGGAACGGAGTGGAATCAGTTCCGCAATCCGGATTTTGACCGCATACGCAGCCTGCTCACCGCGCCGCTGCTCTTTGACGGACGCAACCTCTATTCCCCGGAGCACATGGGCGAACGCGGCTTTGCCTATTTCTGCGTGGGATTGGGCGAAGCCGGGAACTGACCCGCCCCCCATTCCTTACGGCATGGACCGTTTTGCCATTATGTCGGCAATACGCTTGCCATGCTCTTCAGCGATTGTTCCAGCACCTCATCAGCCACCGCGTAAGAGAAACGCACGCAGGCATCGTCGCCGAAAGCCGCGCCGGGCACCAGGGCCACGCCGGCTTTTTCGAGGAAGTGCGTGCAGAGGTCCGCAGAGTTGGCGATGCCGCTGCTGCCGAAATAGCAACTCATATCTGCAAAGAGGTAAAAGGCGCCTTCGGGTTTCGGGCACAGCACTCCTTTCCAGGAAGACATGATATTCAAGGCCAGATCGCGGCGTCGTTGAAAGGCTGCGGCCATTTCCGCTATGCAGTCATAGGGGCCTTCCAAAGCGGCCACCGCGGCTTTTTGCGCAATGGAACAAACATTGGACGTAGATTGGCCCTGAATGGTGTCCATGGCCTTGATGAGTTTCGGATGTCCCACGCAATATCCCACACGCCAGCCCGTCATCGAAAAGCTTTTGGCGCAGCCGTTGAACACGGTGACAAGTTCCGGGTAGCGCTGCCACCAGCGGATGACGCTGACAGACTTTGCCGGCGCGTAGACGACGCGGTCATAAATTTCATCGGACGCCACACACACGCCTTTTTTCACGCAGCACTCAACCAGCGCGTCAAGTTCTTCCTGGCTGTAGCTGACCCCGGTGGGATTGGACGGCGCATTCAGGATACACAGGCGCGTTTTGGGCGTAATCGCCCTGGCGAGCTTCTGCGGCGTCAGCTTAAAGCCCTCTTGCGCGTTGACAGGGAGAAAAACAGGCACTCCCCCGGCCAGCATCGCCATATCGGGATAGCTCAGCCAGTACGGCGCGGGGATAATGACCTCGTCACCGGGGTTGAGCAGCGCCTGGAAATAATTGAACAGGGAATGCTTGCCGCCGTTGGAAACCAGCACGGATTCCACGGGCGGTTCAAGGCCGTAACAGCGTTTGTAGTACGTTCCCACAGCGCGGCGCAGTTCGGGAATGCCGGGTACGGCGGTGTAGCGCGTAAACCCCTCGTCAATAGCCTTGTGCGCGGCCTTGCAAACATGGGCGGGCGTGGGGAAATCCGGCTCGCCGATGGCGAGGCTGACAATCTTCCGGCCCTGCGCTGCAAGTTCCGCTGCCTTGGTATTCACGGCAAAAGTGGCCGAGGGCCTGATGCACGAAAGACGATCCGCGATATGCATAGATCCTCCCTTCAACAAATGTGAAATTATGAAATGACTTCTAACGATAAAAGAAGCGGCAGGCAAGCATTACCTGTTCGGCCAGGCCGCGCTGTCCTGGCCTTGCCTAGCATGCGATGCGCAGGTATGATGATACTTGATGAACAAAACGTCTATCTTGTCCGACAGCATCGCCGGAGTGGTCTTTGACTGCGATGGAGTGCTGATTGATTCGCGCGTGTCGAACATGGCCTATTACAACCGGATCCGCGAAATCGGCGGCCTGGGCCCCATGACTCCGGAGGAAGAAGAGTATGCCCATATGCATTCCGCGCGGGAAACCCTGACCCGCATTTTTCCGCCGGCAATGCACGGACGGCTGAGAGAACTTGCCCGGCAGGTGGACTATGAACGCGACATCCTGCCCATGATTCGCCCCGAACCGGGAATACACGCCTGTCTGGACGCCTTGAGCGCCTGCGGCCTGCGCCTGGCGATCTTCACAAATCGAGGAGGCGGCATGGGCATGGTGCTTGACAGTTTCAACCTGCGCCCATACTTCGATCCTGTCATGACGGTAGCGGACGTGCAAGCCAAACCGGCGCCGGACGGCTTGTTGCGCATTGCCGAAAGCTGGAAATGCGCGCCGGAAGATTTGGTTTTTGTTGGCGACAGCCTGCTTGACGCCCTGGCAGCAGAAGCGGCTGGGGCGTGTTTTCTGGCATACCGCAATCCACGGCTTCAGGCGCGGGGGCATGTGAACTCCCTTGCCGAACTGGAACAACGCCTGCGGGAAATTGCACTTGCAAGCTCTTCCAATATATGAAAATATAGCGAAAGGCAGCACGGCTGCAACCGTGCAATACGCCAACGCCGGAGTATCCATGATCGTTCTGCCCAATCTGATAAAAGCTATCGCCGTGGTGCTTGATACAGTGCTCACCCTGTACTTTTGGATTGTGATTATCTCCGCCGTACTCTCCTGGGTACGGCCCGATCCGTACAATCCCATCGTGCGCACCCTGTACGCGCTCACAGAGCCCGTATATTACCGTATCCGCAAGCATCTGCCCTTTACCTATATGGCGGGGATCGATTTTTCACCCATTGTCGTTCTTCTGCTTATCAAACTGGTTGAGATCGCAGTGGTAAACTCCCTGTATCAATACGCCAGCAGGCTGGCATGACCATTCCAGTCACAGGCTTTTTGCGGCGCACGCCGAC
>Ga0082212_10001866_pt1 | contig 31059 bp, 23 predicted proteins | sample TergutNt197P3_FD_71548 | JGI IMG/M metagenome (GOLD analysis project Ga0082212, IMG submission 71548) | Neocapritermes taracua P3 segment gut microbial communities from Petit-Saut dam, French Guiana - Nt197 P3 | ecosystem: Host-associated > Arthropoda: Insects > Digestive system > Gut ...
TGCAAGTAGGGGATTGGGCATTGGGATTGCGTCCGGAAAGCGTGATGGGTTGCGGTGATATCGTCTATTGGAAGGATGGGCGCGAAGTCTATGACAGCATCAGCCTTATCTACCGCTATCCCAATGGGGTGAAAATGTCGTATGAATCGTTAATTTCAAATAAATTTTTAGGTTTGGAGGAATTGATATTGGGCGACAAAGGCACGATGGAGTTGGAAAAGGGAAAATATTATTTTGAAGAGGCAAAACCGGCTCCGGGCATCATGCAGCTCATCAATCAAATCGAACACAAGATTTTTGACAGCGCATCGTTTGCAGGTCCAAGTTGGGTGCCTGAAACAGCAAGCATCAATAAAGGTTATTATATTATTGATAACGTCAAAACAACAAGTGGTGCTTCTTCCGTAGGCGCCGATAACGACGGATCGGTAGAGCTGCTTACTGCCTTCTGCAACTCGGCAATCTCCGGGCAACCCAATGAATCTTTAGCAACCGAAGCTTATTATTCGTCTGTTTATGCCTTACTGGGTTTGCAAGCAATGGAAGAAAACCGTATCGTTTGTTTCCCTGAAGCGTTGGAAATATAACTAAAAACTAAAAGTTAAAAACTGAATTTTTTATATCGTGTTTTCATTTTACAACGAAAAACACTAACTTTGTACTGATATTTTATTAAAAAACAACCATTATGGAACTCTCCTTAGATTTGAACCGGCAATATACCTATGCAGATTATCTGACTTGGGCAGACAACAAAATGCGGGAATTATTAAACGGCTTTGTTCGATTGATGTCGCCCGCTCCGACTTTGAAGCACGCGGTTGTTCTGAGTAAACTGGGTAATCATCTATTTAATTTTATTAATCGAGGCAAGGGAAACTGTCAAGTTTTTTATGCTCCTTTTGATGTGCGCTTTCCGAAAAATTCGGATAATACGGCAGATGATAAAATATTTACGGTCGTACAACCCGATATTTGCGTGGTATGCGATCCTGCTAAGTTGGATGAACGAGGCTGTCTTGGAGCGCCCGATATGGTGGTCGAAATTCTTTCACTATCCTCGCAAAAGTATGATTTAAACGAAAAGTTTAATATTTACGAAGCCGGAGGCGTGAAAGAATATTGGGTGGTTTCACCAAAAGAGAAAGGAATAAATGTATTTATTTTGCAAGATGATGGTAAATACGATGCAGGGACTGTATACGAAGGGAATACGCAAGTTCCTGTACAAACATTATGTGGGTTAAATATAAGTACCGAAGCATTGTTTAAGGATTAATTATGAAAGACATAACTATATCGTCCAAACAGCAAAAGATTGAATTGAAATGGATTGCCGGTTGTTTTTGTGTGGCTTTCCTGATCAATGTTTTTTCAATTATCTTTTATAAAACAAACTGGTCGGAAATTTATACCCAACTGTTGTGGATACTCCTAATTGCCTGCATTCTGTATGCCGTTTCCGTGGGATTAAGGATACTTATTTATCTGTTTAAACTTAAACGCTAAAGTCTTGTGCTTTTGTTCATCAAGTAATAATCCAATATCACTATTGCTGCCATGGCTTCTACTACGGGAACTGCGCGGGGCAGAACGCAGGGATCGTGCCGTCCTTTCGGATGAAGAACGATTGTTTCGCCGGATTCGTTCACTGTTTCTTGCGGTTTCATTAAAGTAGCGACCGGTTTGAACGCTACCCTGAAAAAGATGGGTTCGCCTGTAGAAATTCCGCCTTGGATGCCTCCGGAATGATTGGTTTTTGTGCCTATTTTCCCCGATGAATGACAAACAAAACGGTCGTTGATTTCAGAGCCTTTGTATCGAACGCTATCAAATCCCAAACCATACTCAAATCCTTTGGCGGCATTGATACTCAACATGGCATTGCCCAATGCAGCATGTAGTTTGCCGAAAACCGGTTCGCCCAATCCGGCAGGAACACCTTCGCAAACGCAACTGATGACTCCTCCAACCGTATCTCCCTCTACTTTAATTTGCTGAATATATTGAATCATCTTTTCTGCTAAAAGTGCATCGGGACAACGAACAGGCGTAACATCAACAGCGTTTAAATCCAGTTCGGAGTATGATTGCTCCAACCGTAAAGTACCTACTTGTGATGTATAAGCAGTGATTTTGATATTTAACTCATGAAGTACGGTTTTAGCAATAGCGCCTCCCACAACGCGAGCAATAGTTTCTCTGGCGGAAGAGCGCCCTCCGCCGCGGTGATCCCGTATCCCATATTTTTTTTGATATGTGAAATCCGCATGGGAAGGGCGGTAAACATTTTTCAAATGATCGTAATCGGAAGAATGTTGATTTTGATTTCTAACCAAGAATCCGATCGGAGTTCCCGTAGTCTTCCCTTCATGGATGCCGGAAAGAAGTTCCACAGTGTCGGACTCGTTTCGGGAAGTCGTGATGGCAGATTGCCCGGGTTTTCTTCTATCTAATTCTTTTTGAATAGTTTCAATGTCAATGGTTACACCGGCAGGGCAGCCATCGATTATTCCGCCGATGGCTTCTCCGTGTGATTCTCCGAAAGAGGTCAATCGAAAGATGTTGCCAAATGTATCCATTATTTTATGATAACCTTAGCTGCATTTGTCGCAGGAACTGTCGTCGCAACCGCAACCACAACCGTCGTTTTCCTGGGTCAGGGCTTTGATTTCTTCTTCTGTCGGTTCATGAACATCGATCACTTCACCTTCAAAGTGCAAGGTTTCTCCGGCTAAGGGGTGATTAAAATCCATCACAACTATTTCCTCTTGAACTTCCAATACCGACCCCATCATCCGGTTGCCGCGTGAATCCATCATAGGAAGCGTTTCTCCTTCGGATATGCGTTCCTCATCAAATTTTCCCTCAACTTCAAATATCTTTTTGGGTAATTCCACTACGTTTTCGGTATAATATTCTCCGTATGCTTCTTCGGGTTCAAGAACGAAAGAAAATTTGTCGCCGATTTGCAATCCTTCGATATTTTTTTCAAACGCTTCCAACATCGTACCCATACCAAACATAAAAGTCAGGGGATGCTTTTGGGTTGCACGTTCCATCAATTCTTTTTCACCATCATCATTGGTAACAGTCAGGTCGTATGTCAACGATACCATCTTCTCATCGGAAATTTTCATATATTTCTGTATTTATTTAAATTAAGGTGCAAAGATACGATTTAATTATGAATTGTGAAGTAATCGACGCAGTTAATTATGAAAAGTTCAAATTGTACTTTTTTTTTGCAGAAGAAAAAAAAATACTTACTTTTGCCGTTAGTAATACAAGACGTAATGTTGTAAAACGATGATAATTTCATTCAAAGATAAGGAAGCGGAAAAAATTTGGAAAGGAAATGTTTCGAGCAGGTTGCCTTTTGAAATTCAACATCTTATACGGCGTAAATTAAGAATGATAAATAACTCTCAAAATATAAATGATTTACGAATACCTCCCGGAAACCGATTGGAAAAACTGAAAGGTGATTTGAAAGACAAGTATAGTGTTCGCATCAACGATCAGTGGAGGATTGTTTTTGGTTGGAACGGTAGCGATAGTTTAGAAATAGAAATAATTGATTATCACTAAAATATGGAAAAAATGGAAACATTAAAAAATATAACTCCGGGTGAAGTTTTACAGGAAGAATTTCTTATTCCGTTTGGTATTTCGCAGTATAGTCTTGCCAAAGAATTAAACGTTCCACAAACACGAATTTCGGGTATTATCAATAGTGGCCGCCGCATTACCGCAGATACAGCGTTGCGTTTAAGTTTATTTTTTGGTAATTCGGCAAAATTTTGGCTTGGATTGCAAAACGATTATGATATTGAGAATGCAAAAAATCTTCAACCGTTTATATTTCAACAAATCAAAAAAACGAACCGTGCCACGAGAATGGTAAAAGAGTTTGCGTAAAACCTTTGCGTCTTTGTGGTTAAATAAATTTATAAAATGAAGTTTATTTAAACTTATGCAGATGTGTTTCGACAGCTTCTTTCAGTTGTTGAAGCGCTTTTTCTAATACTGCTCGAGGAGAGGCAACATTCATTCGCATAAAACCTTCGCCGCCTTGTCCAAACATTCCGCCATTGTTAAGCGCCAACTGTGCCCAATTAACAAACAAAAATACCAATTCGGATTGTTTCAATCCCAATTCCCTGCAATCTAACCAAAGCAAGAAAGTCGCTTCCGGAATAACCGCCTTGATTTGCGGAATGTTTTCTTTCAAAAAACTATCAACAAACAGTATATTATCTTCAACATATTTAAGCGCTTGTTTCTTCCAATTTAAACCTTTTTTATAAGCAGCTTGTAAAGCAGTATAGCCAAAAATAGATCCTTCGTGAAATTCGCTGGCATGTAGATATTCATGAAAAGTTTTTCTCAGTTCCGAATCGGGGATTATTGAATAGGCGGTTGTAATCCCTGCCATATTGAAAGTTTTACATGGCGACATCAATGTAATGCTATTCATAGCGGCTTTGGGCGAAACAGAGGCAAATGGTATATATTTATTTCCAAATATAGCCATATCCGAAAAGACTTCATCAGCAACAACCATTATATATTTCTTGTAACAAATATCGGCCAATTCTTCCAAAGTATCTTTATCCCACGTAATCCCTACCGGATTGTGCGGATTACTTAAAATCAACATTTTACATTCTTTATCAATCACTTTCCGAAGACCCTCCAAGTCCATTCTGTATTTTCCATCTTCCTCTTCAATCAATGGATTATTTATTATCTTCCGGTTGTGTTTGGAAGAAATCAAACGAAAAGGATGAAACACGGGAGGCTGTATAATGATTTTGTCATGAGGCTTGGAAAAGCATTGGATACAAAATGCAATCCCTTTAATAATTCCGGGAATATAACTTATCCATTCTTGTTGAATTTTCCACTGGTGTTGGTTTTCCACCCATTGAATGATCGTGTTGTAAAAATCTTCCGAAGGAGAAGTATATCCCAAAATACTATCTTTGGAACGCTTAATTATCGCATCGGTAATAAAATCACCGGTTTTAAAGTCCATATCGGCAACCCATAAACTGATTAAGTCATCTCTGCCGTAACGTTCTTTCAATGCATCTATTTTCAATGCATCAGTCCCTTCTCTGTCTATAATTTCATTAAAGTTGTATTTCCTCTCACTCATCACTACAATTTTTTGCAAAGTTAATAAAAATAAATACAAATTTCCTCACAAATGAGATTTTTTTTTATGAATGAATACAAAATTCACTGTATATAAACTTATTCACCATAATATTCACTCGGTGATACTCCGAACTGCTTTTTGAAACTTGCAGAAAAATGCGGCAGGGTACTAAATCCGGTAATATCTGAAATTTCAGAAATATTGTATTTTCCCTCCAACAACAATTCTGCAGCACGATTCAATTTATATGTTTTAAAAAACGCATTTGGATTTGTTCCAATCAAGCCTTTTATTTTGTAATACAATTTTGTACGGGAAATTTTCAGCACTTCGGTCATTCGGGATATATTCAATTCGGGATTCGACAGTTCGGTTTCCATCAACCGGTAGAGTTCTGTCATAAAAACATTGTCTTGCGGCGAAAGGATGTTTTGTTCTATCTTATCAGTTTGAGTTTTGCTTCCCAAAAGTTTACGTACATTTTCCCTGTTTTTCAACTGTGAATTGATTAATGCCAGTAAATAAGCCGGATCGAAAGGTTTAGTAACATATGCGTCTGCTCCTGTATTTAAGCCTGCTACTTGACTTTCAACGGTAGTTTTCGCCGTAACCAATACAACAGGAATATGGCATAATTGCAAGTTATTTTTAATCATTCGACAAAAATCATATCCGCTGATATCCGGCATAACCACATCACTCAATATCAAATCGGGAGATTCTTCTTCAACAATCTTCATAGCGCTATTTACTTCATAGCAGGCAATCACGTGATAATAAGATGATAACAATGTTTTCAAATAATGGATAATTTCACTGTCGTCGTCCACAACTATAATTTTATAAGGTTCTTTATCCGGATATTCATCAGATAAACCACGATACTGTTCATCCGTCTGCAAGGGAAAAATATCTTTTTGCTCTCCGGTATCCGGTTCTTTCTCATTTACTGTATAAATATGCTCATCGACGGGCAACAAAAAGGTGAATAAAGCTCCCTCTTCACTTTTCGCGGCTTTTATATATCCATGATGTAGTTCCGCCAAGCGTCGTGCGTAGTAAAGTCCTATGCCTGTTCCCCAATTATACGTTTCTTGATTATTACCGGCGATTTGATAATAACGCTCGAATATATTTTCTAATTTATCTTCAGGGATTCCTTTTCCGGTATCGGCGACAGTAAGTTTAACATATTGTGTAGATATATCTTTCTCCCTTAAATGGAAGAGTATAGCGGCTTCTTCTTGTGAAATAAGATCGAACGACAGGATAATTTTTCCTCCGGCAGGAGTAAACTTCATTGCATTGGATAAGAGATTTCCCATAATTTCGTCTAATTTGTCGGAATCTATCCACATCACAAATCTATCTTCTAATCCTTTGGTAATTAAATTAATCTGCTTGTTATTGGCATTTAAGCGAAAAATATCAATCAACCGGTTCAGTTCTGAAATTATATCGACCGGTTTTACTTTTAATTGAAGTACATCGTTTTCTAATTTATTAAAATCCATTAATTGATTGACCAATTTCAACATTCGATTAACGCTCCGCTGCACGATAAATAGCAGTTTTTTGTTATCTCCTGTAATAACAGGATTATCACACAGTTGCATAACCGGCCCCGAAATCATCGTCAATGGAGTTCTAAATTCGTGCGAAATATTAGCAAAAAAACTCATATTCATTTGATTGACTCGTTCTTCCTGTTCCTTTTCACGCTGGGCTTGCAAAGCGAGTTCCTTTTCTTTCCTCATTCTTTGCAACAAACGGACAATAAAAAATGAAAAACCGGCAAACAATATTATATAGGCAGCATATGCCCATCCGCTGAGCAAAGGAGAAGGGGAAATCAGGACAGAAATTGCATTTTCGACTTCTACTATCGTATTCTCCTTGTCGGTTATCTTGACTTTGAACGTATATTTTCCGGCTGGAACATTGGAATAATACGCTTCCCTGTTGTCGCCGGCATCAATCCATATTTTATCAAACCCTTCCAGCATATAATAGTAATGTACCCTTTCGTATTCACAATATTCTAAGGCTGCAAATGAAAGAGAAAAACTGTTTTGGTTATGCTTCAGACGAATAACAGGATTGTATGACAGATGTTTATCTATATAATTATCCCGATAGGGAAAGATCAACCGGTTATGGATTTTCAGTTCTTCAAACAGAAGCGGAATATCTTGCTTGAATGTCACATCCATCGGATTAAAAAACGTCAGACCATGTGTTCCTCCAAAGATCAAAGTGCCATCATTCATCCGGCAAGCGCTCCTTTCGTTGAACTGGTTGCCTCCAATACCGTCGCTCTTGTAAAAATTGACGAATCTATGGGTTGTGCGGTCGCATTTACTAAGTCCGAACAAGGTGCCAATCCATATATTGCCCTGCAGATCTTCCTGAATGCTTACAATATCGGTGCAGGCTGCTCCTTGAATATTTTCTATTTGTTGGGATTGTTTAAAATAACGAAATAAATGATTGGCATAAGTTCCTATCCAAATATCACCGCCAGAGTCTTCCAAAACACAAGTAGGAATGAATAAGGTACGTTTGATGTGTTCCAAAATATTTATTTTATCTATTTTCCAATCATCCGTTTGGATGATGCACAGATTTTGATTGAAAGAACTCAAAAACAGTTCTCCTGTTGAAAGGATCGACATTCCGGGAGTAAATACAAAAAGTGGGGGATAAATTGCTATGGCTTGGAAATCTTTTTCGTCGGGATGTAAAATATAGATATTGTTATTAAATCCGGCTGCATAGGTAGTCCCGTTTTCATCTTGCACCATACAGGAAATGGATGTAGGCAACCAAAACGTCTTTTCCCTGATCAGTTGATTTCTAAATAATTTACATTGTATCAACCAATTTTGTTCAGCAATCAACCAAATATAATTATCCTTATCGACGAAAATGCGGGAAACTTGCGTGGGTAAAAAATCCTCCGTAGGGAAAAACGAACCAACATTCATTTTATGCACTTTTTTATCGTCGGCGCTATATAGAAAAACACCATCTAAAGAAGTAGTTATCCATAAATTATCGCTTTTATCCATAGAAACGGAAGTAACCGATTTTTTGTTAAATTGGGAAGATAAATAACTATTGTTATTAAATCGCTCCTGATAATTGTATTTAGTTACAAAACCTTGATCGGAAGAGCCAATCCATAAATTTTTGTGCGAATCCGTAAACAGGGCGGTTATCTTGAAATCCGGCGCTTGAAAAGGAAAACGGTCTTCCGATTGATGAATAACGGTTTCGGTCAGGAAATTATAAAGGAATAATCCCTTAGCGGTGTTGAGTAATAAAGAAGAATTGGAATAAGGATGTATCGACAAGACAATCGTTTTCGATAAAACCGGATGATTTTTAAGAACTGCCGGCAGCGTGATGAATTGACCGACTTGAGTGTCGAAAATCGACAATGAACTGCCTGAGGCTATCCACAGTTCCCTGTTGTTATGCAAGAAAGAATAATGCGTATAATTTGTCGTATTAATCTTGGTCTTTAATTCTTTGTTTGATGTATCATAGCAACGTATAGACCAACCCGAAACCGCCCATAAATCACCATTTTCATCAATAAAACATTTATTACTCCACTTTTCTTCCTTATCGAAATCCGGAATTACGACTACGAATTTATTTTCTTGTGGCCGGTATTCACACAGTTGCTCCACCATATTGAGAAAAATTCGTCCTTCTTTGTCTTCCAAGAGCTCTACCGCATTTTGGCTGTAATTTTCGATGGGTATCTTGCGAAAATAATCTTTATCCGTATAAATACATACGCCGTTGGTTGTTGCAAACCAGAGGCGATCTTGCGAATCTTTATAAATCTGCTGAATCATATTATCGCATAAACTCAACGAATCGTCGCTGTTGAAGTACTGGCGAAACTTATTTGCCACAAATTTATTTGCTCCACGGGAAGTACCAATCCAAATATGTCCCAAAGCATCTTCGGCAAACGAAGTAATTTGCTGGTTGGAGATGTCGTTGGAAATAACCAAAAAACTTTGTTCCTGTTTATTGCTTGCCTCTTTCGATGAGCAGGAAGTAAACAAGACGAACGAAATCAACCAACATAGGATGAATAATCGAAACATTTTCAAAATGGTATTAAGATTTTGTCAAAAGTACAAATAATCTAAATACAATAACAAATATAGCAATTTTTTTTATATAAATGATATGAATTACCTGTTTTCATAAACATTTGAACAAATCCGTAACTCTGTATGACCAATTTCATCTAACTTTATCCCGAATAAAAAAATACCATTGATGATGACAAAAATACATAAATATTAATTTTAAAAATGATTGATTATATATTTAACAATATCAATAATTATTTGTAATTTTGGATCATCAAACGAAGATAATATTATAAAAAGAAAAGATTAATAATTTATTAATAAGTATTTTCCTGTGGAAATTATCTAATAATCATATAAAACAATTTTACAATCATGAAAAAGTACTTTATTTTAATTTTTACACTTGTATCCGTCATGTTGTCGGGACAAGAACTTCAGAATTTCAGACCTCAGCAGATTGTATCTCCTGAAATTGCCAATGGAAAAGTAACATTTCGCATTCAAGCAAGAGAGGCAAATCAGGTCAGACTCTACGGTTCGTGGATGACCTCATTTACTGCCTCCGAACAACTTGTAAAGGACACCGCAGGGATTTGGAGTATTACCATAAATGCACCAGCGCCCGAAATCTATACCTACAGTTTTATTATAGATGGCGTTGCAAAGAACGATGACGCCAATATTTTTGTGCAACGCGACGGACGCCGATTTCTGAGCATTCTGCTCATCGACGGACCGCTTACGGCCAACTACCGTGAGGCTAATAAACGAGGCAATCTTGAGCAGGTATGGTATAATTCGCCTACCATTGGAACAACTCGTCGTATGTTTGTTTACACTCCACAGGGATATGTAGGTTCCAATCAGAAATATCCTGTCCTCTATCTGCTTCACGGTGGAGGCGGCGATGAAGATGCATGGAGCAATATGGGACGGGCGTGTCAGATTCTTGACAACTTAATTGAACAAGGCAAGGCGGTTCCGATGATTGTTGTTATGCCCAACGGCAATCCGGGCCAACAAGCTGCACAGACCTTGCTACTCCCCGAAAAGACTTTCGACCGTAGCGATCCTGCTTTTGCCAACCTCTATATTCATTCATTGGTCAAAGACATAGTGCCTTACATCGAATCCAATTATCGCGTTATCGCCGATGCCGATCATCGTGCCATTTCAGGTCTTTCAATGGGTGGAGGACATACTATGGCTGCTACCAACACTTACCCCGGCTTCTTCTCATGGATACTTCCTTTGAGTATGGGTATTGGGGAAGGAGTCAATAATGATGCCGCATTTCAGGCTATTAAACAGGCAGGATACAAACTTTACTGGGTTGCATGCGGAACCGACGATTTCGTATGGGAAAGCGCAAAAAGGCTTGATGCAGCGCTAACGCGTAACGGCTTAGAACATACGTTCCGTGTAACTTCGGGAGGTCATACCTGGTCGAACTGGCGTATATATCTCAACGAGTTTGCTCAACTTCTTTTTAAATAATATAAATATGAAACGTACATTTTTAATTTTAACGGCATTAATCTGTACTTTATCTGTTTTTGCTCAATTTGGTCCCCAAAGCAGGGTCGAAACGAAAACCATTCAAAGCAAGGTGTTAAATGCCGATCGTGAATACAACATATTTCTACCTAAAAGTTATGATACGGATACCGGTAAAAAGTATCCCATTTTGTATCTGTTGCACGGACTAAATGACACACACCGTGGGTGGTTTGCACGCGGACACTTGAAAGATGTTGCCGACCAGTTGATAGCAAGCGGCGAAGCTTGTGAAATGATTATCGTAACACCCAATGCAGGTGGAAATGTGAGTGAAGGCGTATGGAACGGCTATTTTAATATGCCCGGTTGGAATTATGAAACTTTCTTTTTCTCCGAACTCTTACCACATATCGAAACCACATACCGCGTTATCGGTGACAAACAACACCGCGCAGTTGCCGGACTTTCGATGGGCGGCGGTGGAGCAACCGTTTACGGACAACGCCATAGCGATATGTTCACGGCAGTGTATGCTATGAGCGCGCTGATGGACATTCCCGAACAACAAGGCGGATCGCTGTCTTCGCAGAATCCTGACGACAAAATGGCGATTCTCACAAAATCGGCACAAGAACACAGTTGCGTCAAATATGTGACAGGCGCCGATGATGCACGCAAAGCACAACTGCGCAGTGTTAGATGGTTTGTCGATTGCGGAGATGATGACTTTTTGCTTGATCGAAACATCGAATTCACACAAGCCATGCGGGCGGCACAAATCCCCTGCGAATTTCGCGTTCGCGACGGTGGTCATACTTGGGAATATTGGCATTCGGCGCTATATATTTGCCTTCCGTTTGTTACACGTTGCTTTTTTGTAAAATAAAACATAATCCTTTTTTATTAAAATTTATAATAATATTATTCAAATAATAATGTTCGTATGAAAATACTACTATTTTTCACATCCTTTCTAACAATAATGTCGCTGTCGGCACAAAAAGTCGAGCGGGGTCCTTATACCCTTGAAGTGATTTCTGATGGAATCTATCAGATTCAAGACTACAACAGCAATCGCGGAAGAGGCGCTTACACAAATGATCAAGGACAGATATCAAGTAATAACTGTTCGGATATGTATCTAATCGTCGGCAGCAACAAAGCGTTGCTGATTGATCTTTCCAACAATGTGCAGTGGGAAAATAATGCTGCTGAATCGCTTAGAAGCCTCGTAAGTGAATATTCACGTGGACGGGATCTCATTGTCACGATAACCCACAGTCACGGAGATCACATTGGAATGATCCATGCCTTTGCCAATGATGACAAGGTGCGTTTTTGGATACCGAAAACCGAATTTCCCAACCGAGATCGTTTCCCTGAAGGTCGTACTACTCTGTTTGATGAAAATGCTTCGATTGACTTGGGCGGTCTATTGGTGAAAACGCTAAAAATGGAAGGTCATACGGAGGGTTCAACAATTTTTTTCTTAGACGGTAAAGACATTGTTTTCACAGGCGATGCAATAGGCTCCGGCAGTGGCGTATGGATATTTTCGGCTGAAGCATTTGCTCAGTACAAGAAAGGTATTACGCGACTTACCAATTATATCAATGATCCGGCGAATGGCATTAATAAAGAAAAATTGCTTATATATCCCGGGCACTCGTGGCAGGGACTTGCAGTTTGGCCGCTCGGCTATAAATACATACTTGATATGGGAAGCCTTATCAATCGTATAGAATCAGGAACAGGCTATGAAACAACATCTGTACAGTACAATCCACGTCTTGATACCAACTACAAGCTTGGTACGGCAACCATAACATGGAGTCGTGCTTCGGAAAAAGAATATCTCGAATCATTGACCGAAGTGGTCGGTCGTGGTCCTACTCATAAAGATAAAAATCCTGATCTGCTAAAACTTTTCGATGAATATACACTACCATCGATCGATCCCAATGTGGGAGATATGAAATATTATCTTTTCGATCCGATAAAACACGGCGCCGACCCTTCGAAGAAATATCCCTTAATGGTAATATTCCACGGTGCAGGCAATGGTATGGAAGGGGTACTGTGTACTACCTATACTGATTGTGCCGTATATGCAGGACCGGAATATCAAGCAATGATGGGAGGCGCATACATCCTCTTCCCGAAAGCCAATGAATATACCGACGAAAGAGGGCGCAATGTGGGTACGTGGATGACAATAGATTCTGTCACCAAAACCTCCAAATATATCCCTTCAGCAGCGAAAATAATTGAGCAAGTTATTTCAAACAACAGTATAAATCGTGAAAAAGTGGTTGTAGGCGGAACTTCAGCCGGCGGATTTATGACTTGGCGTTTTCTTGCAGCACGTCCCGACATTGCGAAAGCCGCTTTCCTGATGGCGCCGGCAAATAACCCGACAGACGAAGAATTGGCTATGTATGAACGTATGGAACTGCCAATTTGGGTGATTCATGGAATTGAAGACGAAATAACTCGTTATCAAAATTTTACAGGTCCCGTTGCCGATAAACTGCAAGCGATGCCCAATGTCCGTCTTTCTGCTTTACCACTTGTTAGATATGGAGATAAAAGCGTTGTAAGAATGAAAGTTGGAGTGGAGATGGGACAACATTTGGCGCTTTTCTGTGTCGGAGCTAATATGATATACGACGATGGTACTCCTTATGATCCGGCTTACCCCAAGGGATTCATTGATTGGCTTAAAACAAGCTTATTCGACAAATGAAAACAATCGATAATTTCCTGTTAATGCTATTTTTATGCTGTTCTTCATCGTTGTTTGCACAGCAGAGCCACGTTAATATCGACTGGGATCCACAGCGTAATAAAGAAGGGCTAAATCCTTTCGGCACAAGGGTAATCTCTCCTGAAGTACACGATGATCAAACCGTCACATTCAGACTTATGGCTGCTAATGTGAATACTGTAACTGTTTCCGGTACAATGTTTGTCGGCGAAGAAGCCGGCAAACGTGTACCGTTGGAGAAAGGGGCAAACGGAGTTTGGAGTGTAACTATCGGACCGCTCGTACCGGATATTTATATCTATTCGTTGCAAATAGATGGCGTGAACATAGTCGATCCCGGTAATACAATTACCGGTAATGCAGCCCAACCGGCAATGGGATTTTTATGGGTACATGGAGAATCCCCTGCATTCTATGACGCCAAGAATGTTCCTCACGGTGTAATAACACAACATTTCTACCATTCACCCGTAACGAACGGCGAACGAACTTTGTTTGTTTATACTCCTCCGGGATATGACTCTGCGAAGCAATATCCTGTACTATATTTGATGGGAGGTTCGGGCGAAGATGCGGAATCATGGACTAAAAACGGGCAGGCAAATTTCATCATGGACAATTTGTTGGCTGAAAACAAAGTAATTCCGATGATAATAGTGTTTCCCAATAACCAAATTGTTCATCGATCGCATCCGCAGCATACGGAACTTTCATTTCCATTGATGGAAAGAGAATATAAAGAAGTGATCATACCCTATGTTGAAAGTCGCTATAGTGCTATAAAAGACCGTCGTTCACGGGCTATTGCCGGACTTTCGATGGGAGGACGCCATACACAATATATAGGTATTCGCAATCTCGACCTGTTCGGTAGCATGGGAATATTGAGCGCTGCAATGTCAATAGACGATACACCGGCATTGCGCGATCCCAATTTGAATTCCAAAATAGACTATCTCTTTCTCGGAGCCGGTACTTTTGAAACAAATCCAAACGCCAGACATCAGATTCTACATGATCAACTTGTGGAATTAGGTGTGAAGCACGAATACCTTGTAGGAAGTCGCGGAGCACACGACTTTACAACATGGAGGTTCCTTCTTCATCATTTTCTCCGAAACTTGTGGCGCACACAATGATAAAATCGAAGATACTCCCAAATAAACGCTTCAAAAACAAATAAGAGTACCTTTTAAAATAATCAATAAGTTCATTAATAAACTAAATTCAAAAAAATGAGAGCTTTATCAATTTTTATTATTGCCGTGTTAATTTATACAACAACATCGGCACAACAAGCTTTGTGGGGCGGGCAAGATATAACGTCGCCGGAAATTCATTCAAACAATACGGTAACATTCCGTTTACAAGCGCCGCAAGCTACGAAAGTGGAGATAACAGGCGATTTCTTGCCGACGAAAAAAATGCAAACCCAAAGGGGTGAGATCGATGTCCCCGGTGTCGCAGAATTGATTAAAAATGCAAACGGCGTTTGGGAGTTTACCACGCCTGCGCCACTCGCCCCCGAACTCTACAGTTACACTATGATCGTTGATGGAGTAGGGGTTACCGATCCAAGTAATGTATATATGATTCGCGATGTTGCATCGGTGACAAGTGTGTTTATCATTGGAGGCGGACGATCCGATTTATACAAAGTCAATGATGTTCCCCACGGAACAGTGGCTCGCCGATGGTACAACAGCCCAACTTTGAATATGCAACGCCGTATTACTATTTACACACCTCCCGGTTATGAATCAACGGATGAAAAATATCCTGTTTTTTATCTCTTGCATGGCGCAGGCGGAGATGAAGAGGCCTGGATAGCGCTCGGTCGCGCCTCTCAAATACTTGACAATTTGATCGCACAAGGTAAAGCCAAACCGATGATTGTTGTGATGACTAACGGAAATGTAGTGCAAAAAGCAGCTCCGGGAGAATCGGAACGTGGTATGTATAAACCCAGTTTCATGGGAGAAACACGAATGGACGGGCAGTTTGAAGCATCTTTTCCCGATGTGATGAAATTTGTCGAAAGCAATTACCGTACTATCCAAACGAAGGCAGGACGCGCCATTGCAGGTTTGTCGATGGGAGGTTTTCATTCATTGCATATTTCAAAGGAATACCCTGATAAATTCGATTATGTAGGACTGTTTTCTGCCGCCATTCTACCCAATCAAAATGTGACTTCACCCGTATATGAAAATATGGATGGAAAATTGAAAATACAATTTTCTAACCCGCCGAAACTGTATTGGATTGCCTGCGGAACAACCGATTTTCTGTACCAAAACAATATTGATTTCTCTAAAAAACTGACCGATAATAAATATCCCTACAAATTTTACGAAACAGGAGAAGGGCATATATGGAAAAACTGGCGGATTTATCTAACCGAATTTGTACCGATGTTGTTTAGATAACCATTCAAACATACTATTATTTACAGATGAAAAATATTTTTTTGACAATATGTATTACGATGCTTTTTTTTAGTTGTAATTCAAGCGAAACGCCGCAACTCGGAAAAGTATCGATCGATAAGGTTATCAAAGCGATGACATTGGAAGAAAAAGTTCAACTGATGATTGGAACAGGTATGGCCGGTTTTACGGGCGATAATCCGGTTGTAGGAGAAACACATTCTTTAGTTCCCGGCGCGGCCGGCACAACTCATCCGATACCTCGTCTAAACATTCCGGCGATTGTATTAGCAGATGGACCTGCCGGTTTGAGGATAAATCCTACGCGTAATGATGATTCGCAAACGTATTACTGTACGGCATTTCCGGTCGGAACATTATTGGCTTCCACTTGGAATATCGAAATGGTGGAGAATGTAGGAAAAGCAATGGGAAATGAGGTATTGGAATACGGTGTGGACGTCCTATTGGCTCCCGCCTTGAATATTCACCGCAATCCCTTATGCGGAAGGAACTTTGAATATTATTCGGAAGATCCGTTCATAAGCGGGAAAATAGCGGCAGCGATGGTTCGCGGGGTACAATCGAATGGGGTAGGAACCTCTATCAAGCATTTCGCAGCCAATAATCAAGAAACCAATCGAATGGGAAACGATGTCCGCGCCACTCCCCGCGCTTTACGGGAAATCTACCTGAAAGGATTTGAAATTGCCGTGAAGGAAGCGAATCCTTGGACTGTTATGTCGTCCTATAATTTTATCAACGGAATCTATGCTTCTGAGAGCAATGAATTGCTAACTAACATTTTGCGCGATGAATGGGAATTTAAGGGTACCGTAATGACCGACTGGTTTGGAGGGAAAAATCCTCCGGCTCAAGTTCATGCAGGTAACGATTTATTGATGCCCGGAACTCCCCAACAAGGCGAAGCAATTATAGCAGCTGTTAATAACGGTTCTTTATCTATGGAAGATATAGACAGGAATGTCAAACGAATATTGGAATTAATCCTTGCCTCGCCCCGCTTCAAAGGATATCAATTTTCCAATCAACCGGATTTGAAAGCTCATGCAGAAACCACCCGTCAATCTGCAGCCGAGGGAATGGTTTTATTAAAGAACGAAAATGCTCTGCCATTACCGGCGCAGATACAAAAAGTAGCAACTTTTGGAATTACATCGTATGATTTTATTTCAGGAGGAACCGGAAGCGGAGATGTCAATAAAGCATATAATGTGTCATTAAGAGAAGGTTTAATTAATGCAGGATATCTGATTAATAACGAATTGATTAATTTATATGAAAATTATATTAATGCTGAAAATGAAAAGAACAAGCCCGACCCCAATAACCCGCTCTCTATGTTTATGCCTAAAATTCGTCCCGTTGAAATGATACCTGCAGCGCCCGTACTGAAAAAAATGGCAAACGAAACCGATATTGCTCTGCTAACCATAGGCAGAACATCCGGCGAATTTATGGATCGTAAAATTTCAGACGATTTTGATTTATCCGACAATGAACATAAATTGATTCAAGAAGTCTGCAATGCTTATCATGCCGTAGGAAAAAAAGTAATTGTGATTTTGAATACAGGAGGTGTGATTGAAACTGCTTCGTGGAAAGACATACCCGATGCCATATTGTTAGCGTGGCAAGCCGGACAAGAAGGAGGTAACACAGTGGCTGATATTTTGAAAGGCGCAGTTAATCCGTCCGGAAAATTGACGATGACATTCCCGCTTTATTACATGGATGCAGCTTCGTCTGCTAATTTCCCTTACGATTATCAATTTGATATACAAACTGCTTTCAGTTCTTTCGAGAATCAGGGAGAAGTAAAAAAGGAACTTGTTCGTAATGTGGATTATACTAATTATGAAGAAGATATTTATGTTGGTTACCGGTATTTTGATTCTTTCAACATGGATGTTTCTTATCCTTTTGGATATGGGCTTTCCTATACGCAATTTTCTTATGAAAATGCTTCTGTTTCTTTTAAAAATAACGCTTGGATATTCGATTGCCTAATTAAAAATACAGGAAATATTGCGGGAAAAGAAGCCGTACAATTATATATCGCAGCACCCGGACAATCTATGAACAAGGCGGCAAAGGAATTAAAAGCATTTGCTAAAACAAAATTCTTGCAACCGGGCGAATCTCAGACTGTTCAGTTGATTGTTCCGCAAGAAGACTTGGCTTCTTTCGATGGAAAAAACAGCCAATGGATAGTTGAATCCGGCGATTATTCCGGGCAAATCGGAAGTTCATCCCGTGATATACGGCAAAACATTCGTTTTAATCTACCTAAAGAAGTGGTTGTAAAAAAGACACATAATGTATTAACTCTTAAAGAAACTATTTCAATAATTCAATAAATTTTGAGTAAATAAAGCGAAGATATATCAGGAAAAAAACTTTTTTATCTTTTTTTCTGAAAAAAAATCAAAAAACGTTTGGATAATTAAACAAATTCCCATACATTTGACGTTTCTTTTTTTTAATTGTTATATATTTAAATTTAATTATTCAATCTCATGAACAAGACAGAATTAATTGATGCTATTGCAAAAGAATCCGGATTAAGTAAATGTGATTCTAAAAAAGCGTTAAATGCTTTCTTATCAACCGTTGAAAGTGAACTGAAGAAAGGCGGAAAAATCACGCTGGTTGGCCACGGTACCTATCAGTGTGTTGAAAAATGTGCACGAACCGGTATTAACCCGCAAACAAAGGCAGCCATCAATATCCCTGCCAGAAAGTGCGTTAAATTCAAACCCGGAAATTGTCTGAGAGAAAAAAAATCTTAAAGATTCAGCACAACCCGCGTTCCTTTGTCCGGCTCGGACTCAACCATAATATTTCCGCCATGTGAAATCAGTATTTGCCGGCAGATGCTGAGTCCGATGCCTGACCCTCCGCTTTTAGTAGTAAAAAACGGAATAAATATCCTGTCCATAACTTCGGGAAGGATGCCGCAGCCGTTATCGGAAACCACGATAACCGGCCTTTGGTATTCGTTTTTTGATATGTGTACTTTCACCTTAGGCGGTTGTTCGCTTACTGATGATTCCCATGCATTTTTCAAGAGATTTATCAGTACCTGTTCCATTTGTATGCGATCGGCAAAAAGAGTGATGTCTTCCGGTACTATTTCATAGGAAAACCGGATGCCGTCGGCATGCAACAAATCTTGAATCTCGTTCATCATTTCTATGGCGCTAAACGTATCCGGAACCGGATCAGGGATGCGTGTTAATTTCTGATAGTTGCCGACAAATTCCACCAATCCCTTGCTGCGGCGATGTATGGTCTGCATTGCCCGATTCATCAGGTCATAATCTTTTGCGGCAGGAGAATCGCGTTCGGAAAAAGTTTCCGCAAGCGAAATAATCGGAGTGATGGAGTTCATCATTTCGTGCGTCAATACCCGTATCAACTTTTTCCACGCATCGCTTTCGCTTTCTTCCAAAACGGATTGAATGTTTTTGAAACTAACCAATTTTAGAAATTTTCCGCCGGAACTGAAAAGAATACTTGTAACAGCTAATTGGCGGGTGTGTCCTTCTTTTTTTATTTTTATAATCTTTGTTTCTCCCGGAACGATTTTTTCCATAATTGCAGGTAATTCGGGAGAAATAACTGCAAAATCCACCAATCGCCTCGGTACGGGTTTTCCGAATTCGTCCATTGCAGCCTTATTAATCCATTCGATTTCATTGGCTTGACCGAGAACTAAAATGGCTGAATCGATTCTGTTCAACAAGGTTTCGTAGAATTGATGCTCTACTTCGTTCTGATGAAGTCTTGTATTGAAATGTGAAACAGCCTTTTCCATTGCAGGGATCAATCCGGGAAATAATCCTTTTTGAGCAAAATTTTTAAAAGTAATGTTAAATTCCGAAAACTGAATGGCATCAATCAGCCGTTGGGTATCCCTGATTGTCCGTTTCAAAAAGACAATTGTAGAATAGGTGAACCAACAGCCTGTTAATAAAGCGGCTAAAGCCAAATAATGCCAACGGTAGGCAAATAAAAACCCGGCTGCAATAAAAGAAATGATGAGCGGAATCATCCGGGACAGCAGTGCGAGATAATACTTTTTCATTTTTTTATTTTTCTATAAAGCGAAAAACGGGATATTCCAAGAAGGTCAGCGGCTTTATTCATATTTCCATGACTGCGTTTCAATGCTTTCTCAATAGTTTCCTGTTCAATCTGTTGTAAATTCAACGATTCTGAGTCATTCTTTCTCTTTATTTCAGCCGATTGCAAGATAAAATCGTTTGCAAGCAGTTTATTTCCCGAAGACAATATAACCGCTCTTTCTATCACATTCTGCAACTCCCTCACATTCCCGGGCCAATAGTAATTTTCCAATTTGCTCCTCGCATCGGAAGCAATTCCATAGATTTGCTTTTTATATTTGATATTGAATTTCTTTAGAAAATACGCAGCCAACAGTTGAATATCGTTGCCTCTTTCACGCAGCGGAGGTACTTGCAATTCAATGGTGTTGATGCGGTACAGCAAATCCTGCCTGAAATTTCCGTTTTCCACTTCCCTGTAAATATCCGTATTGGTAGCGCTAATCAGCCGCACATCCACCGGAATGGAACGATTGGAACCCAATCTGGAAATCGTTCGCTTTTCGATGGCAGTTAATATTTTGGCTTGCATAGGAAGCGATAAGTTGGATATTTCGTCCAAGAACAAAGTCCCTCCGGATGCAGCCTCCATTCGTCCCGGCTTTTCTTTTTTGGCATCGGTGAAAGCGCCTTTGTCGTAGCCGAACAATTCGCTTTCGAACAACGAATCGGGGATAGTCCCCAAGTCGATGCTGACAAAAACTTTTCCCGCACGAAGCGAATGGTGATAGATTGCTCTTGCTATCAAATCTTTACCCGTTCCGTTTTCACCCAGAATCAGTATATTGGCATCCGTATTGGAAAGTTTTTCAATCATATCGAAAACAGGCAACATAACAGCCGACTCGCCAATAATCTCATAAGCAGTTTTGGTGGTATTCAAAACCTCCATTTGCTTTTTCAGATTCTCTACTTCTTTTTGGGAAACTTTCAATTTCAAGGCAGAAAAAAGAGTTGCCAACAGTTTGTCTTTTTCCCAAGGCTTGGAAATAAAATCGGCAGCGCCGGCTTTGATGGCTTTCACTGCTTTATCCGTATCGGCATACGCAGTCATCAGAACAACAACCGCTTGCGGGTCTGCTTTTAGAATTTTGTTTAACCAATGAAAACCTTCCTGTCCGCTGATTACGTCAGAACGGAAATTCATATCCAACAGTATAACGTCCGGTTGATAACTGAGCATATACTGTTCGATTTTTTCCGGAAAAACACTGACTTTAACCTTTTCTACATAAGGCGCAAGCAAGACATTGAGGGCAAAGAGTACATCCTCATTGTCGTCGATAATTAATATTTTTCCTTTCTTTTCCATAATTTTATATTTTAACACGGAGTAGAGGGAATTGTTTACACGGAGTCTAATTAATACTCTGTGTAACTTCGTGGTAATTACTCCGTGTTAAAAATTTCAATGAGTTACATAACATACCGCCTTATGCCGTCTTTCAACGACTTTACATTGAAGTTAATCAGAAAACCAACAGGACATCCCGTCAATTTTAAGTACGTCAATATTTGAGCAATATGTACCGGATGCAAACTCTCCACCGCTTTTAACTCTAATATAATCCGCTTTTCCACCAATAAATCTAACCGGTAACCGACATCGATCCAAACTTCTTTGTACATTAGTGGAATCTCTTTTTGTTTCTCCACAAAGAATCCCTTTTGCTTTAGCTCATAGAACAAACATTCTTCATACGTTTTTTCCAATAATCCGGGCCCCAATACCGAGTGAACAGTATAGGCACAACCCAAAATTTTTCCCGTTAAAGTTTCTTCTGTCATCATAATGTTAAGGTTTTAAATGATTTTTGTTAATTAATAAAAACTCCCTCTATTCTGTGAATTACTCCGTGTTTAAATAGGAACTCCTCCCTATACTCCGTGAATAAAACTCCTTCTACTCCGTGTTCAAATTAGGCCCCCCCTCTACTCCGTGAAAAAACTCCTTCTACTCCGTGTTAAAATTAAGAACTCCTCCCTATACTCCGTGAATAAAACTCCTTCTACTCCGTGTTTAAATTAGGAACTCCCCCTTCTACTCCGTGTTAAATAATTCACCCGACAAAGATAAACATTTTTATAATTCAAAACAAGTGCGAAATCACACAATAAAGTGCATTTTCGCACATATTTAACAAGATAAAATCTATATTAAATGATTATTATTCAAATATATAAATAAATGGCACAGATTTTGTACGTAAATTTTATGAATATGTTAATGAAGATGAAAAAATATATCTATACATCATTATGCCTGCTTTGCTCGTTGAGCGCTTTTCCTCAACCGCTGCAAAATCAAGATTCGACGCTCGTGCTGACATTGGAAAAAACCATTGGTATTGCCCGTGAACATTCGCCCTATGCATTGGTTGCACGGCACAGTTTCCGCTCTCGATACTGGAACTACTGCTACTTTAAGGCAAACTACCGTCCTTCGCTCACTTTTACTTCAACGCCCAATTTCAATCACAGCATCAATGCGATTACCCTGCCGGATGGCGCTTCCCGCTATGTGCAACAAAATCAGTTGATGACCGATGCAAATCTCTCGTTAAACCAAAATATAGCGCTCACCGGCGGCGCTTTATTCCTTCGGTCGGGGATTCAGCGATTGGATATTTTCGACGATAAAACCTTTTCCTATAAAACGAATCCGCTCTTAATAGGATATGAACAGTCGCTCTTGGGATACAACTATTTGAAATGGGACAAAAAAATTGAGCCTGTCCGGTTTGAAGAGGCAAAAAAAACCTACGTAGAAACGATGGAATTGGTTGCTGCAAATGCCACTCTGAAATTTTTCAATTTAGCAAAAGCACAGACGAATATGAAAATTGCGGCGTTCAATTATGCACAGGCGGACACTTTATATACTTTTGCACAAGGACGGTACAACATTGGAACAATAACCGAAAACGAAATGCTGCAATTGGAAATCAGCCGTTTGACGGAAGAAAGCAATATGCTGAATGCCCAAATCGACGTGGACGACAGTATGCTGGATCTTCGCGCTTACTTGGGAATAAATGAAGCGGTCGATATTGTTGTAGAGATTGATGACGAAGTGCCTCAATTCTTGGTAGATATAAACAGGGCTATGCAATTGGCATTTGGCAACAATCCGGAAATATTGGGAATGAAACGGCGGGAATTGGAAAGTGAAAGCGCCGTAGCAAGGGCTAAAGCTTCAGCAGGATTGAAAGCGGATATTTACGCTCAATTCGGATTAACACAAACAAGCAATGAATTAAGTTTGGCTTACAAAAATCCGCTTAATCAGCAATATGTCGAATTGGGAATCCGTTTTCCAATTTTAGACTGGGGACGGGGGAAAGGGCAAATTCGCGTAGCGCAATCCCAGCGTGATATGGTTTTTACCCAAGAAGAGCAGAACCGGAGTAATTTTGAACAGAATATACAGAAAGTTGTCAAGCAGTTTAATTTGCAGGCAGGAAAAGTTACCATTGCCGCAAAAACAGACCGGACGGCTGAACGCCGGAACGAAGTGGCACGAAGACTCTACTTCCTCGGTCAATCAACCATACTGGATTTGAATGCGTCCATTTCGGAGAAAGACTCTGCGAAAAGGAATTATATCAACGCTCTGTACAACTATTGGTCGCTCTATTTCACGTTACGAAGTCTGACATTATACGACTTTGAAAAAGAAATCGCATTAACGGAAGATTATGAAACATTAATAAAATGATAATGGAACTGTATGAGGTTAAAACACGGAGTTACGCAGAGTAGGTATCACGGAGTTACACAGAGTAGTGTCTATTAAAACTCCATATTACTCCGTGAAAACAACTCCCTTTACTCCGTGTTTAATCTAAATATGTTAAAAAATAAAAAAAATGGATATACCTATTAAGAAAAAACATCCTTTAGTGAAATACCGCTACCATATAATCGGCGGGATTCTGTTTCTCGCGTTCGTGATTTATGTAATCATATCCGGTGCCGGCCCTCGTAAAATCAGATACAACGAAGAGAATTTAGTCATTGCAGAAGTAAAGCAAGAGAAATTTTTGGAGTTTGTAGATCAGGAAGGTATTGTTCAACCCAAACAAACCATTAAATTGAACATATTGGAGAGTGGGGTAGTGGAACGAATTGTCGCAGAGGAAGGAAGTATGTTAATGCAGGGCGATACCATTCTCGTTCTGATCAATCCCGAATTAATCCGTACCATTGAGGACGAAAGAGATGAATTGGAAAAACAACGGATCACATACGAAGAAAAAAAATTGGAAATGGAACGGAAGTCGTCGCAACTCCGGCGGCAGACTATGGAAACAATATATAAACTCGACCGTTTAAGTAAGCAATACCAATTAGATAAAGAAGAATACCAGATTGGCATCAAGAGCAAGGCACAACTTGAAGTGGCATCGGATGAATATAATTTTAACCAAAAAAATACGGAGATGTTGCTCGAAGAATTGCAACACGATTCTTTAATGAATAATATCCAAATCGAACTGATGAAAAGCGACTTCCTGCAAAAAGAAAAACGTTTCGCCCGCAGTCGGGAACGCTTGGATAACCTGATCGTCAGGGCGTCCTTATCGGGACAACTCAGTTTTATCAATGTCATTTGGGGAGAACGGGTGTCGGCAGGAAGCAGCATTGGCGAAATAAAAGTAATCGATCAATTCAAAATTCAAACGAAGATCAGCGAGTACTACATCGACCGGATTACCACCGGACTTCCGGCAACCGTAATCAATCAGGACAAAAGGTATCCGTTGAGAATAACAAAAGTGAATCCTGAAGTGAAAGACCGGCAATTTGAAGTAGATCTGGTATTCTCTGAAGATCAACCGGACAATATGCGTATTGGGAAAAATTTCCGGATTCAAATCGAATTGGGACAACCGGAAGATGCCATTGTAATTCCCAAGGGCAATTTTTTTCAGTCAACCGGCGGACAATGGATATTCAAAGTGAACAGTGCAGGCAATAAAGCCGTAAAAACGCCCATATCCATCGGTCGTCAGAATCCGCAACAATACGAAATTTTAGACGGATTAAAGCCGGGCGACCGCGTAATTATCACAGGGTATGATAATTTTGGAGACGCGGAAGAGGTTATTTTGAATTAAGAATTAAGAATTAAGAATTAAGAGTTAAATTAAAATTTATATTGATTATGAAAGTATTTTTTAGAAATTTTGTAAGCATATTTCGTCGTTATAAATTAGCGATGGTCTTGAATGTGCTGGGGCTTTCGGTAGCTTTTGCCGTGTTTATGATTATCATGATTCAATTGAATTATGACTTTGGGTTTGATAAATTTCATAAGGACTATGACAAAATTTTTCGTTTGGAATATTCATCTGAAAACCAATTTCAATCTGTTCTTTCTCGTCCTTTTGCTGAACAATTCTTTGAATCGTCACCTTATATTATTGCCGGCGGGTTTACAAATTTTCGTGAAAACCCGGTTTCTTTCTATGTGGAAAAAGATGGTGAACAAATTTTCTATGAGGAGAATTCATTAAATGTAGCGCCTTCATTTTTCGATGTATTTACTTTTGATTTTGTAGAAGGTTCAAATAATAGTTACTTAGCTCCGGGAAAAATATTCATCCCGTTAAGTTTAGCTCGCAAGTTATTTGGAGATGAACTTGCAGTAGGAAAACAGATTGTTCACAGCAGGCGGGGACTTCAAACGGTGCAGGCGGTGTATCGCGATTTACCGGCTAACTCCATTTTCAGAAACGGTATTTATTTCGACATAGAGGGAGAGAACGAAGATAATTGGAGAAACAATAACTATGTTACTTATATTCGTGTGAATGATCCGTCAAATGTACCTTTGATTATTGATAACTTCAAACGGAATTTCGAGCCTCCTGCGGATAGGATAAAACAATATAACTGGGAAGAAGACTCAGGCATCGACCTGCGCCTTACTGCCTTAGAAGATATACATTATGTGACAGATGTGGATTTTGACAATACGCCAAAGGCAAGTAAACAGACTTTATTGATTTTGTTTACCATTGCCATTGTAGTTGTCATCATTGCAGGCATCAATTTTACCAATTTCAGTACATCGCTTGCGCCCATGCGTGTTAGAAATATTAATATACAGCGTGTATTAGGCGCCCATGCACGTTCTCTGCGTTTATCAATTATTTTGGAAACGGTGATTGTCAGTTTTTTGTCGTATCTTTTAGCTATATGCTTCGTTATGATGTTTGGAAATACACAGTTGACAAGCATAGTAAATTTCGATTTGATATTGTCAAGATTTGAAAATGTTGATCTGACAATGGCCGCCAACCCGATGATATTTTTCGGAACGGCGCTGATTGCATTGATTACAGGATTTTTTGCCGGTTTGTTCCCTTCCTTTTACATGACTTCGTTTGCACCGGCGATGGCATTGAATAGCCATTTCGGACTGACGCCTAAAGGAAAAAAGTTGCGCAATATATTGATTGTTATTCAGTATGTTGCCTCTTTTGCACTGATTATTGGCGCTTCATTCATGTATCTGCAAAATTATTCTATGCAACATCTGCCGATGGGTTATGAAAAAGATGCGTTGATTACCGCAGATATCAGTAGTAAAATAGCAGAAAGTCACGATGCATTATCCAATCAACTGAAAGCATATTCGGGTATTGAGGAGGTTACCTACAGTTCCGAACTTTTGTCGAGTAAAGATGACGGATATTGGGGATGGGGAAGAGAATACAAAGGCGAAATGAAAATGCTCGTTATTTTTTCTGTGCAATATTCATTTCTAAAAGTAATGGGAATTGAGATTACGGAAGGACGCGATTTCAGACAGGATGATGCCGGAGTACTTATATGTAATGAGACTGCGCGAAAGAAATACGATATGGAAGTTGAGACAGACTTTGGCGGAATCGAAATCATCGGTTTTGTGTCTGATGTGAATTTTGCTTCCCTACGCAAAGAAGTTGAACCGATGGCTTTTTATGTACCAGACGCTTTACGCGGGTTTTACCCGGAACATGTATATATCAAAATAAAGGCAGGCGCCAACAAACATGCAGCTAAGGCGTATATTCATTCCACACTTGCCGAATTTGACCCAGACTACACATTCAATGTCCGATTTTATGATGAAGTCCTGCAAAAACTGTATGAAAAGGAAATTGCATTGAATTCGCTGATTACTTTTTTTAGTCTGATAGCCATTTTTATATCTATCGTTGGGGTGTTTGGATTAGTGATTTTCGAAAACAGATATCGGCGCAAAGAAATTGGCATCCGTAAAGTATTTGGTGCATCTGCTACAGATATCCTTATTATGTTCAACAAGATGTATTTTAAGATATTATTGATTTCTGTTGTGATTGCGACTCCGCTTGCGTGGTATGTTGTCAATCGCTGGCTACAGAATTTTGTGTATAAAACGCCAATGTACTGGTGGGTTTATTTGCTTGCATTTGTAGTTGTAGGAATTATTACCTCCGCTACGATAACTTTCCAGAATTGGCGCGTTGCCAACGAAAATCCCGCAGAAGTAGTGAAAACGGAATAAATATCAATTAAAAATTAAGAGTTATTTTTGTAAAATATTAATTAATCATTAAACATTAATCATTAATCACTAATTTAAAAAGTTATGATAAAAACAGAAAATCTTCAGAAAATCTTCCGCACAGAGGAAGTAGAAACCTATGCGTTAAACAACGTTAGTTTGGAAATTGATGCCGGCGAATTTGTCGCCATCATGGGACCGTCAGGATGCGGAAAATCCACCTTGCTCAATATACTCGGGCTGTTGGATAACCCTTCCAGTGGCAAGTATATCCTTAATGGGACGGACGTTAGCGCTTTCCATGAACGAGAACGCACACGGCTGCGAAAAGGCGTCATCGGTTTTGTGTTCCAAAGTTTCAACCTAATCGAAGAGTTGAACGTGTATGAAAATATCGAACTTCCGCTGCTTTATATGAGTATTCCGTCAGCCGAACGCAAGCAAAAAGTACAGGCGGCAATGGATCGGATGCAGATACCGCATCGCGCCAAACATTTCCCCAACCAACTATCGGGCGGACAGCAGCAGCGTGTTGCCATTGCCCGCGCCGTAGTAGCAGAACCGAAAATTATCCTCGCCGACGAACCGACAGGAAATTTGGATTCCAAAAACGGTAAAGAAGTGATGAACCTGCTCACCGAACTGAACACCGATGGAACTACCGTAATTATGGTGACACACAGCCAACACGATGCCGGTTATGCCGCAAGAATCATCAACCTGTTCGACGGACAGTTGGTGACGGAAGTAAGACTTTAAATAGTTAAGAGTTAAAAATTAAGAGTTAATTATTCTATAAACTTAAATTTTACTACTTTTGCAGTCTTAAAATGATAAACAATGAATATTCAACAATCCATTCGACAAATCGTATCCGAATTATATGGTAAAGAACTTCAACCCTCTGTGATTCAACTGCAAAAGACGAGGAAAGATTTCAAGGGACATTTCACTTTGGTCGTATTTCCTTTGTTGAAACTGTCCGGAAAGAATCCGGAGCAAACCGCACAGGAGATAGGGGAGCGCCTGCAAGATAAAATTCCTGCTATCGCCGGCTTCAACGTGGTCAAAGGTTTTTTGAATTTAATTATTACGCCGGCTTACTGGCTTCAAGTTTTCAATGAAATTCGTTCCGTCGAAAATTTCGGAACAAAGAAAGTCAAAGAAAACGCTCCTTTAGTAATGGTTGAATATTCATCGCCTAACACAAACAAACCCTTACACTTAGGTCATATACGAAACAATCTTTTGGGATACAGTTTGGCTGAAATCCTGCAAGCCAACGGCAACCGAGTGATTAAAACCAATATCGTAAACGATCGGGGTATTCACATCTGTAAATCGATGCTCGCATGGAAAAAATGGGGTAGGGGTGAAACGCCTCAATCTTCCGGAAAAAAAGGCGATCACTTGATTGGCGACTATTATGTCAGGTTTGATCAGGAGTATAAAAAGGAATTGGCGAGTCTGGAAGCCCGCGGACTTTCAAAAAAAGAAGCGGAGGAACAATCTGCCGTAATGGCGGAAGTGCGTGAAATGTTGCGGCAATGGGAAGCGGGCGATCCGGAAACCGTTGCCCTCTGGGAAATGATGAATACTTGGGTATATGCCGGTTTCGATGAAACCTACAAAGCGCTCGGCGTGGATTTCGACAAGATATATTATGAATCCCAAACCTATTTGGACGGCAAAGAAAAAGTGCTGGAAGGATTGGATAAGGGCGTGTTCTACCGGAAAGAAGACGGTTCCGTATGGGCAGATTTAACCGCCGACGGTTTGGACGAAAAACTCCTGCTGAGAGCCGATGGTACGTCTGTTTATATGACGCAGGACATCGGAACTGCCAAATTGCGTTTCGACGATTTTCCGGTCGATCAAATGATTTATGTGGTCGGTAATGAGCAAAACTATCATTTTCAAGTACTTTCGCTCCTGTTGGATAAATTGGGATATGCTTTCGGAAAGGGATTGGTTCACTTTTCGTATGGAATGGTCGAACTGCCCGAAGGAAAAATGAAATCTCGAGAAGGAACGGTGGTCGATGCCGATGACCTAATTGAAGAAATGATACGTACAGCAAAAGAAACTTCCGACGAATTGGGTAAATCGGCTGATTATTCGGCTGAAGAAGCCCTTGAAATTGCCCGTATGGTAGGTCTGGGCGCATTGAAATATTTTATTTTGAAAGTGGATCCCCGTAAAAATATGGTTTTTAACCCTCAGGAGTCCATTGATTTCAACGGGAATACAGGTCCTTTCATCCAATATACCTACGCACGTATCCAATCGGTTTTACGGCGCAGCAATATGGATTTTTCCAAAATAGAAAATCATACAATTTCCTTACAAACGCCTATCAATGAGAAAGAAGAAGAATTGATACAACACTTGTCGGAATTTCCGGCGATCGTTGAAGAAGCGGCTGCCGGTTTCAGTCCGGCGGTTATAGCCAATTATCTCTACGAATTGGTGAAGGAGTACAATCAGTTCTATCACGATTATTCCATTTTGCGGGAAGAAAATCCAGAATTGCAAACATTCCGCTTGTTGCTGTCTCACCAAACAGGAAAAGTTGTTGAAACCGGCCTGAAACTGTTGGGAATAGAAGCGCCCCAAAGAATGTAGTTTACCCCCTGTCATTGCGGGCTTGACCCGCAATGACAGAAGGCAAACGTGTCATCCCGCGCTTGACGCGGGATCTCCTGAAAAATTCTCAGGACAGAAGGCAATTTTCAACTAAATTTTTATCTTTCAAAATATTCTTGTATTTTTGTACCATTATTTTCAAAAGATAAACCAATGGGAAAGTTTCAATTGTATTCAGAAAAGAAGCCAACAAAAAACAATAATTTTGCAAAGAAGATTGTTAAAGGCGTTTGGGTTATATTCTTTTTAGCCATACTCTTTAACGTAGCCATTTTTACGCTAATAGCCAAAGGTAAGATTGGTTATATGCCCCCTGTCGAAGACTTGGAAAATCCGATCAATAAGTATGCTTCCCAGATTATATCGGCAGATTTAGTTACTTTGGGAACCTTTTCTCAAAGCAAAGAAAATCGCATATATGTCAATTACAAAGACCTTTCGCCCGCTTTAGTTCAAGCTTTGGTTTCAACTGAAGATGTTCGATTTTACAAACATTCGGGTATAGACTTCCAAGCTTTGGTTCGAGCAGTTGTTAAAGGAGGTATTCTTCGACAATCAAGCGCCGGAGGAGGAAGTACTATCTCCCAACAGTTGGCTAAACTGCTTTTTACGGAACATGCCAAAACCAAATTGGAACGAATCTTGCAAAAACCGGTCGAATGGGTGATTGCCGTTAAATTAGAAAGATACTACACCAAAGAAGAAATTATCAATTTATATCTCAATAAATTCGATTTT
>Ga0082212_10001867_pt1 | contig 31052 bp, 34 predicted proteins | sample TergutNt197P3_FD_71548 | JGI IMG/M metagenome (GOLD analysis project Ga0082212, IMG submission 71548) | Neocapritermes taracua P3 segment gut microbial communities from Petit-Saut dam, French Guiana - Nt197 P3 | ecosystem: Host-associated > Arthropoda: Insects > Digestive system > Gut ...
TTGGTTGTCGATAGATTCACCTTTTCCTGTGAATTTTGATTTTCGTGAGTATATGGCAAATCGCATTTAATCAACCCTTCCTATTTTTACTTCTTATATCAGTATAACACAAAATAGAAATATTTCAAGTCTAAACACAAAACACCGCATACAACGGTACAGCTTTTATACTATTCTCAAACCCGAAATTCTTAGAGGAAATGCGGATTGAATAGGTCGGTTTATACTTCGTAGGTGCAGTTAATCAGGAGGGCGGCTGATTTCACGCCGCCTTTTTCTAAAACATTAAAGCACATCACCATGCTTATACGACGCAAAAATATAATCGGGGTTTGAATAATACATATCGCTGTTATAATTGTCGATACTTTCGGTAATCCACGAGTTGTATACTTCAAATAAAGTGCTTATGCTGTCTTTTTTTTGCTCGTTTGCCACTTGATTGATAAGCCTAGAATAAACCCTTCCGATTTCCCAGTATGTCGGAACTTTATAATTGCAGAAAGCTACATTATCGAAATCGCCGGTCGGAATAGCCGCTTCTTCTATAAACTCATCAGTGACTTTTTCGATATTCTCACAATGGTAAACATCGGCTAAATCATACAGCTTGTTTATATTCACCGCCCCTAATGAGTTAACCATGTCTTTTCTGGTGTTTTTTGTTTTTCTGGCGATATAATCAATAACACTGCATACATAGAATAAGTCATTCGATTTTTTATCTTCTCGGTTATTCATCGGCTAAACCTCCTTACTGTTTAAAAATTTTAGGCATGATAACGCTTTTTTTGTACAAAATGCAATCTGATGAGTCGGGTGTTTGAATTTTGCTAATGCCCAAAAAGCCTCGCGGGAGATAACCCCATCAACAAAATCGTTAATGAAATTATAAACTTGGTCGTCCGCCATAGCACCGATAATAATATCATGATTATGCGGCGTTCCCGCACGACAGGCGACAACAAAATCAAGCCACTCCTCTGTCATGGACTCAAAACTTAAAATATCTGCAGTTTGTGCTTGCGTATATTCAAAAGATGTAATGACAGAGGTTTTATACTTTGAGCTCCAGCGTTTGGCTTGCTCTTCCAATTGTGTGCAATAGAATCCATCGCCGAAATCTTTAGTGTACTTGCCTTTTCGTATTTCGGGTTTGGTTATTTCGCAATAACCGCCGTGATAAACTATCATATTTATACCGCCTTGTTTGTGTATAATAACAGTATACTCGTTTTTCAATAAATGTCAATAGGGGATTATCAAGAGAATAATCCCCCGAACATATAAATAACCGCAAACAATTTCATCAACGGTCGCAGAAACCACGTTGCTTTTGCGTTTTGCGTGTAGTACGTGCAGAAAGACAACTTAAAGGTCTGACGGACTGGAGGAATAATTTGAAAAAGGCGTTGCAGAGTGACCAAAAGTTTAAGGGTACTTGATGTATAAGTTATTAATTGAATACCGGAGAAACGATTGCGGGGCGGCACCACCCCGCAATCGCTAACAACGAAAAGATATATTATTAATGTATACCTAATACAATATAACGAGGGAGGTTTTTGTATGCGAAAAACAAGAGATATAAAAATAGTAGTACATAAACCACAACCCGAAAATGCGGTTCAGTTTACGACTACCCTAAGCACGGAATTAGTCAGGCTCGTTGAAGTCTTGCTGACAAAGCCTAAAGTTTAACAAGAGATAAGCCCGAAGGGCGGGCTTTGCCCGTCCGACGGCGAATCTTGACGACAACTAAGTTTAACAGTAACAGTCCGCCGTAATAACTATACGGCGGACAAATTTTTATTCAATTCGACAAATAAAGTTCGTCCTTATCGCAACGTGCCTTAGTGTGCATTAAAATCGCAAATTCATCGTATTCAAGCAAATCAAGCTCTTTCAAAATTGAGTTTATATTTTGCCGTCCCGAGGGACAAATCCGCCCTCGAATCCATGTCATCACATCTTGGTGGGTGAGCTCGCGTTTATCATGTGCGGCGAATATTTCTAAAGACAGCGGGAGGTCAATTGCCGGTATATCCGGGAACAACGACATAGCGAATTGCTTTGTGTCGGCAGCATAACGCAGAACTCCCACCTGCTTACCCAAAGCCCCGTCATGTAATTCTAAAGTCTTTGACATTCTCCCACCTCTTCTCTGTAATGCTCAATATTTTTTGATAATAGCGTTCGGGTAATACACCCTCAATACCGGAAAATAATCGCTGTTCCAAATCAGACGGTAAATCATTAAAAGACAGCTTTTTGTCAATAAAATCAAGATTTTTCCGCAAGCTTCGGGTGCCGATAAAATTATTAACCGGCAAATCGGCTAAATCATCAAATGTATTCAAATCGGAATCGGGTTCGGTGTACAAAAATACAAACGAGACGCCGTTGTCGAATAAAGGCGACAATGTTTTTCCGCCATTCTTGAATATTTCCAAATTTGCACCGTGCCTGTCCCTGTTTATAATCAGATAATCGAAAATAAACATTTTATAAATCTCATCAGTCCAACCAAAACGCTTACAGAAATCCAACGGCGATTCGGGATTATTACAGCCGATTCTGTTCTGCTCATAAAATTTATCAAACGCCTCACGGCTTGCCTTTTCGGGTTTGAATGACTTGGCAATGTAAACGAAAGCCTTTGTTTCGTTGCCGTCAATGCGGATTTGTGCTTTTTGCAAAGAACATTCCGGAACATTGAATCCGAGAGCTTTTCCTAATCGGTAGGCAATCAATTCATTAACCGTTTCATGCCCGAATACACCGCGATGTACGTCATAATTGGACAGCTTATAATAATGCAGAACGCCGTTAATCATTTCTTCTGCTTTCAGATAAACCCCGTCCGACGCGACACTGCCCGCCGATTGTTTCCAAGTGAGATGTTTTAAATCCACTTTATATGCCCGCCTTTTTACTATTTTCTATATTATAACATAAATTACCCAAAAAATCAATCACAAAAACCGCACACCAACCGCCTTGTCTGTCGCAGTTATGGGGAGTACATCATCAGCCATGCAGACTATACAGCCCTCTCCCCGTTCAATATCGGAAATCTTATCAAGCTGCTTAAACGCAGAAATATCGGACTTATCACAGCTAATATGCTTTTTGACCTCAATCGGATACAAAGCACCATTGCGTTTAATCAGCAAATCAATCTCGTTCCCGTCTTTATCGCGGTAAAAATAAAAATGTGTATTAGGGGTAACGCCGTTTGAATTTGCCCACGATTTGATAATCTCACCGATTACATATGTTTCAAACATAGCCCCCGACATTGCACCGTTTTGAAGAACAGCCGCATTATCCCAACCGATTAAATACGCCGCAAGACCCGTATCCATGAAATAAATTTTGGGTGTTTTGATTTGACGTTTTAAAACATTATTGTGATACGGCTTTAATACATATACAAGGTTTGATGAAACCAAGACGGACAGCCATTTTTCGGCGGTCTGCTGACTAATTCCCGTATCTTTTGCGAATTTCGCAATGTTGAGAAGCTGACCCGTTCGTGCGGCAATCACTGTCATAAATTTCTCGAATTGCATCAAATCCCCGACCTGTGCCAATTTCGATACATCGCGGTCAAGGTATGTTCGTATATAACTTGAATAAAACCTACTCCAATCGGTTCTGCTTCCCACAATTTCGGGGAAGAAACCACGCCAAATATTTTCCCAAATTTCATTATATTTAAGCGGTTTGGGCTTGCGTTTCTTAAAAAATTCCGCAGTCGGCATAAACACATCACGGCAATCATCGCCGAGAATTTCGCGCATAGAAAGCCCGTATAAGTCAATTAGATTAATCCGACCCGCAAGACTTTCCGTAACATTGCTCATCATTTCAAAACGCTGTGAACCCGATAACACAAACCCACCTTTTTCCCCTGTTTTGTCAATATGAATCTTGATTTGCGGGAACAGCGACGGTGCGTATTGAATCTCATCAATGAATACCGGCGGCTCGAATTGCGCGAAAAATCCCTCCGGCATATCCAATGCAAGGCGGAGAAGTCTGCTGTCGTCTAAAGTCAACTCTTTATGGGTTGCAAACAGATTTTTCAAGACAGTAGATTTGCCGACCTGTCTTGCTCCCGTAACGCATAACGCGCCTTTTTCGTTTATTGCGGATTTCAACACTTCTTCGATATGACGCTTGATATACATAATAGATTTCCTCTCGTCTGTTTTATAACTGCGCTTATATTATAGACGATATAAATGTAAAAAGTCAAGTGTTTTGGAAATATTTCTCAAACGCAACTTAAAGAACCCACATCAATAAACACATTATGGTCTAAACATTCTTGAGGGCATACAAACAAATACTCCGGTTTATACCCGCGCCCGAAATACGGTTCTCTAAGATAAAGCGCAGGATGCTTCACCCATTCCGGCGATTCTCCGAAATATTTATTGTAGCCAAATCGCACAAATACGGCAAGTATAGCCATATCTCGAATTTGCTCGGAAGTAAGCGAATCCATTTCAAAAGGAAGAAAACCCAATTCTAAATCACACGCCGCCTTGTCTTTTAACATTCCGTATGATTTAATTCTATGCTTAATTGTCCTGACAATCGCACTACGCCTATCTTTATAAGTTTCACTAAGATATTCTTGATAAAAATTCACGATTTCAACTCCTTTACGAGTTCATCAATGAAATTGTGTACGCAGCGATGTCTGCCTTTTGTGCGATTTTGTTCATTGATAGCATCTTCTCTGACAAATTTCTTTAGAACGGCTTCTATTTCAAACCATTCACTTATTTTCAATTCTTTGCATAAAGCGATTGCGTGGTAAAAATCATGTTCATCATCACCCAGTCTTGCGGAAAACACTTTCATTGCTAAAAGTTGTTCAGCCGCGGGCAAGCGCACTGTTAAACCGTCATACACTTCGTAGTCTGTAATCGTCTCTTTTTTCATGCAACTGTCTATGATTGGCACTACATCGCTATTAAGCCAGTCGTTAGCCAATCCGTAACGCTTACCAACAACATCGGTTATGGATTTAAATTTTGAATATGTTACTTGAGAAATCCGCATATCAATATCGGCAGAGGAATACAAAGGCGTAATTGTCAACGCCATTGCAATCCCGCCATGTACGTCCATTGTGGCATTAAGACCCGATTTTGATAACTCGGCACCGACTTCTTTTAGAAGTTTAATCGCTATATCTTTATCAATTGTACTATACATCATACAATAACAGTATCATATTTCTGCTTATTTGTCAATAACTTTGCCGAGAATCGTCAGCCACAATTCATAGGACGGGCAACTTCTGCCCCGCTTCCAGTTCTTAACTGTAGTTGTTGATAATTTAAGGGTAACAGCATCTGTATATGTTTCCGTTTGTTTACTACCGATACCCCCGTAACAATGGCAGTAAAATCCCATATCCGAAACGGACGCCCGGTTGTTATCGGAATAGCGACAAACGACGCTTTAGCGGGTTCGGCTAAAAATATCGGCACATTGTTGAATAACCGAAATTTTTACTTTATCCCGTTCAGACAAGATGACTACACCGCTAAACCGACTTCATTGGTTGCGGAGTTTGATTTGATTCCCGATACAATTATAAGCGCGTTGTCCGGAAAACAAATTGAACCGCTTATTCTCGTATAATATATGTATATAACCTATATAGCGGGTTAAATTAAAGCCGTTTTGTAAAACGATTTACTGCGCCGGCGATGCAATCAGAAAAAGATTATGTGAAAAGTCCGGGTCATACCGATTGCTCCAGTTGTAATACAACCGTTGGAACGAAATCACGGTGTACCCGTCCTGATTATGGTCGGTGGTGTCATATGGGTCGGCGACAATCAATACATCGTTCGCCTCAATATCATCGCCCATATCGTCATAGCCGATGATAATGCGCCAATGCCCGCCCCAATCGTCGTCCCCGAACAGTACGGGTTTTCCTTCTTTCAGGTTGTTTATAATCAAATCAATAGGCACTTCGGACGGGTCTTCTAAGTCGTAAGTGGAATACATATTCCACTCCCCTAAGGATTCAAGCATGAGCATCAAATCCTTCAACATGGTTTCGGGACGCTCTTTGTTTTCCCGAAGCTCATATAACTCTCTGTCGCCCTGTCCGTCATACATTCCGTAATATTCAAGCAGCATGACGATACAGGCGGGACCGCAAGTCAATTCGGTGGTCTGCTGAAAAGTCTTGAAGTTTTCCAGTATGGTTAGGCTTCCGTCGGACTTCATGTTGTAAAAATCATGTGTCGGGAAAGACTTTAAGTTTGGCACATCAAACTCGCGGTCAACGCCCGCCGCTCCCTCCAACTCTATGCCGGAAGGATAGGGTATTTTATGCTCATTGCTGTATATACCCGAGTTTTCCGAATCACACCCCGATAGCAATATGCACAGGCAAAACAGAATTAAAACAGCCTTTTTCAAACAAATCACTCCTCTGTTACTTTTTTACAATCAACACGGCTTGGGTAATCGTGCTTGGTTTGCCGAAAATTATATTGACTGTACGTTCGTCCGTCATCGCCAACGTACACGCACTCATATCTGCTTTTCCCGAAGCCACATAATCGGCAATCTCCGCATATGGGACAACTTCTATTTCAAGGGACATTCCCATATGCTGTGCGAAACGACTCATCATATCCACGTTAAATCCGGCGAGTTTACCGTTATCATCAAAATAAGTCAGCGGCGCGTAACTGCCGGTGTCGCACATTTTCAGAACGCCGTTTTCACCGCTCAAATCGAACTGCGGAATATCCTCCTGTTTCGGAAGCGGCGCACCAATCCAGCGGTCAACAATCTCTTGCCATGTTCCTTTGGCAGACATCCCGGTGAACCATTCGTTATATTTGTCCCGCAATTCTTCTGTATGGAAAACAGGTGCGGCACGGTTGATGTAAACATCTTCCGGGACGAGCAAATACTCGAAATCGGGATAATCCCCGCTGTCCATAATCAAACGCGAGGAACCGTTGCTGAGAAGCGCGGCGTCAACCTCCCCGGAAAGCAGGGCTTCCAGCATATCCTCCACGGTCGGGTATTCTTTTGCCTCCGTCTTGAATACATCACGACTTACAACATCGAAAACATCTCCCGCTTCTACGGCAATCTTTGTACCAATGCCGATATAATCCGCATAAGCACGCACCTCCGACCCCTTTTCGATAATCCTGCCTGTTATCGGAACTTCAATCGGGGACTGCCTTTTTATATATTCGGCAAGAGCCTCGTCTTCCGCGCCAAGCTCACGCAGAACGGGCAAATCGCCAAGCATGGTATAATCGCCGCCCCCGGACATGACATAGTTGTTGCTTGCGAGGGTGAGTTCCGTAACGGTATCGTCCAACATTAACTTCCTGCCGTCATCTAACATAATTGACACAACACGTTGACCCTCCGAGGCAGTCGGGTTGTACACGAAGCTGAAACCCGACACTTGTAAAAAGCGTCCCTGTGCCGATTCATCATGGTCTATATTTCCGTCGCTGTCGGTCACAATACCGCTCACGCTGTTTTCTAACGCCTCACGCAATATGGCGGGGGTTACGGTTTTAACCATTAGCGTATTGCCGAATGGCAGTATGGTTATTACATCACGTTTTGTAATGACACCCGATATAATGTCGGCGCGCAGACCGCCGCCGTTGGTAACGGCAATGTCAACATCGGCGATTTCACGGTAAGCGTCGGCTACGAAACTTCCGAGCGGCATTTCCTGTGTGCGGACGCCGGGGGCTTCCTCGCTTGACATTTCCACCTTAGATTCGCCCACGGTTTCACCGAGCATCGTTTCATAACCCGCTTCCATTTCGTTCATTTTCGCCGCGACAGCTTCATCGGGAAGGATTTCCTGTGCTTCCTCAAAGGTAATCAGCATAGCAGTCTTTGACGTGATTTTGCCTTTTTCCAGTGAAATAGTTACTTTGCCGAGATTGTTGCCGTGCTGTCCTGTTTGTGCGATTAAAACGCCGTTTTCCATGTGTCCTTCGGGCAGTTCCGAATGGCTGTGTCCGTCGATAATTACATTAATGTCCGGCACGACCCGGGCTATATCTGTAGAAATCGTTCCGCTGTACGGTTCGTCACCCAAGTGACAGAGGGCGACAATGACATGAACGCCTTGCTTTTTCAAATTTGCGGCTTTTTCACGGGCGGTTGTAACCGGGTCTGCGAAATCAAGTCCTCTTACATATTCGGGCATAGCGGAGCCGTCCGCCGTTGCTTCGGTTGTAATACCGAACAACCCGATTTTAACGCCGTTTACTTCAAGAATTACAGTATCGTCTAAAAACGGAGAGCCGTCTTTAGTGACATTGGAAGCGAGAAGCGGGAAACCCGCAATCTCGCGCAGTTCCGCTAAACGCTCCCAACCGTAGTTAAATTCATGGTTACCGACTACCATCGCGTCATATCCGGCGAACGTCATTATTTCGGCTATATCCGCCCCTTTTCCGAGGGTTGCCGTCGGCAGACCGTGGAAGGCGTCGCCGGCGTCCACCAGTATAGAACTCGGCGTGTTTTTATAGATTGCCGCGATACGGTCTATCCCGATAACATCCCACTCGTTGCCCATGACTCGTCCATGCGTGTCGTTAGTGTGAAAAATAACGATTTCGGCGGTCGGGGCGGTATTGCCACAACCTGTTGGGAAAACGAGCATAAACAGTAAACCGATTAAAACCAATGCTATTTTGCGTGTATTCTTCATATTAAACCTTTCCTTTTTCCACCCGCTTCAAAATAAGCACAAGCGGAGTTGTAGCTGTCATGGCTTAAACCATCTTTATATAAAGTGTCAGTTCGTCGGGATACTCACCCTCTGTCGCCCGCGGGCAGCTCAACGTCATAATAAGTAGACTTGTGTGAAACGCCGGAATATTTCTCATAAATGGCATCCGCCGTATTGAGACGGTATAAATCTTCCAACGTAAAATCGTCTTGGTTTTGCGCGCAGCCCGCCATTAGAAAAAACATCGTAAGGCATAGAAAAGCGGTTTGTATCGTTTTAATTTGTTCCATTGCGGAAACCTCCTTATAGTGGGTCGCCGTTTTGACGACCTTCATAGCTGAATGCCCCCATAACGCAGTCATGCCGACTTATGAAATTGCCGGGAGCACCGCCGGCGGGATTAGAGACCCTTCTATAGTGGTCGCACCAGCAACCCGCCATGAAGCCCACGCACTCATACTTTACGCGAGTAAGGTTTTTGCATACTTTCGGGTCGTACCTGTCTTCTGACCATCCGCCCGATATGCTGTCAAGCTCTTCCTCGTTCAATTCTCCCATTTTTACGGGGGCGGCTTTCGCTTGTTCGTAGTCCTGTACCGTAAAAATAAAGCCGTACTCGGCGGCAATGGCGATGACCTCCGTCGCCGCCGCGTTCCTTGCACCCGCCGCGTCGAGCTTCGCCATCAGTTCGCTGTCGGTCTTTGCTTTTTCGATGAATGCTTTAATTTGTTCCATTGTGGAAATCTCCTTATAGGCAACCTCCGAAAACCGATTTTCGGAGGTTGCCTATTTTTTTTACCGTACTACAGGGGTGCCGTCGGAATTGAATTTCTGCCATTTATCAATACAGTAGTTTGAACCGTGCTGCCTGCATTTTCTGATAATTCCGCAATCCGCATCGCACTTCCACCATATATACCTGTCCTCTTCGCGGCATTCGGCGGGTTGGGTATGCTTAAACTGAAAATTTTCGTATACTTTGTATGATTGTGGTTTTGGCGGCGATACGATTACTCCGCCGGCGACGGCATCAAGTTCATTTTCGGCTAACGGTTCAAAGTTTTTTTATTCTCGTTTTTGTTCTCGTTCATGTTCATTACCTCCTTGGTCATATAAAATTATATTATAGAAAATGCTTTGTTAAAAGTACCCATGGGGGTATACTTGGAATTATTTTTTAGTGCAGCTTGTTACCCGAATGATAATCGAAGCATCCTTTTTCGCAAATATAACGGTATTTCCCCGATTCCGATTGCTCAATTTTCAAATGCTTGCACCTCGTATCCGGGTTTCTGATATGACATCTGCTGTCCGGTATCGGCGTGTAGCACCGATACGGGTCATAATAATCGCATAGTTCGTGCTGACCTCCTGTCACTGTTTTAAGGGCTTCTTCCGTTATGTTTTTATTATCTTTATTCATATTCGACTCTCCTTGCAAAATAATGGTCAATTTATCAAATCGTCTGCCGCTTCACCAACTCGTAAAACTCTCCCTTGCTCTCTATTAGTTCGTCATATCCGCCTTGTTCAACAATTCTACCGTTGTCCAACACAAAAACCCGGTCACAGCCTTTGATTGTAGACAGTCTGTGCGCTATGACTACACGGGTGGCTTTGAGGGAAGCTACCGAATCGGCGACGTGCTTTTGCGTGATGTTGTCGAGTGCGCTTGTCGCTTCGTCAAAGAAAATCAATCGCGGTTTTGATATAAGAGCGCGGGCAATCAAAAGCCTTTGTCTCTGTCCGCCGGACACCCCGCCGCCGCCTTCGGTTATCATGGTGTGCATATTCATCGGCATTTCCCGGATGTCTTGCTCAATCCCCGCCATCTTTGCCGCTTCCCAAGCGTCGTCAAGGGTTTTCCAAGGCGCGGTGACAACAATGTTGGCGAAAATCGAACCGGCGAACAGCTTTCCGTTTTGCAAATCAACACCGATACTCTGCCGTAACGCTCTCAAATCAAGTGCGTCTAAGCTGTGTCCGTCATAGTAAATGCCGCCCGATTCCGGCTTTTCAAAACCTAACAACAAGCGCAAAAGTGTTGATTTACCACTACCCGTTTTCCCCACAACGGCTACATACTCGCCGGGACGTATTTTTAAACTCACATTGTCGAGAATCAGTGGGCCGTCTTTGTCGTATCGGAAGGAAACGCTGTTCATTTCTAAACTGCCGGACAGCTTGACAAGCTGTTTTTTGCCATCCTGTATTTCCGGCTGTTCCTCCATAAGCGGGCGAACCATTTCCATATTGGTTTTGATGTCGGCAAAGTTGCTTGCCAACCCCGACAACATCATAATCGCACCCGACAATGCTCCGTAAGCCGCCATGAACGCAAGATAATCTGCCGCGCTGACACCCGATGAACCCGCCGCATAGTAGAGCAGAATAGAACCGCCGATGGAGATAACAAGGTTAATCGGCTCTAACAAACGAAGAAACATAGGCGGGGCATAGGTCAGCTTGCCGATTTCCTTGTAGCTTGCCGCCCACTTAGCGAAAGCGCGTTTTTTCGAGCCGGTCAGCTTGATTTTCTGTATGCCGGAAATCAACGCGAACAATAACGCCGACAGCTTCGCCGACGCTTTCATACGTCTGTGCGAGATTTTCAGATTCAACATCGTTGTAAGAATCGAAATCACCAACATGGAAGCAATAATTAAAACCCCCGGCGCAACCATAGACGGCGCATAATTGTTCATTTGGAACAAATATACGAACGAGAACAACGCCGTCAGCCCGGTGGACATAAAGGTGTTGGAAATCGTCTGACACAGGCTCGTCAAGCTCTGCATACGGCTTGCCACTTCCCCGGCGGCATAATCCTTGAAGAACGTAACCGGCAGCGACAGCACCCGCATCATTGCCGCGTTTTGCACGCGGACGAACATGGTAGAAAACCGTGTTAATATAAGGCTTCGGGCAAGCTCAAACAGCATAGCTCCGATAGCCGTGCCGAGTAGCAAAAATCCCACGGTAAGGATATTGGTTTTAATACCGGAGGGGATAACTGTGCCATATAACCGGCTTTGCACATAAGGCGTGGCAAGCCCTAACAGCGACACCACAAGACTGATTACCGTGACATATATAAAATCGTTAAGACGGGCGTTCTTCACCATGAATAATGCCAAGTCCGCAAGGGTTAGTTTTTTTAGCGCGAATGGCGTGTAGAAGCAAAAAGCGTCCTCTGCGATATTCTTCGCCGTCTTTTTATTGATTTTGACTCTTTTACTGTCCTTGTCACGGTATGTATACCCGCCCATTTTACCGGGCAGCAGAGCGACCGGTTCGCCGTCAGCGGTACAGCCGAGGAATGGGTCAACAGAATCCTTCCACCATTCGCCTTTGAGTTCAACCCGCCGCCGCATACAGCCGGACGGACGTATCATATATTCAATCCGCGCATCCATGTCGGTTAAATTTTCGGGAACTTCGGGAATCTTAATGCCGATATGGGCAAGTATCTCACCTACCGCATCGGTGGAGTCTTTCATTTTGTGGGGTTTCCGAAGTATAGACACAAGGTCGTCAAAAGCACCCTCGAACATAATCTCGTCGCCGGTTTTCCGTGTATCTAACTGCTCGTCAAATATGTTCAGTTTTTTCATGAGCCGCCGACACCTCCGCTCTTGTTTAACTTATCGTCAAGCGGACTGCTCGGCAGCAGAGCCGCCGACACCTCCGCTCTTGTTTAACTAAGTTCTTTATACTTGCCGTCTTTGGCGAAAAGCTCATCGTGTGTTCCGCGTTCCACAACCACACCTTTTTCTAATACGATAATCTCGTCACAGTCGCGGACGGTGGAGAGACGATGGGCGATAATCACACAGGAACAGCCGATTTTGCGGATATTGTTCATCACCGTTTCTTCGGTCTTAGCGTCAAGCGCGCTTGTTGCTTCGTCCAATACGGCGATTGTCGGTTCTTGTGCCAGTACCCGCGCAATTTCTAACCGCTGACGTTGACCTCCCGAAAAGTTTTTACCGTTTTCGGCTACCGTCTGCTTATACCCGCCCGAACGTGACACTATTGTTTCGTGAATGTCGGCGTCCCGTGCCGCTAATATAACTGCGAAGTCCTCAATGGACGAATCCCACATACGGATATTTTCGGTTATAGTATCTTCAAAAAGCGTAATCTCTTGGTCTACCATACTTACCGAACTGCGGAAAGAATACTCGTCAATATCCAACCGTCGTCTGCCGTCAAAAAGAATCTCACCCTTCCATGGCTCATACAGCCCCGTGATTAGCTTGGCAAGGGTAGATTTGCCGGAACCGGACGCACCGACAATTGCGACGGATTTCCCGGGGGGCAAGTCAAGAGAAAAGTCTTTAATCAACGGGGGTGAAAGCTTGTTATATCCGAAGGTAATATTATCTATTTTCAGACTTCCGGAAAGCTTGCCGTCCAATTCGCCGATACATTCCGGCTCGACCTTGTAATTCATAACGTCCTCAATACGTTCCATGTTCGTCCGCATGGTGGTAAAGCTCTGCACCACGCCGGACAACTGCCCGACAGGGGCAAGAAACGAGCCTAAGAAACCTTGAAACGCCGTCAATGTTCCGATTGTCATATGCCCGTCCATAATGAACATAACGCCCACCATCATTACGGTTAAGTTTAATATTTGCCCGATGATGGAGGGGATTAGCCCGAAATACATGGAAAAACGCTGTCCCGCCATACCCGCGTTGTGTTGTTTGGTAAGATACCCGGCGTAACGCTCGAACACGCCGCCCTCCGCTCCGGAGGCCTTTATGGTTTCAATCATGTCAATGCTCGACATGGTGAGAGAGCTTAAATTGCCGCCCGACGATTGGGACAGCCGTGCAAAGGTCACGCTCTTTTTGGCGGCATACTGCGCCAAAAGCATATTGAGAACCGCAGAGGTAATCCCGATTGCCGTTAATATCGGGTTGTATTGCAGGAGCATGATAAAATAGAACACCATCAGCCCCATATTCATCAATATGGGGGATAATTGCGAAATCAGCATACTTGCAATGCCCTCATTCGAACCTTGTCGCATGAGAATATCCCCTGCGTACCGTTGAGAGAAGAAGTCCATAGGAAGCCGCAGAACGTGCCATAAAAATTCCGCATTTGCGGTGATGGCGAACCGCCCCTCCATCCGTAGCTTGTATATGGCGTTTACCACCGCCATAATTACCCGAACGAGCAACGCCGCCGACATAGCAAAAGCAAAGGGCATCAGCCATGAGCGGTTTTGCGCCCCTAAAATATCATCTATGAATATCCGTGAAAATACGGGGTTCAATATGTCAATCAGCGAACCGAAAATCCCCATTAAAAATACGAAAACAAAGGCAGGAATTGCACCTTTCAAACGGGACAGCGCAAAGCTCAGAACGCTTCGCGGCTTGCCTTCGGGTACAAACTCCGATGTCGGCTCGAAGGTCATCACAACGCCGGTAAAGGCTTTGTCGAACTCCTCAAGGGAAACGTCGGTCGTTCCTCTGCCGGGGTCGTTAATGACGACGCGGTTTTTCTTGAAGCCGTTCAGTACGACAAAGTGATTGAAGTTCCAGTGGATTATTGCGGGAAGTTTTACTTCTCGAAGCTCGGTCGGTTCCATGCGGTAAGCCGTGGGTTTTAGCCCGTAGGAAACGGCGGCGCGGTAGATGTTACGCGCGTTACAGCCGTCACGGGACACGCCGCAATCCGACCGCACTTGTTCGAGAGGGAGCCACTTCTTATAATAAGCCAGCACCATGCAAAGTGAGGCCGCCCCGCACTCCAATGCCTCCATTTGCATAATAAACGGTACTTTTTCTACTTTTTTAGGCATTTCTCAACCCCACTTCGGCTTTTATCTGAACATTAAATCAATGGGTCTGCGCTCCGATGTAATTACTGTCAGCAAGCAGTAAGAACCCGTTGTCACATCAAGGGACGCGCCTTTTGAACGTGACCATTTGATATTTCCGTCGGCTGTGGTTTCTAATTCAACAATAACTTGAATGACGTTCCCCTTCGGCAAAGAGAGCAGTTCGGCGGAATCCCCCAATTCGGCTTGCAGTCTGTCCGCCGTTACGGGGGTACGCCCTATGCTTTTCACCGTGCCGTATATATAGCCGTACTGTTCACGGGGGGCATAGCCCGGTGAAACGCGAACGCTCATACCCTCTGACAATGCTTTGGTTTCATCAATGGGAAGATAGCAATACACCGCCGAGGGGTTCTCGTCAACCGACAAAGCTGTGCCGGATATATCCACTGTTTCGGGAATTGACCCAAGCAATCCCCAAATAATGAACGCGGCAAACGTAACCGCTAATCCCGCAAGAATACACCATACACCGGGGCCGGCTACTTTCATGGTTTCGTTCAACTGCTCCGGTGAAGATATTCTGTCTAACGCGCTTTTTCGAAAGATTTTATTTTCCATTTGGTTTTTCTTCCTCTGCCACTATATTATACCGCTTAACAGTCAAGCTAAACGAAGGAAATAAATTCCCTCGTTTAAGCTCTTGTTTAGCCTACCATTTAAGAGTTAATACGTTTGATTGCCCGTACTCATGGGTACTTTCTTTTATTATCCCTCTGACAAGCTCCGCCGATATGTCCTTGATTTGCGTTACATCACGATTCCCCCCACCGTAAGTGACGATGAATTCAAACTCCGTCCGGCTTTCGGGAAAGTTGAAATCAACACAAATCAAATCCGCTTTCGGAATCAAACTGACCGTCAGTTCCTCGGACAATAACCCCGCCTTGTTCGTATTCGCTTTTGACAGCGCGTTAGCGGAGCAGAAATTGAGCAGGCTGTTTGTAAGCTCAATAAAGTCAAAGTTCTCGGAGCCTGTTTCATAGTGGAAAGACTTAATCCGCTTGATAAACGCCCTTGTCTTTTCACGCTTGGGATTGTCAAAAATCGCCTCCGGCGAACCTTCCTCGTAAATACCGCCTTCGTCCATGTACATAATCCGCGTAGAAACATTCTTGGCAAACGCCATTTCGTGGGTGACAATCGCCATTGTCATACCGTTTTGCGCCAATTTTTTGATAACCGCCGTGACCTCGCCCACCATTGTCGGGTCGAGGGCTGATGTCGGCTCGTCAAAGAGCATAATGTCCGGCTTCATCGACAGGCAACGGGCAATCGCCACGCGCTGTTTCTGCCCGCCCGAAAGCTCGTCGGGATAGGCATTCTCTTTCGCGGCAAGTCCGACCGTTGCTAAGAGTTCCCGCGCTGTCTTTTCTGCTTCGTTTCGGGAAATACCGAGCAGCTTTGTCTGCCCGACGCAGAGATTATCTAATATGCTCATGTGAGCGAATAAGTTGAAGCTCTGGAACACCATACCCATCTTTTTACGGACTTCATTGATGTCGGTGCGCTTATCCATGAGGTTCTGCCCCTCAAACTCAATTGTGCCGGATGTCGGCGGGTCAAGCATATTCAAGGCGCGGAGGAAGGTGCTTTTGCCCGTTCCCGAAGGGCCGATAATGGTTATAACCTCTCCTTTTTCTATGGTCGTTGTAATCCCTTTGATGACGTCTAAATCACCGTAACTCTTTTTCAAATTTTGTATAGTAATCATAAAATCTTCTCCTCGTCAATTGCCAATTGTCAATTGTCAATTGCCTTCACCCTCCTTAACCGTTTATTTGTTTTGCGGTTTATGAAATTAAACAGCCAAATCATCAGCGATGCCGCAAGCAGGTATACAAGCGCCACCATAAGCAACGGGAAAAATGCATCATAGGTGCGGCTTCTGATAATATCTCCTGCTTTTGTTAAATCCACGATTGCGATATACCCGACCACCGCTGTCATTTTGAAGGTGGAAACAAACTCGGACATATAGGTGGGAAACGCCACGCGGACTGCCTGTGGGAATGTCACGGTGAAGAACGCCCCGCCCTTGGAAAAGCCCATGCTTCGCGCCGCCTCAACCTGCCCCTTGTCAATGGTGAGTATTGCGCTTCGGATAATCTCGCCGATAAACGCCGCGCCGTTCGCGCCGAAAGCGATGATGGCGACCGTCGTTCCGCTGATACTGCTTTTTGCAAATATGACGTAAAAGGTAATCATCAAAAGCACGACAATCGGCGTACCGCGCAGTACGGTGACATACAGGCTGCCTATGGCGTTCAGCAGTTTGTTCTTACTCATACGCAATCCGCATACGCCGAAGCCCAAAAGCGTAGCTAATGCGAACGCAAAAATCGTGATAATCAAGCTTACTTGTAAGCCGTCCACAATCATTTTCCAACGGTCTTCTTGAATCAAGTTGCGTTCAAAACCGGTTTTCAGGCTTTCAAAAAAGCTCGGTGAAGCGGGAGCGGTTTCTTTGCGTACTGCTACCACAATCCCGTCTTCTAAAATCGTGTCGGAAAAGTCCACCGACTGTTTGCGTTCTTCCGTAACTGCGAACCGCGCGCCGGCAAACTGCGCTTTACCCGATTGTATGGCGGGAATCAGGGCAGGAAAATCCATCAGTTGAATGTCTAACTCCATGTCCATATACGCGGCGAAACGATATGCCGTTTCCACCTCAAAACCCGTTGGCTTACCGTTTTGAATGAAAGAATAAACATCGCTGTTGCCCGTTGTGGCAAAGACGAGTTTGCCATTTGCGCCGGAATTTTCAATTTCGGGCATTTCGGGCGGTTCGGGGGTATCAAGCCAGCGTTCCGTCATATCCTCATATACGCCGTTTTCCCGAATTTCCCGCAGAAACGCATTAAAGTCTTCCCTTAGTGCGGAATGTTCCTTACCGAAAACAAGTGCGACCTCGGATTCTGTGACAGGCGGGTACAGAAGCGTTAATTCCGGGTACATAACGCCGAATTTTTTAGCAAGAGCGGTGCTTGTGAAGGTGGCGTCAACCTTGCCCTGCTTTAACGACATTATTGTTTCGGGAACGGAATTGAAATGCGCTTGCTTCGCGCCGGGGATATGTTCTTCTAATATCGTATCCCACGGCGTACCGGTTAGGATAGCAAAGGTCTTTCCTGTAAAATCATCGGGACGAAAGGCTTGCGGTGTTACCGAACGGCTCTCTTTCCGCACAGCGACGATTATGCCGTCCGAATAGACCGGGTCGGAAAAATCCACCGACAGCTTGCGCTCCTCGGTGATGCCAAAACTCGCGCCGGAAAAATCCGCTTTGCCCGATTGTACGGCGGGGAGTAACGCGGCAAAATCCATCAGTTGTATTTCAAGCTCCATCTCCATATAAGCGGCGAAGCGGTATGCCAATTCCACTTCAAACCCGGTAGGATTTCCGTTTTGTACAAAAGAAAAAACGTCATTAGAGCCGGTAGTGGCGAATATGAGCTTCCCATTTTTCGCGGAGCTTTCTATTTTAGGCATGGGGGGAGATTCGACCGTTTTCATCCAGCGTTCTTCCATGTCGGCGTAGACATCGTTTTCGCGGCTCTCCTGTAAAAAGCCGTTAAAACTTTCTCTTAAATCGGATTTGTCCTTGCCGAAAATAAAAGCTGTATGGTCTTCCATAATCGGCGGGTAGAGAAGCTCTAAGTCAGGATATATGGCACTGAATTTTCCCGCTAATGCAGTACCCTCAAAGGTAGCGTCAACCTTACCCTGCATAAGAGCCATGATGGTTTCCGGAGCGGAATTGAAATACACCGGGACGGCGCCGGGAATGTTTTCCTCTAAAATAGCATCATGTATCGAGCCTGTTATAACGGCAAAGGTCTTTCCTGTAAAATCATCGGGGTTAAATGTCCGCAGAGCGTTCACAGCCGAAGGGTTATACGTAATCAACGATGTGCCGCCTATGTAATACGGCTCCGTGAAATTGACCATTTTAGCTCGTTCCTCGGTAATCGTAATCAGCCCGGCACACAAATCGGCTCTGCCGGAGGCTACCGCGTCAATCCGCGAAGCGAAATTATAGTCGGTAAACTCAATACTCATATCAACCCACGCCGCGAACCGCCGCAAATATTCCACGTCAAAACCAAGCGGTTCCATACCCGCCCCGTAATAGCCGAACGGCTCAATTAAAAGCGTTACACCCGCCCGAAGCAATTCGCCGCGCCCCTCCGGTATATCGGGCATAGGCGGTGCCACAGGCGAATCTACCCAACGTGCCAACATATCGTCATAAGTACCGTCAGCGACAATCATTTGATAAAACTCGTTCAGCTTTGCTAAAAGCTCGGGTTTATCTTTGTTTACAATCACGCCATACTCGTCAATTGAAATTGGCGGTTCGATAATCACCAGTCCGGGATTTTTTGCGGCATAATTTCGCAGAATCGGTTCATCGTCAATTGTTACATCTGCGCGTCCGCTTTTGACCGCCTCCACACATTCAAGCGGACTGTTGACATATAAAAACTTTGCGTCACCGACGTGTTCACGGAAAAAGTCCTCAAACACCGTGCCGGTCTGCACAGCCACGCGCTTACCGACAAAATCCTCGTTCCGTAACGGCTCGGATTGCGACGACCGACCTTCCGCTATTTCATTTTTCGTACACCCGGAAAGCGTAAGCGCAATGAGTAAAATCAACGGCAGAGTTTTTTTAAGCATACCTTTAACCCTCACTTTCATAAATTTCCAACGCAAGCATTGTTATATCGTCAGCCTGTTCCGTACCATTGGCGAACAGGTCGATTTCATTTTTAATCCGTTTTGTCAGCTCCTTAGCGGGGCAATCCCTGTTTCTGTTTGCGACTTCAAGAAGGAGCGGGTCGGAAAATAACTCGTTTTGTTTATTCATCGCCTCGGTCACGCCGTCGGTGTAGAGATAAAGCATATCGCCATTTGAAAGGGTGATTTCATACTCCGTGTATTGAGTGTCCTCCATACCCGCGAGAATGAACGCCGGTTTATTTTTCAGCCATTCAAAATTCTTACCCGCATACTTTACGAGCGGCGGATTGTGTCCGGCGTTGACGTATGTGAATCGTCCGCTTGGAATGTCGAGAACGCCCATAAACGCCGTCACGAACATTCCCGCATCGTTATTTTCACACAGCATATTGTTGACGGCTTCAAAGACTTCTTTCGGCGATTTGCCCTCCTGTGCGTTGTTCTTGATGAGCGTCTTGGCAATAACCATAAACAATGCGGCGGGTACGCCCTTGCCCGATACATCAGCCATGACAACGGCGAGAGAGTGTTCGTTGATTAGAAAGAAGTCGTAAAAATCTCCGCCTACTTCTTTTGCGGGCTGCATATCGGCGAAAATATCAAATTCGGCGCGGTCGGGGAAAGCAGGGAAAATGCAGGGCAGCATGGAAGCCTGTATCTTAGTGGCGATGTCTAACTCCGCACCGATACGTTCTTTTTCGGCAATGACTTTTGTCAAACTCCCTTCGGCGTACCACATGAAGACAACCGCAAATAAGTAAAACAGGGATAAATCGGCGGCGATGTACATATAAATCCGATTCCACATAATCAGGGGGTCTTCTATTGTGTTATGCAGCTCCGTATAAGCGAACGCGCCAATCAGCCCCGCCGTCAATACGCCCAAAAGCAGAAACGCAAGTACAAACCTCTCATTCAGCGAGATTCCTTTTGCTTTAGTAATCACCCTTGCCATAATAATCACCAACGGGATTCCTAAAACCATGCAGAATATAAAGTTATTGAAGAAAATCATCAGCGTTGCCGTTGAGAATAGTGTGCTGATACCAACGGTTTGCATGATACCGCCCAATATCCCCGCCATAATCACCGAATTTGTCAATATAATCGCGATGTAGCGGATTACATTTTTTACATTGCCGAGAGTAAAAACGGTTTCATTTTTGCGAATATACTTCCATATAAACAGCGGAATAACGCCGTAAATCAACTGCGCGGCAAACCCCAAAACACAAATAATAGGGCTGTATCCCGAAACGATGTCGGCGGCAAGGTTGCCTATAGCACAGCCTAACGCGCCGGGTATGCCGAGCATTAGCCCGAACACCGGCGGTAATGCGCTTGCCGGGCGCATTTCAGTTATCGACATAACTCGAAAAAGTTCGCGGAACGGCATGGTAACGGCATAAAATACAGCCGCCGTGATTATGATTTTGAAAAAAGTTTTTATAATTTTTCTATTCATCTTATATTTTGGCAACCTCCTTTCAAACCAACTGGCACAGCAAGCCCGCGAATGACAGAGCGGATAAACCGTTCAGCCAAGGCGCGTCTTGCGGGTTCAGCTTTAAAAAGAACACGCATATAAAAACGGTAAGCATAAGTAGGGCATACGCCGCGCAAACCGTTTTTTTCATTTTAACTTTACTGAAAAACAGATACGGCAAAGGGTTTTTACATTTCAAAGAAACCGAATCCGAGGTCATCACAATCAACAGCGGCATCCCGAACATCACCGAAAACCCGAAATTGTTGAAAAACACATAGGTATAGATTTCCTCAATCCAAAAGCCGAAAAATGTATACAGCCCAAAAGCCAAAAACCACGCCACGGTAAACGCGCTGATTAGGCAAATAGTCAGATACAGCAATATGTTTTTGCGTCTGTGCAGGTTTGGCGGTTCATTGGAAAACAAGTGCCACAATCGGTATGGCAGAACTGCCGCGATAATATTGGCGATTACACCCAAAATCGAACTCCACCCGAAGCTGCCGAATAAATCCGCAAAAAGATTCGCGACGCCGCAAGCAAGACCGCCTATCCACCCAAACGCAAGCCCCGCGACCGGCGGAATGGCGTTGACCGGGCGCACCTCGGTAAATCCCTCTACCAGCACCATGACCTTGAACGCCGCGCCAAGCACGAAGAACGCTATAAAAGTAAGGGCGAACTGTTTCTTTTTAGATATTGTCAAGATTCGCCCGTCGGACGGGCTTATCTCTTGTTTGGCTTTACTGATTGTCATGCCGATTCACCCCCTGTCCGTTTTCGGGAGCGCAGAAATCCGCTTCCCGCCACGACCGCGCCGAATGCAATCACTATCGCGCCGCACAGGGAAAATATGTTAAACGCCTCGTTTGCGCCGTATGCCGCAGGAATCAGCACCGCTAACATCAGCGTTACAATGGGTTCGGTTGAGGCGATAATTGTCACTCTTATCGGGTCGGCATATTTCTGCGAGAACATTAGAACGATATAAGCATACGCCTTTGTGAAGAACGCCAATATGAAAATTGAGGACAGCAGTTCTTTGGTATAATCAACGCTGAAAAAAATAGTCGGTTCTTCAAACAACCACAGTACAAACCCCGACAGTGCAGTAAATATCATCTGCACAACGCCGATTAACAATGGGTTCTCCCGCTTAGTGAAGCGGTCTGCCGAAATGATGTACACCGCGCTCGACAGGCAAGCGAACAGCATGAACAGCGTTCCCGCACCCATAAAAGCGGAGATTGCAAAGCGGTTGGTAAGACATAATCCGAGTATGATAATCCCCGCACCCGCGACATTGTTTCTTGTGGGCTTCTTTCGCAACAGCAACATGAGCAGCGGCACCGCCAATATCGTAAGTGCCGCTAAGAAACTGGCGTTGGAAGCTGGGAGCATGGAAATTCCCTGCTTTTCCGTCAATAGGTTCACCGTCAAAAGCAGGGAGAGGATAAACGAACTTTTGATTGTGCTGAATTTAACTTCTTTTAGTTTACGCCAAAAAACAGCCACGAGAATAACGGCGGCAATCCCCGTCGTCATGGTTAAATAGGCGAACGACGACAAATCGGGCGGCAGGCTCTTGATAAACACATAGGACGAAGCCCAGCACAAGGTTATAGAGAAAAGCAAGATATTGTTTTCGGTTTTGGTCATTGCCCGTTATTCCTCCCGCCGTAGAAAACGCTTGAAACATCGCGCCTTTCCACAAGAATCGCGTTTTGGTTGAGTGCGGTCAGAATCTCGTCCATAATAGTTGCAATGTCGGATTCTTTAATGTATGCAAAGGTATATACAAGGGTGTTTTCCTGTGTCAGCACATCCTTTTCGTCAACCCAACCGCCGGTGGCGTGGTTCATAGTCCAACCCTCCGCATACTTAGCGCAGATGCCGTTTACGATTTCCACTGCTTCATCGGTAGGGATAATTTGCTCATATGTATCCTTGTCGTTTGTGCCGATGTATAGGATATATTGACCGTTTTCCGCAGATTCAAAGCCGAGAACGCCGCCGTCGCTATCGGAGGGAATAAAGATGTACAGCATGATAAAAACAACCGCCAGTGTATTTACCGCAAGCAGAGCAAATACGGTAATCCATTTTTTATTGTTGTTCTCTGATTCATTGTAGCCATAACGCATATCAGTTACCTCCCGTTCCTTATATATTTTTCGATAATCAGAATATTTTTACCGTCCTCATAACGGTAACATACGTCATCCATCATCTTTTTTACCATGTAGATACCCAACCCGCCTATTTCGCGTTCATCGGCAGACAGAGATATGTCCGGGTCTGCTTTGGCGAGAGGGTCATATGGCGTTCCGCTGTCACAAAACTCAATGGAGAGTTTGTCCGAGACTGCGGTCACGGACACAGAAACCTCGCCTTCACCGGTCGGAAAAGCGTAGCTTACTATATTCACAAAGATTTCCTCAACGGCAATCTTGATGTTGTTTTGTTGTCTGTCATCCATTCCCGCGTTTCGCATTGCGCTTTCAATGAAGTTGAAAACCTCGTCCAAGCGGTCGGTTATTGCCGGAACCGTTATTTGCTCCATACTGCGCCTCCATTACATCAACAGAAGTTCGTCTAACGCCACCATGCCGATGACATTCCGCACATTTTCACCGGGGTTTTCGATTTTTAGTTCCCCTCCGGCTTTTTTCAGCTTCTTATGCGCGGCGAGAATTACTCTAATCCCGGCTGATGTAAACATACTGACAAGGCTCATGTTGATGATAACGCGGGTACAGCCCAATTCTATGGCGTCGTCGAGTTTACGCTCCATAATCGCCGATTCGTTGACTCCCACTTGCCCTTTCAATGTAAACCGTCGCGTCGTTCCGCTGCGTTCATCTTGGATAAACGAAAATTCCGGTTTTTCTTTACTTGTGTTTCTTCTGCCTCTGAAAATCATATCTTCCTCCCTAAAATTCTATGACCGCAATCATCTCGACCTTTTTGTTTTTCACGCCGATGACCATATCTTTAGCGAGAATGGCGATGATGGATTTTTCAAGGTCGTCCCAATCTTCCTTTTCTGCTGTTTTAGACATTTCGTTCTGGTAGGACGACAACGAGAAGTAAGCCGTCATGCCCGAACTGCCCCAATACGGTGTCATGCTCATTGCGTCCATATAGGGTGTGGCTATTTGGCTATACTCTCCGGTATCCATAAGCAGACTTTCAAAAACACCGCTGATTCTGCCGAAGATTCCTTTTGTCGCCTTGTTTTCGTTACGGCTGGACAGCGACAGCAGTTTTTCTTTTTGCGACGGGCTGACAACCGCTTTCGCGCTGAGATTCAAGGTAAAACACCGTTCCTCATTTTCTATAAAGAACTCATAGCTTAACTCATCAAACAGGCGAACGGTCAACCCAAGCATTTCTTCTGCAAGTAAGCGCAATTTTCCTTTAGCCGATGGGGATAGCTTGCAAAAATCACCGAGCCGCTCTGTTTCCGCGAGGATATGTTCGATTCCGTTTTTTTCGGTGTAAATGTCTGATTTCATAATCGCAGTCTCCTTAAACAATTGTAAGTATTCCCGAAAACCCCGTTATGTCAAAGACCTTCATAACTTCCGATGAAACATTTTTAAGCGTCATTGTTTTCCCCGCCGCTTGTGCATTTTTTTGCCCTTGCAGCAAGACCCGCAGCCCCGCCGACGATACATAGTCCACCTCGGCAAAGTCTAACTCGATTTGTTCGTCTGACGGCATGACCTCCGCTAAAGCCTCTTGCAATTTCGGTGATGTAACGGTGTCTACCCGCCCTTTAAGGCTTAACCCTGCCCCGGTTTTTGTGATTTCCATAATCGTTTTCCTCCCCTTTTTTAAAGTTCTGACAATAATGATAACATAGGACACGCTCTCTGAAAAGTACCCATGGGGGTATGGTTGCAAAAATATGTCTTATAAAAAATCGGTGGCTCTGTTTTCAAGGTTCGTCACGCTTAGACTTCAAACGACATAAAAAAGAAAAACGGACAAACCCTGATATAATCAGAACTTGTCCGCTTTTCTTGCAGATATTATTTTCTTTAGTATGCACCATCAGGGACTCGAACCCCGGACCTACCGGTTATGAGTTTAGCCCGCTAAAGTACAAGCTATCGGTGCATATAATTATTAAAGTCTAATAGGTTTTAAATCCGCTTAAATACTCACCTTTTTAAGTATTTAAAATTCGCCCGTTTTTTTAGACCTTATATAAAATATATCTTTGGAACGTAAGGTTATTAAACCTTTCTGTTACTAAATATTATATACTATATGCTGAACATTGTCAAGTGCTTGTCAAACATTTTTTCACAACTTTTTTAGGAATTGCAAATACTCGGCACTCTTCGGGAATGTCTTGTCCGTTATATTCTTCACAATATGTATCGCCGTTATTATAAACATAACCCTTTTCGATGAATGATCCGTTTTCGCTTAATCTAATATCACGCCCGAAGCTCTCATAATCGAAATACTCGTATAATTTTCCCATTGATTTTGTATCGTAACAACCGCTTTCATTAAGCCAGTAATACCCTAAATCATAATCATCGTTGACATCTTCCAAAAAATCATAACAGTATAGATTTTCCGTTAAGTTAATAAAATCTTTCAAATTACAACAATTACCTAACTGTACTGCTGATTCAAAGATTTCAAACTCATAATACTCTAAATTACATATTTTTAAGGCTAAGTAGTTTATCTCGTCTATACTCGCATACTCGGATAAGCAATCATAAATTCCCTCAATTTCTATTTCATAATCGGTAATGAAAAATTCCTCGTAAGCAATGCCGTCAATACCGATTTCATTAAAAGTTTGAATAATTTCCTCTTTGGTTGTCGGAAAGTCATGCCATTTGCCGACAAGCTGACCCTCGTTATACTTGCCTAAGTTAGTGATAAATGCTTTGATAGGTTTATCACTCATTTATTAATTCACCTTTGTATATTTCACTGTATTCTAAATCTAAACGAATTTTTTCAAGTTCTAAAAGCATGGTCTTTATTTTTTCAATATCGGCATTTGGCTCATGTCCGACCCGATTTATTATCGTATTAATCAGACTTTCAATAAACTCAATATTCTCTAAGCCGACCTCGATTCCGATTTTTATTTCGCCCTCGGTGGCTTTCCCTCTAAAAATGCCCTGCTCAATACAAAAGTTAGTTATTTCTTTAATTAATTTTTTTCTTTCCATTTCTAAGTCCCCCTATTTTTATTTTTTACCTTTCTTAATAATTTCTACTACTAAACCCAAAAAGTCAGCAAATTTATAAATCGCACTTTTTTTCAGATTTCTAAATTCTCGGCTGTCGTTACTGTTAAACCCTAACAAATTGATTATTTCGCTTTCATATTTACGATTAACAAAACATTCCTCAATGTATATCCGCTCTTTATCGTTTAAGACACTATAAGCCCAATAACAACTTGATATATTTTTAATTAACTGTTGCTCCTTGTCCTCTTTTGCTGATATATTAAAATCGTCTTTACCAATTGGGCTGTACGGTTGATTTTGATACTCAACCTCAAAATCATAATTAGCGGTCAAACCTTTTTGAGCGTTTAATTTTGCCCATTCCCATTTTAACTTTTCTAAATCCATAAAATAGTTATTCACATTCCGCTTTGTTTTCTCAAAATTATAGTTCCCTAAATTTCCGATTGATAGTATTTCATTATTAAACATTTTTTAACTCCCCCTTATTTTCATTGTAGCTTTTTAACTCTGTAGAAATTTGTAGTTATATGTCTTAAAAGTCGATTTTTGTTTAATTATGTCTTTTCCAAATAAGATAAACCCCGCTTTCCACGCAAAAAGAACCCGCCTAAACGGATTCCTCTTGCTTCTGAGAAATTTCTCATTGTAGCAATTATAACAGGCTCTCTTGATAATGCAAGGGTCAATTTCTGTCAGTCATCTGTCAGTTAGCTGTCACTTTCCTGTCAGTTTAATCTCACAAAAAACAGTCACTTTCAAGCAACTGTTTTACATATAAGATTAAGCCTGTTTATTTTAAAAACGTGTAAGAATCGTGTAGAGATATTTTTATATATTAGCAAACCCTTATAAATAAAAGGGAAATTACAAAATGGTACACCCTGAGGGAATATTATTTTACCATTTCACAATAATTTAAAATTGTTTAATAATGTACGCAAACTCTTTATTTATAAGGTTTTTACTTTCATTATATATAAAATACTATTTATTATGTTTTTAATGTTTTTTAAAGAAATCGTGTAGGAATCGTGTAAGAAAATCAAATAAAACTATTAAGAACATTTACCGCTTTTTCTTCCTCTTTAGGATATAAATGACAATATGTATTCCAAGTCATTTCTATTTGTGAGTGTCCTAATCGTCTTGCTACCTCTTGAATATTTATATTGCTATTCGCAAGTAAAGAAGCGTGGCTATGTCGAAAATCGTGTATTCTAATAGTTTTTAATTCTGACATTTTAGAATAAAGCATATTTTTTCTTTGTAATGTTGTATCTTTTAATCCGTTGCATATTCTGAAATCATCAGTAAAATTATGACATAGCTGTTGCCTTTGTTTATGTTTGTTTAAAATTTTTATTAAAGGTAAAGGCATTTGTAATGTTCTTATAGATGAAGCGTTTTTAGGTGCGGTTTCTTCTTCACCACCTTTAAGCTTTTGAGATAAACTGCGACTTACCGATAAATAATCTTCCTTTATATCAGACCATTTTAAAGCGTATATTTCGCCTTTTCTTAATCCTGTATAAAATGCTATGTTAAAGAAAACATAATAATTCCACTCCGATAAGTCATTTTTTGATTTTTCCCTTTGCTCTGCAATTTCTCTTACTGTTGTAATATATTTCTTAAAATCCTGTGGCGTAAAAAAACTCATTTTCGGCTTTATGTTTAAAGCATTTTTGAAATTTCCTATTTTCGTTAATGGATTGGACTGTAAATACTCCATTTTGACGGCATAATTTATCATTGCACTGAAATATATAAATACTGATTGTTTGGTACTTAAAGCTAAACTTCGTTTTTCCATAGAAAGTTTCCAATTTTGAATGTCCCTTACTGTTAATTTGTCTAACTGACATTTTTTAAATGTCGGTAATATAAAGCGGGCATACATACTCTGTATTTTTACAATTGTCCATTTTCTCACTTCATATGTTTTAACTTCTTTGTATTCTTCAAACAATTCTTGAATCGTCATTTTTTTAACTGGCATTTCCGATTTGTCTTTTATTTTGATATTTAATTTACGCTCTAAATCTTTTGCACTGTCTAAGCCATAAGATGTACGAGTTAATTGTTTTGCCTCGCCACTATCAGAAATATAATTTACTCTTACGTTGTATTTTTGTAAGCCGTCTTTTTTACCGTTTATTTTATATATTGGTATAGGTATAACCTCCTTTTACGACTTAACCCTATATGTAAGATAATTATAATAAATATATCTGAATCATACAAGGTCAAGCCTGTCTTTTTTCTATAAAGATAATTCTTTGATTTTCTTCATGCGGTTTTCTAAATCGTTGACATCAATGCCCCAAACATCATATGCAATCGGCGTATTCACCTTATAAGCGTTGAATGTCGGCATATTTCGTTTTAGCATTTCAGCTTTAACAAGTGTTTTTAATCTTGATATTGTCACTGATGAGCGGTTACCAAATAATTTTTTTATCTCTTTGTTTCCAATTTCAGCATTTTCATAATAAATCTTTAAAGCATTTTCAATGTTTGTTATAGTTGGTATGTACATTTTTAGTCCCCCTTTTTTTATTCTTGTACATGAAAAAATGCCAGTAAAAGCTACTGACATTTTTCATCTTAATTTATTTGTTATTTTCTATCATCTTCAATCGTTTTTGGTGTAATTCCGCTTAAAATTATTGCCACGCATACAATCATATAAAATATTCCTAACGCACTTTGAAAAAATGCTAAATTTTTTAGTTTTTCTGAATACCCTATGAGAACATCTGAATTTTGAAAAACAAAACAATTAAAATTCGCTTTTATGGCTTCAAAATAAGCATTAGTCCAGTATGGTTTTGATATAACAACTCCGTATACTATGAAATAATTAACCATTTCAAATACATTCGGGAACAACAATATTAGTTTTCTTCGCTGTGAAGCAATTCTAATCCCTGCTGATGATTTCTGTTTTAAGCCCTCATAAACAAAATTTGAGTGTATCGCATATATCAGCATTTCATACATTCTATACGAACCGACAATAACCATAATATATGCGAAAACATTTGTAATTTCATATTTTAATATTATATTAGCAAAAACAAAAGACATAACTAAATTAAATATTATAGCAATATCGGGAAAAACACGATTTTTCGTCTTTATAACTTCATTACGAATTATTACATATAGTGTGTGGTTTTGTAAAATATCAATCAATTTTGAAAAGCCGATATAAATAAACCCGTATAGTTTTATGTTCTCGGACATATTTTCTTTTTCATTTTTCATAATAATTGTTTCCTTTCAACAATGTAATAAACTTCGTTCCAATTTCCCGCATGAAAAACATTCTCACCCTCACAATCACAGTTATAACTCGCACTAAAACATATAACTTTCGCAATCGGTGCAATGGCATTTATATTAATAGGTTCATCGTCAATCATTACATCAATTTTTTTGTTCATACAAGCAGTAAGTTTACTGTCGAGAATGTCATTGTCACAAAATACAATATCGTCATACTTGATACCGTTACGCCACAGCCAATTTTTAATAAGTAACCGCATAAGCCGTCCCCTAAAATCATCATTACAAGTAAACACCCGCTTTGTAATGATAATTACTGTATGTCCGTCTTTGCGTAATTGATTAATTACTTCTTTTGCTCCATTTCGTACAGGTTTAAATAGGACGTATTTTAATAAATACTTTTTCCAATATGCCTTATATTCAACTTCGGAACATTTAAAAATATCCCTTATATCATAGGAATATTTGTCTGCTACATCACGTTTAAATTTCTTCTTAAAAAAAGGCGGTGCGTGTTTTAGGTTAAAGCCTTGAATATCAGTTAAAACACCGTCAACATCAATTCCTATGTTCATGTAGCTCCTCCTAACTTCTCAACTTCGCTTTGTAGTATGCTTGTCAATTCTTCTACCGTTTTATTATTCGGCTGAATCGGCTTGCCAAAGGAAATTTTAATCGGATAACGACCACCAAATCTAAAAATCTTCGGCATTTTCCTATGGGGCGGGAAAATGTCCCATGCTCCGTCAATAAACACTGGAATAATCGCAACATCAGTATCTATCGCCAGTTTTGCTGAACCGCCCTTGAACTTCTGCATTTTACCGTCAAGGGTGCGTGTCCCCTCTGGGTGAATAAGCACGCTATAACCGTCTTGAATACAATGAATCGCTCGTTTCATAGCGGGCGTGGTGTTCCCGCTACGGTCAACAGGAATCCCACCGAGCATAACAAGTCCAGTCTTTGATTTTTTGCTTTGTAGGTGTTCTTGTTTAGCAAGACAACATATTTTATCAAGATTAACACGGTTTTTACTTATTGCTGTCCAAACCCAAAGACTATCAAAATGGCTTTGGTGATTGGGGCATAAAATATAATTTTTATCAGTAGGAATATTTTCAACGCCCGACACTTCAAACCGCCACAACATTTTAGACAACCACATATATTTTTTTAGACGTTTAACATCTTTTTTCGTTTTCGGTAATGGGTAATCTTCAATATTATAAGACAGTCCTAAACGACTACAGTTATCACTTAACACTAAGTCGATCAAATCTTGTACGGTTTCAATACCACCCACACCCTCATTAATTGTAATATTAAATACGTTTTCGATTTCGACACACAACTCCAACATCTTTAATGAATCAATTCCTAAATCGTTTTTTAATCTGCTTTCAAGTGTAATATTTTTACTGTTTTCATCATCTATTAACATGGTAATGATTTGCAAAATATTTTCTTCAACCGACATTATTTGCCCCTTTCAGCAAGTGCAATTTCTTTCAATTTAAACCGCTTTATTTTACCGATAGAAGTTGTAGGCAGTTTATCAATAAAATGTATTTTAGATATTTGATATAAAGTGCTTGTTTCTGCTGTAAACTCGATTATTCTTTTTCTTAATCCCTGTTGTTCATCTTCTGAAAGAGT
>Ga0082212_10001868_pt1 | contig 31051 bp, 26 predicted proteins | sample TergutNt197P3_FD_71548 | JGI IMG/M metagenome (GOLD analysis project Ga0082212, IMG submission 71548) | Neocapritermes taracua P3 segment gut microbial communities from Petit-Saut dam, French Guiana - Nt197 P3 | ecosystem: Host-associated > Arthropoda: Insects > Digestive system > Gut ...
TTGTGAATAATTGATTATTTGAGTAATTCGTCATTCGTAATTTTGAAACGATTGCTGTGTTGGGGTTTGTCTTCCGTTTTCATTTTTACTTCACGGAAAATATCATCTTTATCCAAAGGCCGTAAATAATCATACCAGTAAAAGCCTCTCAATAGTTTCTGATCCGGCTGAAGATCGGGAATCGGCGTCATCTTCCCTCGCGGCTCTCCCCCCCAAGCAGATATTTTGTCGATTATGTTATCTTCAAGCAGAATCCTTAAGTAACTGCTTTGCAATTCGTTCAATCCAATTTTCGCGCCATCCTCCTCCAATGGGTAATAAAGCGTTTCCGCATTGCCGCTAATATCTATCGTACGTACTTCTTGCCCGTCAAACCAGGCTTTCAGGTCATTTCCTTTCATCTGGTTATAATACGTCGAATCCAATTCCTCAACTGCAAATGAATATTGAATCACATGGACATAATCGACCGTACTGTCGTTCATAAATATCAGAATCGTATCTCCAAAAAGTTGATATTGTTCGTTCCACAAAACAGGATCGGTATACATGCACAAAACAGAATCTTTCGTATTGTACTGCATGGAATCGCAAACTCCCTGTATATCAATTCGATAAAAACGCACATTATAATATGCCTTGAGTTCGCGGGCGGTTGAATCAATCGTAATCATTTGAAATGTATCGGCGTGAATGTACAGTGTATCGCCTTGTGAATACTCCATACAGCGGGCGCTGTCGGTTGCAAAGGCAAACTCTGTCTTTTCGTCATAAAATCCATAATGTCCAGTCAGGATAATTTTTTCCAATGTATCCCGAATGAAAATATTACCGAAAGCTTCGCCAAAGCCGGTATTACGGTCGTATTCAATGGTATCGCCGATTAAAATTCTGTTTCCCGAATGTACCTCCGAACGATCCAGCAAAAGCGATGTGTTCTCCTCTGTATTATACCATCCATTGGACGAATAAACGGTACTGCTGTCGGATACAATTACCGAAGGGCTTAATATAGTGGCTATTTTTGTTTCGGTATGATAATGCAAGGTGTCCGATGACAATGTAAATTCAGGATTTTCAAGTTGTACATTGTCGTTGAAAATGGCGAGTTTCCTTGCCGGAGAATACTGGCCATACAAAGAAGAGAGTACGTTTTCCTCATCGATAATCATCCCTCCCTCAAAATAATATCCGATATCTTCCACGCGGTCATAATTCAGGCTGTCGGTAAAAAGCGTGACAATCGACGAATCCTGCTGAATACTCTCCATCCGTACATTATAACGAAGTTTAGCCAACCGGGTATTCCCGTCATAATAAAGATAATCGCCAAAGACAAACAAGGTATCTCCCTGCTCCATCCGTACGCTACCAAACGCTTCGAGCGAACTGCTTTGCTCGAAGTAGTAAGCGCTGTCGCAATACATAAATGAGCTGTCATGGCGAAATACGACATTCCCCGTCAATACCTTCCTGTCTTTATCAATTTCCTCGTTAAACGATTGTACATCGGCATGTTCCAAATAAACTTTGGTTGTTTGCCGAGGTGTCTGCGCCGGTTGTTGGAAAGAGAATATAAAGAATATTAAAACCGTACAAAAACCGAATATGTAAACTTTACGAACCACTTCATTCTTTTATCCACCCGGGAAATTGAAAATCACAGTCACACCAACCATCAGCAATTCGCACATAAACTGTTTTCTGCTTTTTTGCAATCCATTCCCGCAATAAATCTTCTCTTTTTTGATTTTCTACGATTGCCTTCAAAGCCTGAAAGTCATCTGTCAGGTTGGATCTATGGCTTAGTGTTCTTGCTTTCAATTTGACGATTGCAATGACGTCTTTTTGTTTATCTGTTTTCATTTGAAAAGGTGTAGATATCTCGCCGACTTGCATTTGATCTACAATCCTGGCAATTTCCTGCGGCAAATCTTGCATTTCGAATTTAGGTGTTCCTGCATGAAGGCTCTCATAATCTTGATTAACCATTAATCCTTTATTATTCCTTGTATCTTTGTCGTAAGAAACATAAGGAACTGCTTCTTCAAAAGTTAATTTTTCAGCTATTATGTCGTTATAAAGCGAATCCATGCGAGCGGAAGCTTCCATTAATTCATTATCGGATACACGGGGACGCAGAAGGATATGACGACAATTAATGCGATCCCCGCGTTTTTCAATCAATTGGATGATATGAAACCCATATTCTGTTTCAACAATATTCGAAACTCTACGTGGGTCAGTAAGGTTAAAGGCTACATTGGCAAATTCAGGGATTAAAGTACCTTTACTCGTCAAACCCATTTCTCCTCCTTTTGTTGATGTTGCGAGATCATCCGAATAGGCAATCGCCAATGTAGAAAAATCTCTTTCTCCGTTATGAACCATATCAGTAAATTCTCTGAGCCTGGCTTTGATGGCATCTATTTCTTCTAAAGGAATCACAGGCTCAAGCGTGATAATCTGAACTTCAACAGTGGTTGGTACTATGGGCAAACTGTCAGGTGAAATATTTCGGAAATACCGGCGTACTTCAGAAGGAGTGAGTTGTATTTTTCCGACTAAATGCTGCTGCATTTTATCTACAATATACTCTTCACGTGCATTTATTTGTTGTTCTTCTTTTATCTGTGACAGTTTTTTGTTGTAGTATTCTTCCATTTGTTCTCTTGACCCAAACCCATTGAGCAGGTAGTTTACTCTTGCTTCTGCAGCACGGATCACTTGTCCTTCATCTACCTCAATACTGTCAATTTTTGCCTGATTTAAATACAATTTTCGAATAGCTATCTGTTCGGGAATAAAACAATACGGATCGCTTTCGAAGCGCACTCTTTGGCTTTGCATGATCAGCCGCTGGTATTCTACCTCCGAACGAAAGATCGCTTCATCGCCCACTACCCACACAACTTCATCAATTACATTATTCTGGCTATGTAAAAAAACATGCATATTACAGGCCAGCAACACAATTAAAATCAACCTTTTTTTTATCATAGTCAATCGTTTATTTTTGATTTGTAAAAAACATCACCTCTCCTTTGCGAATGGCATCCTGATAAAGTTCTTCTTCAAAAGATCTCAGAAAATCCATTTTTCGATTATTGATCATCAATTCCCGGATCTGTGCATCTGCATATTCATAAGGCGCAATATTTCCGGAAAGTAAATATTCCGAGATATTTAAAAGATAGCAGAATGCACTGTCATTCAATTCCACAGTCCGGTTTGCCGGTAAAAACTGAGATTTATTGGATACATACATCGGCATTTTATCTAATATCTCATCAAAATCCACCCAACGGTCATAAAAAAAATCATAGACCGAAGCATTCTGAATGCTATGTTTTTCAATATTTTCTAATTCTTTAGGATCTTGCGACCTATACCATTTCTTTACATCCGACAGCCCAGGCGCTTCAGCCGGTATTTTCAGGAACAAACCTTTGATCAGATTTTTGTCTAAAAGAAATTTTTCCGTATTTTCATTGTAGTAGGTCATTTTTTCATCTTCACGGATTTCTCCGGTCAATCGGTTTCGAATCATATTTTCCTGATAGCGATGCCGGAGCAACGAACGGCGATAATCTTCAACCAACCGGTTAATATCCGCTTCTTCCTTTCCGATATTGCGTTGAGCCACTTCATAAGTCAATATATCTTTAATCCATTTTTGAATATAATTCTCGGCTATCAATAAACTGTCGGACGAAGAGATATTTGTTGGAATTATTTTTTCCACTTCACTTCGATTTAGCATATACCCATGCACCTGCACCAAAACATCTTCTTCATGCAACGTTTTTAGCGGACGACAAGCGGATAGGATATATATCGCTATAATAAGGAAGAATGCAAACGCATATCTCATTTTTTGTTTATTTCAGATATTTCTTTATATTATTGACTACTTTCTTATTAATCGTTACCTTGTATTTCCTGTTTAGTTCCTGCATCCATTGCTGCTCCAAATCTTCCTGTTCTTCAATGGGTTTGCTCCAAACCTTGGTGTCGCTTACTTCGAAAAACAAAATACCGTCATGATATTCATTCATCAGATGATTGAATTCAGGGTTATTTTCTATATCCCTTTCTATCAATATAGTCAACATTTCCCTGACAAAAATGGCGTATTGATCGTTCAGAAAATCAACCGAATAAGTGTTTTGTGAGGTTGATTTCAGTTGGATATAATCGGCAAACTCATATTGTGGAAAATCAATCCCTTGCAGTTGCATAATCGGTTTTGTCATTTGGCTTGCTCGGTTATAAAATGCCGTATCTGTCGGAAAATAGTCTTCACATAGCGCTAACAATTCATTATAGGCGCCTTCATAAAAAACATAACCCATTTTTTCTTTATGACGATCATCAAATACTTTATACAGTTCATGTATCAAATCTCCCTGTTGCATAGCCAAGTAAATAGTCTGTTCCATTTCTTCGAAGGAGGGATAGTCGCCTTTTTCTACTAATTTGATAATATGATACCCGAAACGGGTACGTACAGGCTTTGAGACATCCCCTATATTTTCCAATGCAAACGCCGCCTGTTCAAACGGTAAAACCATATTTCCCAGACCGAAAGGAGGTAAGACTCCGCCGTTATATTTCGTGTTTTCATCCTGTGAATATGCTTCGGCCAATTTTGCAAAATCTTCGCCTTGCTTAATTTTTTCATAGATGTCATTGGCGTCTTTCAAAAGTGCCTGTTCGTCTTCCTGATTGATGTCTTCGGGAGTTTGCAGCAAAATATGCGCTACCTGTAATCTCGCTGTATTTTCAATTTTCCGGTTCAACCGAATGATATGAAATCCTAAAGGGGTACGTATGGGTGTGGAAATATCTCCCGGCGACATAGCAAACGCCGGTTCGACTATTTCCTTAAATGTTTGAATAGGAAATACATAGTCTTGTTCCTCATAAACTGCGTTCGCATTTTCATCTCCCATCAAAGCGTTTCCGACAGTCGCAAAATCTTCGCCTGCCTTGATTCGCCTGTAAGCTTCATTGGCTTTATTAAAGACTTCAAGCGTGTCCTTTGTGAATGATTGTTCAGGCAATCTGAACATAATATGGCTAAGTGAAAAAAGTGCCTTGTTTTGTTCGTATACTTTGCGCATTGCCATTTCTTCTCCTTCATTATCAGATAAATAACTACCAACCAATTGAGTTTGATAGGTTCTTAATTCATTCTGAAAATAGATGGATTCATGAATTCTGAGAGACAGGGCGTCAGCAACTTTCAGTTTGAAGTTTTTGAACAGTTCAATATAGTTATCTCGTGACTTTTTATCTAACAGATTTACGCCGCTGTCATCTTTCTGTGCAATAAAAAGAAATTCAGAAAGAGGAACTTCAATATCTCCGACCGTCATTACAATAGGGTCTACATTCTTCTGAGCATAAGCGAAACAAAAATTTAATCCTATAATGATTACAAAAAATTTCTTCATTTTTTTATTTTTTTCGATTCAATTAAACATTATCTAAATATAACGTTTTTTTCTGCATTTTATTTTATAAACGATTTCCCCCATTTCCCCTATTTCCCCTATTTCTTCGACTTCCCCGATTTCCCCGACTTTCCCGACTTCCCCGACTTCCCCGACTTCCCCTGTTTCCCCAACTTTTTAATTCGCCAATTCCGAAAGAAACTTTATGCGAATCAATCGTATTTCCTCTTCTGTATAATCGCTACCAAGTTCGGTAATCGCTGTTTCCAAATCGTCCGTTTCCGACTCCTTGAAATAGTCGTATATATCCTGGATATGATCTTCATCCATTGCTTCGTTGATGAAATAGTCAAGATTAATACGTGTCCCTGAATAAACGATTGCTTCTATTTCGTCCAACAATTCATCAAATTCCAATCCTTTGGCAGTGGCTATATCGTCCAAAGCCACTTTGCGGTCAATACTTTGGACAATCCAAACTTTCATTTTCGATTTATTGGCTACCGTTCGAACGCGCAAGTCCTCCGGGCGCTCTATCTCATTTTCATCGACATATTTTTTTATGATTGCTACAAATTCGGCGCCATAGCGTTTCGCTTTACCGGCGCCTACTCCGGGTATATTTTGCAATTCCTCTAACGTGACCGGGTAGGTTGTTGCCATGGCTTCCAACGATGGGTCCTGAAATATCACAAAAGGCGGTACATTCAAGTTCTTCGATAATTTCTTCCGAAGGTCTTTCATAATGGAAAAAAGAGTTGGATCAACGGCTGAGGAACCTCCGCTACGTGTAGCGCCATCGCCACTTTCATCGTCATCAAACTCGTTGTCTTTCACTATTTTGAACGAAACCGGTTTGGCCATGTATTCCCGCCCTTTGGGGGTAATCTTTAATAATCCGTAGTTTTCAATTTCCTTGGTTATATAACCGGCAATCAGCGCCTGACGAATAACGGCATTCCATACTTTGTCGGTTTCATCCTGTCCGGAACCAAATAATTCCAATTCATTATGAGAATATGAGATATTTTCGGCCGTTTCGACTCCCAACAACAAGTTCACAATATATTCGGCTTTATACCTTTCCTTTAATATGTCTATTGCTTCCAGTACAGTAAGCAACAATTCCTGCGACTCTTCCATCTTCTTTGGTTTCAAGCAATTATCGCAACAAGCACAATCGTCGTCCGGAAATCTTTCTCCAAAATAATGCAACAATACTTTCCGTCGGCATACGGCTGTCTCTGCATACGCCGCCGTTTCGAGTAACAATTGCTTGCCGATTTCCTGCTCGACAATAGGTTTTCCCTGTAAAAATTTTTCTAATTTCTGTAAATCCTTATTCGCGTAAAAAGCAATACATTGTCCTTCGCCTCCATCGCGGCCTGCTCGGCCTGTTTCCTGATAGTACCCCTCCAGACTTTTGGGAACGTCGTAATGAATGACATAGCGGACGTCCGGCTTGTCTATGCCCATACCGAAAGCGATTGTCGCCACAATAACTTCCGCCTGTTCCATCAGGAAAGCATCCTGATTGGACGAACGTATCTGTGATTCCATACCTGCGTGATAAGCCAAGGCGTTTATTCCATTGGCACACAGGATTTCGGCAAATTCTTCGACCCTTTTACGGCTCAAACAATAGATAATCCCTGATTTCCCTTCATTATTTTTTATGTATTTGATGATTTCGCGATCAATATCATTTCCTTTCTGGCGAACTTCGTAGTAAAGATTGGGGCGATTAAAGGATGATTTGAAGACCGTCGCATCAATCATTCCCAAATTTTTCTGAATATCATGTTGTACTTTCGGGGTTGCCGTAGCAGTCAGAGCAATTAAAGGATGATTTCCTATTTCATTGATAATTGGACGAATGCGTCTGTATTCAGGCCTGAAGTCATGCCCCCATTCCGAAATACAGTGCGCCTCGTCAACAGCATAAAAAGAAATATTTACATGCCTGAGAAAACCTATATTTTCTACCTTGGTCAACGATTCGGGAGCAACATACAATAATTTCGTGCGTCCCGATAAAATGTCCTTTTTGACAAGTTCAATCGCCGCCTTGTTTAGCGATGAGTTGATAAAATGTGCAACCCCATCTTCAGCGCTGAAATGTCGCATGGAATCCACCTGATTCTTCATCAGTGCAATCAGGGGTGATATGACGATTGCGGTTCCTTCCATTATAAGTGAAGGAAGTTGGTAACAAAGCGATTTTCCTCCTCCGGTAGGCATTAATACGAATGTGTCTTTTCCGGCAAGTACATTTTCAATAATTGCTTTTTGATTTCCTTTGAATTTATTGAATCCAAAGTGAAATGTCAAGGCTTCAGTAAGGTCTTGTGTTTTCTTTTTTGCCATGCAAGCTATGCGATTTGTAAACGGTTAATATCTGTTCTTTCAAAATGTTCGATTGCGTAGTCCAACGTAACAGTAAGATTTTTAGTGTTTCCAGACGGCATTTGATACATCGCATCCATCATAACGGCTTCCACAATCGAGCGCAATCCACGCGCGCCTAATTTAAACTCAATGGCTTTATCGACCACATAATCATATACATCTTCATCGAACGCAAGCGCGATGCGATCCATTTCAAACAATTTCACATATTGTTTGATGATTGAGTTTTTCGGCTCTGTCAAAATCCGGCGGAGGGCCGGACGATCCAATGGCTCAAGATACGTCAGTATGGGCAAACGACCAATTATTTCGGGTATCAGGCCGAACGATTTCAAATCTGTCGGGGTAATGTATTTTAATAAATTTTCTCTATCAACAATCGCCGTATCTTTGGCGGCGGCATACCCAACTACACGGGTATTTAGTCGTTGGGCTATTTTCTTTTCAATCCCATCAAAGGCGCCACCACAGATAAACAGTATGTTACGTGTATCGACAGGTATCATGCGCTGTTCGGGGTGCTTGCGTCCTCCCTGCGGGGGTACATTGACGACAGCGCCTTCCAACAGCTTCAATAATCCCTGCTGTACGCCTTCGCCACTCACATCGCGCGTGATGGACGGATTGTCTCCTTTGCGTGCGATTTTGTCGATTTCATCGATAAAAACAATCCCCCGTTGTGCTTGTTCCACATCGTAATCGGCGGCTTGCAACAGGCGGGTCAGGATACTTTCAATATCTTCTCCCACGTAACCTGCTTCGGTCAATACGGTAGCATCGACAATGCTGAAAGGCACATGTAATTTTTTGGCAATTGTACGCGCCAATAATGTTTTGCCTGTCCCAGTAGCGCCCACCATAATGATGTTGGATTTTTCTATCTCCACATCATCGGCAGTTATTCTTTGTTTCAGCCGCTTATAGTGGTTGTAAACGGAAACAGACAGATACCGTTTTGCCTCTTCCTGCCCGATGACATACAGGTCTAAAAAAGCCTTGATGTCTTTGGGTTTCGGAAGATCTTTTTCGTTCGGCAAAAACGCATCTTTTTTGATTGGCTTGCTTTCCTGAACGATGTCGTAAGCCTGTAAGGCGCATTCATCGCAAATTGAGCCTGAAATTCCTTTAATCAATAAATTGGTATTCCGAGGGCCTTTCCCGCAAAACGTACATACTTCTCCTGTTATTTTTGCCATACAAACATAATTATTTTCGAATCATTACCTCATCAATCATCCCATATTCAACCGCTTCGGCGGCGCTCATCCAGTAATCACGGTCACTGTCTTTCTCTATCTGTTCGTATGGTTTGCCTGTATGCTCGGCAATAATCCTGTAGAGTTCTTCTTTTATTTTAATTATTTCGCGTACCGTAATTTCCATATCGGAGGCTTGTCCCTGCATACCGCCCAATGGCTGATGTATCATTACGCGCGAATGTTTCAAGCCGTAACGCTTCCCTTTAACGCCTGCTGCCAGCAGTATGGAGGCCATCGATGCAGCAATTCCCGTGCAAATGGTAGATATCTTGCAACCAATAAACTGCATGGTATCATAGATGCCCAGCCCTGCATAAACCGTTCCTCCGGGCGAATTGATATAAATCGAAATATCCTTGCCCGGATCGCTGGAGTCTAAATATAACAGTTGTGCCTGAATCACATTGGCCGTATAATCGTCAATCTGGGTACCCAAAAAAATAATGCGATCCATCATCAATCGCGAAAAAACATCCATCTGCGCCACATTCAACTGACGCTCTTCAATGATTGTCGGCGAAATATAGCTGCTTGTTATATTCATGTAGCCATCCAACTGCAAACTATTCATTCCCAAATGCTTAACGGCATAGTTTTTAAAATCATTCATACTTTTTTTATTTTTCAATGCTTTGAACAAAATAATAACGCCCTCTTTTTTTCTTTAAAGAGAAAACAAAGTTATTAATAAATTTCCAAAAAAAACAAATATAATTACACGCAATTTTTGTTTTTTAAGAGAAAATCATTCTTTTTAATAAATAATGGAGACAAAGCTATTCAAATAATTTTGAAAACTCTTCTTGAGTCACTTGTTTTGTTTCAACTTTCACCTGTTCTTTTATCAAGGCCACAATTTTTTCTTCCCTTGCACGATCCATGATATTTTGAAGCGTTTCTTCTTTCTTTAACATGTCTTTAGCGTAATGATCCAATAAATCGTCAGGTACGGTCATCATTCCGTATTGTGCAAACTGCGCTTTGGTGATTTTTTTCGCCATATCTTCCAAATCCGCATCCTCCACTTTCAGATCATTGTTTTTAGCCACTTGTTGTTTAGTTAAATGTAAAACAAGATCGTTGACTATCTTAGGATAATCCTCCTCTACTTTTTCAGGCGTGTTTTCAGCGTTTGTGGCCAAGAGCCAGCGTTTCAAAATCGGATCGGCCAATTTTACATCGCCTGCTTTCTTGATAAGGAGAATGTTTACATCAATTGCAAACAGATATTCGCTTTGCTGATAATAGGTATCGGCTAAAGAGGCTTTGATTTTTTCTCTGAACGCTTCTTCGGTTTCCACCGTATCTTGTCCGAATACTTTATCAAATAATTCTTTGTTCAATTCGGCTTCTTTATAGCGGGTAATTTCTTTGATTTCAAATTGAAAATCGGCAGTGATATCTTTGGCCGCTTCTTTATCGACTTTTAAGAACGAAGCGATCTCTGCTTCTGTGCCTTTATATGCTTTTTTCGGATTGAAGACGATGGTTTTATTCAATGTAGAGCCGATGAATTTGGATTGTTCCCGCTTACCTTTTATATATTTAGGCATCAGGATGGCTTCTTCAACCACGATACCGCCTTCTTTCGGTTTGCCTGCTTCCAATTCCGTAACGATTCCTTTCACCAAATCTTCTTCCGTGATTACATCAGCTTTGTCGTAGGTACCGAAATTACGGCGGTACGATTCTATTTGTGAATCAATCATGGTATCTTCCACAATGATTTCGTGCCAAGTCAATTTATCCCGTTTATTGAATTTCAGCGTCAATTCGGGCGCCAAGGCAAGGTCGAAGTAAAATTCAAAATCTTCCTGTACGTCAAAATCAATCGGTTGCTGTTCGATTTCGTTCGGCATAGGTTCGCCCAATATGCGCAAATTATTTTCCCTGATATAGTTGAATAAATTTTCCGAAACAAGTTTGTTGATTTCTTCTGCCATCACAGATTTGCCATACATTTTTTTGACCAGACCGAATGGTACCATTCCTTTGCGAAATCCGGGCATGTTGGCTTTTTGCCGAAATTGACGCAAATTTTTTTCTACCTGCGCTTCATAATCTTTTTTTTCAATTTCCAATTTTACGATACAACTCACAGTATCGTTGTTCAACAGTGAAACGTTCATTTTGAATGAATTATAGTTTTTATAAATATTTTTTGCGAAATTATAGCCTGCAAAATTAGATTTATAATTTGAATTTCACAAATATAAATTCAATGATTATGAGGAAAAAATGATTTTTTTTTCAAAAAAAATGGCATTTATTTGGATTTTATACATTTCTTTGCATCCTGAAAGGAGTAATATACCTTGAACGTGCTTAACATTGTCTTTTATTTCTTCTGCATTCATGACAGATATAGTTTTCATTGTTACGAACTTTCAGTCTTTTCCTGCTTTCAAACAGTAACAATATTTTATTTATTTTTTTTATGAACATTTACATTGGAAATTTAAACTATCGGGTTCGAGAAGATGATTTAAGACAAGCGTTAGAGGAGTACGGAACGGTTGATTCCGTCAGGGTAATTAAAGACCGCGACACGGGTCGTTCCAAGGGCTACGCTTTTGCGGAATTGCCAAACGACGATGAAGCGCAAAATGCAATCAGAGGGCTGAATGAGACCGAATTGCAAGGTCGCCAATTGGTAGTTAAAGAAGCTTTACCTAAAAAGTAATTTTTGTTTAACCTTTGCGAATTAAATAACTTCTGCTATCTTTGGCGGAAGTTATTTTTTTGAAAACGCTTGTAGAGACGCAATGCATTGCGTCTCTACAATTTAGCAAATTCACAATTAATAAATCATGAAAGGAATTAGTATAGACCGTTCTCCGCTTTATCAGGCAGGCGTATTGGTGGCGATGATGTTTGTGGGTTTTTTCGTCGGCCAAATCATTGCCGTATTTATTTGTATGGCCGCTTCAGCAAACCCGTTCGAAAACATGGTCGTTGACCTTTTGGCACAGCCTTTTTGGGCTCTTCAATCCGCACAGTTTTTTACGGCCGTTTGTACCTTTTTACTGCCTGCGGTCATTACGGCATGGCTTTGCAGTTCCCAACCGAAAGCGTATTTAAGCATACGGGCCTTTCCCGCTATGCGTTTATTGGCAGTTGTTTGCTTAGCCACGTTGTTGCTTTCACCAACAGTTTCATTAACAGAATACTTCAACTCACAAATGCACTTGCCCGAATCAATGGCAGCTATCGAAGAATGGATAAAATCAACGGAAGAACTTGCTGAAACGTTGGTTCAGAAAATGATTGCCACAAAGGGGGTGGTCGCTTTTATCATCAATTTGTTTGTTATTGCCGTTGTGGCGGGCGTGACGGAAGAGTTTCTTTTCAGAGGCGCTTTATTGCATATCGTCCGACAGAAAATCAAAAACCACCATGTCGCAATATGGATAGTGGCTATTTTATTCAGCGCTATACATTTACAATTTTATGGATTTGTTCCGCGTACGCTATTGGGCGCCTATTTGGGATATTTGGTTTATTGGACAAAAAATATATGGGTTCCCGTGTTTGCACATTTTATCCACAACGCGGTGGCATTTATGGGTATGTCGAGCGATTCATTGAAAGACCATCCCCTTTTTGCCGACGAAATAGCCCCCGAAAATATCAAATGGTTATCCGTCACGGCATGTATATGCCTGATAGCATTTTTCTACTGCCTCAGGTTCGTCCGCAAGTTTGCAAGATTTCAGGTTCTTGAATGATGTTCAGTTTTTTCTTGTTGAATTTTCTCCGCATCAAAACAAAGCCGATACCTGCAATAAACAGCAGGCCGATGACGGATATGATTTCGGTTATTCCTGTTCCTCTTCCGATAATCCTGCGGGCATAATATCCCATTTCCGATAATTGATTTACAGGCCAATTGCCATCCGGACAAGCGCCGTACTTGAGCATGGCCGTACTTTCCTCTTTGTCATAAAGTCCCCACAACACAAAACTGATACTGTTTTGTTTCAGTAATTTCATCCATAGCGAGAACTCTTTTTTGTTGAGTTCGCCGGCTCCGAAAGCGTTTGCAGGTGAACATTCCGATACAAATAACGGTAAACCTTTCGCTATGGCATACCCGGCTTTCTTTCTAATATCGGTTTTGTGCGTTGCTGCGTAGAAATGGAGCGAATACATGATATTGTCGTAGCCGAGAATTGGTTCGTCAGCCACTATATCAACGTCTTGCGACCAGTTGGGCGTACTGACGATTATCAGATTCCTACTGTCATACCGGCGGATTGCTTCAATAATCCTTACGGAATACGCCTTTATCTCTTCCCATGTCTTGTGTTCAGGCTCGTTGAAAATTTCGTAGATAATATTGGGATAGCCTGCATACTGCCGGGCCATGCGAGAAAAAAATGCTTCGGCTTGCTCGGTATAAATATCGTGGCTATGCCAGTCGATAATTACATAAATCCCGTTTGCAATCGCTGCATCGACAACTGTTTTGACAAGCGTTTCGGCCTTTTCGGGATTTTCAAGATACCCACCCTCCGGCTCCACTCCCATAGCCACTCTTATTACCGAAATATGCCAGCTATGGCTGAGATATTCGACGACAGAAGCATTGTAGTACTGCGGCCACCAGTTATGCCAACCCAGACTAATTCCCCGGAGCGCTACCTTGTGACCGTTCTGGTCAACAATATGAGCGCCCTCTACGCTCAATTGACTATGTATTTCAACCGGTTGTGCGGAAATCATGCAAACCATTGAGGTAAGAATCAGCAAAATTGTTACAAAATATCGTAGCATATCATGTTCTATTTTTGTCCGGATGCTATCCGGCTGAAAAATTCAAATGCAAATCTGTGAAAATCCCTGTTGATATGCACATGACTGCTTTCATTTTCAATGTATTTCACCGGCATACCGTACTTCTTAGCCTCGGCGTAAAATCTTCGAGAATTTTCCACCGGCGACATATCATCATTCGTCCCATGTTTGATCAATATGGGAATATGGCCCATTTGCGACACCAGTTCAATCGGAATGCCGTCATTACCTCCCGATAATGTGATCGGAGATACTGCTGCGTAAGCGACGTATCTGTCAGGATATAGAGAAAGTTGCACCAAAGCACGTCTTCCACCTTCGCAATCCCCCATGATATATAGCCTTTGATTGTCAATATTGTATTCTGAATTCAATCTGTTGATTACGGCAGCAATCTCTTTTTCGGTTTTTGAAGCTGAATAATTCTTCCCTCCGGCATAAATCCAAGCTACCGCAAACCCATATTCGTCGGCAAGCGCGTTATCTGTTTCAATTTGATCAAGGTTGCTTGTGTACCAGTCTTCGATCAATGAACTGCCTTCCAACGTAAACGGAACGATTATAATCAATGAAATACTTTGTTGTTGCCTGTTGGTATGATGAAAAATAAAGACTCCTTCAGGGTTTTCATAAGTCATGAGTTGCGTTTCCGCGTCATTATTTAGCAATCTATGTAGCGAATACCCCCAAAATACGCGATTTCTATTTATAAAGCGTGTTTCGCTCGGCGAATTGGGATCTCCGGGCTGTTCATGAAGATGATCTACTCTTTGCAAGGCTACTGTCAGATCTTTTACATACGGACTATTACTTTCCATTTTATCAATTATTGCTTTCGTTTTTTTTACAAATTCAGCATAATTCCCCTTATATATTATCTGCTCGATTCTTTCATCGCCGACAGTCAAAATCGTCTTGTAAAACCCATCTTCAAATCTGTTAATATCCGATATAGTAAAAGGTTTATCGTTGGTATTCAGATTCTCAAACGATCCGTCTGCAACGATTTGCCCTCCGGTGTCTACCATTTCAATCCTGCCGTTTCGGTATGGCCCTGCATATATATCCAATGTATTGTTAACGATCGGATTAACAACAAAATCGCCTGCATAGTTAACGCGAAAAATTCGTTCACCCTCCTGAAGAGACGTTATGGCGCAAATAAAATCCCATGAGCGTTTGTTTGTTACTCTGCCGACTTTCACAAACAACAAATTCTCTCCTTCCTTCAACGAAACATTGACAAATCTGTCGCCTGCTTTGTTCAAATTATACTTGCCTCTTACTTCGAGCAGTTTGTCCTCGTTAAGCCATACGGCATAGCTATTCGAGCCGTCGATAATAAGTGTTGCTTCACGGGATTGTGACGAATGAATCCGGGCAACAAGATAATAATTGCTCTTGTTTTCTATCTTTCCAGAGATATACTTGAGCAGTTTTAGCTGAGGCGACGGTACGTTTATAAGAAAAACACCTGCACCCCGTTTTTGCAGTTTCTCGATATTCGCATCATTCAGCATACCCTCCCTTATCCCGTACCGTTTCAGGTCGTTGCGATCAAACGACAGCGCAGGATCTGAAAAGAAAGGATTAAATGTGAATGGTCCGACGGCTAACCAGCTTTTTATCTCAATTACTGAATCCGTCTCTGCCGAAACATCTACCTGTGGCAAATCTGTTAACGACACCAATTCTCTTCTTTCTATTTGTTGCCTGCCACATCCGCTAAACAGCATGGCAAAAACCATATAAATACTCAATAAAAACGTAAACGTTATTAAGTTGTCAATTGATTTCCGCAGTTCATAATTAGCTGTCGTCAAACGTTGTTTCATTCGTTATAATTATTATTTCGTACTTCCTGATTTATTTATTGTTAATTGCGTAATAGCAAGCCGTAAAAGCTATGCCTCCCATATAGAGGCACCATCCAAAGCATATCCAACCCAATATACCCAATGAAGCCACTGTGTATGGATTGTACGCTACCGCGACAACAGCTACCAGGTTAAATCCCAAAATGACTGTGGGGCCGATCACGCCCTGCCACAAGATGGCTGTTCGTCCATTTTTGGGTGTTACCCTGAAACGGATATTCTTACCTGCAACAAACGCCGGTAAAGCCATCAAATAGATAAACGATCGGATCACGGAATAAACCTCATCCATAACAATGTTTGTGCGTCCATTTGTTATCAATACAGTCAAAATATGCGTAACGCCAAAATATATAAGCATTGCGGTAATTATGGAAGGATACGGCCGTATCGGAATGATTCCAAATAAAAAGAACAGTGCAGGGAAAAGATAATATATTATTTTGGCAATTCCTTCAAAAAAGTGACTGACGGACGAAAAGTAGAAAAGGCGTTGTATAAGGCTCAATCCTTTTTGAATAAGCGGATTATGTGATCGCAATATCTGAAATGCGCCTTTGGCCCAGCGTAGCCGTTGCACAAAATATTCGGATATATTGGCAGGAGCGCGTCCATACGCAAGCGGCTCGTCAACATAGACGCTTTTCCAGCCCTTGCCGTGTATAAACATGCTTGCCAGGACGTCTTCGGTCACACAATCTGTCGGGAAACCGCCTGTCGATTCGATTGCCTCGCGGCGCAGAAGTGCATTTGTGCCTATCCAGTAAGCTGCATTCCAATTATTTCGCGCAGGCAGTACAAGATGCATAAACGTATCCTGATCGGAATAGGTGTCGTTTTTGAACAGGCGCCGATGTTGAAAGCTGTCGGTATTGTAGTAAGATTGAGGAACTTGTGCTATGGCTACCTTATTGTCAAGAAAATAAGTTGTCAAGCGGGTTAAAAATTCTTTTTCGGGACGAAAATCGGCGTCAAATACTGCGATTAGCTTTCCTTGCGTATATTGCATGGCATTGTTCAGATTTCCGGCTTTGGCGTCGGCGTTTGTTTCTCTGGCAATGTATTCGACGCCAAGTTTTTCGGCCAACAATTTCATTTCCGGTCTGTTGCCATCGTCAAGCAACCATGTTTGATGGGGATAGTCCATATCAATACAGTGTTGCAGTGTTGTTTCGAGCATATCGCAGTCTTCGTTATACGTCGTGACAAATACATCTACAGATAATGGACAATTGATAATTGACAGTTGACAATTATTTTTCATGCATGACTGATTGGGTTTCCGCCAAAAAGTAACAACAAACAGTATGGCCGAAAAACACGTTACCACATCTGCAAAGAGAAACAGAATGGATGCGACAGGCTGATCCATATTCAACGTGAAAGCAACTCTCCATGATATATATAGTAAAGATAATGAAACGTACAGGATGATTACAGTTCTTTGAAAAATATTTTTAATATCCATCTATCAATTAATTATATTTTGGTATAGGCGGTTAGACCGCTACTACTATATTGTTATTAATTAATCTTTTAGGTTCGACGCAAACTAAATTCCTCCGACAGTTCCAATGACGACATACCTTTCTTCTTTGTACTAATCTTAAAGCAGATATGAAATGCCACAAGCAATGAAAACTTGATTTTATCAAACATTGTTCCTGTCGTTGGACTTTCATCATAATTGCATTTTGCATACCGCAAGACACAGCAAACCTTCTTTGTGGCTAATAGCGAGCGAGTTACAAAAATATTAATCTCAACAGGTAACGATTTAGAAACGAGCAAATCTCATTAATTTGCTTCATTCTTCACAATATAAAGAGCGACTTAATTTGGTACAAAATTACTAATTAATCTCATATTGCCAAACTCTCGATTTGATTTTTTTTTTGCAAGTTTTTTTGTTTCGTTTTCCATAAGAAAGAGTGACATCGTATTCTTCGTACAAAACCTTTACGATAAAAAAGAAGTCCTCCCCCTGACCCCTCCAAAGGCAGGGTTTTTAGTTCTGTTTTATTGTTAGGGTCAAGTAACCTATCCCAAGTGGTTTCATTTTATCGCTTTCAAAAAACGTTTCCATCGGAATTTTCCGGTTTGTGGGTCTACGGATTTTAAAACAATGGCTACTTTCCCGATAATACAATCCTCTGGCAATAAGCCCCAATAACGGGAGTCTTGTGAATCAAATATATTATCGCCTGCCATGAAATAATAATTCATCCGGAAAGTATAGTCATTTATCATTTCATCGCCCAGATACACCAGGCCGTCGCGAACAGAGAGATTTTTATTTGTTTCGTATTCAATCAGATTTTTATAAAGCCTGACGTTCATTGTATCAATAGCAATCGTAGCTCCTGCTTTCGGTACATACAGAGGCCCGAAATCCTTTATATCCCATTGGTAGTGTATGGAATCGAACGGAAAACTTTGCCAAACGCCACTTGGGAAGTCATCTTGCGTCATCTTCGATAATTCCTGTTGCCGGAAAATACAACCCACTGAATCCGGATAATTTTCAATTTTCAATATCCCATTTTCAATTAGAATCGTATCGTCAGGCAGTGCGACACAACGTTTCAAGTAATAGATATTCAGAGCCATGTCAATCTTATCCCATTTGCCAACATATGGGAAATTGAAAATCAATATATCATTTCTGCGGATTTCACGAATACCTTTGAAACGTTTTGTCTGCACTTTTCCGTTAATCCTGATTTGCCAAACGTTCTTGAAAACGCGAGGACCGGGAATCAGTTTGTTAGCTATGATGAAATCGCCTGCCAATATTGCAGGTTCCATCGAAGATGACGGTATTTTAATAATGGAAGTAAAAATAAAAACACGCATCACTATTGCAAAAGCAATAGTTACTATAAAGAGTAAGGAATAAAACCGTAATTCATTTAAGAACTTTTTAAACTTTTTCTTCATCGGAGATATTTAAGAACATTTACCGCATATTTTTAAAAGCCACTCTGACAAACATTCATATAAGCCTGCTATAAAAAAAACCTCCTATTTTTCCCCCTTATGGACTTTACTGCGTTCTTACTCTTTTTTTTAGGATCTTTCGTCTTCCAATGCAATCTGCTTAAACACGTTTTGGTCGGTTATCCTTGTGAGCGCCAATTTCCTGATTTCAAGATTAGATTCGTACAATTCGCTGTCAATGAATGTGCTTTGTTCAATAGTATATTCACTTTGCACTCGAACAGTTACTGTTACTGTACTCATTAGGCAACCGCAGATTAAAACAAACAATAATTTATTCATTTTTATTAAGTTTTGATGTTCTTATTAAACGGTAAATTTAATTAATTATTTTACTCACTTCCTCTCTCATTTCCTTTACTGCTGTTGATTGCACCTTCGGCTCTTTCGTCAATACGATTTGTGCGGCATCTTTCGCTTTTTTCATTTCCCCTGTTTCCATGTACATTAAAGTCATTAAATAATAGGGATAAATTCGATTCGGAACAATGTGAGATGACTTAATAAAACACTGCTCCGCTTCTGTATACTGTTTCATCGCCTGATAATTTTTACCCATAACATTGTATAGCATCGGGTCGCAGCTGATTTGCATAGCCCGTTTCAATACCTCGTTGCTCTCTGTGTATTGTTCCGTTTTGGATAGGCTTTGAGCATATTCAAAAAGAAATTTTACCTGGTCTGACAAAAGAGGGTATAGTTCGCTATATTCATTGACAGCCTCTTTGTAGTCTCTGTATTGGTATTGCAAATTAACTTTTTCCCACTTTTTGTATGCGTAATATGTTGGGTAGCGATTATACAAGCATAAAGCTACTATAAAAAAACTACATACAGCAAGCATTACCGATACAGATTTGGGTATTACAATTCCCTTTTCTTGCCTGTTAATAAGCGCTAATAAAAAGACAAGTATAATCAGAAATGGAAGAACGTTAAACGGGTACGAAACGCTGGCTGCTATTAATAAAGCAAGTAATGAAGCTGTTGCCGCAATTCTTTTTCGTTTTATGCCGATATATAGACTATATCCGACAATTCCGATGAAAAGCAGGAAAACAACGATTCCTTGTTCAGCGAATAATTGCAGGTATTCATTGAAGGCATATTCCGGACTTTCGGCTACTCGTTCTTCATCTTCCGTTCCGGTTCCGGATTCAAAATAGGCAGCCTGTATATGTCCGTAGCTTCCTGAATAATTACCAAGCCCTACTCCTACAGGATTTTGTCTTATTAGTTCAAGTGTGTTTTTCCAAATAAAGGCGCGTCCATCTGCCGAATCCTTTTTCAGGTAATAGACGCTGTAACCTCCTGAAGCAATTGACAGTATGATAATCGAAGCGATTAAGATACTTTTCTTTTTATTGTGAACTATAAAATTTTTGACTTTCCGGTTTTTTGAAAAGAAATAGATTAATACTAAACCGCATCCACCAGTAGCTGCCATCCATGACGCTCGGCTCATGGATGCCGGTAAAATGAAAACTGAAGCTATAACGGTCAGAACGGAAATCCCCCAAAGAAGATATATCGGCATATTACAAAACCGAAACCTAACTTGAAAGCATATTTGATATTTCAATGTGTAGTAAAATGCCATTGGCAATACTACGGCAAGGTAACAGGCATAAGGCCCGGGATTGAAGAAAGAGCCGGTTAATCGGAATAAATAATGTTGAGATATTTCAAATCCCCACAATTGTCTTAATCCCCAAACAGCTTCTACCAAACCCGTAAAAATAAAACAAACTGTAAGCCAATATATTATATTTTTATTACCCTTTAAAGGAAGAATAAAAAAAAAATACAACATGATAACAAGAACTAGTAAGATTTGTTTTGTGACGGCATCAGAAAAATGAATAAAATTGACGAACAATAAAGACGTCAATCCAAACAGAGCTACCAATCCATCCAATAAATTGACTTGCAGTTTATTTCGATTGAAAACGACCAATCCGGTAGATACGAATGAACATAATCCCATAGAAAAGTAAAACCAAAAATATTTTCCAGAAATTACTCCATGCGCCATCTCTTTATTAACGATAAATATCGTTGCCAACACTACAATAAAAGTTAGTAATTCGATAAATCGAATAATGCATTGTATTGTTAGTAAATAAATGTATTTCAAGTTTATATCTTTACAAAAAAGATGTCTAATAACGATATTTTGCACCGTTATTAGAACCAAATAAGCTATTTACACCAGTGATCACATACTCCGTTATATTCTTCAGTACATCCACTACTTTTACATTTTACTCCTGTAAAATTGGGACTGCCATTATTATACCACTGTAGACATCCCTCGCAGTCGGAGCCATTTTCAGATTGAGCCAATGCTTCTACATTTGCCAAAGCAATGTTTGATAATCCATAATCATTAGAATTCACACTCATTGTTAATGTAACAACAGCCGCAATAGTCAAAACGGCGAATCCAAAAAATAATTTCTTTTTCATAATTCATATAATTAAAAAGTTAAATAAATACTTGATTTATTTAGTGTAATAAAATCACACCGTTATTAGTTTATAACTAATCACCACACCAATGCTGACACCAGCCCTTATATTCTTCAGTACATCCATCACTTTTACATTTTACCCCTTCAATTTTATCGTCAATGTTTCTCCATTCTAAACAACCCTGACATCCGGAACCCCCTTCAGACTGAGCCAATGCTTCCACATTGGTTAACGCAATGTTTGATAATCCATAATCATTAGAATTCACACTCATTGTGAATGTAACAACAGCCGCAAAAGTCAAAACGGCGAATCCAAAAAATAATTTCTTTTTCATAATTCATATATTTAAAATGTTAATAATCAATCTCATTCAATATTGAATTTAAAGGCATACAAATAATCTTCATTTATGTCTGCATTAAAACCATAAATAGTTTGCATCTCTTCATCTACGACAAAACTACTAATACCTTTATCTAATTTTAATAATGCAACCGGATTTCCATCCCAAGTGTATACCTCAATAAGCGATGCTGCATTTTCGCCCTTAAAAGCGCCCCATGGAATATTAGCATATAACGCATAAACATAGTTGTTCCCACCACTAATATCGTGATAATAAAAAATATTATGTTGAACATTATATTCAAATTCTCCCCCCTTTCTACCTGATTCATACAAATAAAAATTCGGTGGTTTTTTCATGCCAACTCGATTGGTTATGACAATTTTATTGTTTTGAATCGAACCGAACTCAATTAAATCAATCAATAAATATCCATAAGCAAAACGTTTGTTATTGCTTGTCATTAAAGACTCTTCAAAGGTTGTGTAATAATCCTTGCCTAATTTTTTCCCCAAATTGAACGTATTGGGAATATCATTCACTATTTCATGTGTATATAAATTTATCAATTCCCTTCTTGTCGACTTACTACTCTGACGTTTTGTTAAAAACAAAGAATCACCTACCTGAGTTAAACCCGTCAATAAAAATCCGCGCTCTACAGGTGGTATTTTAAATGTATTTATAAACGTACTTGAAGTATCCAATAATTGATACGTAACAAAATTATTATAATCACGAAATGAAAAAATATTATCTGGCGTATTTCTGACAACGCTTGGTGAAAGAAATTCCTCAGGTCCTTGTCCTTTTCTCGCAAAAGAGTATAAAAATTGAAAACCCGGATTTTTGTAAACATAAAAAAACACGTCACAATTTTCGCTTCCGTCTCGTAAAATTATATAATCTTTCAATTTATATATACCACTGAATTTTATGATTTCGTTAATCGGAACTTCACTCGCTTTCAATTCTTGAACTAAGGGGAAATTTTTTTCAACTTTTTCTGTATTGCTACATGAAAAATTTAATATAACAACCAAGTACATTGTTAGTATATAAATGGGCGTATTTTTCATTTTTATCTTTCCTAAAATAGTTCTAATTACAACATAACTACATATTACATTATACATTTATAATCTTATTAATCACACCATTTTTCACACGTTCCTGAATATTCTTCTTCACAACCATTACTTTTACATTTAACGCCTGCAGAATCAAAATCTTTCTTCCACTCTAAACAACCCTGACATCCGGAACCCCCTTCAGACTGAGCTAATGCTTCCACATTGGCCAAAGCAATGTCTGATAATCCATAATCATTAGAATTTACATTCATTGTGAATGTGCCAACAGCCGCAATAGCCAAAACAGCGAATCCAAAAAATAATTTCTTTTTCATAACCCGAATAATTTATATGTTAATAATTGAATCTTCCTTTATTTTCCTTCATTGTATTAAAAATCGTTTGTATTGCAATAGACTACGACCGTTTTGATAATAGTCATATTTTCATATTTATCTTTTCTGAAATAATTATAATCACTATATACTACACTGTTATTATACATTTATAATCTTATTATTCACACCATTTAAGACACTTTCCTTGATAGTCTTCAGTACAGCCATCACTTTTACATTTCACTCCTTCATAATCTGTTTCTCTCGTATCCCACTCTAAACAACCCTGACATCCTGAACCACCTTCAGACTGAGCCAATGCTTCCACATTGGCCAAAGCAATGTCTGATAAACTATAATCAGTAGAGGTTACATTCATAAATATAGCCCCAACTACAATTGCCAATAAGGCAAATCCAAAAAATAATTTCTTTTTCATAACTCGAATAATTTATATGTTAATAATTGAATCTTCATCCATTTTCTTTCCTTATATTAAATTTCACTCAATCGTTTCACCCGTAATCGTTAACCTTATTGGCGATCCGCCTGCATTGCAATAGACTACGACTGTTTTTCTGAAAAAACCCGTTTCATTAGGTGTCATTTCAACACGAACGGTTGTTGATTGTCCGGGAGCAATCGGCTGTTTGTTCCAAGTCACATTAGTACAACCGCAGGCAACAGAAATTCTTGCAATAATTAAAGGGCTCTTTCCTGTATTTGTAATTATGAAATTACCAAAATCCGAACTGCCTTTATGGATTCTCCCATAATCATGTACCGTTTTATCTACTTCAACTGAAGTTTGAATTATCGGAACAGTTTTCTTTTCGTTTGAAATTATTTTTTTAAACAAATCCCATATTTGAAGGTTTAATGCAGGATTACCAATGGCCAGTACTTTATTGTCACTATCTAATAGAAAACATTGGTGTTGCATCTCTTTCGGAAACCGGTTTAAACGATTTATCGAACCGATTGTATCCATAAACATTGGAGCATCAAACCTGTTGTTAAAATATAATTCTACCATTTCTTCCGAACTTTTTGGTTGAAAAAACAACAGAAAACCCACTTTATCAGGATATAAACTGTCTGCTTCTTCTATCAATTGTTTCCACTCAAATAATTTCAATCTACAATCACTACATCCTGCTGAATCGACATACAGAAGGATTTTGTACTCTCTATGAAATAATTCGTCGCAAAGTTCGAGAAACGAATCTTTGCCTGATATATAACAAGGCAGATTTTCGGGAAATCGAATCTCTTTTCCTGTCCATTCAAGCACAACCTTTGTGATGTCTTCTTTTCTTGTATTGCTTTTGCAGGCACAAAGAGAAAAAACAATAATCCCAACAAGCAATCGCATTTGTTTCTTTTTAAAAACCATATTTTTTTCTGCCGTCATAGTACTGCTTTTTCTTCGCTCCAAAGAAACGACAATTTTAGGAAACAAAATATATGTTTTGCTCAAAATTCCCGAAAAAATCCAAAAAAAATGATGAGCGGTATCATTTTGAAAGTACGAATGACAAAAACTTTTTGAGCGATGTGTTTTTCCCATATTATTCATTGTTCTTTTCGACATTTTTCTTTCTGAAAAAAACGACTTGTTTTCATATTCGGTATTTGAACAAGTGGAAATACGGCGTAGATTTTGTCTTTTCGCATTGAAATCCGTTTTATTCCATCTCGACAAGGTAAATACCTCGCCATCATCCATTCGTATTTCGGAAATGGTCTTATCATATCCTTTGCAACGGCACAGATTCACAATGATATTCCTGTTACACTTCACGAATGCCGTTTCAGGCAGGTTATTCTCCATATTTATCAGGGTACTTGCAACTGTGTAATTTTCATTATTAGCGAAATGCAAGGTGCAACGGAGTTTCTTGTAAACAACATACATCAACTCGCTGTAATAATGGACAACGAATCCGGTTTTGAGTACGATTTCAATTTTCTGTTCGTAGAATACAATTTTGGGGTTCATTTTTATTTGGTTTTGAGGTTTAACTTGCTTTATGAATGCGTCTTATCGCCGAGTATATACATAAAAAAAGCGTGGAATCTAAATCGTTGTCCGATGTTCAAGGTTCCCACGCCTATTAGGTCAAACAAGTTATTCCACGCCACTATGGACGTTCACTAACTTATTCTTGACCTAATACCCATAAAAGGGCTACGAAGTGGAAAATTTGAACATCAAGAACAAATAGCATCCGCTACTTTTCAATATGTCTTTGCGTAATCAAACGCTTTTATTCTTTCATAGACACAATATTTTAAGTGAATAATACTAATATCAAAGGCAAAAGTAGCGATTCATTTTGATATAGGCAAAAAAAAAAATACGTTATTTTCGTTCTTTCAACGATTCAACTTCATTTTGCAGCCATTTTGCTTCTTCGCTATGCTGCTTTGCTCTTTCCAGCTTAACTGCCTGTTCCCTGACCGACATATAATTTCTCCTTCGGTCGCACCTTCACAGGAGGACAGAAACGGTTGAACAATGCAGATAATGATTCGGGTGTAATGAGTACGGGGAAATAATTTAAAAGTTATGTTAGTACTGAGGTTAGATGGTTGATAAATACTTCTTCGGCGGAGCGAACCCATTGGCGGAAAGAGAAATCTTCGGGGTGGGTTTGCTTTTTTTTGATGTAGGCCAATAATGGGCTTATGTCAAAGTTTTCACTCACGATTCCTCCGCCTATAGATTCTGCATCGGCGGCGTTGATTTCCTGCTCGATATGGGCAGGGATCATCATGACGGGTTTATTCAAATACATGGCTTCACACACCGACTCAAATCCTGCCGTCGTAATATAGCCCTTACAGCCGGCCATGTATTGCAGAAACAATTCATCATTGATACGGTGCATCGTGAGGGTTTCGTCAACGACCAATGTTTCGGGTGCGTCTTGTTTGTCCCAAAAGAAATGCAACTTTACTTCAGGGTGTTTTTTATGCCATGAGCGTACTTCATTTTCGTATCCCTGATTCAGCATATAACCGAGAATATAGTCGCCTGTGGTTGGTTGCAACGCCAAAACTTCTTTGCGAAGCAGCGGAGGAACAACCGAAAGATGCTCGCGCGGGAAACTCTTCATCGGATAAAAAGACAATGCCAGGGTTTTCGTGGCGCCGATTCCGTTCAATGTCGCATGTAAACGCAGCAACGTATGACTTTGGCCTTCTTCTTTGCCATGCGCATAATCGGGATGTTTCAACAGGTATTGGTGACCGATATTTACATAAGGCGTATCTATACGGAAACGTACCTGGGCAAATCCGGGCAGTATTTCGTAAAAATTGATCAGCAAATCGGGCTTGCTTTCTTTTATGTGTTTATGAATCAAAACAATACTATCCCCGTAATACATTAATTTTTTGATATTTGCATTGTGAAACAGCGTTTTTGTCTTGTTAATCTGTTTTTTGTCTTTTTTGAATATCAACGATGGCGCGTCATAGATGGTGACAGGCGCGCCTATTTTTTCGTAAAAAAATCCGGGTAAATCCCTTGAATGACTTTTTCCGACCAATACATCTATCACTTCATGGCCGTTACGGCGCAACATATCTGCCAAAGAGATTGCTTGCGTAAGATGGCCTCGTCCCTCGCCTTGTACGGTGAATAATACTTTCATTGTTAGAGTTTAGTTAGTAGAGTTTAGAGTTTAGTTGAATATATTATTCATTTTTAATTATTCATTGTTTCCCCGAACTCCATCAAATAAGCCTTGAGAAAGTCGTCGATTTTGCCGTCCATTACGCCGGTTACATCGGAGGTTTGGAAGTTGGTGCGGTGGTCTTTGACACGGCGGTCGTCGAACACATAACTGCGTATTTGCGAACCCCATTCAATTTTTTTCTTGCCGGCTTCAATTTTATTTTTCTCGGCTTGCCGCCGTTGCAGTTCCATGTCGTACAACATGGAGCGTAGCAGGCGCATGGCGTTATCACGATTGTCAAGTTGGGAACGGCTTTCGGTGTTTTCAATCAGGATTTCGCGTGCTTCGCCCGTATCGGGGTCTTTGTAGTTATACCGCAACCGAACGCCTGTTTCCACCTTGTTCACATTTTGTCCTCCGGCGCCGCCCGAACGGAATGTGTCCCATGTATAATCGGCGGGGTTGATTGCTATTTCTATGGAATCATCTACTAAGGGCGTTACAAAAACCGATGCAAAGGAGGTCATGCGTTTTCCCTGCGCATTGAACGGCGACACGCGTACCAAACGATGCACACCATTTTCCCCTTTCAGATACCCGTAAGCATAATCGCCCTCAATCTGCATGGTTACGGTTTTGATGCCGGCTTCGTCGCCGTCCAATATATTATTGACTGTCAGTTTGTAATTATTGGCCTCAGCCCATCGCATATACATACGCATCAGCATCGACGCCCAATCCTGACTTTCCGTACCGCCTGCGCCAGAGTTGATTTTCAGTACACAACTCATCTGATCGGCTTCTTCCCGAAGCATATTCATAAATTCAAGATTTTCAAGCAATCCAAATGCTTTTGTATAGGCAGTGTCGAGTTCTTCTTCCGACAACACTTCTTCTTTGGTATATTCGTAAGCCAGATTTAATTCTTCGGCGGCATCGTGCAATGCTTTATACAGGTCTATCCATTTGCGGATGTCTTTGACTGTTTTCATTTGCGCTTCGGCGCATTTCACATCGTCCCAGAAGCCGGGCGCCTGTGTTTTTAATATTTCATCTTCTAAGCGGATCGTTTTTGCATCAATGTCAAAGGTACCCCCTCAACGCCTGTTCGCGTTCCAACACGTCGTGTAATTGGTCTAATGTAATCATTTCGTAATTCGTAATTCGTAATTTGTAATTCGTAATTAATAATATGGCTACAAAGTTACAAAAAAATGCGAAACTTAGAGGTTGTTTTAAATTTACTTGCTAATAATCCCGTCTGAAAACGCCCTGATTTAGGACAAAAAAGCAATCAAAATATATCTTCATATAGCGCTCAAACAACCTCCAATTATTGTATAACCATGATATAGATTTTATCTATACTGTTATAGAAAATATCTGTTTGACAAGCCTTAAAAGGTATATTATTTTTGTGCCGAATAAAAAAATGAGTAAAACCGTTGAATCAAAATATACAAATAATTATATAAAAATATTATAAAATATTTTATAATTTAAATTATAAACATTATCTTTGTCCCCCCTTATCAATTTTTCGTATTAATAAAAGATTAAACAATATAAAATAATTGCAAAACTAAAAAAAAGAACATTATGATGGAAGAAATGAAAAAAGACCTGACGATATGGCGATTCGCAGGTTACATGAGCGCTATTATTCTGATATTATGCGGGCTTACGTTCCTGTTATCCTCTTGCTCCGAGCTTGCCATTGATCCTGAACTACCCGGCGGTTCCACTATCGCCACAGTAAAAGACGGCAATTTAAACTTCTCGTTTAATTTTGATTCGTATGGAGGAGGCGAAGACATCTCTACGCGAAGCGCTGCCGATTTGGCGCCGGAAACGGTGGTTATTCCGCTCAGCAGCGGGCTGTCCATGTATGCAACCCTCGAACCTGTCACAGAAAGAATCCGTACGCGCGCCTCTGCCATATTGGCGCTCGATACCCGGATATTTATCGTCGCTTACAAAAAAGTCTCGACAACGTATTCCTACGAGCATCATGTAGAATACCGGGTTGAAATATCCGACCTTATCTCGACACTTGTGCGTGAAGGTTCAACACCATTTTCGTTGGCTGCGGGCAGTACCTACAAATTCATTGCCTACTCTTCCAACGAAAATACCATATCATTGCCTCCGATGAATTTATCAACAGAGACTATCGAGGATATAGACAACAACCTTGATCTGTTATGGGGCACATCCGCTGATATTACTATCACTTCAGGCTCCAATAATGTTTTGATACACATGGAACATAAGTTTTCCAAAGTGCAATTGGATGCGATAAGCAGTGTAGGCAATATATCTGAACTTTCGGCAAGTATGCTTGGCCATACAGCCGATTTGGATGTCGCAACGGGCGACGTGACTCCCCATACATCCGGCCTTATGCCGTTTCCCGCCTTTGCGCCTTCCAATGCCGCTTCGGTTTCATCGACACGCATCGTTTATACGGCCGAAGCCAATCCCACAATCGTCACTGTCGGTTCTGTCAAAATCGGCGGAAAGCTTTATGAGGATTTGACAGCCACCTTTGCACGAAAATTGACGAGCGGCGTTGAATACAACATCAAGATGAACTTTGGGGATATGGAGGAGTTGACCGACGATCCGCCTCCGGCAGGTTTCAAAACATACGTCGGCGCCTTTTGGAAGTACAACCAAAAAGGCGAACGGTTAATCCGCATGGAACGCCTCTCTAACGGCACTGCCGACGGTGTATGGTCGGCTACGGTAGTGAAAGGCGCCGACTGGATTGTGCTCGACACACTGATGACCTCCGACCTGAATGTGGGCTGGAGAGCCGGCGCTGTCGAGTCCGGTGTGCACAACGGCAATGATGGAAGTTTTGAGGCCACCCACTATCTGCCCGGCAACGCTACATACGTCAACGGTGTGATGGATGCCTCCAAACAGGATATTTATTTCCGTATCGGATTGAGGAATACATTGAGCAACCCGACAGACCACCGCTATGGCATCGTGCTGCTGACTTACGCAGACAATAAAATACGACACCGCATCTGGATACGGCAGGGCGAAGCGCCCGACTACCTGATGTACGATGAACCGATCAACTCGGGAGGAATTGTACACCCGGCAGGGACGAAACGACCCGATGCCGTACAGTTTACGGTATATAATCTGAAAGATCCGATTGAAAACACCGGCACAGACATCTCCACTGCCCGCCGGATTGACGTCAGAGGTGGTGAGTTTACCGATTATCCCACACAGGCAGGGTATTTTTTCCAGTGGGTCGGTTCTGCCGGTAACGAAACATTTGCGTTCAATCCATATTCCAACGACATAAGCAACTTCCCGAGCGCTGATTATGGAAACTTTTGGAATACGCTTGCCGTCTACAATGAAACCTGTCCTCCGGGCTACCGTCGTCCTACCGACGGAGTTACCAATGCTATCGTATCAAATGCAGGAGCCGCCAACTCCGAGATGCGACAGTCGTTGTATTTAAACCCGCCGACGGATAGAAATACCAATCATGATAATTATGTATATGGTTATTACGCCGACGGTTTCTTTGACCGGAGGCAACTTGACAATGCGCCCGGTATCAATAACCCCGGCACAGCCTCGTCTGTTTCTACCGGCAATGTCCGGATAGCGCATCAGGGCGGCCTGGCATACAACCCAAAAACTGCGGCCAGCATCTTCTTCCCTTCTGTCGGAGCACGCGGAGCGCTATATAAAGAACTTCTTCCCGATGATATGAGCAGTACGCCGGAAGGTACGCTCAATCTGTCAGGCACCAACGGATACTACTGGTCAAGTTCGTACCATTGGTCTTTTCTTGCCAGAGGAAACAACGGAAACTACGACATGGTGCAGACGGATGCCACACCCTGGTACGCTTTCCCTATCCGTTGCGTAGTGGATAATTGTGTCCCTCTTACGGCAGCCACGCTTACGGCCAGCCCCTCCAGAGTTACAGAGGGAGATTTGGTAACGCTCACCCTGTCAGGCTTTACTCCCACAGGAGCCGAGATCGACAACGTGAAATTCTACAAGGCCACGAGCAATGGTTGGCAACCAATTACCGTTACGCCAACAGGTACGCCGGGCGAGTACGAATACGATACAAGCCCGCCTCCCCCCGACCCGTCTGATCCCTGCTACTACTGCATCGTATATGGCGAAGACCACCCCCTGTGCAATGCTTGGGGCTGTGGAGGTGGAGAAGGCAGTCAACCCGGACAGTCAGCCTCGCTCAACCTCTATATCAAGGCTGATATAGAATCCTGTAGCGGTATTTACACAGTGGAGGCAAATGATCCCGTCGTAATAGACCCTCCA
>Ga0082212_10001869_pt1 | contig 31048 bp, 26 predicted proteins | sample TergutNt197P3_FD_71548 | JGI IMG/M metagenome (GOLD analysis project Ga0082212, IMG submission 71548) | Neocapritermes taracua P3 segment gut microbial communities from Petit-Saut dam, French Guiana - Nt197 P3 | ecosystem: Host-associated > Arthropoda: Insects > Digestive system > Gut ...
GACCTCGGCGCGCCCATCGGCGTGCTAGGCGTGCAATGCCACATCGGCGAAAACCTCACCCCGCCCGAGACCATCATCGCCATCCTCGACCGCCTCGCGGCCCTGCGCCTCCCCATCCACGCCACCGAGTTCGACATCGCCACCGACGACTGGGACACGCAGGGCGACTACCTGCGCGACTTCCTCACCGCCTTCTTCTCGCACCCGTCCACCGAGTCCGTCACACAATGGGGCTTCTGGGAGAAAGCGCACTGGATCCCCCGCGCCGCGCTCTTCACCAAAGACTGGACGCCCAAGCCCGCCGCGCACGCCTACACCGGCCTCGTCAACGGCGAATGGAAAACCGACGTCACCGCAGAGACGGACGCGCAAGGCAACTTCCGCACACGCGGCTTCTGCGGCGACTACGAGATCACCGCCACCCTCCCCGACGGCCGCACCGTCACCCGCATGATCGCCCTCAAGCGCGACGGCACCACCGTCACATGGAAGCTCGGCGCGGAGTGACGCGCCTTCGCGCATCGCCGCGCGCAAAAAAACTTCACGTCGAGTTTACGCTTGATTGGCGGGGGCGAACAGGGTAAGCTAATGGACACAATTTGCATAGGGTATGTAAACTGCATAACAGAGAGGTGAATGATGGCTAAAAAAGCGTTCAATATTGCTCCCGTGACCATGCGGTCGATGCCGTTCTGGTGCGTGGGGAACCCGTTGGGTGATCCGTTCGGCGGCCCGGTGCTGCCGAAGATTGATTCTCTCCAGGTCGCGGAGATCCTCGCGGATGCCGCGAAGGATGGGCTGATTGAGTTGACGTCGTTCCATGACGATGACCTTGTCGCGTGGGACCCGAAGAAACCGAATGATGATCAGGACAAGAAGAGCGAGACGTATGCCAAGCTCCAGGCCATCAAGAAAATCCTGGACGGCGCGGGCATCAAGGCGCACATGGCGACGTGCAGCCTGCACGGCCACCCGATGTTCCGCAACGGCGGCGTGACCAACCCCGACCCGAAAATCCGCGCCATCGCGAAGAAGAAGGTCGAGCGCACGCTCCGCATCGGCGCGATGTTCGGCGCAAAGTATTTCACCTACTGGGTGGCGCGCGACGGCTTCGAGGTCCCCGTGGCCGTGGACTGGAAGAACGTTTACAATTGGCTCGCCGACGGCATGAACGGCGTCTATGACTACATCAAGGCGAACAAGTTCACCAGCTACGTCGGCGCGACGGTCGAACCCAAGCCCAACGAGCCGCGCGGCCACATGTACCTGCCCACGTCGGGCCATGCGGTCGGGTTCATCTGCGGCAAGCTGAAGCACCCCGAGTTCTTCGGCGTCAACCCCGAGCTGCTCCAGCACGAGAGCATGGCGCTCCTGAACGCGGTGCACACGGTCGGCTACCTCACGAGCATGAAGAAGCTCTTCTTCCTGCACTTCGGCAGCCAGATCAAGGCGCAGTTCGACAACGACTTCCCGCCGCTGGTCGGCCCCGAAGGTCTCAAGGAGACCGTGCAGATGTTCTGGGCGCTGCGCAAGGTCGGTTGGAAGGGCGTGGTCGAGTACGACTGCCACATGCTCCGTGCGGACGGCGACCCCGATGACCCCATCGGCTGCCGCAAGGCCTTCATCCGCGACTGCACGCGGGCGCTGTCCACGGCACTGCTCCTCGCGGACCGCCTGATGGACCTGAACACCGCCGGGATGTCGGGCGCGGAGGCCGACCTCGCCGCGACCGCCCTGATGTGCAAGCTCGACAAGAAATCCGTCGAAGAGTGGATGTGAGGGGGAAGTTTCTAGTTGCTAGTTTCTAGTTGCTAGTGTCCTGTAAAATACAGATTTCACGATGGAGGGCGAGCGTCCTCGCGAGCCGTTAGACACATTGCGGTTTCCTACCCCATTGGCCGCACGCCGCGCCAATGGGGTTCTTTGTCTCGCCCTCCAGAATCTGTAATGACGATAGGACAGGTTATGGTAGAGACGGATGATTATCCGTCTCCCCGTGTCATTGCCTTCAGGAGACGGATAATCATCCGTCTCTACGACACTTGCCAACCTGATGTTGTCACATAGCACCGCAGTCAACTGTCTTTTTTCAAGACATGATTATTGTGCCTATTGTGGTAAAAAACCAATCCTGCAACCCCGCCTAGGTCGTGCGCCAATGATTGCAGACGCTCACTTTCCGCTTGCTTTAGGCAGTCGGAAATATTATATTTCTCAAATGTTTTAAAAGGAAACTCCAAGATGCTTTTACACGCTACAGAAAAGGGCAACGGCGAACCCAGTGTCATCATCCTGCACGGGCTGATGGGGTCGTCGGCGAATTGGCGGGCGGTGCAGGATGCGCTGTCTGAAACGTATCGGGTCATCTGCCTCGACCTGCCGAACCATGGCGCGTCGCCGCACATCGCGCAATTCTCGCTGCAGAGCCTCGCGGAGGACGTGATCGAGACCATGGACGCGCTCGGGCTTGGCCGCGCGGTCATCATGGGGCATTCGCTCGGCGGGAAAGTCGCCATGCTGATGGCAAGCGAATTCACGAAGCGCGTGCGCGGGTTGATCGTCGTGGACATCACGCCCCGCGCGTTCGACCCCGTCCACCTGTTCACGCTGCGCGCCTGCCAGCAACTGAACCTCGCGGGCGCGACACGGCGGGAGGAGTTGGACGCCGCGTTGGCGCAGTCCATCCCGCAGCCGGAGACGCGCGACTTCCTGCTCAAAAACGTGGGGCGTGAGGATGACGGCTCGTTCGCGTGGCGCGTGCCGTTGCAGTATCTGCTTGACAATTACCGGGTCGTCAGCGACGCCGTCCCCATGACCAAGCGCTACGAAGACTCGACGCTTTTCCTGGGCGGCGGACATTCGCCGTTCAACATCGATCGCGATTGCAACCTCATCCGCAAGTGGTTCCCGTATATGTTGCTCACGACCATCCCCTGCGCGGGACACCTTGTGCACGTCAACCAGCCGGGGATATTCCTGCGCGAGGTAAAGATTTTTATCGGCTCGTATGTGATATGCCACAAACGCGAAATATAAAAATCGGCGGCGTGCCCATCGGCGGCGGCGCGCCCGTCAGCGTGCAGACCATGGCCAACGCGCACCCGCATGACGAGGCCGCCCTGCTGCAACAGATACGCGAGGCCGCCGATGCGGGGTGCGACATCATGCGCCTGGCCGTCCCCGACGCGCAGGCCGCCGCCGTGTTCAAGCGCGTGCGCGGGCAGTCGCCCCTGCCGCTGGTCGCGGACATCCACTTCGACCACCGCCTCGCGCTCGCGGCGCTGGAGTCCGGCGCGGACGGCCTGCGCATCAACCCCGGCAACATCGGCGGCGCGGGGCGCGTGAGGGCGGTCGCCGACGCGGCGCGGGCGCGGAACGTCCCCATCCGCATCGGCGTGAACGGCGGCTCGCTGGAGAAAGACATTTTGGCGCGGCACGGCAGCGCGACGCCCGAGGCGCTCGTCGAGAGCGCATTACGGCACGTCGCCCTGCTGGAGGCGGAGGGCTTCCACGACATCAAGGTTTCGGTGAAGGCCTCCGACGTCCCGCGCACCATCGCGGCGTACCGCCTGCTCGCGCAGCAGACCGACTGCCCGCTCCACCTCGGCGTGACCGAGGCCGGGACGTTCATCCCCGGGACGGTGCGCTCGTGCGTCGCGCTCGGCGTACTGCTGTCCGAAGGCATCGGCGACACCCTCCGCGTCTCGCTCACCGACACGCCAACCAAGGAGGTGCGCGTCGGCGTGGAGTTGCTGCGGAGCCTCGGGCTGCGCCCCCCCGGCGCGTCCGTCACCTCCTGCCCGACGTGCGGCCGCACGCGGGTGGACGTCGCGACGCTGGCGGCGCGGGTGGAGGAACGCCTCGAACGCTTCTACCGCGAGCATCCCGACGCGCCGCGCCCGCACATCGCCGTGATGGGGTGCGTCGTGAACGGTCCCGGCGAGGCCCGCGGCGCGGACATCGCCGTCGCCGGCGGCGACGGCTGCTTCGCCCTCTTCGTGCGCGGCAAGCAGATCCGCGTCATCCCCGAGTCCGAGGCGTTGGAAAGCATCGTCAGCCTTGCGGAGACGTGGGAGGCTTTTTAAAGGTGATATAGTCAACTGTCTTTTTTCAAGTATTTTTTTGCCTTGAACAAGGCGCGGCAAGGCGGCAAAAAGAGTTCACGCATTTTCGCGCCTTTCGTGTCTTTCGCGGTTCATTTCAGCAGGACAGGTCTAATTATCGAACGAGATCACACACGCTTCGTTCTGTTTCCATTGCAACTGAAATCTCTGCCCGGTCCCGAGGACCTTGCCGCTGCGTTCGTCGCGGGCGTTTGAGACGGGGTTCGCAAATGCGAGCGTCACCGGCACGGTGTCCGTCTTGAGGCTGGGGCCGTCGCCGCCGCCGTCCGAGTTGACCCTGATGTCCGCGTTCGCGAACAGGAACAGGATCGTGCGCCCGCCCTTCTCCCAATAGGTGATCTCGTAGCCGAACGTCTTCTCATCCGCATCCGCGAGCCACGCCCAGCGGCGGACACCCGCGTCGCGCAGGGGCCTCATGAACGCGCTGCGCCGCGCCGCGCTCGCCATGCCCTGCTGGCGGTAGGCGAGGTACCACATCGGCGAGAGGTTCATCAGCACGGCGGTCCCCTTGCCGCAGGCTGCGGACTGCGCCGTGGGCATCGCCCTGACCGCCTTGTGGAAGCCCGACGCATCCATGACGCAGGTGTTGCCGGCCAGCAGGCGCGCGGGGTCCGCGTCGTTGTAGTGCTGATCCTGATCCACCTCGCACCACAGGTTGCCGTCGCCTTGGAAAACATCCTTGGCGGTCATCTTGGGGTCGTGGCGCACGCCGAACATTGTGTCCAGCGCGCCGCCCGTTGCGCGGCCCCTGCCGTGCTGGTCCCACAGCCCGGGGAGGTAGTCCGCGATGACCGTCCCGCCGCGCTCGCAGAACGCCCGTATCCGCCGCGCCTCGGCATCCGACAGGCACAGTGTGTGCGGCAGGATCAGCACCTTGACGTGCGCGGGGATGCCATCCTGAATCACGGAGGCGTAATCGAGCCAGGTGAACTGTATGCCCTCGTCGCGCAGCATCCGCATCCACGCCATGCGGTTCAGGTGCGACGAGCCGAGGAAGTGGTCGTTGTTCCTGTTGACCCATGTCTGGCGGTGTGCGGCGGCATCGAGCATCCAGCCGAGCTGGATGGATGCGTGGCTGTAGTAGAGCGCCACGCCGTCGTGCCGGAACTGCGCCCCGCGCATCAGCGGCCCGATGACCCCCGCGGCCTCCTTGTAGGTCGGGGCGATGTCTTTGAGCCACGGCTTGGGCGTCTTGCCGTCGAACCAGCCCTCGACCCACGCGATATGCCCGCGGTTGCCCTGCGCCAGATAATACCACACCTGCCACGCCGCGTCCGCAGGGTTGGCCTGCTTGTGGAAATACGTCGCGACCACGGGCAGGGCGTTGGACGGGTTGAGCGCGCGCGCGATGGCCTGCGCGCCGGCCATGTCGTAAGCCTCGAGGTACTGCACCTTGCGCATGAGCTTCGCGTAGTCGTAGCCGCCGAACGCATTCGGGCACTGCCCCCCGACGTAACCGCACGGGATCTCCGCATCGATGCTGTTCGCGTAGGCCACCAGATCCCCGATGAAGTTGTTCCAATACGAATCGTTGAACGTCCACTGGTCCATCAGCTGGCTGACGTCAAACGCGTCCGCCGTCCAGCCCGCGAGCTTCGTGCGGACCTGCTCATAGCTGACCCACCCCGTGTGCTTCGGCGCGTCCCCGCCGTACACCTCGTTGAGCCACGCGGGGAACGCCGCCGCGTCATCCGTGACCTGCCACATGGTGGGGTGCACGAAATGCCCCCACGAGATTTCGTCATCCAGCGCGTACGCCCCGCGCACGGGGGAGCGCTTCACCCCGTCGATGTGCTTGCGGATGAGCCCCTCCAGCCGCGCCCTCATCCCCGCGTTGACAGGGCGGCTGCGCACCCCCGTGCCGTGGATGCGGTCGCGGTCGGCCGGGTCCTTGGGGAAATGATCCCACAGGTGCAGGTCCCCCTTCCCCGCGACGTGGTCAACGTAGAACCGCAGCTTGTGCCGTTCCAGCCACGCGAGGTTCGCCGTGTCGCCCCGATCGATGAAACCGCCGTTGATGCCCGTCTCGCGGCAGAAATCCGCGGCCGCGTCATCGAACCCGATGTCCCACTGGTAATACCACGGCATATACGTCCAGTCCGGGTACGCCCTCCCGATGACCTCCGCCGGCATCCGCACGGGCTTGAAATCCCGCGAGCGCTTCACATACGCCTCATACGCGTCCCCCTGCGCCAGCGCCCCACCGGCCGCGAACGCGCACATCAAACAAGCAACTTTAGTCATTCGCCCCTCCTGCCTCGACCGCCCTCGGCTTCAGCCGAATCCCTTTGGAACTTTAGAACTCCCAAGCCCATGCCGCCTTTCGCGCATCGCGGCTCACAGCGTGCCTTTGCTGGAGGGGATGCCGGTCTCGCGGGGGTCGGGCTCGATGGCGGCGCGGAAGGCGCGGGCGAAGGCCTTGACGATCGCCTCGCAGACGTGGTGGGGCTCGTCGCCGTAAATCTGGCGGGCGTGGATGTTCATACGGGCCTCGACGGAGAGGGCGCGGAAAAACTCCTCGAGCAGTTTCACGTCGAAGTCGCCGGCGCGCAGGTGTTTCATCGCGCTGGCGAAGACGAGGAAGGGGCGCCCGCCCAAGTCCACGGCGACCTCCGCCAGCGCCTCGTCCATGGGCAGGTGGAAGAAGCCGTAGCGGCGGATGCCGCGGCGGTCGCCCAGGGCCTGGTTGACGCACGTCCCCAGCACGAGGCCGATGTCCTCCACCGTGTGGTGGAAGTCCACCTGCACGTCGCCCTTGGCCTTGACCTCGAGGTCGAGCAGGGCGTGGCGGGCGAAGATTTCGAGCATGTGGTCGAAGAAGCCGATGCCGGTCTCGATTCGCGATGCGCCTGTGCCGTCCAGGTTCAGGTTGACGGTGATGTCTGTCTCACGCGTCGTGCGCGTGCGTGCTGCGGTGCGAGCCATTGCTTAACCCTCCTTTAATCCTGTCCAAAAATCAGCCCGTTTTTCGTTGCCTCGCGCAGAGGCGCAGAGACGCAGAGTTTTTTCGGGGGCGGGGGAATCATACGAAATCTCTGCGCCTTTGTGCGCCCCACTCGTCGCGCGCCGCGCGAGCGGGGTCCCCTGCCCCTGCGCGAAAATAATCCTGTCAAAAAAAACCTCCTTCAAAGCAAGCGCCCCGAAGCGCCCCTCACGTTCCCGCAACCTCTGCGCCCGGCTCCCCGTCCGCCTTTTTCCGTGCGATCTCGCGCAGGCGGATGACCCAGATGCAGACCTCGTAGAGGAGGCACATGGGGAGGGCCATCATCGGCTGGGAGATGAAGTCGGGCGGGGTCAGCAGCATGGCCATCGCGAAGATCACGACGATTGCGATGCGGCGGTGGCGGCGCAGGGCATCGGACGAGATGATGCCCAGCCAGCCCAGCGCCAGCAGCACCAGCGGCATCTGGAACGCCACGCCGAACGCGATAATCGTTTTGACCGCGAACGTGATGAAGGTTGACGCCTGTATGATCTCGTTGGGCATCCCCAGCCATGCGTTAATCCGCATGAGGAAGGCGATCGCGATCGCGAGGATCTTCGCATACGCCATCCACACGCCGCAGACGAAGCACACCGTTGAGGCGGCGATGCAGAAGGTGATGAGGCTGCGCTCGCTGCGCTTCAGCCCCGGGAACACGAAGCGCATGGCGAAGAAGAGCAGGAACGGGAAGCTCAGGGCCGTGCCGCCCCACATCATGATTTTGAGGATCAGCTCGACGCCGGAGGTCACGTCGAGCGGCGTGATCAGGTCCTTGTATTGCCCGGCCGGCGCCATGATCCATTGCATCACGTATTTGGCGAGCGGCAGCATGACGCACACGCTCGCAAGCCATGCCGTCGCGCAGTTGATGAGGCAGGCGCGCAGCTCGAGCAGGTGCTCCAGGAACGGGCGCGGCGGGTCGTTGTACTCGTCCTTCCCGCCCTTGTTTTTCCCGAATGCGAAACGCCCGAGTTTCATTGCGCACCCTCGCTCTGCGGCGGTTCCGTTCCCGCCTCAGCCTCTGGCGCGGGCGCAGGCGGGCAGGAAGCCCTGTCTGCCGCGCCCGCCGCTGCCTCCTCCACGGGCGTAACATCCGCCGCCTCCGCCGTCGCCTCTGCCGTCTGTTGCGCCTGCACGTTCAGCCCTGCGGCGTACTCCTCCTCGTTGCCGGGGTAGGGCGAGGCGTTCTCATACGGGTTGGCGTCCTCTGCGGGGGCATCGCCGGCAGGGGATTGCGGCACGCCGTCCGGGTCGGACGGCGTGCCGCCCTGCTGCGGCTCTTCCTTCGGCTCTTCCTTCGGCTGCTCCTGGTCCATGCTCATGATCTGCGTCTTGAACTCGTCCGCCGCACGGCGGAAGGTCTCCATCAAACGGCCGAGCCTGCGGGCGACCTTCGGGAGGCGCTCGGGCCCGATCACGATGAGGATCACCAGGAACAGGACAATGACATTGCTTGCGCCGACCCCCTCGAAGAGGAAGGCAAGGCAAGGCATTTCAGATGTCATCACGTGGGCAGCCCCTTAACGGCCTACTTCTGGTACAGCGCGAACTCGCCGCGGCGGTTCAGGCGCCAGACGGCCTCGCCCGTGCCGGCGACGGCCGGCTTCTCCGAGCCGTAGCTGCGGGACTGGATGCGCTCCGGGCCGATGCCGAGGTTGGCGAGGTGCGTGCGGACGGCCAGCGCGCGGTTTTCGCCCAGCGCGAGGTTGTACTCGTTGCTGCCGCGGATGTCGCAGTGCCCCTCGACGACCAGCACATGGTTGTTGTTGGCCTGCAGGTGGCGGGCGACCTGATCGATCTTGGCCATCTCCTGCGGCGCGAGCGCGTAACTGTCGAACGCGAAATAGACGGGCGCGAACTCGACGCCCTGCACGCGCTGGTACATATTCTCGAAATGGCTGGCATCGCCCGAAAGCAGACGCCCGTCGTCCGTCTCCCACTCAGTCGGCGGGTTGAGAATGTCACCCGTCGGTATGGCGGGGTCAACCCCAAGGCCCTTTTTCGGGCCGCACCCCGTGTTGACACCCATCAAGACGCACGCCAGTGCGACATTCGCAGCAACCATGAAACGCATGTTCATACTCCTCGTTCTCCTTTTCTGTTTGTAAACAACCTTGTGTCACTTTGACCAGTCCGGCGATATCCAGTTCCCGGCAATGTTGATTAAACGTACCGCAGGATCCCCCAGAGTGTCAAGCATGTAGAGCGTCGCGCCGCTGGAGCAGACGATGTGCCGGCTGTCCGGCGCCCATGACGGGTGCTCGCAGTTAGGCGGCGCGTTGGCCAGCACCTCAGACGCCGCGTCGCTCCCCGCGCGGGCATCCATCACCGCGATCTGATATCCCGCGCCGCGCCGCGTGGCGTAGGTGATTTTGCCCGTCTCGCTCCAGTCCGGGTTCACGTTCTCGCTACCCTTGTAGGTGAGGCGCTTGGACTGGCGGCTCGCCACGTCCAGCAGGTACAGCTGCGGGCTCCGCGACTGGTCGCTGACATAGACGATGCTGCGCCCGTCCGGCGACCAGCAGGGGCTGGCCTCCACGCCGTGCGGCGTGTTCGTCATGCGGCTGACGCGCGAGGTCGCGTAGTCCAGGATGTACAGCTCGGGGTTGCCCTCGAACGAGAGGACGAGCGCCACGCGCTTGCCGTCGGGCGAGACCGCGCCGCCCGTGTTCAGGCCCTTGAAGCTGGCGATGGTCCTGCGCGTGCCGCCCACCGTGTGCATCTGCACCGTGGGGTAGCCCTTGATGAAACTCGTGTAGAGGATGTCCTTCTTGTTGGGCGCCCAGCGCGGGCCGACGATCGCCACGCCGTCGCGCGTGACCTGCATCATGCCCTGCCCGTCCGCGTCGCACACGTAGAGCTCCGCGTTGTTGCTGCCCTTGCGGTTCACGAACGTGATGCGGGAGGTCGCGATGCCCTTCTCGCCCTTGATCTGGCGCACCATCTCGTCCGCCAGCTCCTGCGCCTGGCGGCGCACCTCCGCCTTGCCCAGCGAGGCGCGCGCCCACGCGAACGACTTGCCCTGCCACGCCACGCGGCAGTTGCTCTGCACGCCGTTGCCCGTGCCCGCCGCGGCCCCGCTCACCGTGACCGCGCCGCTCGCGCCCTGCGGCGCGACCTTGAACCAGCCCGACAGCTCGAGGTTGCGCCGCAGCGTCTCGACGAAGAGCTGGCCGTCCTGCCCGGACGCGCTCAGCCCGGCGAGGGACACGAGGTCCTTCTTCGCGCTGTCCTTGATGACCGTGAGCGTCGGCGCCTCCGCGCCCTGCGCCTGCACATACCCGCAGGCCGCGCAGAGCAGCGCGATGGCCGCCAGACCGTTCAAACCGAAAATGGGTTGTTTAAACATAAGCGCGTATTATAGCCCGAACCCCCCCCGTTCCGCAAGTACAGAGATGAAAAAATTTACCGTTGCAAATTGCATGACGCCGCCAGGCGCACCTCTTCGTCCGCATCATCCTTCGCAAACTCCACGAGGATCTGCGGGGCTTCAATCCGCTCGACCACTGCCAGGCGCACATACGCATCCTTGTCCTTTTTCGCGGTCTCCACAAACAGCGCTTGGTCTGTGAGCTTTTCCACGGCCGCTCGGCGCACATGCACGTCTTTGTCTTTTTTTGCGATTTCCGCAAGAAGCGTCTGGTCGGTGATCTTTTTCACCGCAGTTCTGCGCACGGAGGTGTCTTCATCACTTTTAGCGATTCTCGCAAGGGCGGCCTGGTCGTCAAGCTTGCCGACTTCCATCCGGCGTTGATTCTCCCGTGTGGAATTTTGCGCCGCCTCCCTTACCAAATGCTCCAGTGATTCCTTTTGCCTTTTTTCGTCCTCTGCGTCACTCCGCGCAGACAATCCTGCCAGCATGACAAGCGTGAGCATCATCACTTTTTTCATCTCTCATTCCCCCAGTTCGCCTTTATCACATTCTGATTCCACCATGGAGGAGCTACTGATAATGAGCGACGCGCCGCAGTCCCGCAATGGATTTCGCTTTTATAACTGTTGAAAGCTTGAGACCCTGTGTCTGGATAATAGGCACTGACGCCACCCTTGTTCACCACGAGGCGGATGGCGGCGTCCGGCGGCTGAATGGTTTTACATATACGCATCCGTTCATTTTCCGCTACCGCGCAGGGAAAAGCAAGCGGGAAGTCAACGCGGGCCTTATCGCCTTAACGCCGTCCTTGCGGGCGCAACACGCAAGGAGGACAGGCATTCCTGCCTGTCAATGAAAAACCGATGACAGGCAGGAATGCCTGTCCCCCTTTACGCCCGCCCCGCCGCCTCACGGCGACTTTGCCCTTTTGACGATGTTCGTGCCGAGGCGGAAGTGCTCGGGCAGGGGCGGCGGCTGTATGCGCCCCCCAAATGGGGGAATCCCGCCGCACTCCATATCACCTAACGCCGTCATTGCGGGCGCGTTTGCCCCGTATCTTGCAATCCTGTCCCGCACCTACTTCTTCCCCTTCAGCTTCTCCAGTCGTTCCGATGCAATCTTGCGCACCCACTCACTCTTGTCTCCCTCTGCGATTGCCGCAAGGACGGCTTGGTCGCCGAGCCTCCTAGTGGCCTCGTAACGTACCCATTCGCTCTTGTCGTTTCTCGCCAGATCAGCAAAGAAGACCTCCTGCGGGTCGGCGATGTGGCACATTGCCGCGAGACGCAGGTACTCGTTCTTGTGACTTTTCGCGATTCCCATAATGCCCTCAAAGGGAGCGCCTCTTTGCATGAAACGCGATAGGTCCCGCCACGTGTCCTCTCCTTTTTCCTCGGGGGGCGCTTTGCGGATAAGGTGCTCGAAAGCCCTTGCGCGGATCCGCCAGTCGTCGCTGCCCTTTGCTAAAGCGACAAGGAGCCCTGTATCGTTCAGCTTGCATGATGCCGCCAGGCGCACCTCTTCGTCCGCATCATCCTTCGCAAACTCCACGAGGATCTGCGGGTCTTCAATCCGCTCGACCACTGCCAGGCGCACATACGCATCCTTGTCCTTTTTCGCGGTCTCCACAAACAGCGCTTGGTCTGTGAGCTTTTCCACGGCCGCCCGGCGCACATGCACGTCTTTGTCTTTTTTTGCGATTTCCGCAAGAAGCGTCTGGTCGGTGAGCCTTTTCACCGCAGTTCTGCGCACGGAGGTGTCTTCATCACTTTTAGCGATTCTCGCAAGGGCGACCTGGTCGTCAAGCTTGCCGACTTCCATCCGGCGTTGATTCTCCCGTGCGGCATTTTGCGCCGCCTCCCTTGCTATACGCTCCAGTGTTTCCTTTTGCCTTTTTTCGTCCTCTGCGTCACTCCGCGCGGACAATCCTGCCAGCACGACAAGCGTGAGTATCATCACTTTTTTCATCTCTCATTCCCCCATTTCACCTTTATCACATTGTGACCCCATCATCATACGCCTTTCCCGTGCGCGTTGCCACAGAAAAATTTACGCGGGGGGGATAGGTGCGTTGCCTTCTGGGGTGTTGTGAGGTTTCTGGGCGCCGATCAGCTTAGGTGTTTTATTTCGCCATGCTTAACCGCCGCGTTCATGGTGTTGCGGCGGTGTCCTTCATTGCTCCCTTTTGTAATTCTTTTAGCCTTGCCTCTGCCGTTTGGCGCACGAACATGTCTTTGTCGGTTCGTGCAATTTCCGCAAGGGCGGCGCGGTCGGTTATTTTTTCAACTGCGGACAGCCGCACATCCACGCTTTTATCGTTTTTTGCGATTTTCACGAGAGTGGCCTTGTCTTTGAGTTTCTCTATGGCCGCCTCACGCGCGTCCTCGCTGGTATTGTTTTTCGCGATGTCGGCAAGGACGACCTGATCGGTTATCCGCATCACGGCCGCCTCACGCACGACCCCAAGCTCGGCAGTGTTTGCGATTCCCACAAGGACGGCTTGATTCTCCAGTTTGCCGATTGCCGTCGTACACACCTGCCAGTCTGGTGAGGTTTGCGCGACTTTCTCAAGGAGCGCTTGGTCATGGAGTCTGCCTACTGCCGAATAGGCGATCTGGCCGCCTCTCTTTCTAGCAATGATGTCCGCAAGGAGTTCCTGCTTGTCATTCCACCCTGTTATTTTATCTAATCGCGCAAATGCGGCTTCGTCTACCCTAAACCCCCTGTCATTCATTACAAAATCCCAAAGAAGGTCTTTGTCGTTTAGGTTTACTATTGCCGCTGTACGATATTGCTCGTCATTTTTTGCGATTTCCATAAGGAAGGCTTGGTCATGGATGTTGCGTATCGCCGCTGAACGCACAGCAAAATGTTTGTCATTTTTTGCGAAGCCCATAAGGATGTCTTGGTCGTGAATATTGCCTACCGCCAGTTCACGCCAATAATAGCCTTCCTTTTCGTCCCTTGCGATTTCCAAAAGGACAGCTTGGTCTGTCAGCTTTCTTATGGCTTCCCTACGAGCCCCGATGTCGCCGCTGTTTTTTGCGGTGTCCGCAAGAGTGGCTTGGTCGTTGGGCATCTCCCCTCCCTCACCGCCGAAAGCGGTGTTAAGGGAAAGAGTCGTCAGTGCTATCGTCATCATCATCTTTTTCATAGCGGTCTGTTCCTCCATTGGCCTAAATCGTCTGTTTGGGGAACATCGTAGCGTATCTCCGTCCCCCTGTCTTTGTAGTCGAGTCCATCCAGTTTACAAGGCGTGGACTGGTTCTGCGTGTCAATCCAGTCCGCCATCTGCGACGGGTCGAAGAAGTTTAACGGGCGCACCTCATTCGGGACGGGCGCAGGTGCCGGTTGCCACACCTGTGAAAGCTGATGGTTGGCTATAGATTTGGCGGCCTGCGTGGCAATACTTCGGAAGGCACTGCGGAGCGGCCTGCCGAGCCCCGTGAGGTACAGCGTGTAGTCCGCGCCAAGCCCGATGTGCGTGTAGGTCACATCCCGCAACGGGATAACGGGCATATACTTTTCCCCTAGATTCCCGCCAAGTGTCCAATCTCTGGTATTAGTGACTAGCCCCGAGCGTTGCGTCATCAACCCGACGTACGAGCCGCACCCAGAGCGGCTGTCATTCGCTGTCCGCATCGTCACGTCTAGCCCGTATCCGCCGAAGGGGTAGCCCATAGGATCCCCTTGGGGGTTTCCCTGTGTGCGGAATTCGTCTATGGTCTTCGCAGTCTTAGGCATGACCCTGAACTCGCGTACCGCCACGAGCTTGCGCTGTATTCCCTTGTCCATTCCCCAGTAGGCGATGTTGGCTGTCTTGGCGGCGTAAAGGTTCGCATACCTTCTTTCCGTTTTCGCCTGTTCGTCCTCTTCCCCGTCATCCGCCCGATACCAGAGTGCTGTGCCGCCTTTCAGCGCGGCTAACGAACCTTGCGTCATTTTTTTCCCTTCCAGCCCCGTGTGACCTGTCCAGCAGGAAGTGTTCATGCCCGGCGTCCGTATCTCCACCTTGGCGAAAGCGTGGCCCATGAACGCCGCCGTGTTGTGGCGGACATCGCTCCCGTCATACCTGTCGAATAGTACCTGCGCTGTCGCGTAGCTGTTGAGCATTTTGGCGGGAGAGTCATAATTAGGGCGGTAAATGCTCCGCGAACCCGTGTTACGGTCATACGTGTACGGTCTGTACACGCATACTTTATAGACGCACCGCACGACGGTGTAGCCGACCTCATCCACAAGGACAGGCTGTGCCCCGCCCTCGGTTTGCACAAGGAGCTTAATCCGGTCTGTGCCCCAGTCCACGGGGGTGGTACTGATGCCCTCAACGTAAAGCACGACCTCACCAGTGTTTCCCTGTAGCCCTAGCGCGTTCAGCGGGATCGGCATATTAGGCGTAACGAAGTCGCCGCCCCCTGTTACGGGCAGTTTGTTGCGGGGCACGTTCGCGTCCTTCGTCCAGATGCGGATGCTCCCGTTGAGGGGATTGCCAGTCGCGCACAGCGCCGCCTTTGCCTTCGCTTGTTCAAGCGTGTGTGCCCCGACAGTGGCAGGGTCGTTGGCGTTGTAGTCGAAGACGAGGCTGGCGTTAGCTGGCATTTCTGACACCCACACAACCAGCTTCACGAATGCGCCGCCCGTGATTTTCTCGGCGGCGTTTTCTGCTGGGTTCCCCATCGCCCCGTCAATCGCCATGAACCCGTCTAGGAAATCAGGTATCTCGTCACCGTCAACGTCCATATCGTTCATGAAGATTATTTTGCCCGGATACTGCTCGCCTGTAAGCTTCTTGACCGCCTCTGCCGTAGCGTCGGGATACGGATATCCAGTGCCGTGCTCGTTGAGCGAGTCGATGCGCAGTTTCGCATCGAACGTCGTGCCCTTGATCTGGTCGAACGCGCGCCGCCCGTCCTTGTCCTCCCGCTGGTGCTGGAGCATGATTTCGAACGCCTCGATCGGCGCAACGGGGCTGGCGACCAGCGTGAGCGGCTTGTTGTTTTCCAGCTCGAGGATGCTGCCCCACGCGACCGAGGCCCCGTCCTCCCTGAACACCTGCAGGTCGGTCGTTGACCATATCAGCTTGACCTTGTAGAGCTTGTCCCGGTCGGCGGTGCTTTCCGCGTATTCCTCGTCGTCCCGGACCTTCTGGATGATGAACCTCGCCTTCCGGTTCCAGTCGTCCGTGATGGGGCAGAAATGATGGTAGCTGTCCTCGAGCTTCTCGTCCGCGTCACTGGTATGCCCCGCCCAGTCGATGTCCACCGCCGGCACGGTGACCACAAACTTGTGGTTGTCGGTTGTGCCGCCGCCACCCGTCTGAGGTTTGCGCAGGTGCCCTTTGATTTCCGCGTACTCCTCGCTGGAGAACGCGTTTGTGAGCCTGTACTCGTGCTCATAATCTTCTTGTGAGAAGCAGAACCACAGGGCCCTGTCGCCGGCCGTCAGGCGGGAGTCGCCGATGACGTGCCCTGAGTCACGCTTGGGGCGCAGGAACAGGGCCGCCGAGGACGGCCCGTTCGGGATGGGGATCGCGTTCCGGTGATGGCCGTTTTTCTGGCCCGGGTCGAGCGTCACCACATAAGGCGCGTAGTATTGCGCCCGCCCGCATAGCATGGCGAAAAGCATCATGGTGAACAGCGTAGCACGTTTTCTGCGTAATGTCATTCGTTTTTTCCTTTTTGTCTGGTTTGTGAAAGCGTTGAAATCGTCAGGGTCACTTGGCGGCGGTTTCGGGGTAGAACGACTGCCGTTTCTTGATGGCCGGGAGGCGGGCGGTCTCGAACTCCTCCCTGTATGGCGTGTCGGGGTACTTCTTCAGGAACGCGCGATGGAGGCGGTCGGCATCCTGCCACTGCCCGGTCCACCATGCGAGGGTGGCGAGGTAGTAGAACGCTGGTTCGGCACATGCGCCGTTGGGGCTGATTTCCAGCGTGTCCCTGAAATACTCGGAAGCCCTCTTGGCGTTGCCCATGGATCCGGCGCACAGCACGCCCGCGCGGAGCAGGGCGTCGCTCGCCCAGGCGCTTTTGCGGTGGTCGGTCTTGAATTTGTCGTACAGCGCGAGCGCACCCTTGTGGTCGCCATTGTAGGCGAGGCAGCGGGCACGCTGCATCTGGCACCATGCGGCGTCTTCGCCCTTGATGCCCTCGCCGAGCGCCTTGCGGTAGGTCATCTCCGCCGTGCGCCACTGCTCGGCGGTGAAGCGGATGTCGGCGGCGGCACGCAGGGCGTCCGCCCTGCGGCTGGAGGCGGACATCTGGGGCAAACCCTTGGGGTTGTCGCAGAGGGCGATGAGCCGGTCCCAGTACAGGGCGCGGACGGGGTCTTGCGCCTCCGCCGCTTTGAGCGCGGTGAACACGGGCTTCGCCTCCTGCCCCTTTCCGAGCGCGAGCAGGGTCATGCCGATGCGCTGCTCCAGCACGTCCTGCGCGCGCCAGCCGTCCTTGGATTTGGAGAGGGCGTCGCACAGCACAAGCCCGCATTTCTCGCGCTCCGTCAGAACGGCGGACAAACAAAAGCTGTACAGGCCCACCCCGATTATGCGAAACTATGCCCATGAATCCTTTCATCCATATTCCGTATTACCCCGCGTTCGACGCGATGACGCCCGAGAACGCGAAGGCCGCGTTTCAGCAGCTGCTCCCCGAGGCCCGCGCCGCGATCGACGCGCTGGAGAAAAATGCCGCGCCCACATGGCAGGGGCTGATGACCGCGCTTTACGACGCTTGCCATCCGCTGTATGACGCATGGGGGTTGCTCAATCATCTGCTGTCCGTCGTCAACAGCGAGGCGTGGCGCGAGGCGCAGGAGTCCGTCCAGCCCGAAATCGTCGCGTTCTCGCTCCGCGTCGGGCAGAGCAAAATCTTCTACGACGGCTTCCGCGCCCTCCGCGATGCGGACACGGCCTCGCCGTGCCTCACGGACACGCGCCGCCGCATCCTCGCCAAGGTCATCCAAGAGGCGGAACACGCGGGCGTGGGACTGCGCGGCGACGCGCAGGCCCGCTTCAACGCCATCCAGACCGAGCTCGCGCAACTCGCGACCACGTTCCGCAACAACGTGCTGGATGCGACCAAGGCCTTCTCCCTCACGCTCGACACGCGCGAGGACGTGGAGGGCCTCCCCGACGCGCTCCTCACCGTCACCGCGCAACAGGCCGGCGGCGACCCACAGCAAGGCCCGTGGCGCATCACGCTCGACGCGGCCGTGTATGTGCCGTTCATGATGCACAGCGCCAACCGCGCCGCGCGCGAAACCCTCTACCGCGCCTTCGTCACACGCGCCTCGTCGGGCGGCCTCGACAACACCCCCGTCCTCGAGCGCACGCTCACGTTGAAGCGCGAGATGGCGAACCTCCTCGGCTACCCGACCTACGCCGACCTCAACCTCTCTTCCAAGACCGCCCGCACCGTCGCCGCCGTGGACGGCCTCATCGCGCAACTCGCCGCCGCCGCGCACGGCGCGGGGCGGGCGGAGATGGACGCGCTCACCGCGTTCGCGCGCGCCAGCGGCTTCGACGGCGACGCGCTCCAGCCGTGGGACATCGCGTTCTGGGCCGAGCGCCAGCGCGAGAAAGACTACGACTACAGCGAGGCCGAATTGAGCAAGTACCTTCCCTATCCCAACGTGCTGGATGGGCTGTTCGGCCTCGCGCAACGCCTCTTCGGCATCCGCATCGTCCCCGCCGACGGCACCGCGCCCGTGTGGCATCCCGACGTGCGTTTCTACAACGTGCTGGACGCGGACGGCACGACGCTCGCGGGCATCTACAGCGACCCCTACAGCCGCCCCGCCACCAAGAGCGGCGGCGCATGGATGAACGAGTTCCGCACACGCCGCGACGACCCCGGCGGTTGCGTCCAACGCCCCCTCGCGCTCATGGCCTGCAACCAGACCGTCCCCGTCGGCGACGCGCCCCCGCTCATGCGCTTCGACGAGGTGCGGACGCTCTTCCACGAGTTCGGCCACGTCCTCCAGCACATCCTCACCACCGTCGGCGACCCCGAGGCCTCCGGCGTCAACGGCATCGAATGGGACGCCATCGAGATCGCCAGCCAATTCATGGAGAACTGGTGCTACGACCGCGCCACCCTTCAAGGCATGAGCCGCCACACCGAGACCGGCGCGCCCATCCCCGACACGCTCTTCGGCCGCATCCTCGCCGCCAAGAACTTCCGTTCCGCCACCGCGCTCCTGCGCCAAATCCTCTTCGCCGCCACGGACATCGACCTCTACGCCCGCTACCCCCGCCCCGAATGGCCCGACGCCGACGCGGTGAAGCGCGACTGCGCCCAACGCTACTCCCCCGTGCCGACGCTCCCCGACGACCGCCTCCTCTGCTCTTTCAGCCACATCTTCGGCGGGGGCTACGCGGCCGGGTACTACAGTTACAAATGGTCCGAGGTCATGTCCGCCGACGCCTTCGCCGCGTTCGAGGAAGCGGGGCTGGGCGACGAGGCCGCCATCCGCGCCACCGGCCGCCGCTTCCGCGACACCCTCCTCGCGCTCGGCGGCTCGCTCGACCCCATGGACGTTTTCCAGCGCTTCCGCCAACGCCCGCCATCCATCCAATCGCTTCTGCGGCACGCCGGGCTGGGCGAGGGGAAATTCTAGATTTGGGTTTGAATTTATTTCGCCTGAAGCCGAATATGCAAAAGTCAATCGCTTTCGTCGGCTTGAGTCGAAAAAACTCTCTCAATCCTACAGAGGGACATTTTCATTGCCACTAGCGCCGCAGGTGCTGAACATGAGTAACCGCCGGTTCCGCTTACGCTCCACCGGCGGTTACTCACGTTACACGCCTTCGGCGTTTTCATAGATGGCGGTGACAACTTCAAGTTAAAATACTATATCAAAAAAATCTCTGCTTATTTTTTGCTTGACTGAAATCAGGGAATATGATGTAATCAGACGCATTGAAAGGAGAATTGGCCATGACGACAATGACTGCAACCGAAGTTTCCCGCAACTTCAGCCGTGTCTTGGATTCAGTGGAACACGGCGAGGAGGAGATTGGGATCGTTCGAAATAAGCACCCCGTGGCGCGGATCGTCCCCGAGGCGAAAGCCATGACCGCGGTCGAGGCGTTGGGGGATTTGTATTCCACGCTCCCCGCCGAAGAGGGAGCGGCATGGATGAACGACATCGAAGATATGCGGCAATGGATGGTCGCTGAGCCGAGGGTTGACCCGTGGGCGTAATCCTCGACACTTGCATCTGGGTGGAGGTCGAGCGCGGGACGCTCGCCCCGGCGGATGTCATGCGGGTGACGGGGGATCTCCCCGTCTTCCTGACGCCCCCCGTGCTGGCCGAGCTGGAGTACGGGATCTACCGCGCCAAGACGGACGACCAGCGCATCCGGCGCATGAACGCCATGATGCGCATCCGCCGCAAGCCCTGCCTGATTATGGACAGGGCGACCGCCGAGATCTACGGTCGCCTCGCGGGGATGCTAGACAACGCCGGGAAGCCGACGACCTACCGCACGCACGACGTGTGGATTGCCGCCCTTGCCATCCAGCACAATCATGCAGTCCTTACCCACAACATCAAAGACTTCGAGGGTATCCCCGGCCTCCGCCTCCTCCGTTTCCCCGAACGGCAGCGGCGCTATACCCTGTAGAATACAATTTTCCCTAAAGAGTGCGGCGAATGGATCAGACGCTTAAAATCAAGTATGTGAAGACGCGCTCGGCGTGGCGCGACGTCGCGGATGCGGCGCGGACGACCGTGCGCATGGAGGAGGGCGAGAGGGAGCCGTCGTCGTCGTGGAAGCGGCGGATGCTGCTCTCGGAACATTCGCCTGTGCGGCTGATGATGTTCAGGTGGAAGTGGCTGAACCTGAAATATTGGGTGAGCGTCCACTTCGTGCGGCATAAAGTCGGCATAGAGCATTTCGTCAGCACCCAGCGCACAGACCGCACCGGCGCGGATCGCGAGGCGATGCCGCAGTCCGCGCTCGTCGACCACGAGTGCTGCGCGAACGCGCAGACGCTCATCACCATCTCGCGCAAGCGGCTCTGCCGTCAGGCGTCTCCCGAGACGACCGAAGCGTGGCGGCTCGTGTTGGCGGAGGTCGCCAAGACCGAACCCGAGCTTGCGGGCGTCTGCGTGGCGGAGTGCGTCTATCGCGGCTTCTGCCCCGAGTTCAAGCCGTGCGGGTATGCGGAGACGGCGGCGTACCGCAAAGCGTTGCGCGTCTACCGCGAGGGGGATCAGCGCCCGTGAAACAAACGCCAAACCCAGAAGCGGAAACGCGCCCACCAGCCGACGGACGGCTTGCGGGGGCGGTTGCCCGCCCGTGTGTAATCTCGATCTGAAAGTGACATGATGCGCTATTCTAACAAAAACCAGACCTCGAAAACAACCCCGCAAGCGCGGGAAGGCGAACGGCTCCAAAACGTGCTGGCGCGGCGCGGGGTCGCGTCGCGCCGTCATGCGGCGGAGATTATCGAGCAGGGCGACGTGACCGTCAACGGCAGCCTCGTCACGGAGCCGGGGTTTCGCGTGAACCCCGAGGCGGATGAGATTCGCGTCAACGGCAGGGTTCTGCCGATGGCGGAGGAGCGCAAGCGCACCATCCTGCTGTACAAGCCGCCGGGGCTGATTTGCGGCGCGGACAACGCGCAGGGCGAGACGGTCTGCGACTTCATGGGGCGGTATATGCCCGAGCGGCTCGTTCCCGTCGGGCGGCTCGACAAAGAGAGCGAGGGGCTGCTGCTGATGTCGAACGACGGCGATTTGGTCAACGTGATGACGCACCCGCGCTACGGTCACACCAAGACCTACATCGCGCGCGTGGCGGGACACATGGAAGAGCGCAAGATGAAAATCCTGCGCTCGCGCCTCGAGATTGACGGCTACGTCATCCGCCCCGTCGAGGTCGAAATCCTCAAAGTCGGGCGCGACCACACGCACCAGATCGCGTTCACGCTGGCGGAAGGGCGCAACCGCCAGATCCGCAAGATGTGCTCCGCCGCCGGGTTCGTGGTGCTGAGCCTCACCCGCGTACGCATCGGCCCTGTCAAAATCTGCAACATGAAACCCGGCGAATGGCGCGAACTCTCCCCCTCCGAAATCAGCGCGTTGAAAAATCCGCGTTAAGAAAATCACGGGCGTATGATTACGGATAAAAAACGTTTCATCCTGATTGCCACATCTTTCAGCGATCCGGGGACAATGGGGGGCAACACGAAGATTGCCATCGAGACGGTTCGCCATCTGTCGGCGCACATTCCCGTTGTTGTGATTGTCCCGGACAAAAGGCTTCCCACGCTTACGGACAATATCGTGCTGAACGATCAGATCACCGTCTACACAACGAAGTTTTACACGCGCAATCCCCGCCTCCATCCTTTCGGCGAAGCCTTTTTTTACCTCAGACAGCTGAAAAAACTGTTCGCGGAACTCAACGTGTCCGCTTCCGATTATGTGTTCACTTCAAGCGATTTCCTGTATGACGCGCTGCCCCTGTTCCTCCTGAAAAAGGCGCACCGCTTCACATGGATAACCAGCAATTTCCTGTTTGTGCCGGCCCCTCTTGAAAATCTCCTCAAACGCTATACATTCCCCTTTTTCCTCTATGTCCTTGCGTACATCTATCAGCGCGCCATCTTCCGACTCATCAAATGGCGCGGGGATTTGTTTGTCATCACGAATGACTGTGACAGGGCGTATTATCCCCAAAGATTGCAGAGCCGCGTTTTTGCGTTTTATGGCGGAGTCAATGTCGAGCAGATTGAAGCGATTGAAAAAGGGTCGGCAACCATTCGATACGACATGATGTTTTGCAGCCGCCTGCACCAGCAGAAGGGGCTGGACCAGTTCCTTGACATCTGGAAGCGCGTCGTCCAGAAATGCCCCCGTGCGAGACTCGCGGTGATCGGCAGCGGCGCGCCTTATTACGAGCGCTACTTGCATCGGAAAGCGGAGCGGCTGGGGATTGCGGGCAACGTCGAGTGGATGGGGTATGTGAACAACGAAGAGAAATTCAGGCTCTACCGCGCCTCGCGGTTTTTCGTCCACCCGACGGTTTACGACAACAACGGCATGGTCGCCGCAGAAGCGCTCTGCACAGGGCTTCGGACGGTTATGAACGACCTGCCGAGCCTTCGGGACGTGTATGTGGACGGGTGTGCGAAAAGCGATTTCTCCGACAAGGCCGCCACCGCCAATATCATCGCCGAGATGCTGTCCAGCCCCGACCCCTACAGGCTGCCGAAAGACGTTGTGCAGAAATATCGGCAACGCTGGGACTGGAGAAACCGTGTGCAATCGTTTGAACAGTTCCTTGTTGATGCTGGGGCGTGTTGACATAACGGAGAGGCAGGACATATTTATCGACCTGTATCGATCCCACATCGCCCCGCATCGACTCGTTTTTATTCGGGTCGCCCCGAATCGAATCCTGAAGGGGGTGCCGTGAAAGGCGAAGCCCTTCCGTATCATAGCGCAGGGCAACGCCCTGCGTATGCGGCACACATCTACATCAAGGCTGTAAGCCTTGCGTCCTTTTATTCAAGACTTACAGCCTTGAACATTCTTTATCGCCCGTTTCGTAGGGCGTTGCCCTACGCTATCATCCGTAAGGGCGTTGCCCTTATGTAACAATTTCAACTTAAACCACTATCAAACATTGGTTGCGTTTCATTCTTCCGCGCTCTTGCTCTTGGGTGACTTTTGCTTTTGCCGCATTTTGTCGGCAGGGAAAGGGCTTTTTAATGTCCCCGCAAAAAACGCTTCAAATATCATGCGATTGTCAACAGGAAACGTATCTGCTTTTTGAGCAAAAATTGCAATATGAAAAGGGCGGAAGGGTACAACACGATGAATTCGAAGTTGCATATAATCCATCATTTCAATAGCCGTGTATGTATCAAAAACATGATGATGAATACTTCGGGTTGAGTAATTGTTTAGAACCATTTCGCGGTATGAACTCCGAGAAAAAGATTCCTTTGTGAAATCATGCAGACTCAAAACCTCTTCTAAATGGGTCAAGTCGGATTCTGTCACGGCTTGCTGATAATCTTGAATAAGATGTTGAAGCGTTGTGATAGGGCGGAAACGGTCACAGGTTCCGTTCTTGTGCGGGACAATTAACAAAATCATTCCGTTTGTTTTCAAGACGCGAGTCCATTCTGAGAGTCCGCGCAATGGGTTAGCTAAATGTTCAATGCAATGAGAAGAAATCACAAAGTCATACGTCTCATCGCCTATAAAAGTTAAATCTGCTGCTTCGGCAATATACTGTGTTCCTGGGGGTTTCGTTGGATTAAAGGAAAAGCCATTTTCTTCGCGAATCTCCCTCTCCCAGATTGTTTGATGTGAAAAATTGCAATTGTCAATTTGAGATGCCATCGAGTAAACAGGAAAAAGGCCTTTCGGAGTGAAACATCCGCTAGGACCGCCGATTTCGAGACCTTTCTTGGAGTCAAAATATTCGTAATAGCGTTTGTACTTGTCTAATTTGTATGGAACAACACAACGATACACGTGATCCAGAAGACTAGTCAGCCCATCCGTTTTGATTTTTGTGTAAATCCTTTTTAACATACCGAATGACGAGGATTGCCCTCAATTCTCAATGGGGGTCGGTTGTTTAGCACAGTTCCATATTTTAAAATTCGACATTGCCACAGGAGGCAAATTGTCGAACTTTCCGCCATCATGAAAAATAACACGTCCTTTTGCAGGTTCATTTCTCAGATGGACATAGTCATCAAACCCTGAAATCTCGCCAGCAGAAGTTACCATCTTTCCGTCAACGGCGAGGGCAAGAACATACCCTTGCGCTTCAGGAAACTCGAGACCTTTCCACTTCCAAATGAATGCGTAATGATGCCATCCGCCGGGCGTATCCCCCAGTAACCCAGTTCCTTCAACGGTCGCCCCCGTGCCTGTTCCTGTACAGGCAAAATGCCATATTATTCCCACGAGTCCGGCGTTTCCGGCACCGTTGTTCGTGTTGAACCCGAAAACCAAGGGGAAGAATTCGTGTTCGTCCTGCTCGACAATGAAGAGGGGGAGTTGCCTTCTGCCGTCGCCGAACGGTTGGTCGGGCTGCGGCAGTTTCGCCCAGAAGGCGATTGTGCCTTCGGGCATCGTGTAGGGGGAGAGGGGCAGGTGGATGGTGGCTTTCGCGTCGGGGGTGGCGAAGAGCAGTGCCTTGTCATTGAAGGGGCCGTCGGTGAGCTGGGCGTCTTGGATGTCGATGCGCGCGTCGAACGCGCCGAGGTTCGCGTCGGGCGCGTCCAGCGGGACGTGCAGCAGCAGGCCGTCCTCATGCGCGAGGCGGGCGGCGTCTTGCGGTGTGGCGAACGTGACGGAGGCGATTTTCGAGTAGTCGATGTTCAGGGTGCCGAAGCTGGTGTCGAGCGTGAGCGCGGTGCCTTCAAGCATCCCCGTGAGGATATTCTTGTTGGTCAAAACGGTCTTGGCTTGCCCGTTGACGAACAGGAGCGTTGAGACGTGGTGGAGCGGGATGTCGCATTTGCCGAACCCGGTGGTCATCGTCAGCCCCGTAATGCGCGGTGTGCCGACCACGTGCGAATGGTCGCAGAGCGCCACCTTGGCTTTCAGCGGGGCGGGCGCCTCCGCCTTCGCGTCCTGCCCGGCGGAATACGCGGCGCCTGCAAGCGTAAACATCGCCGCTATCGCTAATCGCCGTTTCATGTCCGTTTTTATTTTTCCTCGCGCGTTCATCGGTCAAAGCCTAACCATCCAATTAGTGTCAGGAAATAATATACCGCCACCGCTTAACGGGTTCAAGTGAAATGTGGGCGCGGTCGCGAAAATAATCCTGTCAAAAAAAACCTCCGTTTTTTTATCCTCACACAAAGGCACAAAGGACACGAAGGGAATTTTTGAATTAAAAAAATTGGTTTCAAATCCTGTCCAAAATACTTTGTGACCTTTGTGCCTTTGTGTGAGATTATTCGTCCGTTTTATTTAACCGCAGATGACGCAGATTTCACAGATTAAAAAACCGTATGCGCCCCGAAGGGGAAATCTTGTAAATCCAGTCTAAAAATCCTTCATGGCGTGACCCCACGCGAGTTTTTCAAAGTGCCGTTTCACAGGCGTTTCGGCTTCGGCGTAGAAATCGTGCTGCTTGTCCAAAATCACGGCGTTGGAGGTGTCCGGGCATCTGAACGTGGCACTTCTGTCCCATTCGTGCGGCGCGTAGAGGATCCCGTTCGCGCCCACAACGCCAATGCCGAAGCCTGACTTTTGCACAAACTTACTCAAATGGTTCCGCCCGTGTTCGATACTATGCGCGTCGTCTCTTATGCAAGGTATGCCGTATTTATTGATGTAGCGGATATAGAGATGCCTTTCAATGAGGAAACCGTTCGTCCTGATATGGGGGTTCGGGAATCTCACGGGCCTGAAGGTGGCGTTGAAAACCTTCATGATTATTCGCGTGAGGCTTCTGTTGCGTTGCGCCGTCGTGTTGATGGTTTCCAGAAGCGCGGGAAAGGCAGGTTTCTTTGAATTGAAAATCCCCTTTAGGACGACCCCGATGTGCTGCGTCGTCTCCCAAGAGCCGCTTGAGCCGATAAGCCCGTACTGCGGGTTCTCGCGTGTTGCCGAGATAAACACATCAAGCCAGTTCGGTTTCACGATGCGCCCTGATGTGACAAAGCAGAAAATAAAATCAGCCGTCAAACGTTCTGCCGCACGATAAAACGCCCCGAACTCATGCCCGCCGTCGGGCAAGTCCATTATCGTTGCGTTGCTTTCGCGGGCAAGCCGTTTGAGCTCTTCATATCCTGACGGGTTGTCGCGGTATGCGGTTGCCGCGATGATCAACTGGTGGGGCGCGCTCGGGATGTTGGCCTTGTAGCTGTCGAAGAAGCGTCTGATATGGGCTTGATAACCCTCCGCGCCGTAAGCCTGATAGATAACGTCAATGGGGGTGTTCATTTCAGCATCCTGTTCATCCTGTCGCAATAATATCCGCTTTTTATTACACAGAGTTTCACAGAGGAGGACACAGAGACACACAGAGTTTTTTTAGATTTCTCTGTGACCCTCTGTGTTGCCTCTGTGGTTCTCTGTGTAACATTTATTCGTCCGCTTTCTTTAACCACAATAGACACAATAGAATTCACAATGGACACTATTCTTGTGCCTGTTGTGAAAACCATTGTGTCTATTGTGGCAAGAAGTCATCCTGCAACATTCACAGCTTCTTTCCCGTAAACTCGATCTCGTCGATCGGCAGGCCGAGCCAGTCCCATGCCATGGGGTAGATGTTCGCGAAGAAGCTCAGCGGTGCACCAATCCACTTGGGGATGAAGATGTAGTTGATCCTCACACGCTTCATCTCGAAAAGCTGGCGCCCGCCCCATTGGTAGGGGATACAGCCGCACAACAGCTGGCACGTGAACACGCTGAACGGCCAGAGGTGCAGGTGCCATTGGGTGCAGGGATTGCGGAAATGCGGCACCTTGAAGTGCAGGGTGCCGCCGGGTTTCAGGATGCGGTGTATTTCGAGAATGGTTTGCTCGTAGTCACGCGCGTGTTCAAGGAAATGCGCGGAGGTCACTTCGTCAGCGGAATTATCGTCAAACGGCCACGGGAAAACAGACAGGTCTAACCGTATATCCGGCTCGCCGAACAAGTCCACGTTGGTGTAGCCTTCCAGTTTTTTCTCACCGCACCCGAGATTGAGTTTCATCACTGCTCTTGCCTCCGATTTAGAAAACCGTAACCGAGGGGATGACGGTCACGAATTGCGCCCCCCACGCACGGGTATAGTCAAGCCGCTGTGCGATGGAGTCTTTCCAGTTCCACGGCAGGATGACGATGTAGTCGGGCTTGCGCTCGGCGATGGCCTCCTCCCCGTAGACGGGGATATGACTGCCCGGCAGAAACTTCCCCTGTTTCGCGGGCGTGATGTCCGCGACGAAGTCCAGCAGGTAGGGCCTCACCCCGCAATAGTTGAGCAGCGTGTTGCCTTTCGCGGCCGCGCCGTACCCGGCCACCTTCTTGCCGGCCTTTTTCTGTGTCACAAGGAAATGGAGGAAGTCGCGGCAGAGGGCATCCACTTTGTCTTGAAACCCTGCGAACGTCTCAATCACCCCGAGCCCGGAACGCATCTCGTCGGCCAGCACGTTGCCGACCGTCTCGTCAACCGCACGGGGCGACTCGGCGTGTGCTACATAAACCCGCAGAGACCCGCCGTGGACGGGCAGCTCTTCCACATGGAAAGTCTTCAGCCCGTGGCGCGTAAACGCGCCCTGAACCGCGAGCAATGAGAAATAGGAATAGTGCTCGTGGTAAATCGTGTCGAACTCGAGGTTCCGCATCAGGTGGAGCAGATGCGGGAACTCAATGGTGGCCACGCCGTCGGGCTTCAGGATGAACTTGATTCCCGCGATAAAATCATTCAGGTCCGGGACGTGCGCCATCACGTTGTTGCCGATGAACAGATCCGCCTTGCCCTTGCGTTGGGCAAGCTGGGACGCAAACGACGCCGTGAAGAACTCGACCTCGGTGGGGATGCCTTTCGCCAGCGCGACATCCGCCACGGACTTGCTCGGCTCTATGCCACAGCACGGGATGCCCTGCGCCTTAAAGAATTGAAGCAGGTAGCCGTCATTGGAGGCCGCCTCATAGACCATCGACCCGCCATACAAGCCCAACAGTCCAGTGATGTGCGAAACGTAGTCACTCGCGTGTTTGACGAACACCTCGGAATAACTGGAGAAATAGACATACCCCGCGTTGAAAATCGAGCGGGAGGCCGCATACTCGTCTATCTGCACAAGAAAGCATCGCTCGCAGACATGGACATTCAGCGGGAAATACGGTTCCTCCATGCCCAGCATCTCTTCCGTCAAAAATGAATTTGACGGCGGCGAATGCTGAAGGTTAAGAAAACTGTGTCCCAGCAAATGCCCGCAACTCCTGCAATTCATTCATCACTCCTTTCCCTTTTTTATTATCTCGCGCAGAGGCGCAGAGACGCGGCGTTTTTTGATGGGGATACAACGCCTCCGCGTCTTTGCGTCTCTGCGCGAAAACAATCCTGTCAAAAAATTATCCGTTTCCTTTAAGCACATAGTTGGTAAAGATTATCAAAACACGCGCAGATGAGAAATGAAAATGTGTGCATCTGTGTACCATAAAAAAACATCACTTTAGAACTCTCGCATTTTAGCACTTTAGAACTTCTTCAGAACGTCTCTACCTGTTTGTCGGGCAGCTTCGCGTGATCCCAGATTTTCAAGCCCGCCATCGCAAAGGGATGCAAATGGGTTGAGCGCGGGTCGTGGATGATGAAGCGTGTCCCGATGCCGGGGATGTGTTCAATGTCGGGCGGGATAGCTCCAACTCCCGAGCCCGTGGACGCGACAATCCGCCCGTCAACCTTAACCAGGAGTGCCTTCCCGTCTGCGCCCGCGAAATCCAACCCGTCCCGTTTCCAAATCATCGCGTAATGGTGCCATCCGTCAGGCGTGTCTCCCAGCACCCCCGATCCCTCGACGGTCGAGACTGCCCCGAAGCGGTGTGTGCTCGCGAGTATCCCCATGGCGTGGCAGATAAGCCCTCCCATCCCGTTGCCGTTGTTAATGGCGAAGCCCAAGCCGAAATGGCACCCGGGGTATTTCTCGTGAAGATCGACATTAAAGAACCATGGCTGCACCCCGTCCCGCCAACGCTGGTCTGGCTGGGAGATTTTCGCCCAGAACTCGATCGTGCCTTCGTTCATGCGGTAGGGTGTGAACGGCAGGGTGATGATGGCGGCCGCGTTTTCCGAGCCGAGCAGCATCGCGTCCCCTTCTGGTCCTTCAACAATCTGGACGTTACGGGTTTCCATGCGCGCGTTGAAACGGCTGAGGTCTTCGTCGTCCGCGTCAAAGCGGACATGAAGCAGCAACCCTTGCTCGTCCATGTTCGCTATTGCCGAGCCATGCTGTTTGGAGAACTGGACGGACTTCATCTGCGTGTATGGCAGCTTCACTTCTTTGAACACGGTCGTGAGCTCGAACACCTCGCCGTCCAGCTTGCCGGAGAGGACATCCCTGTTATGGAACTTCACCTTGGCACCGTCTTTGTTAAAATCAAGGGCCGAGATGTGTTCCAGAGGTATCTGCATTTTCCCGAAACTGGTGGTCAGCGCAATCGGAACGGCACGCGATGCCCCGAGCAGCTGCGAGCCGTCGGCAAGCGTGACCTTGGCGTTCACGACGGGGGCTTCCGCAGTCTCCGTCTGCGCCACGCAACGCACCGCGTACACCGCCATCAGTATCGTCGCTATCGTCAGATGTTTATTCATTCCATAAAAATCCTCCGTTTCCCTCTAATGCGTAACCCAGCTTAAATCCCTGTCCCCTCAAAACAGCCGTTTCTCAGGAAATGCAATGTCTGGCGGATGACGTTGGGGTTGCGCATCATCCATGTGTGTGTGACGTGCAGGCAGCGGAAATCCGCCATGCCCTCCACCTTCGCCCGCTCGACCGCCACCTTCCCGTCATCCGCGCCCGGGATGATCCACGAGTAGAGGGGGTTCATCGTCCGATCCCCCGCGATGACCCCGAGCGAGAACGCGGGCGCGCCCAGCCGGGCGGGGATGCTGTTCGTCGATGTCCCCAGCTCGTCGCCCGACGGGCCGTTGACCCACCGGTAGGCCCACCACGACCCCAGCGCGTCCGCCAGCTCGCTGCCCTGATTCGGCGGGCCTAGCATCACCGCGCGTCCCATGTTGGGCAGCGGATGCTCCTTCAGCATTTTGCGCAGCACGATGCCGCCCATCGAGTGGGTCACGAAATGCACCGCCTCGGCCTGCGCGAGGTGCGGCGTGATGTCCTGATGCACGCCTTCCGCCAGCGCCGCGATCGACCCCGAGCGCGACGGGTAGTTGCAGTTCAGGACTGTGTATCCCTCCTGCGCGAGTGTATCGGTCATCTTCCCCATCGCGCGTGACGTCCTGTTGAGCCCATGCAGCACCACCACGACCTCGCCGCCGCCCGCCTTGCGCTCAATCCCCGACGGGCGCAACATCATGCACCCCGCCAGCCAGCATACGGCGGTGACGCAAACGATCCACAGCACTCTTTTTATTAACTCACGCCTCACTGCGATTACCCCACTTGTTTTTCAATATACTATACCCCGCCCCGCCAGGCAACTGAAAAAGACGGGGAATCAGGGAAGGGGCGCGAGCTTGGCCGCGTTCACCGGCCCGGCCTCCTCGATCTTCACCTCCGCGATGTCCATGTAGCCCGTGTTGAACTCGCCCGCGTCCATGACGATTAACTTCACCGACAGCCACACGCAATCCTCGCGGCGGCGTTCCTGCTCTTTCGAATGGGTCTCCTCCGGGATGACAACCGAGACCGCCTTCCACTCCTCCTGCAGCTTCGAGTGCTCGCCCGTGACGCTGTGGCCGTCGAAGTACATCGGCTGGAACCGCACCTGCTCGCGCAGGTCCGAGAGCTGCGGCGCGTTGCTCTTCTGCGCCTTCGGGTGCCAGATGTAGGCGATGGGGTAGATGCGGCACGACGGGTTGCCGCCCACCGTGTTCACGTGCGGCAGGGGCGCGTGGAGGGAGCGCGC
>Ga0082212_10001870_pt1 | contig 31028 bp, 38 predicted proteins | sample TergutNt197P3_FD_71548 | JGI IMG/M metagenome (GOLD analysis project Ga0082212, IMG submission 71548) | Neocapritermes taracua P3 segment gut microbial communities from Petit-Saut dam, French Guiana - Nt197 P3 | ecosystem: Host-associated > Arthropoda: Insects > Digestive system > Gut ...
CAAATAAATACACCTTATCTATAGGCATAGCACTACGAACATCTGATACATAATTGATTGCAGTTTGATTTACAGCTTCAATGTTTGCAACCATGCAAACGCCTCCTTTGTCTGCTGCAGTATGGTCTTAGCTTCTTTTTCATTAACCGCAACGCTCATCTTCCGCTTAAAATCCGTATAACGTCCGTTAATATAGAAAGCTCTCAGCTTTATAAACAAATCATACTGTTCTTCTGTCACAGCGACCGGCAACTTATTTTCAAACTCCCTAATAAGAAATGTAATATTATGTGTTTTAGGCACATTGTCATCTGCATACAAAGTATAAAGCCCTTTCACAAGTTTTTCGATTGCCTGTTGACACATGAACACAACGTAGAGCCAACGCCCGCTTGCATCCATAGCTTTTGCGGTTTCCATGTCATACTCCGCTGAATCCAACCAATATTCATATTTTTCTTGTTTGTTCAAATTAACTGCCCACTTTCTGTAGTATACACCATTAAACATATTTTGTAAATATACTAAACTCGAGGTTATTTTACAAGCAATCTCTCCGCCAGTTTTTCGTCCGGGTTGACAAACACAGTCTTAAACTTATCGTATATAACCAGTCCGGGTTTGCCGCCCGCCGCTTTTTTGACGTACTTAACCTGCGTGTAGTCAACAGGTACTTTCTGTCCCCTCCTTCCCTGTGAATAAGCGGCTGCAAGTATAGCCGCTTGCTCCAGTGTGATGTCGTCAGGTGAATTTCCTTTACAGTCAATAATCACATGACTGCCCGCTATCTTCTGCGTATGAAGCCACAGATCGTCCTTCGCGGCTGTTTTCAGCGTTAACTCATCGTTTTGCCGATTATTTCGACCTACATATATCATAACCCCGCTGTCGGACTTAAAAACTAACGGCTTTGACGGCTTTGAGTGAGACTTCTTTTTATCCTTGCGTTTCGGCAGAAGCCCCGTCTGCTCCAACTCGTCACGAATATCATCAATATCCGGATTGTTTGCCGCTTTGTCAAAGGCATCTATGACACTTTCCAGATATTCAATATCCTGTTCGCACTTCTTTATTAGTCCCGTCAGTTTTTCCTGCGCGTTTTTTGCCTTGTTGTATTCCTTATAATACTTGGCGGCGTTCTGCTGCGCCGATAACGCCGCGTCAAGTTTAATACTCGCAACCGTTCCCTCTTCGCCGTAAAAGTCTTGAACAGCGGCACTTGTGTCGCCGCGCTTTATGTTATTAAGATTTGCCATCAGCAGGTCGCCGTATTGCCTCAATCGTTCCCTGTTAAGTGTCGCGGCGTATTCCTCATTTTGAATTATGAGCTTGCGCCTCGCGCGTTCAAGCGCGTTTGAAACGATTTTTCTCAGTCCGGCGGAACGGCGGCGCATTAAATTTTCAGCATCGCGTTTTGAGTAAAAAGCGTCTAACAGTTCAGAAAAGCCGGAGTATGTCTCCGAGGTATATATCCCGTCATATTGCCGTATCGGCATGAATGAAAAGTCCTTTGGCTTGTCATCATGCAAGAGCATAAGTGGTGTAAAGTCTTTATGGTTTACACGTGCTTCGAGGCTATCAAGTGATAAGTTTTGATATTCAAGTTCTCTCTGAATCAATGGTGACAGTCCAAACCCGCGAGATTCCGGCAGACGATAGAACAAGCCCGGCAGCATCGGGCGTTTCGCGTCACCCTCAACACGCCTAACACACTCGATAACGCGCCCCTCATGGTCTATCAGTACAATGTTTGCGCTGTTACCCATCATCTCGGCGGCAACGGTTTTTTTTACACGTTCGCCCAGTTCATCGTTGACCTCTAAATTAAAGTGTACAATGCGTTCGTCCGGTGGCTGAGTAATTGACATTATTCTCCCGCCGACAAGGTGCTTTCGCAATAACATACAGAACATCGGCGGTGTTTGCGGGTTTTCCCGCATCCGCTCCGTAATATGCACTCTCGCGCTTCCCTGCGCGGCTGACATCAAAAGCCGTACATTGCCCAATGAACAGCGGACGGCGAAAATTACTTCGTCCTTTTCCGGTTGAAAAATTTTATCAACTTTTCCGCCAATCAGCGGTTGCAGCCCGTCAACGACCGCACCCAGAAATATAGAGTCAAGCGGCATTTCGTTATACCTCGGTATAGGGTCTTATGTTATTTGCGGCCTTTAATACATCCAGTTCCGGACTGCGTTTTTTCAGTTCATTTATCAGCATATCACACATAATATCTTCCGTTGCGAAATGCCCGGCATCGATTATATTCATGCCCATATCCCGCGCTTCGCATAAAAGGTCGTGGCTCACATCGCCCGTTACCAGCGTATCACAGCCCGCCTTAATGGCTAAATCCATAATTTTGCCCGAACGCCCGCTACCGACACACACATTGTGGGCAGGTCTGCCGGAATCATACGCCCTTACGGATGTGCCTTTCAATATGTGCTTTACTCTCTCAGCGAACGCTCTTAAACTCTGGGGAGCGTATAAAAGACCGTAACGCCCATATTTGCCGTCCGAGTTGACTAAAACGCGAACATCTGTCAAACCCAAAAGACGCGCCAACTCGTCATTTATGCCGCCTTCCGCGCCGTCATAGTTCGTGTGAAGGCAGATACACGCGATGTTGTTTTTTATCAGTGCCATAACCCTCCGCCCATAGGGCGATGAGTATGTAATGCTTTTTAACGGGCTGAAAATAACGGGATGGTGCGATATAATCACCTGCGCGCCGATAGCCGCCGCCTCTTTAATAATTTCAAGGCTAACGTCAAGCGCGACAAGAACGCGGCCGACATCCCCTTCACGGTCAATCAGCAACCCTACATTGTCATCGCTCCAAACACTGTCAAGCGGCGCAATATCATAGCAAATATTCAATAAATCATAGACATTCATGTTGAACTCCCGTAATAATGATATGGTAATTTCTGCCTCTTTCCCGAACGGTGTCTTCATCTGTTATGTCAAACCCGTTATTTAATAAAAACTCTCTCAGACGCTCCGGGTGGGTATTGGGCTGAAGTACGCAGAGCTTGTCCCTCGCCCAAGGTTTTTGCAAAATGCCCGCTATCGTCTCGCCGCCCATTCCGGCAATGGCTAACACATCAACTTCATCATGTGACACGCAGTCAAGACCGTCACCCAACCTAAACTGAATATTAAACTCGTTGCCGTATGCTTCAACGCGATTCTTTGCCGCGTTCAACGGTTCTAGGTTTTTATCGGTAGCTATACAGCGGCAGTCTTTGTGCCGCGAAAGCCACACGGATAATTTCGCATGGTCGGCACCGATGTCAGCTACGCGCGAGCCGTGCGGAATCCGTGCGGCTATCGCCAATAACCGCGGTGTCAATTACTTATTTGCCAGATAGGCGTTAAGTTTTCCGACAAGCGCGTCCGCGTCCTGACCGTGAACTGAGCAAGCCTCGCCCACAGTTTCGTTACGCGCGGACGGGCAGCCTAAGCAGTGCATTCCCATCTCGAGAAAATATTCCGCCGTGCCGCCGTCAAGCGCAAGGATGTCGCCGATTATTGAATCTTTTGTTACTGTTGCCGTCATGGTTTGAACCTCCGTATATATATTGCAACCGATTATAACACAAGATGGGAAATATGGCAATAAAAAAATCGAAGCCTCACTTTTTGTGAAGCTCCTGCTCTCTATCACTTCTCGTATTTGATTTTATTTTTCCGCCCGCCGCTTTCCAACCTGCCGCAAACGCATTCCGCGCCATTGTATACATTGCTATTTTACACATCTCCTCTGTTCGTTCACAATCGTTGCTGTCAATGAAATTACTGAAAGATTTTTCAAAATCATTCACTGTTATCTCTCCTGTCAATCAATTATATCAATATAATACAACCGATTTTATCACTTGTCAATAACCTAATTTGAGATTTATACAAAACAGAAATATTTGGTTAATATATACAAAAGGAGTTGAATGTTCTTGCTTAAAAACTTGAGAATACTGCGAAACGAACGGGGAATAAGCCAACAAAAGTTGGCGGATATAATCGGAATGACACAATCTTCTATAAACGGTTATGAGAATCATAATATTGAACCCGATATCGCGACATTGATGAAAATAGCCGACTATTTTGAGACATCTGTAGATTTCATTGTCGGACATACGCATATAAGGCGAAAAATCGAAGAAGTAAGTGAGTTCGCTCTAAATGAACAAGAAGCGGTTTTGATAAACAGGTATAGAACGCTTGCGGTATCAAGCCGTAAAGCAATAGATAATATGATTGTTGAAATGATTAAATCGTAGGGGACGATGGCAATCGTCCCGTAAAGGATTGAATGAACGCGGGCGGATTACCATCCCCCCCCTACCTAAACTCATGTAAATGCTTCCTGTGCTTCAGCGGTACAAACTGCCGCTGAAGTTTTTTGTTCACTCTCTCCGGATTCGCCATCGCCTGAAAATAACCCTTCCACATCTCGGTAAACTCCTTGTCTTCCGGCAGCGGCGCAATCTCCGTCAGCTCCGTGAGCCACCATCCGGCGGGCGGCTGTGACACCAATGCCAGCAGCCGTTTAACATCGCGTATGATAATGCGCTGATCGTTATACCTGTCATAGAAGTGCTGCCCTATCAGCGGCAGAATATTACAGTCCGGCTCTATATCTCCCACATATAAATCCCCTCCGGCGTTAACAAGGCGCACAAGTCCCAGAAATCTGTGCGCTTCCCCTCCGGCTTTGCGTTCCGCTTCCGCGACACGCCGTATAAAAGGAATCTGCCGCTGACTGAACGGGTCGGCTTCCCGCTCAAACCCAAAGCGCAGTGAGAGCAGTAAATCTGTCTCAAAACCCTCGTATTCTGCACAGAAAGCCCTAAAAGCGAAGAGCGGCATTTCAGGGTTTAACCGTTCCATGCCGCTCGTCAGTCTCTCGGCATATTCGGCGTTTGTTTCAACCGTTTCCGCGCCGAACATGGTTATACCGTCACGCGGGTTGCTTATCGCGGCATTCGGTTCTTTATAGGTGAGAAAAATTGCACTCAAAAGCCCCTCCCACGTTCCGTCATAGCTGAATGTTTTCATCTTGATGCCGCCGCCGGCAAAAGAATCTTCCCGGAAGGAGAGGTTAGTTCTGCTCCCGGATTCGCAAGGCGCAAAACATCGGGCGTGTTAAACAGCGACAACTGCGCCATGCCCGTTCCGTCAACCATATGTCCCCTCAGCATTGGATGCCCCGGTTCGAGTATGCCGCCGAATTTTCCGTTCGCGGTCAGGAAAAACTGCGCCCGTTTCATGACAACGCCCAACTTCCTCAAATCTTCCAACCTCAGACCGCCCATCCTGCGCGCCTCGATTATACGGTTTGCCGATATTGTCCCAACACCGGGTATGCGTAATAGCCGCTCCAACGGCGCGGTGTTGACCTCGATGGGGTACTCCTCCGGATGCCGCAACGCCCAATCACACTTGGGATCAACATCCATTTGCAGTGACTGGTTAGCATCGTCAAGCAGTTCGTCCGGCTCAAAGTAATAGAAGCGCATCAGAAAATCCGCCTGATATATCCTATGCTCGCGTGTCAGCGGAACGGGCGTGTCTGCGGGCGGCAGTTCCGCGTGTGTGCCGTTCGGGATATACGCCGAATAATACACGCGCTTCATTGAAAAGCGTTTGTAAAGATTCTTTGACAGGGTGAGTATAGTCAAATCTGTGTCTGCCGACGCGCCGATTATCATCTGCGTTGTCTGCCCGGCGGGAGCGAACTGTGGCGTTTGCGCCTTAGAGAGCGTACCGCGCTTCCTTCGTCCGTCCTCGAGGTACTGCTGATGTCCCTGTTTGATATACTTCATAGGAGCGAATATGTGTTCGGGCAGCTTCTGCGGCGCGAAACGGTTCAGTGACGCGGACGATGGCAGCTCTATATTGCAGCTCACGCGGTCAGCATAAGAACTCAGCTTGTCCACTAATTTACTGTCTGTACCGGGGATAATCTTAACGTGAATATATCCGCTGAATCTGTATTCATTCCTTAATATTTCCAATGCCTGCATCATGATTTCAGAGGTGTGATCCGGAGATTTCAGCACACCGGAGCTGAGAAAAAGCCCCTCGATATAATTGCGCCTGTAAAAATCAATCGTCAAATCGGCAAGCTCGCGCGGAGTAAACGCCGCGCGTTCCTTGTCAAGAGAAGCACGGTTCGCGCAATACGCGCAGTCATATATGCAGTAGTTGCTCATAAGCACTTTTAAGAGCGAAACACAGCGTCCGTCAGCTGTCCATGAATGGCAAATGCCGCCGACTGCGGCGTTTCCCAGAGTGCCGCCGGAGTTCTGCCTGTTTGAGCCGGACGAAGAACACGACACGTCATAACGCGCCGCCGCCCCCAGTATTTCGAGTTTGTGCGCCAGATTCATAATCGCACCCGCTTCTGATTTTTGTCCAGTATATCACAAGGTTACGGCTATGTCAAGAACAAATGTTCGTTATTTTTCAATAATATTTTCGTAGGGCGCGGCATCCCTGACGCGCCGTTGTTTATCGCCATTGTAGGGACGACCTGCGGTCGTCCGCAGACGCACATAGTGCGTCCCTACATAATATACCCAATTCTTTTAATCATTGTATTTTCTATTTCCGGTTGGTTCAATTTTACCACCGCCAGAACAAGCGCGGGGCTTATCATCGGCGGTTTCGCGCTCAAATCTATGCGTAAAAGATTACCGTCTGTCACCGCGTCTTTTATATGAGGTATGATGTCCAAATCCTCGAAGCCGCGTTTGGTTTTCTTCGTCACGATCAGAGGGCGACCATCGAAAATGTTTTCAACCGTCTCGGTAAATCGTATCTCATACTTTATGTGGGTTATGTTATCAAGGTTGAACAGCGGTAGTTCACGATTGGCGCGGAATCCCTCAGGCAGCGCGGCATTCAGCTTATCTAAAAACCCGCTTACGGGGTGTTCAAGTTTAAGTGTAATTATTTCGCATTCGCTCTCCGCGCCCAATGGCAGCGGAAAAGCGATGGACAGCTTCATGTGAGGGTTAAAGCCCAGAGAATAGGCAACGGGTATTTCCGTGCGTGTCAAAGCGCGTTGAAACACCCGCATTGTGTCCAAATGCGAAAGATACCTCGCGCGTCCTGTCTTTGAAAATTCCAACCTTTTATCGAACATTGTCACTCTCCTTGACGGAATCCGTTAAACCAAGCCCGTTCCGCAAAAGCCTTTTTATCCCTGTATGTTAAAGGTTGGGAAGCGATTCCGATAGGAAGAAAGCAGACCAGTTCATAATCGGCGGGAACGCCTAATATATCCGCCATTTTCCGCCCTATCGCGTCAATATCTGTAATATGCCCTTCGTACCAACAGCTTTGATATCCAAGTTCAACAGCCGTTAACAGCATATTTTGAATTGCCGCCGAATAATCTTGTATATTGAAGCAACGGTCTCTGTACGCAATAATTTTCCGGGTCAGCACACAGATTATAGCAGGAGCGGTTTCAGCGACCGGAGGATGAATCACCCTACGCAATTCGCGTAATACCTCGGCATCATCCACAGCAATGAGACTTGTCGTCTGTTTATTACAGCCTGACGGCGCGGCTAATCCGGCTTCCATAATTTTTATCAAATCATTCCTCGGTACACCTATGCTTTTATATTCGCCCCGGTAACTCGTCCTGTTTTTAATAGCATCCAACACGGTCATACTTCTTATAACTCCCTTTTATCAATAATCCAAATTCGTTTTAATGGAATTACTTCTCGAATATCTTCTGGCAAATTTTCATAGTGATGTAAAAATTCTCTGACAATTTCTCTGTGTGTCCAAAGCCTAACTTTGAAAAACTGACTGGCTTCTTCTTTTTGAATTGTTGACTTGAATCCTCCCCATGAAACAAGCATCCCATAGTCAGCTTTATGATTGCTCATAGCTCCAATAAGTTGGTCAAGTGTGGTGCGTTCAAGTGGACTGTCACCACTTTTTACTTGCACACAAATTCGTGGCGGATCGAAACCGAGAGACCCTTGGGAAGCCAAAATATCTACGCCATTATCCGGTCCGGGGGGACTGACAAATGTTGTATATCCTTTTGCTTCAAGTATTGCCGCTATAACTTTTGCCAGACCGTGACCTTTGAATTTTGCGATAAGCCTATCAGATATTTCTTGTAAAGCGGTTTCTTCAATATCAACATCTTCGGGCAAATCATCAATATCAACCGGAAATTCCTCGGAAGTTTTGGATGTGGGTAGTACAGAAATACCTAGCATTTTCCTAACCAATTCTTCAGCATAAGGCTTCTTACGAGTTATTGAAAAAATAGTTGTTGCTCCTCCGAAGGAAAAAAGTAAATCTTTATCAAAACTACTCCGGGGAATCTCTTTCAACCACTTAACAGAACGAGCATGACTATAAATCCCGTTTGCCTCATTATATTTGTAATCTGATGTTATTTCACCGAAGTGTATCACAGATTTTATTTTGCTCGGAGTTGCAATCAAATCGTTTGTTTTCATGCTATGTGAAAAAGCCCATAACTGCCCCGTGGTATTGTTTATTCCACCTTCGCTTTTATCAGGATATGTCTTTCTAACTTCTTCCTTAAACTGTTCGCGGTCATCAAATTTTAACATATCCCAATCTAGTTCATGCCATGTACAATAGACTGCGTTGTCTTCAATAAACTTTGTTTCATACTCGCCTATTCGCCCTGCCCGACAAACCCATAATGCCATATAATTATCCCCTTACATAAAAATGATAATCTATTCCTCTTAGTACCCTCACTCTTTACATTGTGACAAGGTGTTCCTCCTTTATTTCCTATACAAATCGCTGTGTGTTCCTGTGCGTGTCAAAGATAGCGTTAAAACATCTTTTTCAATCTTGTAAATAAGTAACCAGTCCGGGGTCAGATGGCATGACCTATGTCCCTTATAATTTCCAATCAAGTCATGGTCTCTGTGTTTTTCCGGCAAAGGTTTCTCTTCTCGTAATAGCCCGACTACTTCTTCAAAAATACTTTCGTCATATCCACGCTTTAGAATGCCCTTGAAATCTTTTTTGAATTTTGATGAATACCTGACTTTAAGCATATAACGACCTCATTAAATCATCCATGCTGTCAAAAGCAGGGCTCATGTTCCGATTGTTATCAACATCGTCTATCGCCGCAAGTGTTTCGGCATTATACTCCGGTATCTGCATTTGAAACGGAAGTCCGCCCTGCATCAATGACTGATGAAAAAAAATGTTCACCGCGTCCGAAACAGTAATTCCAAATTGTGAAAATAGATTTTCAATCCTCTGTTTCACATCGGGTTCAGTCCTAATGTTTATGTTTGTTGTTTTAGCCATGTTAACCGCCTCCTAGTTTAGTTATGCTTATTATAGCACATTCAACGCACAAATGCAATACATTCATTGTTAATTGAACTATTTTCATTGTTAATTGTTATTTGATTAACATTTTACCCCGCAGCCCGAGCATTGTGTGCGGCAATCCGGCGTGGATGTGCCGTCAAGTGCTTTTTGATACTCATTCCGCAGAAAGTCAACATCAACTCCGGTTGAGATATTTCCCCATGCCGCCGGGGTTTGCGGATTGCTTGCCGCCGTATATCTATCGATAGATAGGTTGTGTTTACCGAGCGCGTCAAGCCATTTTTCAAAATCAAAGAACTCGCGCCAAGCGTCCATACGGCAGCCTGAGCGGTATGCGGTTTCAATAGCCCTGCCCAGTTCTTTGTCGCCCCGCGCAAGCACACATTCCAGAACACTTGTTTTTGCGTCATGGTAATTGAATGTGATTTGCTTTCTCAGCGACTTTTTTAACAGCTCCTGCTTGCGTGTAAGTTCTTCATAACTATCCTGCGCCGCCCACTGGAACGGGGTATGAGGTTTTGGCACAAAACCAGACGCGCTGACGGTAATCCTAACTCCCCTTGAGCGGTCGGGCGCGGTTTCGCGCCATGTAAACCATACCTTTTCGGCGAGTTTCGCGATTCCAAGTATGTCCTCGTCCGTCTCTGTGGGCAGTCCGAGCATAAAGTAGAGTTTTACGGAACTCCATCCGCCCTCAAACGCCAGTTTACAGGCGTTTAGCAGTGCTTCCTCCGTTAGATTTTTGTTGATTACATCCCGCAGACGCGCCGTCCCTGCTTCCGGGGCAAAGGTAAGACCGCTTTTGCGCGTCTTCTGTACTTTTTGGAGTAAGTCACGCGAAAAGCTGTCTGCTCTCAGAGACGGCAGCGAGAGACTTATTCTGCGCGGTTCGCAGTAGTCCAACAGTTCGCCGCACAGCTTGTCCAACTCAAGAAAATCGCTTGTCGACAGTGATGTGAGCGCGATTTCCTCACAGCCGGAGAATGCCAGCGCTTCCCTGCCCTGTTTGGCAAGTGTTTCAGCCGAGCGTACGCGTACCGGGCGTGTCGCGTAACCCGCCTGACAGAATCTGCAGCCCCGAATACAACCTCTGAACAGTTCGAGCATGACGCGGTCATGCACGACTTCCGTATTGGGAATGGGAGGGTTAACCGGGTAATAAGCCGTGTCAAGGTTTTTTACTGTACATTTGGTGACATCTCTTGGGTACGCGGGGACGTATACGCCGGGGATTTGCGACAGTTGTTGCAGAAGCCCGCCCCTACGGGTTGTTTGGCTACACGCGGGCGGCCAATGACCGCCCCTACAGGTTGATTGTACAATTTTTAATATTTCAGCAAAGACTTCTTCGCCGTCACCAATGGCAAAAGCGTCAATAAAATCGGACATCGGAGCGGGATTCATGGCGCACGGACCGCCCGCGATGACGATAGGAGCGTTTTCTCCCCTCTCTTCCCGCCGCAGAGGTACGCCGCCCAAGTTCAGCATATTCAGAACATTTGTATAGCACAGCTCATATTGCAGCGTGAAAGCCAGCAGGTCAAAGTCTTTTAACGCCCTGCCGCTCTCTAGTGACGGGAGATGTATGCCCCCATCTTGCAGTTCTTTTTCCATATCCGGCCACGGCGCGAACGCTCTCTCGCACCAAACACCCGGCATCTCATTGGCGACCCCGTACAGCACTTGAAGCCCCAAATGTGACATACCGATTTCATAAGTATCGGGAAAGCAGAAACAGATATGTGTATCAGCCGCTTCTTTTGAGACGCTCCCGATTTCGCCGCCCGTGTAGCGTGCGGGCTTTTGCACGCGCATTAGTAAACTGTCCATATAAATCTCCGACTAATAATGATACGGCGAAAATCGCCATCGTATAATTTCTCACGCCGTTTGTAAACGCTATCGCAAGCGGTATTGATATAGCGGCGGCACTCAGGGCGGTCAAGACGCTCAGTATGCCGCTTGCGTGTATGCCGCGCCGCGCGAAGAATAACTCAACAAGCCGTCCGCCGTCCAAGTCCCGCGCGGGTAAAAGATTATAAACTCCCAACGACAAGTTAGCTCCCGCTAACATATACCAACCGAACCAAGACGCTATAAATGCCATTGCGATACTGATTACCGGACCTGCAAAGACGGCGGCGGCTTCACCGCCGTATGAGAGCCTGTCAACCCTGAGAAACGCGCCCGTCATTGAAAGACGGCATGAAACAAGCGAACCGCCCAACAGCAGAGTTGCGGCGATATGCGCCAACTCGTGCAGCAGAGCGGCTGTCAGAAACATTATAAACATATCGTCATAGAAAGTCAAGTAAGACATCAGCAGCAGAAAACCGGGTGTTATCTCAATTTTACTCATAAAAACCGTTGTTGGTATAGTAAACGGGTTCGAGCAGCCTGCCGTTATGTCTCACCTCAAAATGCAGGTGCGGGCCCGTGGACATCCCCGTATTGCCGACAAGTGCTATTACTTGCCCTACCTTAACTTTTGCGCCATGCTTGACAAGGATTTTATCGCAATGCGCGTAGAATGTCGCAACGCCGTCCGCGTGGTTGATCAGCACATAGTTTCCGTAGGTGACGCTCTTACCCGTGCTTGCGACCGTTCCATCGGCAAACGAGACGATTTCCGTGCCGGAGTTCGCGGCGATGTCGATACCGTAATGAAACATCTGCTCATTTTGAACCGGATGACTGCGGTATCCAAAACGCGATGTAATTGTCCCGTCAAGCACCGGGATATGCTCAAAATCAAAGCCGTGTCTTGTGAAGTCAACATTGGGCGGCGCGTCATACCCAAACGGCAACGGCAGTGTGTCGTCTATGCCGAAGCCGCCGCCTGATACCAGTTCATCCTCATATGCTATGGGGATAGTATCATCATATTCGACATCCTCCCACACCGTATATATGTAGGGGACGCTGTCCTCAGCGTCCCCACTCTCTTCCCCGTTTGCGGGCGGCGGTGTCTCATTTGCCGGGGCGGTAAAAGGGTTTTCATTCTGCCGCGTGCCGGGTTCGTCATGCGCCGCATCCTCGCTGATTGACCCCGTAAGCACGGCGGATAAATTCTTGAAAACCTCAACAATACTCCCGCCGCCGGTAATAGCCGCGCCTATAGCTTGAATTGTAGACGGTGTTTGGTCGCCTATGTATGTATCGACCGTGCCGCCGAGCTGTTTCGCGCCCGCCGGGTCGATAAGCCTTATTAACGCTATCGCGAGAAAAATCCCGAGTGAAACGGACAGTCTTATAGCTTGCGGGCGTGAGATGTTCTTTTTTCTGAAACGTGTGCGGCGATTATACATGAATATATACCTCCCGGTTCGGCTTATCCCATTATATGAGCTTGGCTTTACAAAAATACGAAGTAATATATTCACAATAATTTATTGTTTGACTAGAAATTTTTGCTTGCATTTTCTTTTGATTTGCGTTATAATGGGTGAAGTTAGCATTTTAAGGAGGGTTATAATGGAAGATAACGCATTAGAACTCTTGGAGGAACAAGCATTTGAAGAAGAGGACATAACGCCTGTTTCAGGTGATTTCCCGTGGGTTCTGTTTTCGGTCGGCGAAGTTGTTTACGCCATCTTTAGCACACACGTGCTTTCCATCGAGATACTTGGGCAATCAACGCCGTTGGTAAACAGCCCGTATTATTGCCGAGGTATCACAAATTTCCGGGGCGACATGATTTCGCTCATAGATTTGCGCGTTTTGTTCGGATTGCCCCCCAAGGAGCTTGATGAGGATTCGCGTGAAATGATAGTGGTGCTTGAAGTCGATGGCATAGTCAAAGGTATGATAGTCGATGAAATCGTTTCGGTTGAATATGTTGACCGTATGCTGGAGATGCCGGGGCTTACCGAGAAGACACAATATGTCAGGAATCTTGGCAAACGCGAAAAAGACAATTCAACGATACAAATTATCGATGAAGAAAAGGTTATAAATTTATAGAAACCGGACAAATCGTTAAGCGCACCGTTCGGTGCGCTTTTTGTAATTGTAAACTGTAGGGGCGGTCATTGGCCGCCCGCAGACGACCGCAGGTCGTTATTTGGTATAAACAAATATGGGATGTATTAGAATAATTCTCGGGCATTACGGAAGCGGCAAGACACAAATTGCCGTAAACCTCTCTTTAGAGCTTGCGAAAACCAATAAAAAAGTCATACTCGCGGATTTAGACATAGTGAACCCATACTTCCGCACGAGTGACAGCGCGGAACTGTTGGAAACACACGGAATAAGGCTTATAGCGTCGGACTTCGGGGGAAATAATCTGGATTTGCCCTCAATACCCCCGGCGGTTCAGTCCGCGTTCGACGACCCGGAAGCCGTCACCGTGATGGATGTTGGCGGCGATGACAGGGGTGCGCTCGCGCTTGGGCGTTACGCAGATAAACTTGGCGATGCGGATATTCTTATGGTAATAAACCGTTTCCGCCCTCAGACGGCGACCGTTGAGGGAACGCTTGAAATTATGAGAGAGATTGAAGCGGCGGCACACGTAAAAATCCACGGATTTATAAACAACTCAAATCTCGGGGCTGAGACGACCGCGAATGACGTTATTTCGTCCGTCAAATACGCTAAATCCGTGTCTGAAGCGAGCGGACTGCCTTTGGTAATGCACACCGTGTGCGACAGGTTGTATAATGAGGTTAACGGTAAGGTAGAATCGCTTTTTAGGTTAGAAATATTTTCAAAGAAAGCATGGAGGATATAAGATATGGCTAAAGTAACATTCCGCGAGGAGCGGTGCAAAGGATGCACACTGTGCGTGGCGGCGTGTCCGAAGAATATCGTGGCAATGAGTTCGGACAGGCTCAACGGCAAGGGTTTTCATGTTGCCGAATGCACTGATATGAGTAAGTGCATAGGCTGCGCGTTTTGCGCCCAAATGTGTCCGGACGTTGTAATAACCGTGGAGAAATAGCACCCTATCATCTGATAGGGTTAGATATGTAGGGCGTGACGACCCCGGCACGCCGTTATAAAAGTTAGGAGGATTAGTTAAGTGGAAAAATCATTGATGAAAGGCAACGAAGCGATTGCCGAGGCAGCGATACTTGCGGGCTGCCGGCACTTTTTCGGCTACCCGATAACGCCGCAGAACGAGCTTGCGGCATATATGTCGCGCAGGATGCCGCAGGTCGAGGGTACATTTTTACAGGCGGAGAGCGAGATAGCGGCAATAAATATGGTGATTGGCGCGGCGGCGGCGGGCAAACGCGCTATGACCTCCAGCTCAAGCCCGGGGGTCGCGCTTAAAAGTGAGGGATTATCATATCTCGCGGGCTGTGACTTGCCTGCGGTTATTGTAAATGTTCAGCGCGGCGGTCCCGGACTTGGAACGATTCAGCCCTCACAGGCGGACTATTTTATGGCGGTCAAGGGCGGCGGTCACGGCGACTTCTATAAAGTCGTGCTTGCCCCGAGTAATATACAGGAGATGGTTGACTGCACATACACGGCGTTCGACATAGCGGACAGATACCGCGTTACCGTAATGATACTCGCCGACGGTATTCTGGGACAGATGATGGAACCCGTTTCACTCACAAAACCCGAACAAAAACCTCTGCCCGCAAAAGATTGGGCAGTTACGGGCAAGGCGGGGCGAAACAGAAACATTGTCAACTCACTGTATCTAAGCCCGGAGATTCTAGAACAGCAGAACATTATCCGCTTTAAGAAATACGATGAAATAAAGAAAAACGAGACACGCGCTGAACTGTATAAAACCGATGATGCCGAAATTTGCGTTGTCGCATACGGCGCGGCGGCGCGTATCTCAAAAAACGCGGTTGACGCGGCAAGAGAGAAAGGCATACGCGCGGGATTAATCCGCCCGATTACATTATGGCCGTTCCCGAACAAGGAAATTTTCGATTTAGCCGACAAGGTCAAAGCCTTTACAGTTGTTGAAATGAGTATGGGGCAAATGATTCAAGACGTTGAACTGGCGGTTAAATTCAAAAAACCCGTTAACCTGTGCAGCCGCACGGGCGGAATGGTACCCGCTCCCGAACAGATTCTTGAGAGCATAGAAAGGAGTATATGAAATGAGTATTGTTTTTGAACGCCCGAAAGCTCTGGCGGATGTAGTCACAAGCTATTGCCCCGGATGTACGCACGGAATCATTCACCGCCTTGTCGCGGAAGTTCTCGATGAACTGGAACTGACAGACAAGACTATCGGCATCGCTCCGGTTGGCTGTTCCGTTCTGGCGTATAACTTTTTCGACTGCGATATGGTACAGGCGGCGCACGGGCGCGCCCCGGCAGTTGCCACGGGCGTTAAACGCGCGAACCCCGAAAACACAGTCTTTACCTATCAGGGCGATGGCGACCTCGCCGCAATCGGCACAGGCGAAACAGTCCACGCGGCTGCCAGAGGTGAAAATATAACCGTAATTTTTGTTAACAACGCGATTTACGGCATGACGGGCGGTCAAATGGCACCGACTACCATGCCCAAGCAAATAACGCAAACCACGCCTTATGGGCGCGACATAAAAACCGCGGGTTTTCCGATACGCATATGTGAAATGCTGGCAACGCTTGACGGTACGGCATACTGTGAGCGCGTATCCACCGACAGTGTTCAAAATATCAAGAAGGCGAAGAACGCCATCAAAAAAGCGTTCCAAACACAGACAGAGCGCAAAGGATTTTCATTAGTCGAGGTTCTGTCAACCTGCCCGACTAACTGGGGTCTCGACCCTGTAAAGTCGCTGGATTGGCTGAGAGAGAATATGCTGCCGTACTACCCGCTCGGGGTTTATAAGGGGGGCAATTAAATGAACCGTTCTATTTTACTCGCGGGTTTCGGCGGACAGGGCGTACTTTTCGCCGGAAAGTTTATCGCGTATATCGGTATGTTAAGCGGCAATGAAGTGAGCTGGCTGCCGTCATACGGTCCTGAAATGCGCGGCGGGACAGCCAACTGCGGCGTTACCATCAGCAAAACTCCGATTGGTTCTCCGATAGTCCTATCACCTGACATACTGGTTGCAATGAACCTGCCGTCATACGATAAGTTTGAGCCTGCCGCAGTTTCCGGCGCGAAGATTTTTGTGGATTCATCGCTGATTAGCCGCTCGCCGGAACGCTCGGATGTAGAGACCTTTTGTTTGCCTGCCGCGCGTTTGGCGGAGAGCAGCGGGCTGAAAGGGCTTGGCAATATCGTCATGGTCGGCAAAGTGATTGCCGAAACCGGGCTTTGTGATTTGGACGCGGCAACGGAAGCGTTGAAAAAGACAATCCCGCCCAGAAAAACCGATATGCTTGAGAAGAATCTAAAAGCACTGAAAGTGGGGATGGAATCGTAAGGGCTGTACACATTGTAGGGACGCACGCTGCGTCCGCGGACGACCACAGGTCGTCCCTACATTAGGATAGCCCCAGACCGTCCGCGATGCAACTATTATAAGGCGGTAATATTATATGCGTGATATTGAACTGGTTAAGCAATGGAAAGCTGAAGAACAATTCGCTTTTCAAGGTTGGGATTTTTCGCATATTGATGGGCGGTGGGAGTGTCCCGAACCCCCGTGGGATTATAGGTCGATTGTCAAATCGTATCTAAAAGATACGGATATTCTGCTTGACATGGGAACGGGCGGCGGAGAAGTTCTGCTGACAATAAACCACCCGTATCGGAACACATACGCCACCGAAGCCTATGTTCCTAATTATGAATTGTGCAAGAAAGTATTGTCACCTCTCGGTATTACCGTTGTGCAAACATATACCGACGATAAACTGCCCTTTGAAAACGACTTTTTTGATGTCATAATAAATCGGCATGAATCATTTGATTTATCTGAAGTCAACAGGACATTAAAACGCGGGGGACATTTTATTACCCAACAGGTAGGAAATAAAAACTGTTGTGAATTTGAACAACGGCTTAACAGCGGTTTTATCTCGCACAGTTCTTCCCATACAATCAACAATTATACCGATACGTTGATTGAAATGGGGCATCAAATTATTAAAACAGGCGAAGTTCAATATTCTGTGAAGTTCTTTGATGTAGGCGCGTTGGTGTATTATGCGAAAATCGTTGTCTGGAATTTTCCGGGGTTCTCTGTAAAAACACATACTGACAAATTGTTTGACTGCCAAAAAGAGATAGCGGAAACGGGATTTTTACAAGGGACAGGTCATTGCTTTTATATTATATCACAAAAAAATCACTGAATAAGGTGTCGTTATGCAGGCTTATGAATTTTACGCCACGCCAAAGAATGGAGCAATCCCGTGCTTGTTTATGTTAAAACATATGTGAGGTAAGATAATGAACATTGAATATGCGATACAAATGTATACAAGCCCACATTACAATGTTTTCAAAGATATGTTAAGACCGTGTTTTAATAAGGATTATAAAATCCCCCTGACAGAACAGCAATTAAATGAGTTGTGCGAAGAAATTGTACAGCTGACCGAAAAGCAAATTGCGTTTCTTGATTTGTTGTTTTTGGACGGTGTCGCAAAAGGTTTCGTTTTGTATCAGGTAGATACGCCTAAGAGCGATTGGTGCGAAAAAGAGACATGGGGATGTATTCGGGAATTCTATATTGATTCCGATATACGCGGAAAGGGTTTTGGAAAAATACTCGCGCTCCATACGGAAGATAAACTAAGAGAGCTGTCCGTACCCCATATTTACTTGACAGCAGACTATGCGGTAGGTTTTTGGATTAAGATAGGTTACAGTGATTCAGGCGAAATATGCAAAAGGAATGACGGCAGGATACTTGTAAAATAAGTCGAATAAAAGCGGAAAATAACTTGGGGCAAGCTATTGTAAATTGTTTCTTTTTGTGGTATAATATAGATAAGGTATGGAAAACGGACGATATGTGCGAGGGGAGTGATACGATGTATGCGGTTGGCGATAAAATAGTTCATCCGATGCACGGCGCGGGAATTGTAGAAAATATAGTAAATCAAAAGATTGACGGAATAAACAAGGAATATTATGTGTTCAAAATGCCTGTCGGCAGTATGCTGGTTATGATACCTATCAACAATTCAGACGGTATCGGTGTGCGCCGTATCATCGACTCAAATCAAGCGGAGGAGCTTATCTGTTCGTTCGGTGAAATTGACGCGGATATGACGCAGAATTGGAACAAGCGTTATCGCGAGAATATGCTGCGTATAAAGAGCGGCGACCTCACGGAAGTTGCCAGAGTTGTCAAGGGGCTGATGCAACGTGAAAAATTACAGGGTCTGTCTACCGGTGAGCGCAAAATGCTACATTCGGCAAAGCTGATTCTGGTTTCTGAAATAGTCCTCGCCCAAAACGGGATTTATGAAGACGTGGAACAGCGCGTCAACAAGGCGATGGTAGGATAATGGCTCTCTTTTCCAAAAAACCTAAAAAAATAAAACGCCCGTATGTCACCGCTGTAATAGCGGCGGCGGGCGTTTCTTCGCGGATGGACGGGCTTGACAAGCTGTTCGCGCTTTTGTCGGGTATCCCGGTCATCGCGCATACATTACTGGCGTTTGAGAGGTGCGAGGATATAACGGATATTATCATTGCGGCTTCAAGCGATTCGATTGTGCCTATCGGTGATATATGCAAACAGTACTGCATTGAAAAACCCGTTACAATTCTCAGGGGCGGCGAGACAAGGGTAGAATCAGTGTATAACGCGCTGATAAACGCCGCGCCGGAAGCTGAATACGCCGCGATACATGACGGCGCGCGTCCGCTGATAACGCCGGAATTAATTTCCGATATTGTGCGTTCCGCCGTGAAGCACGGCGCGTGCGTTCCCATAGTTCCGATGAAAGATACCGTTAAAATTATGAAAGACGGAAATATCGTTTCAACGCCCGACAGGTCGGTTCTGGGTGCGGCGCAAACGCCGCAAGTATTTGAGATAGGTCTTATTAAAGGCGCGTTGACAAAGTCGCCGGATGTCACCGATGACGCGCAGGCTGTAGAGCAAATGGGCATACATATAATCAGTGTCCCCGGTCGCGGCGACAATATAAAAATAACTACCCCCGAAGATTTAGCGGCTGCGGAAGCGTTATTGGCGGCGCGGTTATGAGAATAGGACACGGTTACGACACGCACAGGCTTGTCCCCGGGCGCAAGCTGATACTCGGCGGGATTGATATACCCTTTGAGAGAGGATTACTGGGGCATTCCGACGCGGATGTGCTTGTACACTCCGTTATTGACGCGTTATTAGGCGCGGCGGCTATGGGAGATATAGGCACGCACTTCCCCGCCGATAACTCTAAGTATAAGGATGCCGACAGTATCGAGCTGTTAAAAGATACGGCTTCGATGCTGAGAGCCAAGGGGTATAAAATCGGGAACATAGACGCGACATTGATTATTCAAAACCCGAAAATTGCGCCGTACATCGTGCCTATGCGCGAAAAAATCGCGGGCGCGTTGGAGCTTGAACTTGACCGTGTCAGCGTAAAAGCGACAACGGAGGAGGGCATGGGCTTTACCGGCACGGGAGAGGGTATCTCCGCCCACGCGGTTGTGCTTTTGCACTCTTAATTATCTAAAATGTATACAACTGCTTTTCTTCTGCCGAACGCCCAGCATTCGGCATATGTTTCAAAATACAAGTCGATAATGTTACCCTTAATAACGCCTCCGGTATCCTCGGCGGTGGCGATTCCGTATGTCCACTTTCCGTTCGCCGCTTCGACATAAACCTTACTGCCTAACGGAATAACACTCGGGTCAACGGCAATTATTCCCGGACGGGGGACAGTTCCCGTTTTAGTTCGCGCTTCGGGTCGCCCCTCCGCGCTGTACGCCGTGGCTTGAACATCTAACATACGATTATATATATACGTCACGCCGCCGACTGTAATCGTACCCGCCGTGCCGTATTCAACGATTCTTACCTGAGGTTCGGAAACTGTGCGCGAACCTATATAATCCTCGCTCACCAAAACACCGTCAATATAATTTAATCTGTATATATGCTCGGTAACGCCTTCAATGCCCTCCTGCAAGACGTTCTCAATATCGCGCCCGAGTTTTTTATTTTCGCGCATAACCTCGTCATACGGTATCGGCTCATTCTCGTAACGCAGCACGGTATCATTCCGAGTAACAATAATTTCCATTCCGTCATATGAGGGCGTACCGATGGCAGGCTCGACCGCATCGGAGGGACGCAGATTCACGCCCGCGCGTTCAAGCATATACGACACGGATTCGCCGCGAGTCATTAGCCTGATAGTTTTGCCATCGGCGTGAATCGTGATATAAGCAGTTCGCTGTATAACTATCTCAGAAAAACCGCCGCCGAAGCTCTCACTCTCCGGTAAAGATATAGAGTCCGCGCCGCTTACAGTGACACCCGCCTGTTGCAGCGCACTCAACACATCGCGCTCATATGTGGTGTGTATTATGACGTTACCGCCGTCGATGATTATGTAATGGTTACGCATTGAAAGGAAGTTGATGACCGTAAACATAAAGACAGCCGCTATAAGCGGTCCGATGAAAATTCTGGATGTAACTATTCGCTTGAAATTATCCCACGATTCGTGCGCGGTTTTCGTCATCAACTCACCTCCTTTGGTATTTGGTAGACATAAAGCCCGTATATATAATATTATGTCTATCATTACGCAATAATTCGCTCCATTGTACAATTTTTTTGCGATATTGTCAAATTTGAGACGGCGGGCGATATTGGGGTATGTTGTAAACTCAAATATGAGGATTGACCTTGTCAAACAATTAATGTTCTGATAGAATGTGATACAATAGTTTATAAATTGTTTTACCGGAGGATTTTTCAATGACCCTTGACTCGAATTTTATAATCGACATTGTCGAAGCCGACCTTGCCGCCGGGCGGCATGATAAAATAAGGACACGCTTCCCTCCCGAACCGAACGGCTGTATGCACATTGGTTCGGCAAAAGCTATATACATCAGCTACTCCATAGCCAAACGCTATGGCGGTACTTTCAATCTGCGCTTTGACGACACGAATCCGGCGAAAGAGGATGAATCGTTCGTGCGCTCGATTGAGGAAGACATTATATGGCTTATCGGCGAAAAACCAAGCGGCGGCATATTTTACGGCTCGGACTACTTCGGCAAATGCTATGAATTTGCCTTGCAGCTCATTGAACAGGGCGATGCTTTCGTCTGTGACCTCTCCGCCGATGAAATGCGCGAGTATCGCGGCACTCTTACGCAACCGGGGCGCGAAAGCCCGTACCGCAACCGTTCCGTTGAGGAAAATCTCGATTTATTTATGCGTATGAAAGACGGCAAGTTCCCCGATGGGACGAGAACCCTCAGGGCAAAAATTGATATGTCCTCCCCTAACATCTGTATGCGCGACCCGGCTATTTACAGGATAATACACATACATCATTACAGGCAGGGAAACAAGTGGAATATTTATCCAATGTACGATTACGCTCACCCAATACAGGACGCGCTTGAGGGCATTACGCACTCTCTCTGTTCCATAGAGTTTGAAAACAACCGCCCTCTGTATAACTGGGTTGTAGAAAAAATCGGGTTTGAATCTCCGCCGCACCAATATGAGTTTGCGCGTTTGAATATGACGCATACCTTTATGGGCAAACGGCATTTGACGCGATTGGTAAACACAGGTACTGTGAGCGGCTGGGACGACCCGAGAATGCCCACGTTGTCCGGTCTTCGCAGACGCGGCTATACGCCGTCCTCCATAATTGACTTCGTGCGCCGCGCCGGATACTCAAAGTCGTATAATGTTGTGGATTCACGGCTTTTGGATCATTGCGTCCGCGAGGAACTGAACGCTTCCGCGCCGCGCCGCGTTGCGGTTTTCAAGCCGTTAAAAGTGACAATCACTAATTATCCGACTGACAAGGAAGAAGTCTTTACACTTCCCAACAATCCCGACAATCCCGAAGCGGGTACGCGGGAGCTCATTTTCACCAGTGAGCTTTGGGTCGAGGAAGATGACTTTATGGAAGACGCTCCGAATAAGTTTCACAGGCTCAAACCGGGCGGCGAGGTGCGTCTTATGGGCGCGTATATCATTAAGTGCGAGGAAGTTATAAAGGGCGGCAACGGCGAGGTCGTTGAGCTAAAATGTACGGCAGATATTGAGACGCGCAACAGTATGCCGGCAGACGGGCGCAAAGTAAGGGGTACAATTCACTGGTTAAGCCAAAAGTATGCCGTTGATGCCGAGTTAAGACTTTATGATAAACTTTTCACGCTCGAAGATATGAACTCCATGCCCGAGGACAAGACATATGACGATTACCTGAATCCGGAATCTCTGGTAATTCATAAGAACGCGAAAATCGAGCCTTGCCTTGAAAAAGCAACCCCGGGTGAGCGTTTTCAGTTTGTTCGCAGCGGATATTTCTGCAAGGATGATGAAACCAAGGTTTTTAACAGGATTGTCGCGTTGAAAGACAGTTATAAAATTATTTGAATATTTGAAACAGAAGAAACGCCCACTTTACAGCAGACGCTTCTTCCGTTGATGGTGGATTCATGGTGTTGCACCAATAATCCATAATGGTTTACTATTCGGCAGAGTATCAGGCATTCACCTTCTCATCTGCCCAAGTCTTCAACGTCTTGGTGTTGCACCGACATTGTGACTAAGTAAACTATAACATACTATACTCCTAATGTCAACTTTTATTCAAAATATTTTTCTCAACCCCAACATATCTCGATCAGTGTTGTCTGAGCTATACAATTTATCTGTATAAAGTTTCCCAAAACCGTAATAATCTAGTTTTCCTCTTTTTATGGTTATAAATGAAGAGGGGATAAAATCTGCAACCTGTAATCCGGCACAATTATCTTGTTTTATGATAAACCCAATACTGGAAATATGTCGCCTAATGTCTTCGGTTGGAACGAGCAACGTCCCATTATGTTGCAATGAATAAAAATAATCAAGAATTTTTTGATTCTCTTTCATAGTTCTTGACTCCAATATAATTGAACCAACTCCTCCAATACTCCTCAGATAATGAGCATAATTCTCCGCAATATAATACAGTGCAATATCATATTCAGTAATTCCTCGTTTTGGTCTTGGATATACATCCTTTGCCTTTTTTGAATCAAAGTAACATCCAAATGTAATAATTGGTAGTAGTTCAAAAGCACTATGCAAATCCGCCCAAAAATCAATGCGCTCGGTTTGTGGCTTTAATTGCCCCAAAATATTTATATTTTTCTTCATCTTTGTAAAGTGAAAAACAACATTTGTATCACCATAATATTTCTTTTTGAAGTCATTTATTGCCGGAATCAATACATTTTCATAATCATCCTTCATAATTGCAAAACCCGCAAGGCAAAAATAAGGATTATCAGCATTGCTTTTGGTCTCGTCCAAAAACAATATGTACTCAGCCATGCTCCTGCACCACCTTCTCAAGATGACATCATCATATCATAAGATGTCGAATCGTGCAAGCCGATGGCTTAAACGGACAGTTATAAAATTTGTAGAAAATTTTTTTCAAAAAACGCTTGACATTTTTTTACAGACGTGTTATAGTCACAACATAAAAGCGAAACCGATAATGGCAAAGCGGATGAAAATCTGTGACGCAAAGCTAGAGGGTCTAACCCGTCTAAACGGTATGACAGCCAGCCGCCGAAAGCGTTTTTTTGTCGTTCTGTTATTTAGATTTTATCTTCAACTCGTTTTCCCCCTCATTCTTCCATACCATCTTCTCAGCGCGAAAAACATGGCCTAACAGCCATGTTTTTCGTTTATTTTTGTCATTATCAGCGCGTCTTCTTTGGGTTTGTCGTAATACCCTTTACGCTTGCCCAATACCTCAAACCCGAATTTTTCATACAGCGATATGGCGGCGGAATTGCTCTCACGGACTTCGAGCGTGAATAACCTCAAATCACAGCGCAACATTATATCAACAAGTGTACGCGCAAGCCCCAAACGGCGAAATTCCGGCAATACGGCAACGTTGGTGATGTGTCCTTCATCAATTACAACGTGTAATCCGGCGTATGCCACTAGCGCGTCTCCCGCAAAAGCTCCCCAGTAGTAGGCGTAATCATGCTCGAACTCGCTCTCGCAGGCGTTTACCGACCACGGCATTGAGAAACAGCGGCTCTCAATGTTCGCCATTGCCCGCGCGTGGGATGTGTCAAGCCTAGAAAAGTGACAGTTGTTCATTCTGAGTTTTTTTATTGTTCAGAAATTTTTTGAAGCCCAGTTTTTTATAGAAATCGGTCAAATCGCGGGATTCTTCCGGATTCAGGGCGTTAGGTAAATCTACCGGGGCGTTTATATCTATTCGCGACAGTGTCCGGCTGAGGTAAGCCATTTCTTTTCCGTTCTCAATTTTGCTTTTCATTGACGGTGTCAATTCGTCAAGATGTTCATAGATTGTCTCGAGACTGCCGAAACGCCGCATTAAGTCCAGAGCGGTCTTCTCGCCCACTCCTACTATACCGGGGATGTTGTCCGACTTGTCTCCCATCAACGCTTTCAGGTCAATTAACTGCGCGGGAGTTAATCCGTATCTCTCAAATACCGTTTCGGGGGTATATATAACGGTTTCGGTTCTGCCCAAGCGCGACAAGATGTGAATAATCGATACGCGGTCTGACGCGAGTTGGAGCGCGTCACGGTCACCCGTGACAATATAGCAGTCATGTCCGGCATTGCCGCATAAACGTCCGAGTGTCCCTAACAGGTCATCGGCTTCATAGCCTTCAACGGCATACCGTGTTATGCCGCATAAATCCAAATATTCATTATAAATCGGTATCTGAGCCGCCAGTTCATCGGGCATTCCGTGCCGCGTTGCTTTATATCCGTCATACAGTTTGTGGCGGAATGTGGGAGCTTTCAAGTCCTGCGCGACATAGACGGCATCGGGATTATGCTCGTTTTTGAGCTTGTTGAGAATGTTTATAAATCCGTATACGGCGTTCGTGGGCGTACCGTCCGGCGCGTTTAGCGGCATAACGCCGTAATACGCGCGGTTTAGCAAGCTGTTACCATCGAGGGCTAAGATTTTCATATGATTAACACCATCATCTGCGGGCGCGCAATGCGCGCCCCTACAATTTTTTCCACTTCTGTCCTTGGGGAGTATCTTCAACGGCGATACCCATAGCTTTCAATTCATCGCGCAGTCTGTCGGATTCCGCCCAGTTTTTCGCGGCACGCGCTTCTTGCCGCGCGTCTATGAGTGCTTGAGCGGACGGTTCGATACTTTCTTCGTTGTCTTTAGGCGGATTCGCCAGATTCAACCCCATTACGGCATCGCAGCTCAAAATGAAATCGTAGAGTTCACGGCATTTTTCGGGATAACGCGCCGCTTCCCAAATAATACCCAGACCTTTGGGGATATTCAAATCGTCTGAAACAGCTTCAATAAAACGTTCGCGGGCTTCTTTGGCAAAAGCCGCGCCGCTCGCGCTGTTTGCCGCCGATTTATGTGTTTCAAGAGCCGCCGTCAAACGGTTATACGAGGTTTTAGCATCGTCCATGCCCTTCCATGTGAAATTGCATTTGCTACGGTAGTGCGCGTTGGCGCAGAAATATCTGAAATGCTCGGGAGCATAGCCCTTTTCTTTCAAATCGCTGACAGTGTAGGTGTTTTGCAGGCTCTTTGACATCTTGCCGCCATCCACAAGCATGAACTCGGCGTGCATCCAGAACCGCGCGGGATTTTTGCCCGTAAACGCTTCGGATTGGGCAATTTCATTTTCGTGGTGTATGGGGATGTGATCGACACCGCCCGTGTGAATATCAAACGTGTCGCCCAGATATTTACGCGACATAGCCGAGCATTCGATATGCCATCCGGGGTATCCCTGCCCCCAACGTGAAGGCCACTGCATGATATGCTCAGGCGGTGCTTTTTTCCACAGCGCGAAATCTGCGGGATGCCGCTTTTCCTCGTTTGTCTCAACACGCGCTCCCGCCTGTAGTTTTTCTAAGTTAACGCGGGAGAGCTTGCCGTATTCCGGGAATTTGCTTATGTCAAAGTAAATCCCGTCCGTAATCTCATAGCCGTATCCCTTTTCATAAAGTCCCTCTACTATCTCCAGCATTTCGAGTATGTGGTCGGTGGCCTTGGGTATAAGCTCCGGGCGTTCAACGCTCAGAGCGTCAATGTCTTTTAAGAATGCCTCAGTGTAGAACGCCGCTATTTCATACGGAGTTTTCTTTGTTTCACGGGCGGTCTTTGCCATTTTGTCCTCGCCCTCGTCCTCGTCCGACACCAGATGACCGACATCGGTGATATTCATAACGTGTTTTATACCGAAATTATTCAGCTTTAACACGCGCCGCAGCCAATCCATGAACAGATATGTCCGCAAATTTCCGATATGGGCGAAATTGTACACGGTCGGACCGCAGCTGTATATGGTTGCTTCCGCTCCGGAGGGAACGAAATCTTCTTTATTGCCGGACATTGTATTATAAATTTTCATATTATCTCTCCATCGCCTAAACATTGCGCTTTGTAGGGGCGGCTATCAGCCGCCCGCGGACGACCAAAGGTCGTCCCTACAGTTTCAATTTGTTTTTTTCGCTGCAAAAAGCCGTCTGTTTTTCCACACATAATCTATGCCCGACCATACCGTGACTGTTACAATAACTATCTGTGTTACGGCGAAAACTTCCGGTCTCCCCTGCGCCCAACTTGTGAGCATAACTAATATACCGAACACCTGCGCCACCATTTTGACTTTTCCCGAAAATATTGCCGCCAGAACGATTCCCGCGTCAACGGCGACAAGCCTCAACGAGGTTACCACGAAATCACGCGCTAATATGACCGCGACCGCCCAACCCCAGACATCCCCGCGCTCAAGAAGCATTATCAACGCGGCGGACACCAGTATTTTATCCGCAAGCGGGTCAATGAATTTGCCGAAATTTGTTACCTGCCCCGTTTTACGCGCTATGTACCCGTCCAAGCCGTCAGTCAGGCTCGCAACGGCAAATATCGTAAACGGTATGAGAATATTCCAGTCTAATATCATTGATACGATGAACAGCGGTGTCAGCGCGATGCGCGTTAAAGTAATTGAATTAGGTAAATTCATACTGTCCCTCCAAATAAATCCCCGTCTATTGATTCGCTTATTTTTACTTGCACAAATTCGCCCGGCTGTACTTTTTTACCGGATTCAAAGAATACCTTGCCGTCAACCTCAGGCGCGTCATAGACCGAACGCCCGAAATAACAGCCCGCCGCCCTGTCATAGCCCTCGCATAATATCTCGAGTGTTTCTTCCATCAAGGTTTCATTGAAATCGTCCATTATCTCCCGTCGAATATCTTCTATAATCTCGCGTCTGCGGCTTTTTGTTTCTTCATCGACCTGTCCTTGCATAATCGCGGCGGGAGTATCGTCTTCGGCGGAATATTCAAACACGCCCGCACGCTCCCATTTTGTCTGCCGCAAAAACTCGCACAGTTCCTCAAAGTCGCCGTCAGTCTCACCCGGAAGCCCGACTATAAAAGAGGTTCTTAAAACAGCGTTCGGTACATTTTCGCGAATCAAATTCACCATCCGCAAAAGTCCCGCTTTATTGCCGCGCCGCCCCATGCTCTTTAATAACTTATCACCGCAATGCTGTATGGGTATGTCGAAATAGGGGGTGCATTTGGGTTGGCGGGCTATAGTTTTTACCAGTTCCTCCGTAACATCATCAGGGTAGAGATAGTGCAGGCGCAGCCAATGTATATTCTCAATTTCACACAATTTGTCTATAAGCTCCGGCAGCACGCGCTTGCCGTACAAATCCAGCCCGTATCGCGTGGTATCTTGGGCAACGAGCGTCAGCTCACGCGCACCGTCCTCCGCAAGAGCTTTAGCTTCGTTTATAATATTGTCCATGCTCCGGCTTCTGAACGACCCTCTAATACTCGGTATCACACAATACGCGCAGTGATTGTCACAGCCCTCGGCTATTTTGAGGTACGCGGTATATTGCGGCGTTCCCAAAATACGCGGCGTTTCGGATACCGGCGCGTTTATATCGCCGAACCGCTCCGGGCGTTTGCCTTCGGCGGCTTCGTTTAACACCTCAACAACATCGTCAAAACTGCCGCACCCGATAACGCCGTCAACCTCCGGTATTTCAAGCATTATCTCGTTTTTATGACGCTCGCTCATACATCCCGCGACTACTATCGTTTTGGGTTTCATCGCGGCAATTTCAAGAATCTGCTCAACGGCTTCCGCTCTCGCGCTCTCTAAAAAGCCGCAGGTGTTAACAATGACGGCATCGGCAACAACGGGGTCGTCAACAAGCTCGTGACCCGCCTGACTGAGCAGCCACAGCATCTGTTCGCTGTTTACCAGATTTTTACTGCATCCCAAGGATATTAGAGCTGTTCGCAATCACCGTCACCCATGCTTTCCCAAAATTCTTCCAACGCCTCCGTGCCTGTTTCGCGGTCTATACCTCGTTTGTACAGCTCAAAGCGTATTCGTTTCGTTTCCTTATCACCGTAGTGTTTGACGATTGAACGCGCGAACCGCAAGTCGTCAAGGTATCCCAGTTCGATAAAATCTTCAATAACAGCGTTAATTTCATCTTCATCAAAGCCGCGTTCGGTGAGTTTTCTCGTCATACCCGCGATTGAATACTGCCGCGCCGCCAACAGTCGCGCGGCGGCGGCGCGGGCAGTCGTTTTATTCTTCGTCATCGTCAACGGTGACGGCAACGGGTTTTGCCGTCTTTGAACTCGCGGCTGATTTCTTCGCCTTTCCGGACAGCTTGATTTTATCGGAATTTTTGCGTATGTAAGCGTCAATTTCAGCCGCCAGTTCGGGATTGTCTTTTATATATTGCTTCGCGTTGTCGCGGCCTTGACCGAGACGTGTCTCCCCTACCGAAAACCACGCTCCGCTTTTCTGTACATAATCGCACATCACGCCGAGGTCAATAAGCTCGCCCCAATATGAAATGCCCTCGCCGTACATTATATCAAACTCCGCCTCACGGAACGGCGGCGCCATTTTATTTTTTACAAGTTTGGCTCTCGTGCGGTTGCCGATAGCCTCCGTGCCGATTTTGATAGTCTCGACACGCCTTACATCTATACGCACGGAGGAGTAGAATTTCAGCGCGCGTCCCCCGGTCGTAACCTCGGGGTTGCCGTATGAAATGCCTACTTTTTCGCGCAGTTGGTTGATGAAAATCGCCACGGTGTTTGATTTTGAGATAACACCCGCCAATTTTCTGAGTGCCTGCGACATCAATCTGGCGTGAAGACCGACAAACGAGTCGCCCATCTCTCCCTCAATCTCTGCTCTCGGCACAAGCGCGGCAACGGAGTCAATAACCAAAACCTCGATGGCGTTGCTTCTGACAAGAGCTTCGGCAATCTCAAGAGCCTGTTCGCCCGTGTCCGGCTGAGAGACGAGCAAGCTGTCGATATCCACGCCCAACGCCTGAGCATAGACAGGGTCGAGAGCGTGTTCGGCATCAATGAACGCCGCTTCGCCGCCGATTTTCTGCGCCTCGGCTATGACATGGAGAGCAAGCGTTGTCTTGCCGCTGGATTCGGGTCCGTAAATCTCGATTATGCGCCCTCTCGGGAATCCGCCTATGCCGAGCGCGAGGTCGAGCGTTATCGACCCGCTTGGAATGACCCCGGTCTGCATTTCCGCCTGCGAACCCAATCGCATAATCGAGCCTTTGCCATATGCTTTTTCTATTTGCGCCAACGCGGTGTCTAACGCGCTTTTTTTGTCCATGGTGGTGTTCTCCTTTGTAATTTTAATTTATTAGTCACAATAACTATCAGGCATAATAATCCGCCAACGATACAACCGGCTATGTAGAACGAAATTCCTTCCCGTTCGTTAAGCATAAGCACAGAACATATATTGATAACAAAATGGAACGCAATCATTAGCGGTAAGCTCTTACCCGTCTTATAAAATATCCAAGCCATCAAAACCGACCACTCTGTTACCATTAGGACGAAAAGGAGATAGCCAGTAATTCCGAACAGTGATATTTTCCCGAAATACCACGCTCCCCAGAGCAGACCCGTAAACACCGAGCTGAATAATAAAGAATGTTTTTCACGGAAAGCGGGCAGCATAAACCCGCGCCAGCCAACTTCTTCGCCGATACTGCCGATAATAGAAGCAACCGTTACAATTACTAATGGAACGGCGGTATTAAACGCGCCGGGGACATATGGTTTGCCTATAGCGGATAATGTTAACGCGCTTCCGCAAATGATAAAAACGGGAATTAAAACAGCTAACAGCACCAATATAAGTTTATTCGATGAGGAAATCTTCCAATTCATTTCTTTGAAAGGCGTGAAGTCTTTGCCGAATAAGCACAGCAACAGCAAGCCGCATAAAGGCGAAAGCTGCGCTCCGGCAAGGCTTATGGCATATTGCGCGGGATTTTCCGCGTCAAGCAACGCGGCGAAAGTTCCGCCTAAAATCACGGTAAATATTATTGTGAAAACATAGAACCAAATAATTTTGTGTTTTTTCAAACTATTCTTCTCCTTTTTTCATTCTTTGAAATAAATGTACCAACTCGGTGTCTCATCCTTCGTAAATGATTTGTCCCGTTTTAATAACATGAGCCGCAAATCCGCTTTTGTCGTTTTTTCTGTCGA
>Ga0082212_10001871_pt1 | contig 31010 bp, 25 predicted proteins | sample TergutNt197P3_FD_71548 | JGI IMG/M metagenome (GOLD analysis project Ga0082212, IMG submission 71548) | Neocapritermes taracua P3 segment gut microbial communities from Petit-Saut dam, French Guiana - Nt197 P3 | ecosystem: Host-associated > Arthropoda: Insects > Digestive system > Gut ...
GACGGCACGACCGAAGAGCGGCGCCGCCCAGTGAAAATCATGGACGATGCTGCCTATGTTGCGGGGGGGAGCTCGCACGCCGCAGCGATAAAAAATGACGGGAGCCTTTGGATTTGGGGAAGCAACCGTTACGGGCAGTTTGGGGACGGGACAACGGAAAGCCAAAGTTCTCCGAAGAAAATCATGGATGGCGTGGCGTCTGTGGCAGTGGGGCACTATCATACGCTGGTCGTCAAGACGGACGGAAGCCTTTGGGCTTGCGGCTTAAACAATTCAGGCCAGATTGGCAACGGGGCGATCGGCACTACGGAAAACCCCGTAAGCAGCCCGGTAAGAATCATGGACAGTGTGAGCGCAGCCTCAGCCGGGCAGTCTCACAGCATGGCGCTAAAAAAGGACGGCAGCTTGTGGGCGTGGGGGAACAACAGCTGCGGCCAGCTTGGGGACGGGACAGCGGAAAGCAGCAGCGCACCGCTTAAGATCATGGAAGGCATAGCAGCAATATCGGCGGGCTCGGAGACAAGCCTTGCAGTGAAGACAGACGGCAGCCTTTGGGCTTGGGGCGAAGGCCGGGCAGGCCAGCTCGGAGACGGCTCATATGGCCGAGCGAAGGTAAACCCCGTCAAGGTAATGGAGGACGCTGTATCAGCCGCTTCTGGCAGCAATCACTGCCTTGCACTAAAAACAGACGGCAGCATTTGGGCGTGGGGGTACAATCAATACGGGCAGGTCGGAAACGGGAAAAGCTCGATGAACGGCGAATTGTCGCCGGTCGACATCAGTTTTGGCCCAACGGCAGCAGCACCCGCCGACATACGGATAACGATTGACGGAAAACCGATAAGCCTTGATCTGGCGCCTGTGATTCAAAACGACCGTACGCTTATACCCATCCGGCCTGTTGCTGAGGCTATCGGCGCAGACGTCGATTGGGATCAAACGACGAAGACGGCGACACTGGTAAGGGCTGGCGTAACGGTTGAGCTTACTATAGGGTCAACTGCCGCGCAGGTAGATGGAGAAAGCGTGCCGCTTGACGCAGCTCCTATGATACTGAATGGGCGGACGCTTTTGCCTGTCCGATTCGTTGCTGAAACATTTTCCCAAGACGTAAAATGGGATGCACAAAACAGGGTGGTTGTCATCGTTGAAGACATGGATTTCGCAAAAGACAGCAACCTGAAAGAATGGCTCATAGGTGTAGGGGCTATTATAGCCAAAGTAAACGAGCGAGTCGGTGCGGACCCATATTTTATGGGAATTTACGAACGCACTTCGAGCGGAGTGCGCACGGCAAGAAGCGTACTCAAAAATTCTTGGGGCACAGAAAGCAGGGAGGACTTGCTTGACGCGATTTACGGCATTGCCAACTTTGGGCATAGCCACAACTTTGACCAAGATGCTGCATTGTTCAAGTCGTTTTCTACTGCTGAGCAAAAGCAAATTATGAAAAACGCGACAGGGGTTGACGCGTACATGTGGCCATATGTCATGGAACTTGACAAAAAGTGGGGCGACAAGAGCATCCGGGCATGGGACTGGTTCCGGGTGGGCCACTTGTGCAGGTGGGGATATGCAGCAGGGTACATCACGCTGGAAGAGGCCTACGCAATTTTTGAACCAACGGCAAAAGAGTTGAGGTCCACCTTCAAATCATGGGATGAAGCAACAGAGAATTATCTGGACGGGTATGCGTATTGGGGAAGGATAGACGTTAGCAAAACCCCCAACGAATTTACAAGGAGAACACAAATGTACGAAGCCATGAAGGTTCAGGAAAAAAACGATCCGCGAGGGCTGCTCTTTGACCCGAAAGTTTGGAGCGAACCAGTTAAAGGCGCTTAGGTAGAGCTTCAATAAACACTTCTTTAACGACTTCAAATGCCGCTATCGGATCATACGCAAAACCAGGCCGAATTATGCCATCCATGTCTTGTAAAAATTGCGGCACTTTCATCTTGTCTTCAAGATTGTGGAGATATTCTTTGGACGAGGGCGCTTTTCCGTCAGAAAACTCCATGTATTGACGAAAGCAATAAATTGCCAATGCAGGTTCAAGCAGGGGCGAGGTCGCGGCAAGATACAAGTCAAACAAATCACGCCCCTTTCGTCTTTGATACAACGCCCTTAGTTTTGTGCCGACGAGTTCGTTAAAATCATAAGTGGTAAGTTCGCAACTCCCAGAAAACCACGTATTCGTTATTTCGTATGACAGTTTTTTATACCCATACACGGGAAAATGCTCCTTGCAGTTGATCTCGATTTTCAGCTTTAGCGGTGCCTCCGGCGGGAAGGTAGACTGCATCTTGTATACCATTGTATTATTACTTGCTTTCCTCTGGGTAGCCGGAGTCCCCAGAAAAGACAGCACTTCACGGAGTTTGTCAAGAGTGGAGCCTATTGGCTCAGCTGACATCTGAACCAAATCAATATCTTCGGAATATCTTGTCTGCGGTGTGATAAACAGGCGGTGAATCGCCGTTCCGCCCCTAAAGGCAAGCCGATTTGCAAGAAACTCGTCATTATATATTGCAATCAGCACACGGCCGATAATCAAGTCTTGTTCGACCTGATGCATGTTGATCCATGGAACTGTTTCATTCCATTCAATGATATATCCCCTAGTAACCATTAATCCATCTCCAAATCAATGTTTGCGATAATTTTCCATCTTGGATTATACGGATATTCATCGATATTTATCGATTTTGCTCTGGGATCAAGGAGGCTTTTTCTGAAGCCATTGCCCATACCGCGAATAATCTGATTTACTGCATCGCCAAGTTCAGTATATCCAAGAATCAACTCCACAATATAGCCAAAACGCTGGATAACTGGTGTCGGGAATGAAGCCCACAATGCGGGATTTGAGCTAGCAATGTCGAGTTCTTCCACTAATCCGTCTATAACCTCTGCGGCTCTTTCCAATCCACCAATACGGTTCTCATACAATACTAAATCCAATGCGGTCATCAATGGATCGGAAACCATCACCTCCCCATAACTTGCGCTCTTTCGTTGTAAGTTATCATCGCACATATGTGACTTAACGAAGAAACGAAGATCAACATTTTTGCCCAGCTTACTCTTGATGTTGTCTGAATCTGTTGCAACCATAAAGGATTGTGGTTGTTGATGACTTGAACCGTGAAGTGCTGCTGCGCTTAGCAGACCCACATAATACCTATGGCTAAGGCGGCGCATTAGGCTATCGATATACTCAATTGGAGGAACGAAACCACGCAGCGCATATTCATCCGGGACAACCACGTAATAGTTCCTCCACACAGAACAGACCCGCCCTTTTTTCACAAGACGGTAAATCGACGACTGAATTGTTTCCTTGGCCATATTCATAAATTCGCGCTCTACATCATCAATGCTGAATGTGATGCGGCCGCGTTTTGGCAAGTCTTCAATCCAGGTTCTGACGCTTTGGTTGCCCTCCATAATAACCCTCATTTCTGCAATGCATCGTAGATATATACTGAATAATATCATATAACTACGGTATATTGCAATACTTTTCCTCAAAGAAAAAGGCTGCCTTGGTTTGTGCGCCTAGGCAGCCCCTGTCAATGCCTTTAGAGTTGTTTTATCATGCCGTCTACGGAGTCGAGCACTTTGTCGAGGATTTTCATCGCTGCCCTTAGCTCTTCCTCTGTGATTATGAGCGGCGGGGCGACGATTACCATGTTTTCATGGGAGTAGGTCAGGAACCCTTCTGCCGCGAGCATGCCTATAACCTTGCCCATGACCCCTTGGGTGTCTTCGTTGAAGGGGACTATGGGGGTGCCGGAAGCGTCTCTGACAAGCTCGATAGCGGAAAACAGCCCGATGTACCTCGCTTGGCCTACGCATGCGTGCTTTTTGGCTATGTCTTCAAGGAGCTCGCCTAGGACCTTGCCTGTTTTGGCCACATGGTCACCGATGTTGAGCCGCTTGTACTCGCTGATTGCAGCCAGCGTCGCTGCGCAGCCGAGGGGGTGGGCGCTGTACGTAAGCCCTAAAAACATCTTGTTGTCGTCGAAATGGTCTGCAATTTTCTTGCAGGCGATGACGCCGCCCAGCGGAACGTAGCCGCAGGTGCAGCCTTTCGCAAACGTGACAAGGTCAGGCACTACGTTGAACTGCTGGAACGCGAAGGGCACTCCCGTCCTGTACCAGCCGGCCATGACTTCGTCGCAAACCATTACGATGCTGTACTTGTCGCAGAGGGCCCTCATGCCTTCGAGGTACCCCTTGGGCGGGACTAGGATGCCGTTCGAGCCTACGATTGTCTCTGTGAAGATCGCTGCTATCTGAGCCGGCCCTTCGTATTTAATCTGGTTTTCCAGCAATTCCAAGTAGAACGCCGTCACGTCAGCCTCGGATTCGAACCTGCACGCTTTCGGTGCCCTGAAGGGGTAGGGGCCGTCGTATTTGATGAACCCCGGCACTCCGGGCTCGTTCAGGAACCTCCTTGGCTCGCCGGTGAGCGAGCCCGCGCCGGCGGATGAACCATGGTAAGACCTGTACATCGAGAAGACTTTCCATTTGCCGGTGTAAGCCTTGGCCATTTTTATTGCGTTTTCGTTGGATTCCGCCCCTGCGTTTGTGAAGAACACTTTCCCACCATCCAAACCTGACAGCTCGACTATGGCTTTGGCGGCTTCAGAGCGGACGCCTATGGCGTATGAAGGGGCGATGAAGGGGATGCTGTCGGCTTGGTCTTTTATGGCTTGGACAACAGCCTTGTTGCCATGCCCAAGGTTTGAGTTTACCAGCTGCGCGGACATGTCGTAGTACTGCTTACCGTCTTCGTCCCAAATGTAGACGCCCTCTGCTTTTGTTACTACCATTGGGTTGATTTTCTTTTGGGCGCTCCATGAATGCAAGTTGTATTTTAGGCTCATTTCTTTTACATTTGACATTTCACAACCTCCTTTGCTTGCTATGCGTCAAATTTTGCTGCAATGCCGGCGCCAAACAATTCTTCGTCGGTCGGCTGCCATGAGGGGATAGGCCTGGACACGTAAGTGAAGTTCAAAAGATCCTTCCACGTGGCGTTGTGGGAGATGCTGTTGTGCCCCCAAGTGCCGCAACCCAAGGTCATCGACATTGGGAAGCCTGATGTCCACGAACCCGAATTAGTCAATGATTGCGGGTGGTTGACGCACACTTTGCACACCGGAACCTTTTCTCCAAGCGCTGTAACCCTGTCTTCGATCGTGGTATGGATGCCGCAGCTGTGGCCCTTGCCTTGGTATTCAAGTATCTTGAGCATTTTTTCTACTGCGTCGTCAAAATCTTTGCACTTTCTTATCCCGGCTACCGGTGAGAGTTTTTCGCCAGTAAACGGGAATTCGTTGCCGTACCCTCCGTTTTCCTCCACCATAATCATCACTGTGCCTGCCGGGGCGCCGATCCCGGCGAGTTCTGCGATCTTGGCGGCAGACTGGGCGACTACGTGCCTGTTAAGGTCGTGGTTCGCCGGCGATTCGGGCCAGATAGCCTTGAGGAGCTTTTGCTTGTCAGGCGAGTCTTCCTTTACTAGCAGGCACCCTTTTTTTGCCATTGCAGCCACAAAGCTGTCATAGCAGCTTTCGAAAACCAAGATGCTGTTCTCTGTTGAGCAGGACGTGGCGTTGTCAAATTTTTTCGACCTGACAATAAGGTCAGCTGCGTCGTCCATGTTTGTTGTCCCGTCAACGATGGTCACAACGTTGCCGGTGCCCACGCCGATAGCCGGCACTCCGGACGAGTAAGCCTGCCTCACCATGGGGGTGCCGCCTGTGGCAAGGATAAAATCGACTTGCTTCATCAGCTGCTGCGAGGATTCTATGGAAACGTATTCGGGTTCTATTGCCTGAACCAGGTCTGCCGGGGCACCGAATTTCACAAGCACTTCCCTTATCATTTCGGTGACTGCCCAGTTGGTTCTGCTCGCCCTCGGGTGAGGGGCCAAGATCACTGCGTTCCTTGTCTTTAGGGCCATCATGGATTTAACAACCGGGGTCGCTTCGCCGTTGGTTACCGGGATGATTGCCCCGATGACGCCCATAGGCTTTGCGTATTTCTCCATGCCCATTTTTTCATCTGTTTCAACTAGGCCAACTGATTTCTGCCCTTTCATCTGAGAATACGAGCCCTTCACCTTTGAGAACATTTTCAGCTGCTTGTCTGCGGCAACGCCCATGCCGGATTCTTCAACCAGCATTTCCCCAAATTTCAAAGCTATGTCTGGCCTAGTCAAAGCGTAGGCGACAGCAGCGGTCAGTTCGTCCACCTGATCTTGCGTAAAGCCTTCGGCTATTGCCTGCGCCGCATGGCCTTTTGCTACCAGTCCGGCCACGTATTCTTCATAGTTAATTGACATGTTTTTTAACCTCCTCATTATAATGGTGAACACATCACAGCGGTTTCACAGGGATATTATACCACAATAAAAAAATAAAACACAATGCAAAAAACGAAATGCTTGACAAAGCCTTATTTTGCTGGTATATTATTCGAGTAGTGAAGAAGAAGTTGTCCGCTTCTCACCTTAACGGCGACGCTTTTAGGGTTAATAAGGCAAGTGGCAGATGCCTGTACAGCTAACTGTGAAGCGGATATGGTTGATGTCCGCTTTTTTGTTGTGATTTCAATGATTTTTTTAAAGGAGGAGGTGCATAACATCATTAAGGAAAATCTGATCAACGAAGAGATTCGTGACAAGGAGCTACGGCTAATCGACAGCGACGGTGCGCAGCTGGGGATCATGAGCCTTGAAAAGGCACTCGACTTGGCGAACGACAAGAAACTCGATCTTGTGAACATCGCGCCGCATGCCGACCCGCCTGTCTGTAAAATTCTGGATTACGGGAAATACAGGTACGATCTGCAGAAGAAGGAAAAAGAGGCTAAGAAGAAGCAAAAGACAACTCAGGTTAAAGAAATAAGGCTGAGCACTTTTATCGAAGACCACGACATAATTGTAAAAGCCAATACAGCTTTGAAATTCCTTAAGGACGGGGACAAGGTGAAAGTCAGCCTCAGGTTCAGGGGCCGTGAGAAGGATTACGCGAATAAAGGCCTTGAAGTGATGCAAAAATTTGCAGATTTCATTTCTGAATTCGGGGGCATTGAAAAGAAACCTGAATTCGAGGGCAGAAGTTTGATTATGATTGTTGCGCCTAGGACAGACAGATAGAAAAACGAGAAGCCAGTTGTAATAGGAGGATTTTTTAGCCATGGCAAAAAACAAGATGAAGTCCCACAGAGGGGCAAGCAAGAGGTTCAGGTTTACGGGTACGGGCAAGCTGAAGAGGAACAAGGCGTACAAGAGCCACATCCTCAACAAGAAGAGCGCGAAGAGAAAGAGGGGCTTGAGGAAGTCTACCATTTTGACAGGTGCGGACCACAAGAGGATAAGAGCGGTTTTGGATATGTAGGAGTAGGAGGGTTTAACTATGGCAAGAGTGAAAAAAGGTGTCAACGCACACAGGAGGCACAGGAAAGTTTTAAAGCAGGCAAAAGGGTTTTACGGCGCCAGGAGCAGGATATTCAGATGCGCAAAACCGGCTGTCATGAGGGCCCTCCGTTCTGCCTACGTGGGAAGAAAGAACAAGAAGAGGGAGTACAGGAGGCTCTGGATAGCAAGGATAAACGCCGGCGCCAGGATGAACGGGCTTTCTTACAGCAAGCTCATGAACGGGCTCCGGGTGTCAGGTATTGAAATAAACAGGAAGATGCTCTCGGAGATGGCGATATTCGACGCCGCAGGGTTCGCAAAGCTTTGCGACACGGCAAAGAAAGCAGCAAAATAACTGATTAGAATCAAATCGCCTGCTTGAAGCAGGTAAAATTTATGCAAAGGCAGAGGTAAGGAGATAAATGAAAAAACAGATAGCAGCAGCAACGGCGGCATTCGTGTGCCTTATGGTTTTGGCGACAGGGTGCGGCGGCGTGAGCGCAGATGATAACTGGTACGACTACGACTTGTCCGAATACGTCGAACTGGGCCAGTACAAGGGGATTCCGGTGATGAAGTCCGGCTACGGGATCAAAGACTCCGACGTGGAGATGGAAATAGTATATGAGCTGGACGCAGCGGGCGAGTACGAGGAGCTGACGGAGGGCTCGGTTGAGGAATGGGACATCGCGAACATCGACTTCATGGGAATGAAGGACGGGGAGCCTTTTGAAGGCGGAACCGACGAAGGGTTCGACCTCATCATTGGGTCGGGGCAGTTCATCCCAGGGTTTGAGGAACAGCTGATCGGCGAAGCGATCGGGGACACTGTGACGATAGGGGTGACTTTCCCTGAGGACTACTACCAAGCCCCGGATCTGCTCGGGCAGGATGTCGAGTTCATTGTAACGGTCAATTCTGTCAGGAGGGTCAACCTCACCCAAGAATACATTGAATTGAACACGCCGTTTGGCTCGCCCAAGGAGTACCGGGATGCCGTGAGGTCGGATTTGGAGCTCAACGTCGAATCCGAAGCGCAAAGCATGAGGATGGAGACTCTTTGGGGGACGCTGATGGACACCAGCAACATACTCGACCACCCCTCTAAAGAAGTGAAGGCGTTTGTGAACGACTTCGGCAAACAGCAAAGGGAACAAGCCACTTCGATGGGCAAGACGTGGAAAGACTATTTGTCTCAGGACATGGGCATGACGCAAAAGGAATTTGACGAAATGGTTCAGGAACAGGCTAAGGAAATGGTTGGCATGGAAATGATCATTTACGCCATAGCAAGGGATGAAGGCCTCGAGCTGACGGAAGAGGAATACGAAAAAGGCAAGCAGGTATACTTGGACAACATGGGGTTTAGCTCAGACGAAGAGTTCAAGGAGACAGCCGGGCAGTATTTTGAGGAATACGCCGGCAAGAAGAACATAGTGCTGAACCTCTTGTACGAGAGGGTCATGGAGCTTATGGACAAAAATGCCATCGAAATTGAAAGCTAGGCACGCAAGCAAATGCGCTGATATGGAGGTACATGCAGATGAAATGCCCATTTTGTGAAAATACGGACACTAAGGTTATCGATTCTAGGCCAACGGAAGAGGGGCATGCAATAAGGAGGCGCAGGGAGTGCGACAGCTGCGGCAAGCGCTTCACTACTTACGAGAAAATTGAAGAGATGCTCTTGATGGTCATAAAAAAAGACGGCAGCAGGGAGGCTTTCGACAGGGGCAAGATACTCACCGGCATCATAAAGGCATGCGAAAAGAGGGCTGTTCCGATGGCCGAGATCGAAAAGGTGGTCGACGAGATTGAGCGTGGGCTGAACAACACCATGGAAAAGGAAATTGCAAGCAAGTTCATAGGCGAGCTCATCATGGAACAGCTAAAAAGGATCGACGAGGTTGCCTATGTGAGGTTTGCTTCGGTTTACAGGCAGTTTACCGACGTGAACACGTTTATCGCGGAAATTGAGAAGCTGATCAACAGCAAAAATTGACGCAGGGCGAGTATATGAAAGAGATGACAAGGGTCGCCGTAGACGGCCCGGGAGGGGCGGGCAAGAGCACCGCAGCAAAAAATGTCGCCAAAGAGCTGGGCATTGACTATGTGGACACCGGGGCGATGTACAGGGCGGTAGCCTGCAAGATGAAGGAAAAAGGCATCCCCGCCGAAGGCGGGGATATTCTTGACGGGATGCTCGCTGAAACGGAGATAGATTTTGCCGGGGGCGACGTTTTGCTTGACGGCAGGGTTGTCAGCGGGCTCATCAGGACGCCGGAGATGTCAAAGCTTGCTTCTGACTGTTCGGCGATCTTCGCCGTAAGGGAGAAGCTTGTGGCTTTGCAGAAGGAAATGGGCAGGAGGAAGAGCATCGTCATGGACGGCAGGGACATTGGGACGAACGTCCTTCCTGACGCAGAATTCAAGTTTTTTTTAACGGCCAAAGTGGAGGAGAGGGCGAAGCGCCGGTACAGCGAGCTTTTGGCCAAGGGCCAAGAGGCGCCATTTGAAGAAGTGCTGAGAGACATGGCCCAGCGCGACAGAAATGATTCGACCAGAGAGCTGAACCCACTTAAAAAAGCCGACGACGCGATTGAGGTAGACACAACGGATATGACCATAGAAGAAGTTAGCGAATATCTTATCAGTGTAATCAAAGGAGGCGGAGATGGCAACAGTAAAACCGTTTAAGGCTGTTAGGCCGGGCAAAGGGTACGCAGAGCAGGTCGCGGCACTGCCCTACGACGTGATGAACAGGCAGGAAGCGGCAGAAATGGCAGCGGGCAACCCGTGCAGTTTTTTGCATGTGAGCAGGGCGGAAATAGACGTTCCAAGGCAGGTGGACCAGTATTCGAAGGAAGTCTACGAAAAGGGAAAAGAGAACTTGGCAGCCTTGATTTCAAAGGGCGTCATGGTCAGGGAGCCAAAACCAGTCTTTTACGTGTACAGGCAGGTCATGGACGGCAGGGCGCAGACGGGCATAGTGGGCTGCGTCGCCGTTGACGAATATGAGGACGGCACTATAAAGAGGCACGAACTCACAAGGGTTGAAAAAGAAGTCGACAGGATAAACCATTTTGACACCTGCAACGCCAACACCGAACCGGTTTTCCTGACGTACAGGGAGGACAAGCGGATCAGCTCGCTTGTGGAGGGCATCACGGCGAACAACGAGGCAGAATACGATTTTACGCTGACAGACGGCATCAGGCACATGCTTTGGCGCATTGCAGGGGACAGCGAGGTAAGCGCCATATCAAGCTTGTTTCTGGAAATCCCGAGCCTCTACATCGCGGACGGGCACCACAGGAGCGCTTCCGCTTACAAGGTCGGCGTTAAGAGGCGCGAGCAGAACCCTGGCTATGCCGGGGACGAGGAGTTCAATTACTTCATGGCTGTGATTTTCCCAGGCAGCGACCTTAAAATATTTGACTACAACCGGACGGTGAAGGACCTTTCCGGGAACACTGCAGAAGAATTCATCGCAAAGGTAAAAGACGCCGGCATTGAGGTGGAAAAGAAAGGCGAGGGACCGTATTCGCCTGAGCGCAAGCACGATTTCGGGATGTTCCTTGAGGGAAGCTGGTACAAGCTGACTGTGCCCAGGCGGCTTATACCGGACGATCTCATAGAGTCCCTTGACGTGTCGCTGCTGCAAGACAAAATCCTCGAGCCGCTGCTAGGCATCAAAGACCCAAGGACCGACAAGAGGATCGACTTCGTAGGAGGGATCAGAGGGCTTTCTGAACTGGAGAAAAGGGTTAATTCAGACATGAAAGTTGCATTCGCCGTTTTTCCGGTGGACATCGAAGACTTGCTCAAGGTTTCGGACTGCGGCAAAATCATGCCGCCGAAGTCCACTTGGTTTGAGCCCAAGCTGGCAAGCGGGCTGTTTTTGCACGAGCTGTAGGGGAAAAAGAAGAAAAACGCCTGTTCATCTGCGTCCAGACGCACCCAGCACGTCCCTTATGATGTGCCGGACGATGCCTTGGACTGCTTCTTTTCCCGGCGACAGGTATTTCCTCGGGTCGAATTCGGCTGGGTTTTCAGCCAGGTACTTCCTGAGCTCAGCCACCATGGCCAGCTTGAGGTCAGTGGATATGTTCACTTTGCAGATGCCGTGCTTTGCTGCGTCTCGTATCATGTCTTCGCCCACGCCTCTGCCGCCGTGGATGCTTCCGCCGTACCTGTTGCATTTTTCCACAAACGCCGGCGGCACTGTCGATGCTCCGTGGAGCACGAGGGGGGTGCTTGGGACGAGGGTGTGTATTTTTTTCAGCCTGTCGAAATCCAAGTAGGGCTCGCCTTTGAATTTGTATGCGCCATGGCTTGTCCCAATGGCGACTGCCAGCGAGTCCACCCCTGTAAGCGCCACGAATTCAGCAGCCTCTGCCGGGTCGGTGAACGCAGCCGAACGCGAATCGACGCTCAACCCGTCTTCGGCTCCCGCCAATTTCCCCAATTCAGCTTCGACGGGCACTCCTTTCGCGTGGGCGTATTCCACTACTTTTTTGACGAGGGCTGCGTTCTCGCCGAAAGGGAGCTTTGAACCGTCAATCATGACTGAGGAAAACCCAAAGTCGATGCACTTTTTGCACATTTCAAAGTCTTCCCCGTGGTCGAGGTGCAAAACCAAGTCAAAGCCGGCGCTTTCAGAAGCTGCTTCTGCAAGCTTTACCATGTACGCGCCTCCTGCGTAATTCACCGTGCTTGGGGTCACTTGAAGTATTAGCGGGGCGTTTTCTGCCTTGGCAGCGGCGACGGCAGCCTGCACGAACTCCAAATTGCTGATATTGAAAGCACCCACTGCGTAGTCGCTCTTCAGAGCTTTGGCGAACATGGGTTTTGACGTGATTAATGCCATGGTTGAAACCTCCTGACCTGACTGCTGTTTTTATTGACAATACAGATATTGATAATATAATTATTATAGCAACGAGAATAAAAAAAATAAAGGCAAAAGGGAAAAAACATGTCGAATATTGCAACGCATCCGATAAAAGAGATAATTCTTGGCAGTTCGAAATACAGTCAAAAGGGCGTCTGCTCGGTTTGCAGCGCCAGCGATTTTGTGATCGAAGCGGCGCTGCTGCGGGCAAAAGAGACGAATACCGTTGCGCTCATTGAAGCGACGGCCAACCAGGTCAACCAATTCGGTGGCTACACTGGGATGCGGGCAAAGGATTTTGTATGCAAAGTGCATGGCATAGCAGATACCGTCGGGATCGGCAGGGAGCAGGTTGTGCTCGGTGGAGACCACCTTGGGCCGTTCCCGTGGAGATACGAAGACGAAGAGCCTGCAATGGAAAAATCTGCGCAGCTGATCGCAGAATTTGTCGAGGCGGGTTTTTCCAAGATTCACATTGACACCAGCATGCGACTTGGAAGCGACGGCGCAAGCCAAAAACTGAGCGACGAGACGATTGCCGAAAGGGCGGCTTTGCTTGCAAGGGCAGCGTCGGGGGCTAGGCAGCCGGGGCGGGAGTACGTCTTCGTGCTTGGGAGCGAGGTGCCTGTCCCGGGCGGCACGGCTGAGGTGGAGGATGTCAGCGTAACGTCCGCACGGGCGTTCAGGGAGGTGCATGATTGCTTTGCAGAAGTGTTTTTGCGCAACGGGCTTGATGATGTCTGGCGGGACGTGGTTGCTTTTGTCGTCCAGCCGGGTGTCGAATTTTCGGACATGGGCGTGACACGGTACGACCGCAGCAAGGCAAGGGAGCTGTGCAGTGCGCTTGTGGGCTACCCCGGCATATGCTTCGAAGGGCATTCGACGGACTATCAGACTGAGCAGGGGCTGAGGGAAATGGTGGAGGACGGCATTAGGATACTGAAGGTGGGCCCGGCGTTGACGTTTTACCAGAGGGAGGCCCTTTTTGCGCTGGAAATGGTCGAAAAGGAATTGCTGGCGGGGCGCAGGGAAGGTCTCAGCGGTTTTTCCCAGGTGCTTGAGGAAGCCATGGTGGGGGATCCTGGAAACTGGAAAAACTACTACAGCGGGAGCGAGGGACAGCTGAAACTGCTGCGCAGGTTCAGCCTGTCCGACAGGTGCAGGTATTACCTTTCAAAGCCCGAAGTGGCGGGCGCGGCAATCAGGCTGATGAGCAACCTGAGCGAAGTTGATATACCTTATTCAGTTTTGTCCCAGTACATGCCTGTCCAAGCAGCCCTGGTGCATTCCGGGGAAATCGGGAAAGACGCCAAATCACTGGTGCTGTCGAGGATTTCCAACTGCATCGACGGGTACTTGGGGGCAGTGTCGCTGTAATGCGGGACGGAGTTCATGAACTGTCAAAGGGCCCGGCACGGGAATGTGCCGGGCCCTTATTCTTTTCTGCCTTGTTTTATTTATTTGGTGTAGTGGATGAACAGGTCGAGGAGGTCCAGCATGTCTATCACGCCGTCGCCGTTGACGTCGCACATCTTGGCGGTGACGCCTTTGCCCTTGGAGTCGTTGACCTTGACCAAGGTCCCCCAGTCCGGGCTATCTGAGTCGAAACCGCAGTAGAGCAGCATGATGCCAAGGTCCAGAGCGTCAACTACGTTGTCCCTGTTGAGGTCGTACTTCGAGAAGACCCGCTGGTCAATGTTCGTCACTGCTTCGCCCCAAATGATTTCGATGTCGAGGTACTGGGTGTTCTCACCCACAAGGCCTGTGGTTTTTACCCCTGCGAGCTTCAATGCCGTGTCGCCTGCATACCGGGGCGCGAATATGAATTTCGCAATGTCTACCGGGCCATAGTCAGTAAAGCCTTCGTCTTCCCCAGCCTTGTACACCAGAGTGGCGGTCCCCTGCCACTGGCCGCCTCCTATGTAGCGCCAGAAGATGTCGCTCATGACCGTGAAGCCGTTGAGGGCTTCGACGCCCACGCCTGCCAGCATGCCGCCGTCTATGACGACTTCAGCCTCGAAAGTCAGCACGTTTTCAGCTCCGCGCAGCGTAAGGGCGAATTCGACGTTTTTAGCGATGTCGCTCTCTGCGCCTACAGAGACGCTGGCTGAATAATAGGACACGTTAGGCCCCAAGTCCCTTGAAACTGCGCTGTCGCCAACTACAAAGGGCTGAGAGGCGTATTCGTCGACGTTTGTGAAGTAGTCGAGGTTCAGCGGCCCTGGGTTGCCGGCAGTAGGCGCTACGTAGTTCTTCGGGAAGGTTGCCGTTAAAGTGTATATGCCGGCTGGCACGACCGGGAAGGAATAGAATCCGTCAAGGTCTGACGCCGTGTCCCAGTACACCCTGTCGCCGCTTTCATTGTAGAGGGTGATCGTCGCCCCCGGCAGGGTTGCGTTTGCTGCGTTGTACACGAAGCCTGAGACAGAGCCTGTTTCAGCTGCGGCTACATGGTAGACTACACTGTTCACGAACACAGTGTCAAATGCGATGATGCCATCTGCGTCCGCCACCTTGGTTTCTTTCTTGCCGGTTTCAACGTCTGTCAGGCAGTAAGCCGTATTTGCGTTCAAACCCCTGATTTCGATGGGTCCCTCGTAGGTGAAGGTGAAGGGGACGTTCGAAGTGACTGTGTTGGTAGTATTGGGCAGGTCCTTGTACACGGAGTTCCATGGGTCGTAGGTACGGGAGCTTCCGCCGTTGTTCATCACTTCCCTGTAGAACCTAGTGTTGCTTGTACCTCTCAAATAGGGGTCAGAGGCGTCTATGGGGAAGCTGGTGGCGTAGAAGGAGTATACCCTGTCCCCGCCCGGCATCGGCGTAAGCTTACCTGTGGCAGGGTTCCTGTCCAACAGCTCCAAGGCGTATGCCTCAGGGTAATCAACCACGTACTTGTACAGGCCGTCCAGCATCCTAGACTGCGCTGTTTTCAAGTCTTGGTACAGGCCGTAGTACTTCACGGCCCTGCCCCATTTGATGGAACCGCTGGCCATGCCGGTCAAGCCTGTTTTCTGGTTGTAGTTGGACTGGCCAGGGAACGTCATCAGGGACGAGTTTTCCGCCAAGGCTGTCTCGTACACGTTCAGGTTGACCCTGGTTTTTGACGCGTACACCATTCCTGTGCCATAGTCGGAAGCATAATCGAAATCGCCAACCATTGCCTGGTTGCCCCTGAAGTCGCAGTCGTGGTGGTCGCTGTCCATGGGGACTTCCCAGCCGTAGAAGCCACGGAATATCCTGTTGCCTTGGCGGTTCTGCTTCGTCCCGTTGTGGTCGCCCCAGATCGGGCGGTTGATGCCCGAGTAGGCGTAGTAGTCCATGACCATCCCGCAGAAGCACTGCTTGATCATCGCCATTTTCTCCACGTCCACTATCGGGCCGCCCACGAACTCGGTGGCGCCCCTCACGTAGTTGGCCTTGTCGTACAGGTTTTTGAAGAACAAGCCGTAGTTTCTCATCGAAGCGTAAGGATCGCCGTCGTGGCCGTGGCCGGTGGCGTAGCAGGGGTTGATGCCGTAGATGGTGTCACCCTTGTAGCCGTCAAAGGCGAGCTCACCTTTGCCGTTTCCGTATATCAGCTCGCTGATGTACGTGGTGGCGGTGTTTACGAATTCCGGGTTTCCGCAGCAGCCTTGGTTGCCCACCGTGGCGCCGCCGGCGTCACGTACGCGCCACGCGTCGGGCACGTAGCCGTTGTTGGCAGGAGGGTTCAAGACAAGCCCGCTCTGCACCCAGGCGATGGCGTGCATGCCGTGCTCGTGTATGTACTCGTTCATTGCCCTGACCACCCTGATCGCTTCGGTCTGGTTGGAAATGTTCAGGTTCGTGAAGTCGTAAGCGTCCCCTGGAGACGTGTGCTTCGAATGGGGGTGCTCATTGAAGTACGCTTCAAGCAGAGGTGCGGCTACGCCCCAATCGCAGCAGGTGCCGCTGGCGTTCGGTGAGCCTGTGTACTTCGGCATGTATATCGGGTCGGCTCCGTTGGAGCCGTGATCGTACCAGTACGCGTCGTAGGTGACTGAACCGTAGCCCAGCCGGGCAATAACCGGAATGAGGTAGAACAGCGCCCTTGGCGCCATGCTCTGCCCGTAACCCCAAGTCTCCCATATCGGGTCGCGCCCCCAGCTGGGTAGCTCTTCGCCCTTTGGAAGCACCAAAAGGTCTTTCGGTACACCCTTATAGTCGGCAGTGCTGCCTGCATAGTCGTATTCGTAACGGGGTTTGGCGTAATCCACACCGTTTACGACGTAGCTCCAGTTGCCGAATGTGTCTGTCCTTGAAATGAAGTCCCCTCTGTCGATGAACGGCGTGATGTCAACATTGTCCATCGTCCTGCCGTACAGGTTGGTGCCGCTTCCCATGTCGCCGTCGACGACGCCTATCATGCTGGTGCCGATGTAGGTCTTTTCGCCGCTGACTAATGTTTTGCCCGGCCAGCCTACCCATGTGTAGCCGATGTTGTGGTTGCCAGCCAATCCGCTGCCGCGCACAGGCAGTTCAAGGCCGTATACATGGTAAGGCATCAGTGAGCCTATTCCAAACCCCACGTCTTGGCCCCACATGAAGTTGTAGGCTACCCCGGCGTACCTGGTCCAGTTCCAGTTGTTCCTGGTCATGCCGCTCACGGAGCGGTTGTTGCTGTTGATCGCTTGAACCGACCTGGTGCCCATCGTATCGAAGACAGGGGAAACTTTCTCGGTCTGTTCGCCGATGTCGCAGCCCTGCCACGACCACAGGCCGCCGGCCCTCTTGGTGTCGTTTTTCATGACTAGCCTATCGAGTGGGGTTGCCTCGATTTTGAAGTTGTTGTCAACGAATTTTGTTACTGCCAAGCTGCCTTCGCCGTCATATGTGTAGTAGCTGGTAACGGCCATCGCCCCTAGAACAGCGCCAGTCTCCAAGACGACTGTGTGCTTGAGCTTGAGATCCGCGTCGTAGCCTTCCACCGTGAGGCGCTTGCCTGTGGCGCCTTTGCTGATGTGAGTCTGCACGTTGTTTTCAAGCAAACCGTCGCCGATCCTGGCAAAGCTGTCAGAAAGCAGCGCCTCTCCTGCGTCCGTACCTGCGTTCGTCCCGCTGGCGGCCAGCCTGTTCGGTGCGCCGGTTGTTACATACCCTGCTTTGTCAGACAGTATCTTGGCAGAGCCTTCGAAGAAGTTCGTGGTGCCTGTGCCTGTTGCGGCTGACCAGGGCAGTGCGTTTTTCCATGCCCCGGAAACGCCGTCAGCCGTAGCGCCGTCAGCACCCATCTTTTCAATTGGCGTTGTCGTCTGCACCCATGCGCCGCCTGCGTTGTGGTACACGGCCATTGACATGTCCTCGTCAACAGTCACGCGTATCGTGCCGTCGTCGATGGCTGCAAGGCCGGCTGCTGCCGTGAACACGGCATCGTCGCTGCCTGGGTCGTTCCCCGCATAAGTGAACATGCCCGACGTGACGACTAAGCCGAGGACAAGCACCCAGCTCAGGCGTTTTTTCATTTTCTGGAAATTCATCAGTTGCCTCCTTGTTGAATACTGAAAATACTGAAATAGAATTGACTGCTGCCTCTTTTGTTCTGAAGTTGTGGTTCTTCTTTTTCAGCCCGCATTGGGGAGCGGGCAGGCCCTGCCAATATTATATAATTGTTGATAATATCAGTCAATTTCTTTTTTATAATTAGAAGGATTTTGTTGACAATGTGAATTAATATAATATAATGTTGATAGAACGGTTTATAAGTTAATTCGTTCGAAATACTTGAATGTGAGAGGGGATTTGTATTTATTATGAGCGATTGCCTAGCTTTTTATGGAATCGACAAGGATTTTTTTGCGGAAAAAGGCTGTGAAAACACATCTGCTGAAATTGCGCAGCAACCCCGCGTCTGGAGGGAGCTTGGGGACATGCTGCTCGGAAGGAAAAACGACATTGCAGCTTTCTTGGAGAAAACCAACGGCGACAGCCAGCTCAGGGTAGTCCTGACCGGCGCCGGCAGCTCTGGTTTCGTCGGCGACGCCGTGGCGGCACTGGCAGCGAAAAGCGCAGGCGTCAGGGCAGAGTCCGTGCACACTACCGACATCGTGTCAGACCCGCGGGCGCACCTGTTCCCGGACGCCCCAACGCTACTCGTCTCTTTTGCCCGCTCGGGCAACAGCCCCGAATCGGCAGGCGCGGTAAAATACGCCAGGTCGATCGTTAAAAACCTGTTCGAAATAGCAATTGTTTGCGACGGCACAAGCAACCTTTACAATATGACGGCTCAGTCGGACAAAAGCATGGTTCTTCTGATGCCCGAGGATTCCAACGATAAAGGTTTCGCTATGACGAGCAGCGTTTCGTCAATGCTCCTTGCGGGGTTTGCGTTGTTCAACGCGGGCAACATCGGCGGCATTGTTTCAGACATTGCGTCGCTTTCCCAAAACGTGGCGGGCTCCAGCCTGAAATTTACGGCGGCGGCGTCTAAGTGGGCAGAAAAGGATTTTGACCGGATTGTCTACATCGGCTCGGGTTTTTTGAAACACGTCGCTCATGAGGCTTCGCTTAAGATGATGGAACTGACAAACGGCATTGTCAACGGTGCTTTCGAAAGCGCGACAGGGTTCCGGCACGGGCCCAAAACCGTGATCAATGACAAAACATTGACAGTGCACATGATTTCCAATGATTTGTTTACGGCACAATACGACATGGACCTCTTGAACGAGGTGTGTAAAGAGAAAAAACAGAATGTGGCAATTTCAATTGGCGCGGAACCGGCAGGCGGCATTCCGTGCGATGAAGCCGTGGCGGTTCCTGCCGAGGGCTACGGCGTGTGCGCAGACGTGTGCACGGGGCTGCAGAGCCTAGTGTTTTGCCAAATGCTGGCGATGTTCAAATCAATGGCTTTGGGCGTCGGCGCCGACAACCCTTCACCCACGGGGGAGGTGAACCGGGTGGTAAAGGGTGTAACCATTTATGATTTCTAAACTGGGTTTTTAAAGCTGTTATAAAGCTGTGAAAGCATAAAAATTTAAAAACGGAGGAAGAAAAAATGAAAAAAATACTGGTTTTGTTACTGGTCTTTGCTCTGGTGGTGCCGCTTGCCGTGGCCTGCGGCAACGGCGGAAGCGACGTCAACGAAGGTGATGGCGTTAACGAAGATATCGACGAAGGCGGCGACAACCCATGGGCCGGGACGAAAATCACAGTCATCCTTCCTGACCATGAAATGGACAACATCGGCTTGCACAGGGATAAAACCCTGCAATTCACTGAGGAAACCGGGATTGAAGTCGAGCTGATCAACAAAGGCTGGGAAGCTGCGGCTGACGATATCCTTGGGGATTTGGTTACCGGGGGCGGTTCCTACGACGTCATTGAGTTCGACAACGCTTGGATCGCTAAATTCATCGCGAACGAATGGGTTATTCCGCTTGACGAATTTATCACGCCTGACATAAAGAGCGGGCTTTTGCCGGGGCTGTACAACAAATTCTCCGTAGGCGGCAAATGCTACGGGATAGCTTGGAACAACGACACCAGGTTCTACATGTACAACGACCAGATGCTGGAAGACGCGGGCCTTTCGGAACCGCCGAAGACTTGGGACGAAGTGTTGGCAGCCGCGAAAGTGCTGCAAAGCAGCGGAGTTTCGGACATCGCCTATCTTGACACCTACAAACAAGAGCAGATGGGGTGCAACGAGCTGCTGTTCGTGATCTATTCCTTTGGCGGCGAGCTGATCGACGGCAGCGGCAACCCGGTGGCAAACACCAACGCCGGCGTGAGGGAAGCGTACGATTTCCTGGCTCAAGCCTACAAGGAAAGGGTGTTCAGCCCGGACGCGCTTATTTCAGACTACGAAGAAGTGGCGGATGCGTTCTTCGCAGGCACTTTCCCGCTGTTTCTGCAGGCATGGCCCGGGGTCTACGCCGACTCAAACGACGGCAGCAGGTCCAAGATAGTCGGGCAGGTTTCTGTTGCAGACTTCTCAGTCAGCAAGACCGGGGCAGAGCAGACGGTGCTGACGCTGCCAGAGGCCATGGCCATACCGACGACCTCTCAGAACAAGGAAGCCGCATGGGAGTACATCAAGTACATGTCCAGCATTGAATTCGACAAGGAAAGGGCGCTGGCGATCGGATCGCTGCCGATCTGGTCCGACCTCTACAACGACCCGCAGCTGCTGGCGCTGTACCCGTACTGGGAGCAGTTCGGCAAACAGGCCCAGTCGGCCAAGGGGTACCCGGACATTCTGTGGGTTGACGATTTCGCGGACGTGGTCGCAAAGGTGTCCCAGAAGATATTGGCGGGCAACACTACAGTCGCCGCCGGCCTTGACGAGATGCAGCAGCTATTGCAAGACGCGAAAGACAACTATGTAGACGAATAAAGAATTGCCAATTGAGGAAACACTATCGGTGGGCGCGTGGTGCCCGCCGATAGTGTTAATGTGTTAATTTAGAGAAACGGTGCAGTTCCGCGAGGGAATTATGAAAAACAAGTCATATTTTGACAGGCATTTGGGGCAATTTTTGATTGCGCCAGGTACGCTGGTCATATTCGGCGTCATGCTGACGCCCATATTCTATGCGTTCTACATTAGCTTAAACAAGCTAACGTTCAGGGGGGAGAACACGCTCTACGACTTCGTCGGGTTCGGCAATTACGTCGACATCGTGGCGAAAGACCCGTGGTTCAGCAAGTCGATACTCACTACCCTTGAATTCACCCTGTTGACGGTGGCGGCAGAAATAGTGCTTGGCATAGGCATTGCGCTGGTGCTCAACAAGGAGTTTTTTGGGAGGGGGTTCGTGAGAGGTCTCATGATATTGCCTTGGGCCATGCCCACCGTGGTGAACGCGGTCATGTGGAAATGGATACTGAACCCAAACTACGGAGCAGCCAACGGCATACTGCTCAAGCTCGGGCTGATCGAAAACAAGGTGTACTGGCTTGCCACCCCAAGGGGGGCATTTTTGAGCATCCTTGTGGCAAACGTATGGAAGGAGACGCCATACGTGGTCCTTTTGACCATTGCGGCGCTTTCGACGATTCCGGAAGACCTGTACGAGGCGGGAAGCATCGACGGGGCAGGCGGCTGGAAGGCGTTTTGGAAGATAACCCTGCCGCTAATCAAACAGGTGGTGCTGATATTGACTATTACAAAGACAATCTGGGCTTTCCAGACCTTTGACTTGGTAGTGGTAATGACCAGCGGGGGTCCGGAAAACTCAACAAACCTGCTGTCTTACTACATTTACAGGGTTGCGTTTAAGATGAACAGGTTCGGGTCTGCGGCTGCGATGAGCTATTCGCTGTCGATGCTGTGCTTCCTGCTCACATTCATATACATCAAGGTGTTCATGGGCAGCGGCGACGAGCCCAAGCAGGACAAGCTTGCCAAGAAGCAAAGGAGGCAGCTGCGATGAGCGTCAGAGCAAAGAAAAAACTGGGAAGGGCAGTGCTGTACGCGCTGGTGCTGACGATAGTGATCTTCACCTTTGCACCGTACCTTTGGCTGATCATCTCCAGCTTCTCCACGAAGGCGGAGCTGTTGGACAGGATGGTGTTCCTGTTCCCAGAGAAACCGACGCTGGTAAATTACCAGAACCTCATGGGCAAGGATTTCGTCCCAGTTATTGGAAACAGCCTCGTCGTAACGTCGTCAGCGGTGCTGGTGTCGCTGGTGCTGGGGGTGCTGGCCGCCTACGGCTACTCCAGGTTTAGGTTCAGGGGGCGGGGGCCGCTGCTGAACCTGTCCCTGTTCACCCAGATGATACCGCCCATCGCAATGGTGATCCCGATGTACGTGATCTTTAAAATGCTGGGCATGATGAATACCCGTGAAATGCTGATAATAATTTACCTGTCGCTGGTGCTGCCCTACCTGATCTGGATAATGAAGAGCTACATAGACGGGATACCGCTGGAGCTGGAGGAGGCTGCCATGATCGACGGCTGCAGCAAGCTGAGGTCGTTTTTCACCGTGGTGGTGCCGGTCATCATAACAGGCCTTGCAGCCACTGTGATATTCGCGTTCATAATAACTTGGAACGAGTTCTTCTACGCTTTCATACTGACCAAAACAACGGCGGCCAAGACTCTCCCTGTGCTCGTTTACGACTTCAACTCCAAGTTCGGCTCCAATTACGTCATGTCTGCTACGTTAGGCGTCGTGGCGAGCCTGCCGCCAGTGCTGGTGGCGCTGATCTTTCAGAAATACATAATCAAGGGGCTGGCTGCCGGCGCAGTCAAGGGTTGAGCAAGATGGAGCGTTTGATAGGCATCGACGGCGGGGGGAGCAAGACTAGGTTCCAGCTGTACGGCGCGTCCGGGAGGCTGCTGGCAGAAACAGTGGCAGGCACTACCGATTACCACCAAATAGGAATCGAGAGCGTCGTTGAGACGCTGAGGGGCGGGCTTGGCGAGCTGGGCGCCGGCGTTTCCGGCTGCCTGGCCGGTTTTGGGATGCCTGCTTTTGGAGAGAACAAGGAAGAAGACGAAAAGGCGCTTTTTGAGATTCAAAGAGCGTTTCCTGGTTTGCGGATAAACGTTGAAAACGACGTTTACTGCGCTTGGGCGGGCGCCATGGCCTTTTCGCCGGGCGTGGTTGTCGTCTGCGGGACCGGCTCGATGTCCGTGGGCCGTGGCAGGACCGGTGCACCGGTGCGTGCAGGCGGGTGGACCGAATTCTTTTCTGACGAAGGCTCCGGTTACTGGCTGGGCAAGAAAGCACTCGAGATTTTTTCGAAGCAAAGCGACTGCCGGTTGCCGAAAGGACCGCTTTACGGGCTAATGCGGCAGCATTTGAACATCGGCGACGACGTTGAAGTCAACGGCATAATAGATTCCGGGTACGCCGGCTCGCGGCGAAAGACCGCGTCCCTCCAGATGGTGCTGCTTGATGCTTTGAAACAGGGTGACGAGGCTGCCCGGGCTGCGTACGGGCAGGCTGTATCTGAACTGGTGCTGATCGTGCTTGGAGCAGCGCGCCAGCTGGATTTTGGGGACGAGCCAATTAACGTGTCGTACATCGGCGGGCTGTTCGACGAAAAAGAGTATTTCTTGGATCCGTTCATGCTTGAGCTGAAAAAGCACATCAGAGCCAACGTGCACGCGCCGAAACTGTCCCCATGCCACGGGGCGGCGTTGCTTGCCGCTGAAAAATTCGAAAAAGAGAGGCTTGAAGAAATCAGGCAGAATTTTCTGAGGTTTTCGAAGGTGTAATTTATGCTTGTGCTTGCGGACAAAAAATGATAAAATAGATGGCACGGGAAAATAATGAGGGTTCTTCAGTAAATTACAAATAAGGAGAACCAAATATGTTTATGAGGGAACTGCCAGTCAGCGAAAGGCCGAGGGAGAAAATGCTCGCCGAGGGGATCGCGTACTTGTCGAGCGCCGAACTGCTTGCCATACTGCTGGGAACGGGGACAGACGACAAATCAGCGCTGAATTTGGCCGAAGAGGTCTTGTCTCTGAAGGAAAGCGGCATTTTATTTTTGTCCGAATGCTCGCCTGAGGAACTGACAAAGGTAAGAGGGATTGGGGCGGCAAAGGCCTGCAGGATACTGGCGGGGGTTGAGCTGGGTAAAAGGATAGCGACGAAGCCAAGGGGCGAAAAAACAAAGGTGTGCGGCCCAGAGACGATAGCCTCGCTTTTCATGGAGGAGATGCGTTATTGCAAAAAAGAAATTTTCAACATCCTTTTGATGAACACAAAGGGAGAAATAATAGGGACTGACATAGTATCTGTAGGCGACCTTTCCGGCACGGTAATCCACCCAAGGGAGGTGTTTCTGCCTGCTGTCAGGAGAAGCGCGGCAGCTGTGGCTTTCGTCCACAACCACCCGTCCGGCGACCCGACGCCAAGCAACGATGACATCAAGACGACGAAAAAGCTGGTTGACGCAGGGAAAATCATCGGGATTGCCGTGTGGGACCATATTGTGATCGGAGACGGGAAATACGTCAGTTTCAGGGAAGAGCAGTTAATTCAGTAATGCATGGCATTTGGAGGAAGTGAAGTTGTTCAGTTTTTTTACCAAGGATATGGGGATAGATTTGGGAACCGCTAACACCCTGATCAACCTGACGGGGAAAGGCATAGTCGTAAACGAACCGTCGGTAATTGCCGTCGAATCCGGCAGCGGAAAGCTCATAGCGACAGGAATTAGGGCAAAGGAAATGGTCGGGAAGGCACCGGAAAGCATCAAGGTTGTCAGGCCCCTACAAGACGGGGTCATATCGGATTTCGACATGACAGCTGAAATGCTCAGGGATTTTATCTGCAAAGCCTTGGCAGACAGGGCAAGGTCAAAGCTCAGGGTCGTGGTCGGAGTGCCAAGCGGCGTCACCGAAGTCGAGAAGAGGGCAGTTGAAGAAGTGGTGCGCCAGATGGGCGGCAAGGACGTCTTCGTGATGGAAGAGCCCATGGCTGCGGCAATCGGCGCCGACCTTGCCGTTGACGACCCTATGGGCTGCATGATAGCGGACATAGGCGGCGGCACGTCGGACATCGCCATCATCGCCCTTGGAGGGATTGTGACGAGCACTTCGCTCAGGCACGCCGGGGACAAATTCGACGAAGCGATAATTCAGTACATGAGGCGGAAGTACAACTTGCTAATCGGCAACAAAACGGCAGAAGAGCTTAAAGTGAACATAGGCTGCGCCATCGTCGACGTGGACGACAAGGGTTTTGAAGTCGTGAGGACTATGGACGCCAGGGGCAGGGACGCCGTCACCGGCCTCCCCAAGACGGTAAGCGTCAGGAGCCGCGACTTGCAGGACGCCCTTGAGGAGCCAATAGAAATTGTCATTGAGGGGATTAAGGCCACGTTGGAAAACGCGCCCCCCGAGCTCGCCGCAGACATTGTTATGAACGGGCTCGTCCTATCCGGCGGAGGAGGGCTGATTTCAAACCTTGACAAGTTGATTGAAATGAGGACTGGCATGCATGTGAGAGTTGCGGAAAACGCTTTTGAAGCGGTAGCGCTGGGAACCGGCAAAAGCTTGGCAAACATGGAAAAACTGAAACGGTACGTCAGGATGAGAAAAAACAGGTAGTTTCATGAAATGGATGAAGGAGCACAAATTTTTAACAGGCGTGGCCTGCACCGTATTGGCTCTTTGCATAGTTATAGTGCTTTCTTATTTGACGGGGGGCAGCACCGGCTTCGTGGGCAGGCAGATCGGGAATGTGACGACTCTTGTGCAAAAGCCGATTGCTTCGGCGTCATATGCAGTTAAAAACGGGATATTCAAGTTCAGGGACACTGTCGCCGAAAACGACGAGCTGAAAGAAGAGAATGCAAGGCTAAAGCAGGAAATAACAAAGATCAGGCTTACGGAGAGGGACCTTCAGGAACTTAGGGAACTGGCCGGCGCTTTCAACTTCGACGGCACAGCCTACGACTACAACATGGTAGCAGCCAACGTGATATCGCTTGACGGCACGAACTGGTTCAATATTTTTACGATTGACAGGGGGGCTGACGACGGGATTTACAAAAATGCAGTCGTCGTCAACGGAAGCGGACTCATCGGCACCGTAATGGAGGCAGGAAGCGATTGGGCGAAAGTGATTTCAATCATTGACGAAACGAACAAGGTGAGCTTCATAGTTCTCAGGGACCCGGACATGGTCGGCATTTTGCAGGGCGACGGCAGCGGGGGGCTGGCAGGCTTCATGCTTGACAACCAAGCTGGGATCATTGAGGGTGACGTGCTTGTTACGTCTGGAATGGGAATGGACCCTATGTACCCGAAAGGGATTGAGATCGGGAAAATAACGTCCATCAACTACAACATGGACACGCAGCTAAAAACAATTGCCATAGAGCCCTCCGTAAAGTTTAAGAACTTGCGCAAGGTGGCGGTAGTTTTATGAAATACAGATATGCGGTGTGCATGTTTGTGGCGGCGCTTGTTCTGCAGACCACGCTGACGAACATTATTAGCATATTCGGAGCCGTACCGAACCTGATCCTGTGCCTCGTGGTGGTGTTCTCATTTTTGTACGACGAGAACAACTACGGGATTGTGCTGGGCGTTGCTTTCGGGCTGCTGTACGACATCTGCTTTTCGGAATACGTGGGGATCGCCGCGTTGGCGTACTTGGTTATTTCACTGGCAATCATGCTTGTGAATTTTGTGATGAACAAAGAATCGGTTTTTTCGGTGATAATAGTCTCAGTCGGAGCTACCGCATTGCATTCCCTGATGTATTGGAGCATCATGGCGATGCTGGGAAGCAGCTACGGTTTTGTTTATGCGATGAGAAACCTGCCGTTTTACGCGCTCTACAACACGGCGGTGGTGACAGGGCTGTACAGTTTGATGATCAAAAAGGTGATAAGGCACCACAATGACAGGTACTACAAATGAATACGTTTAAATACAGGTTTCAGCAAATAGCGGTAATCATGTTTGTCCTGATGACAGTGCTTTTCATCAGGCTGTTCGTGCTGACCGTGATACAGACCGACAGTTGGGCCGTGGAAGCCACGAACCTCAGCATAAAGAGCGTTTTCATGCCGGCGCCGAGGGGCGAGATTTACGACAGGTACGGGAGGGTCCTGGCAGGGAACGTGCAGATTTTTTCGCTGAAATTCGGCGCCTATGATTATACGGACGAAGAGGCGAACGAAATCTCCGCCAAGCTCATTAAGATCATGGAAAGCAACGGCGACAGCTATTACGACAACCTTCCGATTCTGATAGAAGACGGGAAATTCGTCTACACTTACCAGAAGTCGATAGAAGAGTGGCTCGAGAGCATGGACATGCCCCTTGACTACACGGCAGAGCAGGCGTTCGACAAACTAAGGGAGATGTACGACGTGCCTGAAAGGTTCGACAAGTTTGAAGCCCAAGCCGAGCTCCAAGGCAGGTACAACGTCTACCCGCCGATTTCTGTCAAAAACATGGTGTTCTCAAAGGATTTGGACAAAGACATGTTCCTTGGCAGGTATTATTTAAAGACCGACCTTACTGCCGAAGAGGCGTTTTTGGCGTTGCGGGCGTTTTTCAAGATCGACAAGACGGTTAGGGGGAAAAACGGTGAGAGGGAAATTATTCGAAGCGGCATCTCGAACGAGGAAGCGAGAAAGGTAATCGTGGTGCGGAACGAAGTGTCAGCAATGGGTTTCAGGCAGTATATCCCTGCAACCATCGCAAGCAACCTGTCCCAAGCGACCATTGTCCAGATAGAGGAGATGAGCAGGGACCTTCCCGGGGTCGAGATAGTGTCGGAAAGCAGGAGGACCTACCCAAACGGCAACTCCGCGTCGCACATAATAGGCTATATGGGCCACATCTCCGAGCAGGACATGCACAAATACAAGGACGACGACAGGTACAGCGCAAATGACCTTGTAGGGCTGGACGGCATTGAAAATTCAATGGAATCGCTATTAAAAGGCAATGTTGGCGTCAAATACGTACAGGTTAACGTGAAAGGCGAGCTGGTGAAGGTGATCGATGAGAAAGCGCCTGCAAAGGGGCGCGACATATACCTCACCGTCGACATTGAGCTGCAGAAGACAGCAGAGGAAGCCCTTGCCCAAGCACTTGAAAAGCTGCAGAAGGGCGGCATCTTCGAGAGCGATTACGGGAACTACAAATACTCGAAGCCGTCTACCCACGCGAACGTGGGGGCAGTCGTCGCAATCGAGGTTAAAACGGGCGACGTGCTTGCAATGGCCAGCAACCCCGATTTCGATCCGAACGAGTTCACCGGCGGGATAAGCAAAGAGGCATGGGATGCGCTTCAGAGCAAAAACCCCAGAGACCCCATTTCGCCGGTGCCGCTTTACAACGTAGCGGCAAAATCGGCGGTGCAGCCGGGCTCCGCGTTCAAGATGGTCACAGCATCGGCAGCACTGTCTTGCGGGCTTGACCCGAAAATGAGGCTTCATGACGGCGGGCGCGTCATGATTGCGAAAAAGACCTTCGGCTGCCTCCTGTGGAACACGTCTGGAGGGTCTCACGGGAGCATAAACCTAGCGGAGGCGCTCAGGGTGTCTTGCAACTACTACTTCTTCGACATAGCTACAGGCAGGGATTTCGCCAGGGGCGAGCGCTCGCTGGGGTACAGGGAGCCCATAAATATCGACAAGATAATGAGCTATGCCAAGCAGTACGGCCTCGGCGTCCCCACCGGGATTGAAATCGAGGAAGCCCCTGTTTCGATACCTGACTCTGAAACCAAGCTGAGGCGGACGAAGGCTTCGCTCGCAAACATCCTGAACGTGCGAGCAGAGAGGTATTTCAAACCGGAAGTCTTGGCGGACAGCAGCCAGCTCAGGCAGCACATTGATGAAATCGTGAGCTGGACAGAGGAAAACCCCTCAAGGAACGAGGTTATAAGGCGCATGGCTGATGCCGGCGTCAAGGATGAAATGATCGTTACGGTTGCGGAGCTGTGCAAATTCGATTATTTCAATTTCGCGAAGTGGACGCTTGGGGACGAACTGAACATTTCGATAGGCCAAGGCGAGAACGCGTACACCCCGCTGCAGATGGCTAATTACTTGGCGACGCTGGGCAACGGCGGCGTACACAACAATGTAAGCTTGATCAGCGCAATAGAGGGGGAGATAATCGAAAAGTCGCAAGGCGAAAAAGTCGACATAAACAACGACTTGGGCTTCGACGAGATCATGCGTGGCATGAAGATGGTCGCTGGCCCAGGGGGTACGCTCAACAGCATATTCGGCCGATTCCCTGTCCAAGTGGCGGCAAAGACGGGAACCGCCCAGCGTGAAGGCAGGATACACCCGCCTGACGAGGTGGCTTACATGCAGGCAAACCTTCGCAGGATTGCGCCGTCGCTCAAATGGGAAGACGTCGAGGCTGAGATGGCTAGGCTGCTCAGCGAGTTCCCCGAGACCTGGAAATCAAAAAACACTGCCGTCAGGCAGGCAGTGATGAACCTTTCCGATGGAAGGGTGACTTACGATAAAATGGATGAGTACAAGGAAAAATACAAGCCTTTCGCGTGGGTGCTTGCGATGGCGCCTGCCGACGACCCCAAAATAGCCGTTGCAGTGCTTTTGTTCCAAGGGGACACGTCGATCAACGCAGCGCCGGTGGCAAGGGAGGTAATCGGAAAGTACCTTCAGCTGGACAAGGCGTACGAGGACATGAGTTTGAATTCAGAGGCAGATTGAGCGGCAAAGGGAGAAGGGATTTAGAATGGGAAAAGTGATCATCATAGCATCAGGCAAGGGAGGGACGGGCAAAACTGTGTTCACCGCCAACGCAGGAGCCTGCCTCGCGCAGAGGGGGCACAAGGTCGCCTTGATCGACGTAGACATGGGCTTGAGGAACCTGGACCTCTGCCTAGGCCTTGAAGACAAGGTGGTTTACGACTTGGTTGACGTGCTGACTGGGCTGTGCCGCATCAAGCAGGCGCTTGTAAGGGACAAGCGGTTTGACGGGCTGTACCTGATCGCGTCGCCGCCGAACAACAAAAGCGCGGACATAACCCCGCTCCACATGAAAGTCCTCTACAAAAAACTGAAAAGGAATTTCGAGTATGTCCTGGTGGATGCGCCATCGGGCATCAGTGAAACCGTGCTGATGGCGGCAGAGGGCGCGGACAGCGCAGTCATCGTGACGGTGCCTGAATACGCTGCCATAAGGAATGCGGACATACTGGACGCCGCTTTGAAAGAAAAAGGCCTTGAAGACGTAAAATACGTGCTGAACAAAGTTAGGGGCGATATCATTGCCACTGGCCTCATCCCAGGAATCAATGAAATATCGCGCAAGCTGAGGCCGGAAATGGCTGGGATAATTCAGTACGACGACAACATCCACATCGCTGCCAACAACGGTTTCCCTGTTGTTTTCAAAAAAGGGACGTACATTGAAGAGAACTTCAACAAGATAGTCGACAGGATTGCAAGGTAAGCCTGCGTCCCAAATTCCCGGCGCTTCAAGAGAAATTTATTATCTTGTTGCGTATGCCTATGTTCAGGACCAGGCCGACGGATACCATGCATGACAGTATCGAGGAGCCGCCGTAGCTTATGAACGGCAGGGTGACCCCTGTGACTGGCATCAAGCCCATGGTCATCGCTATGTTCTCAAAGATTTGGAACATGAACATCCCAATAAAGCCCATCGAGATGAGCGCACCGTAAAGGTCCTTCGCGTTGAAGGCGATCTTGAGGATCCTGCAAAGGAACACAGTGTAAAGGAGTATTAGGAACGAACCTCCAAGAAGCCCCAGTTCTTCAGCTATGACGGAGAATATAAAGTCCGATTTCTGCACCGGCAGAAATTCCAGCTCCTTTTGGGTTCCCATAAAGAGGCCTTTTCCAAACAGCCCGCCTGAGCCTATGGCAACTTTTGACTGCCACACCTGCCAGTTCCCGGGCAGCAGCAGGTTGTCGGGGTTTAGGAAAGCGTCGATCCGGTCCTTTTGGCTCCCGCTGAGGAAGCGGTATACGATCGGCAAGGCAAAAGCCACGGCAACCGACAGCTTCGCGAACAGCTTGTAGCCTATGCCGGCGAAAAAGACCATGACCACCCATGCAAACCCCATGACGACGGCGCTCCCGAGGTCTTCAAGGAGGACAATGACGATAAAGGGCGCCGAATACAGAAACGACAACGCGACGCCCCTGAATTTCAGCAGCGAGTCCCTGTTCCTGGATATGTACATCGCGCTGAGCAGGATCATTGAAATTTTAACAAGCTCCGAGG
>Ga0082212_10001872_pt1 | contig 30993 bp, 30 predicted proteins | sample TergutNt197P3_FD_71548 | JGI IMG/M metagenome (GOLD analysis project Ga0082212, IMG submission 71548) | Neocapritermes taracua P3 segment gut microbial communities from Petit-Saut dam, French Guiana - Nt197 P3 | ecosystem: Host-associated > Arthropoda: Insects > Digestive system > Gut ...
ACGAGCGGCAATCAGGGCTGGCGCAGAAATAATAATAACCGGCGATAATGATTTTCTTGAAAGTGCAATCTCAAACCCCAGAATCATGACGCCTGCTCAGTTTGTTCAGATGGTTTGATAGGTGAGTATTATTATGTTGGATAAAAGACCAAACCGGAAACGTGACATTCATTTCCACTTCGCCGCCAACGAAGAGGAAGCTGCATTAATCCGCCGGCGCAAGTCTGCCTCGGGTATGGTCAGCTTGGGCGCTTACTTCAGAAAAATGGCTATCGACGGGTATCATATAAATATCGATCTGTCCGACGTGCAGGAGATGGTGAAGCTTCTGCGGCGCTGCTCAAACAGTTTGAACCAGATCGCCAAGCGTGTCAACGAGACAAACAGCATATGCAGAACACAAAACGGAGAGATAAAGCAGCCGAAGCCACGATAGAGCGCTTTGGTGGACCGAAACGCAACCTCCCTGACCGTTACGTTGAGGGGCAGCCGTGTGATAGCGATATTGAGCAGGAAGCTGCCATTTCTATCGGGGTGAACGCAATCACAGGAAAATACGCGCTTAAACAAACGACTATTGACAAGTTTAACATCACGACAACTTACTATTCTTCTTACGAGGATATTGGCGGAGCGGTTTGGTTTGTCAGACTATACCCGATAAATGCAGAAGAATTTTCTGAAATTGGCAGCTATTCAGCGGTTTTGGATGCTGCAACCGGTGAAGTGATTCAGTTGCTTTCTGCGGTTGACGGCAGAGGTTAAGCAACAGTCATCCTCTGTATCGGAAAAGGTTTTGCGCTCGGTGATTTCCTCGCCTGTATATGTTTCATAGAGAGTAACGGCAAGGGCGCAATATTCGGCGCGGGTTATGGCTTGCGTGTATTTGGATTGCAAAGATTGAGGAACAAGCCCCGCCGCTACCGCCGAATTAACTTCTGTTGCTGCCCAAGTGGACGGTTTTTCAAATTCAGCATTCGGAGTTCCTGCTATAAAAGGCAAAGAATGTTCTTTTGCATACGCTTCCGCATACGACCCCACATCTCCATATAGTACAACATTCGGACTACGCCAAAATACACTTGTTTCAATATGTGTAACGCTATTAGGAATGACGATTGTTGTTAGATTTGGACAGATACTGAACGCCCAATCGTCAATCCTTCTAACGGTTTGCGGGATGACAACGCTTCTCAGGTTTTCACAATTTTGAAACGTAAATTCACCAATACCGACAACACCATTAGGTATAACAATTTCTATCAAACTTTCTTTGTATGAAATGACATCGGTCATGTTGTAAATCTCGTTTGTTTTTTTGTCGATGATAATTTCGTTTATGAAATCATAATCAACATAATCAAGATATCTGTGGTCTTTAGATATATCTTTCGGCGATATGTCAAAATAATCTTGTTTGCAAGCCGCTTGTTTTGAATAAGCACCATTTACATATTTATTGTTACTATCCCAAGTGGTATCTAAGATTATCCATCTACCGTCTGCGTAGGCTTCATTCCATGCATGGTTTCCTTCTGTTCCTGACACATCATAAAAATCAGCAGGGCTACCGCTTATCCCTAATGCGAATCCGGCAATCACTTTGGCAGGAATCCCGACTGCCCTAAGCAGAGCTGCGGTTAAGTTTGAGTAGCCATGACATACAGTGCGCTTGGTATTTAGCACATGAGTTGAACCGGTTATCTGGCTGTCCACATCATACCAAATATTTTCAGCTACCCAGTCGTGTATCGCTTTGATTTTCTCATAATCGCTTACTTTTCCAGTTGTAATGGATAGCGCGAGATTGGCAGTATCTTCATCAAGACTATTAACCATGTATTCCGGCAATCTATAATACGCAAGGGTGGCTTCATCGGTAGATTTTGAGTTATAAACGGACAAATTCCATTGATACACAGCTTCATAACCCGTTGCTGCCTTCGCTGACAATGGTATCATTCCGACAATAAGAATGACCGCAAAAAATGCAGTTAATAGTCTTTTTCTCACTATATTTTTCCCTCTTGGGTGTTTTCTTTCGCGCTTGTGACGATTTTGAAGCCATATTTTTTAGCCGCTGCCTCGCCAATTTTGTTTACGCGCTCCGCCCGCTGGGCCGGGGTCATATCCTTTGTTTCCTCGTAAATCGCAAGCCGGATTTTATTGATGTCCCGCTCGATTGTGTTAGGTGTTTTCATTGTCGTTCACCTCCATTGGAGTACAGATTTCAACTGCGCGATAGCCGTTCAAAGCGTTAATACTTCCTGTACCTATTTTCGTTTTCCGTTTGACGATATGCTGAAAGTTCATACTGATTATCAAGTCCAAATCGTTCACAGAAGCGACGGCAATATGAACACCGTCAGTCCGATATTTTTGTGGTATAACGCCTTGCTCAACATAGGTGTCGGCAAGCCGCTCAGCTTCATCGTTCAAAGCTAAAGCGGTTATACCGTACTGCTCAATAAGCGCAATCATCTTGTCGCGTTTTTCACCCGGCGCTTTCTCCAATTCGTCAACGACATAGAGAGAAGTAAACGCCTCATACTTTCCCGCTGCAATATCTTCAAACAGCCGAACAGCGTCGGGGTGATTTTCCCTATCTTCATCAAAATAGTAATTGAACAAGGTCGTTTCAATATATATTTTTTGCTTCCTCATAAGCGGCTTTCCTCTCGTTGGTTTCTTCGTTTTTTTCGCCGTTATCCCGCCGCAACTTCGGGTCAAGTTGGCCCGAAGTTACGGCGCGTCAGCGCAATCGAAAAAGTGAAATGCGGCGAGTGGCGCGATTCATTTTTTCGCGGGCGAGGGTGAACGGTGCGCCGATGGTAGGCGGACAGTTCACACGAAGCACGAAGCGGACGGACGGAAAGGCGGCGCGGGTCACGCGGCAGCTTATCCGGCTGTCCGTGTCGGCGGCGGAAAAACCGTTGTGGCTTGCCACAAGGTTTTGAGTGGCGCCGATAGCCCGCGGCAGCGCCCACGGCACTTTGCGGCGTAGCCGAAAGTGCCAGAGTGGGTCATATACTCTCGCTTGCGGAGTATATGACGTTCCCCGCCCCTAATGGTGTGGCTACAAACAGGCTCTATATGTAAGATTATACCACACGCCGGATTGCGCGACAACAACGAATTTAACGCCGCCGCCCGCTCTGCCGCCTGTTCTTTTTGTACACATCGGACTTTTGCAAAGCCTTCATCAAGATGCCGATTTCCTCATCGGACAAATCGGAAATGTTCAAGCCTATCTGTTTTGCAAGAAACGTCATTTTCCAGCGCGCCTGTTCCTCTTGTTCCTGTTGCGCCGGGTAGTCCTGCAAGGCGGCTTTCATAACTTGAATGACGCTTGCCTGTTCGATAGGTAAAGCGTCTTTTTTATGTGCGGCAAACAGGCTTTTCATCATGGCGTTGAAGCGTTCGGAAATGCGGTAACGGAGATACTCGTCCTCGTCAACGACGGCTTCTTGCAACAGCGAAATTACATCGTCAGTATCCCCGATATCAAATTTATCTTTAATTGCGTCCTCCGCGATTTTATACATGGCGTTCATGGTGTTCATCTGTGGCAATACTTTACGGTCGATATAGATTTCGATGGCGTTCATCAGCTTCGGAAAATCGGTATGCGCTATCAGTTCGCTCAACAGTCTGTTGTTCAGATTTTCACCTTTGAGAATTTCGATGGCGGGGTCGGAAAGTTTGAGCGCGTCAACCTCGATATGGCGGTGCTGCCTGTTGCCGGTCAGGTCGAAAAGGTAATCGGTTGACACGCCATAAAACTTGGCAAGCGCGGCAACATCCTGATAGCCGACGCGCACATCGTCCTGCCCCTCCGTCCTCTGCAAAGTGGACAGGGGTATGCCCGTCGCCCCGGCTAAATCGGAAAGGGTCATTTTCTTTTCGTCGCGTAAGTCGCGGAGTTTTTCCTGTAAGGATAGTTTTATCTTCAAAGCAATCACCTCATGCACGTTGCTTCGGGACGTTTTGTCCCGAAGTGGAACAACCATATTATACCACGATAGTCACCGTTTTCATATTCGGGAAAACGGTGTTTTTTCGCGCCAAAACCTGATTTCAGGACATACGGGACGGGGCATATTTTTTTGTTAAGATGAACGCGGAAGGAGTGGAAAACCATAGCAAAGACAGACAGGTGCGTTGTACGCAATCAAGCCTATCCAAAGAGCAGTATCAGCATAAGGGAACGGCACAACGAGCGAAAAAATGAAAGCTACGGCAACGGGGACATCCTGCCGGAACGGTCAGCCCTCAACGTGCAGTTCAAATCCTGCGACGCTACATACGAGCAGGAGTTCAGCCGCATGGTGGACGATGGGACTATCAGTCTGCGCGGATTGAAGCCGGACGCGAAAGTGTTTGATGAATTGGTCTTTGACGTGAACAGCGCGTATTTTGAAAACCACGGCGGTTACGACTACGCCAAAGCCTTTTTTGCCGAGGCGTACAGATTAGCCGTTAAAGAAGCCGGGGACGAGGATTACGTTTTGTCGGCTGTACTTCACGCCGACGAACGCAACAAAGCCCTCTCCGATCAGCTTGGGTATGATGTGTTCCACTATCACCTGCACGTCATTTATGTGCCTGTGGTGGACAAAGAAATCAAGTGGTCGAAACGATGTAAAGACCCCGCCCTTGTGGGTACGGTAAAGGAAACGGTAAAACAGGTCAGCCATTCCAAAAAATGGCCGCGCTACAAAGACGAGAGCGGTCAATGGGTGAACAGCTATTCACTTCTTCAAGACCGTTTCCATGAACACATGAGGGCTGCGGGATATACCGATTTTGAGCGCGGGGAACGCGGCAGCACCGCCGAGCATTTGAGCGTTTTGGAATACAAGACGCAGCAGGAAGCGGAACGCGCCGCTACCCTTGCCGCCGAGGTCGAACAGAAACAGGAAGCCGCCGCCGTCCTTGATAAAAAAGTCGAGAAATCACAGGAGCGTTTGAGCGGCATACAGGAAAAAATCAGCTTCAAGACGAAAGCGGCGGCAACCGTCGCCGAGATCGACGCTATGGGAAAGCCCGCCCTACTTGGCGGCGTTACCGCCACAGCGGACGACATGAAAAAACTGAAAACGCTTGCAAAAAAAGGAGTGACCATCGAGGACAATACAAAGGAATTGAAACGGAAACTGACCACCGCCGAGGATGAGCGTGACGAGGCGAAAAAACAGCTTGCCGCTGAAATCAAAAAGCGCCCGTCCATTAAAGACCATCTGAGTTGGTGGGGCAAGTTCATGGAGGCGATGAAACGCGCCCCGGCGCGGCTGATGGCGGTCATCGAGGATATTATGCGCCAACCGCCTGAAAGGAAAGAGCCGGAGCAGGAACGGCCTGCGCCACAGCGAAAGAGGGGCGGACATGAGCATTAGGACTTCTGGACACTTTGTCCAGAAGCTAAACCGCCCGGACTTCGGGTCAACTTGGCCCGAAGTGCCGCCCCGCCCTGTTCCTTGTCTGAGGCCGGGGGCACGGGGCGCGAAGCCCCGCAAAGCCGTGATTACCGCCGAATCAGCGGCGCCGGTTTTGCCGTACAATGGACAGTCGGCGGCGGGTCAGGGACGTTTATCCTGTTCCCCGCCGTCGGCGCGGACAGTTCGTGGCAAAAATCCGCGCTGTCAAGGGTTTAAGCGCGTCAGCGCCCCTTTACAGCGTGGATAGGCGCAGCAGCGGTCAGGGGGCAGAAAAAGCCTCATTTCGACACCAAAACGCTGCTTCGGAAAAGGTAATATCGTAACGCCGGGATGTTGAAATTTGCTATTTTATGTCAGCCCGCAAAGCATTGATAACACTACATTCTTGTGGATGCATTAACCCCGATTCCGGGGGTTTAGGTACTTTACCCTTACCTCCCTCTGAAATGGGCTTAACCCATCTACAAGGCGCATACGCGCCGGAAAGGAAAAGGATATATTGAATAACACATCAAGCGCATACAAAGACGAATACTTTGACGAATTACCAGTCGCCGCGCCCGATTTCCCGCCCGTCAAGGTTGTTGAGCGGAAAATCGGACGGACGACGTTCATTGTTTCTTCCCGCTTCAATAACGGAAAGGAGAGGGATATTGTTTCCACGATTGCCCGGTTGGTGCAACATGACAGCGATGGGAAGCCGGAATAATCCGGCCTCCCGCCCCATGACAAAGTTGATTGGACTGCCTAAAAATGGTATAATGACAGTACCATCTGTTGGCTGTCGGAAAGTGAGGCTATTTTGAACAGACAAGCCAACGAAAAGATAAATTACCTATACGGCAGATTGTCAAAGGACGACGAGCGGCTTGGGGATTCCATGAGCATTGAAAATCAGCGGATAATCCTCACGAAGTACGCAGAGGAAAACGATTTTACCCCATATGAGTTCGTGTATGATGACGGCATATCCGGCGCGGATTGGGACAGGCCGGGATTTAACAAAATCCTTGAGGACGTGGAAGCGGGGCGCGTGAAGACTATCGTTACGAAAGACCGCAGCAGGCTTGGACGCGACAGGCTAAAACTAGGCTTCTTGACCGAAATCCTGTTCCCACAACATGATGTGCGCTATATCGCTATCCATGACAACACGGATTCGGAACGCGAGGACGACATCGCGCCACTCATAGACTTGTTTAACGAGTGGTTTGTGCGGAATACGTCAAAGAAGATCCGTGCCGTATGGCAAGCGAAAGGCAGGAGCGGGGAGCGTCTGGCGGTGATACCGCCCTACGGTTACCGCAAGGCAGAAGATAATCCGAAACAGCTTGTCATCGACGAGGAAAGCGCCGCCGTGGTGCGCCGTATCTTTCGGCTATGCGTAGACGGGCATGGTCCCGCCCAGATTGCCCGGCTCCTCAATGCAGAGCGCATACTCAATCCGAGCGCGTACAAGTATGAGCATGGAATCATGAAGAAAGCCCGCCCATGCAAAGACCCATATTTATGGGGCAAAAACACGGTACACAGGATTTTAGACGCGCCGGAGTATTTGGGGATTACGGTCAACTTCAAGACCTTTACAAAATCCTATAAAGATAACAAGGTGCGTTACAATCTGCCCGAAAAGCAAATGGTGTTCCACGATACCCATGAGCCAGTCATAGATACCGAAACATGGGAAATCGTCCGCAAAATGCGGGAACACAAAAGGCGCGCCCCGCGTTACGGCGAAATCGGGTTGTTTGCAGGGGCGGCCTACTGTTCGGACTGCGGAAGCAAGCTATATTACAACACCCGCGAGATTTGGAACAAGGCGCGGACACAGGCGAGATATGAGGGGTCGTATTCCTGCTCCCAATACCGCAAAGATGTCCATTACTTGCACAGTAGCCGAAGCTGCACCTGTCATTTTATTCGCCAGGATATGCTTGAACAGGTTGTCCTCGATGATTTGCGGGAATTGCTTAGCTTCGTGACGCGGCATGAAAAGCAGTTTATCCGGCTTGTGATGGACAAGAGCGGGCAGGAGCAGATACGGGAAACTGCGGTAAAGAAAAAGTCGCTTGCCAAACATCGCCAGAGGATTGCCGAGATTGACACGCTGATTGAGCGGCTTTATGTGGACAACGCAAGTGGTAAAGTTCCCGATGAACGATACGAGAAAATGTCCGCTAAGTTCGAGGCTGAACAAGCCGCGCTGATACAGGTGCATGACGCTCTGGAAGCAGAGATCGGGCAGCAGGAAGAAACGGCTGAAAGCGTTGGGAAGTTTATTTCCACAGTACGCCGATACACAACGGAAATTGAGAAGCTTACCCCCGCCATTGTCCATGAGTTTATTGACCGTATCATTGTTCACGAGCCGGAACAGGCGCGGGGCGACCGCCGCCAAAAGGTAGATATTATCTATCACCGTATAGGCAAGATTGACCTCGTGGGATGGACAGACACAAGCGCGTAAAACTGAATATTGGGCTTGACGCCGTTATATCTAACGCCGCCGCCCGCCATGAGTTAATTGCTTCCCTTAGAACCCTGTGCTAAGAGCCAGGGTATCAAGCAGTTGATGGCGGGAGGTGGAATTGCCTTGATTGGCTTGATACTTGTTCCGCTTCTTTCGGGGCTGTTTACCATATAAACAGAGAAAGGGGCGCGGTAAATGTTCGGCATACTTGACGCAATTACGGAATGGATAAGGGAATTGCTGACAGGCGCGATAGTTTCAAGCCTGACAAGTATGTTCGGGGACGTGAACGATAAAGTAGGCACTATCGCCGCAGAAGTGGGCCAGACCCCCGCCGCATGGAATTTCAATATATTTTCCATGATACGGTCGTTATCGGAAACGGTGATACTCCCGGTGGCGGGGCTGATTATCACTTACATTCTGTGCGCGGAGATAATCGGCATGGTAACGGAAAAGAACTCCATGCACGAAGTAGACACGTTTATGTTTTTCAAGTATTTCTTCAAGGCGTGGGTGGCGATTTTCCTCGTCGCCCACACCTTTGAAATCACAATGGCTGTGTTCGACTTGGCGCAACACGTCGTTTCCGGCGCGGCAGGGGTGATACACGGGAGTACGGCGATAGACATAGACGCGGCGATCGCCGCTATGGACTTAGCGGCATACGGAATCCCCGAACTATTATTACTAATGCTTGAAACTTTCATCGTCAGCTTTTGCCTTAAAATCATGGGTATCGTCGTAACGGTGATACTCTACGGGCGCATGATAGAGATTTACTGTATGTGTTCCGTCGCCCCTATCCCCTTTGCGACAATGACGCACAAAGAATGGGGGCAGACAGGAAACAATTTCTTGCGGGCGTTGCTCGCAATCGGCTTTCAAGGCTTTTTCCTCATGGTATGCGTTGGCATATACGCGGTACTCGTAAACGACATGATAGTGGCGGTAAACGTACACACAGCCATATTCTCGCTTGCGGCGTACACGGTGCTATTGGTTTTCGCCATGATGAAAAGCGGAAACCTTGCTAAATCAGTCTTTAATGCACACTGACGGAGGGCTATCTATGTACAGTCTGAACGAACTGGACGGAGCGCAGCGCGACGCGCTGATGTTCTGGATTCAAGACTTGGCTACAAAAACGGCAGATGAAATCTGGATATTAAAATGCAAATCAGGGAGGTACGGTTTAACGATGGAAAACATACCACAGCACTTATTGACACAGGAAACGCGGCGGGAGAGTTTTGACGCCGCGAAGCCGGACGCGGCGATAAGGCGGCGCGTCATATTGGAAATACTGACGGAAAAAGGCGGCATGACGGCGCGGGAAGTATCGGAGGAACTGCACAGGCGCGGCATAACGCCGACCGACGAGCGCAACTACGCCGCGCCCCGGCTGACGGAGCTATACAAAGCCGGGAGGATAAAGACCACGGGGAAAAAGGTATGCCCGCAGACCGGGCGGAACGTCGCGGTTTGGGCGGTTCGGGGGTGATGGCGTGGCTTATGTATCTATCCCGAAGGACTTGACGCGGGTACGCACAAAATTCATATTGGGTCTTACGAAACGGCAAACGGTTTGTTTTGGCTCGGCGGCGGCGACAGGCTTGCCGCTTTTCTTTTTGATAAAGGCGTTCGCGCCCGTGAGCGCGGCGGCGTTCGTCATGGTGGTGTTCATGTTGCCGTGGTTCATGTTCGCCATGTACGAAAAGAACGGCTTGCCGCTTGAAAAGTTCTTGATGTGCATATACAGCACGAAGTTCAAACGCCCGAAGATACGGACTTACCAGACAAACAACCTATACGCCGCCGCAGGGCGGCAAGCACAGCTTAACAAGGAGGTGCAAAATATTGTCACAGGCAAAAAAACTGACCGGGCGGCAAAATAAGGAGATTGCCGCCGTTATCAGAGCCGCCAAAGGCGACCCGAAAAAGCCGCAGAGCGTCCAAGCGTCGATACCGTATATCGCCATGTACCCGGACGGCGTATGCAGGGTAACGGAAAGGCTCTACAGCAAATCAATAGAGTTTTTCGACGTCAATTATACCCTTGCCGGAAAGGACGAGCAGACGGCTATATTCGAGGGGCTTTGCGACTTGCACAACTATTTCGACCCGTCAATATCGGTACAGGAAACCTTTGTCGGCAGACGCGCCGGGAAAGACGATTTACAAAAGGCAATCGAGATACCCCCTGCAAATGACGGGTTCAACCGCAACCGGGAAGATTTCAGCGGCATACTCCAAAAACAGCTTGAAAAAGGCAACAACGGGCTTGTGCGGACGAAATACCTCACATTCGCCATCGAAGCCGACAGTTTGAATACCGCGAAATCCCGGCTTGCCGGAATCGAAGCCGACATACTTAACCATTTCAAGGTGATAGGGGCGGCGGCGCACCCGCTTAACGGGAAAGAAAGATTGTCCGCGCTCCACAGCGTTTTACATCTCGGAACGGCTGAACCGTTCTCGTTTGAATGGGGCTGGCTTTCTAAAACGGGTCTGGGTACAAAGGACTATATCGCGCCTGCGTCGTTCCACTTTGGCGAGGGGCGCACGTTCCGCATGGGCGGCAAACTCGGCGCGGTAGGCTTTTTGCAAATCATGGCAGCCGAACTGAACGACCGCATACTTGCCGACTTCTTGGAGATAGACGGTAACGTGTGCGTCAACCTCCATATCCGCAGTATCGACCAAAACGAAGCCGTGAAGATGATTAAGCGCAAAATCACCGACTTGGACGGCATGAAAATCAACGAGCAGAAAAAAGCCGTAAGGAGCGGCTACGATATGGACATTATGCCGTCCGACCTCAACACCTACGGCGACGAAGCGAAAAAGCTGTTGAAAGACTTGCAGAACCGCAACGAAAAGATGTTTATGCTTACCGTCCTGATTATGGGCGTTGCCGGGTCAAAGCAAAGCCTTGAGAACCGTATGTTCCAAATGTCGGGTATCGCGCTCAAACACAACTGCGCCCTCATGCGCCTTGACTATATGCAAGAGCCGGGGTTTATGTCCTCTTTGCCTTTGGGTCATAACCAAATCCCCATACAACGAGGGCTTACCACTTCAGGCGCGGCGGTATTCATACCGTTCATCACGCGGGAGCTTTTCCAAAGCGGCGAAGCGTTGAACTACGGGCGCAACGCCATTTCCGGCAATATGATAATGGCTGACAGAAAGCAGCTCCGAAACCCGAACGGTCTGATATTAGGCACTCCCGGAAGCGGCAAGTCATTTTTCGCAAAGTATGAAATCAACAATGTATTCCTGTTGACGGGCGACGACATAATCATCTGCGACCCGGAATCAGAGTACGCCCCTGTTGTCCGGGAGCTTCACGGTCAAGTCATACGCATATCTCAGGAGAGCGCGGACTATGTGAACCCTATGGACATCAACACCAATTACAGCGAGGACGAAAACCCGTTGTCGCTCAAAAGCGATTTTATTCTGTCGCTCTGTGAAATAATCGTAGGCGGCAAGAACGGGCTTGAACCCGTGGAAAAGACGGTAATCGACCGCGCCGTTAGAAATGTGTACAGGGGCTTTTTCGCGGACGCGGCAACCAACGGCGGCACTCCCGACCCGGCGAAAATGCCGATTTTAGAGGACTTGTATAACGAGCTATTGAAACAGCCGGAGCGCGAAGCACAGAGAGTGGCTACAGCAATCGAGATATATGTACACGGGAGCTTGAACGTGTTTAATAACAGGACGAACGTAAACGTCAGCAACCGTATTGTCTGCTTTGATATTAAGCAACTCGGCAAGCAGCTTAAAAAGCTCGGTATGCTCATAATCCAAGACCAAGTTTGGAACAGGGTAACGGAGAACCGGGCGGCTAAAAAGGCGACGCGGTACTATATGGACGAATTTCATTTGCTTTTCAAAGAGCCGCAGACTGCCGCGTATTCAGCGGAAATATACAAGCGTTTCCGCAAATGGGGCGGGATTCCTACAGGCATTACCCAAAATGTAAAGGAGCTTTTAGAGAGCGTCGAGATAGCGAATGTCCTTGAAAACTCTGACTTTCTGCTTCTCTTGAACCAAGCGGCGGGCGACCGCGAAATCCTCTCCCGGCAACTTAACATTTCCCCGAACCAACTCAAATACGTTACCAACTCCGAAGCGGGCGAGGGGTTGATAATCTACGGCGGTATCGTACTGCCGTTTGTGAATCAACTGCCCGCCGATACCATGCTGTACAAAATCATGTCAACTAAATTACAGGAAAGCGTGTCGTAGAAAACGACGAATAGTAAGGAAACATTACTCCTAAACCCTTTTTACAGATGGACGGAGGTGATATACTAGCATAAAGGAGTTGATTGATTGTGAGTGAAGCAATTATAGGATTAGCTGGCGTTGTCATAGGGGCGTTGATTGGGATATTCACGATGTATATGCAAAACAAGAACAATGTTGATATGTTTATTCTGCAAAAAAGAATCGACGCATATCTACCAGTAGTTGAAAAGTATTTTACGTCAACACATATAACGGCAAGTGACTTTACAACTGACACTGCAAAAAAAGTAATTGATGAATTTCAAGATATAAGCCCTGAAATACTTTTATATGGCAGTGTTGGTGTGAGAGATCAAGTGGAAATTGTAAAAGACAAAGTCCTTAAATTGCGATTTGATGCAAGCAACAATGAAGCGAGTGGTATAGATGATATTATGGCAAGTATCACTGAGTTTTCAAAACTGATTGACATAATGCGAAGTGAACTAAAAATTAAATAATAATGTCGCACAAATCTTTACCCGCCTATCGAGGCGGGTTTTTTCATGCCAAAAACAGGAGGTGATAAGACTTGAGCGAACTAAAAGCGGGCGATAAAATCTTACAGCAAATGACCCGCGACGGCGCGGTTGAAGTCAACAAAGCTACTGGCGACGTCGAGAGTATCAGCGCGAGGGACGCGCCTAACGCTTCACCCGGCGACAGCGTTATCGGCGGCGTGATTGACCGCGTAAAGACCGAGCGCAGGGCATTTAAGAAAAAAGCGGTCAGGAAATCGAACAGGAAAATCTTTGAGGGTACACAACGGAAGCCGGAAACGACGCGCTTGACGTTCTCCGACGCAGAGCGCGGAGATCCGTCAATGGCGAAACCCATACGAAAATCGGATAAAGCCGCAGACCGTTACGACAAGGCGCGGGCGCGAATACGCAAAGAAAAGGTTTTATCCGTTGAGCGCGTGACAGTAGAGCCGAAAAAAACGCCGACAGATAAACTCCCGCCCCCGCAGAACCGGCAGGGGCGCGACCCCGGCGCGGCACAGGCTGACCGTAACCCCGCAGGGCGAAAAAAACCACAGGCGAATATAACGAAAAGCAAATCTTCACCGACAAAGCGCGTTTTGGACGAACCCAAAGGGGAAACCAAGACGCGCCTTGTTTTTCGGGAGCGCGACAAGCCGCCCAATGGCAGATTGACACACGCCATCGACCGCCCGAAGCGCGAAGCCGCGCTTACCGTCCATGACGAAATCGACAATGCCGGGGGCGACGATACAGGCATACAGGCGGCGCACTTTTCGGAGAAATCCGCCGAGGGCGTGGCGCGGACAGCCGGGTACGTCCACAGCAAATTGAAGTTTGAGCCGCAACGCCAACTATACAAGGCAGAGGAAAAGGCGGCGAAAGCCAACGTAAAAGCGATATATAAGCGGGATTTGCATACGAAGCCGGAACTTGAAAACGCGGGCGTGTTCCAGAAAGCGGCGCATAAGCGGAAAATCAAAAAGGAATACGCCAAAGCGTTGCGGGAGGGCGACCTTGAGCGTGTACAGAAAACGGCTGATAAAATTAAAAAATCCGCGAAAAAGGCAAAGGAAACCACCGAAAAAACAGTTAAATTCGCCGTTAGGCATTGGAAAGGGCTATTGATTATCGGCGGCGCGTTGGGGGCGTTAATAATCCTGTTGTCGAGCTTTGCTTCATGCGGGAGTATGTTCGGCGGCGGCTTTACAGGCGTTATCGGCTCATCGTATACCGCAGAGGACACAGACATTACAGGGGCTGACGGCGATTATGCCGCCCTTGAATCGGAGCTTGCGGCGCGGATTGCGCGGATCGAAAGCGACTACCCCGGTTACAACGAGTACAGGTTTTCACTTGACGAAATCGGGCATGACCCCCATGTGCTGACAAGCTACCTGACGGCGCAATTCAATATGTACACGCGGGAGCAGGTACAAGCCGAGCTTGCCGCGCTGTTCGCCGCGCAGTACAGGCTGACCCTAACGCCTGTAACGGAAATACGGTACAGGACAGAAACCTACACCGATTCATGGACGGACGAGGACGGGAACACATACAGCGATACCTACACAGTGGAAGTACCATATTACTATTACATTCTCAACGTGTCGCTTACAAACCGTTCCCTTAATACCGTCGCGCTGTCTAACCTCACGCCGGAACAGGCTGAAATGTACCTTGTATACATGGAAACGCGGGGAAACAAGCCGGAACTGTTCGCAGACAACCCCTACGCAAACGGCGGCGCGTATATCGTGTATGACGTTCCCCCGGAAGCATTGAGCGATACCGTATTCGCCGCCATGCTGACGGAAGCCGAGAAGCACCTTGGGCGCGGGTACGTCTGGGGCGGTTCGTCGCCCTCCACTGGCTTTGACTGCTCTGGTTTTGTGTCATGGGTAGTCAATCATAGCGGTTGGAGCGTCGGGCGCTTGGGGGCAAAAGGGCTTTTTAATGTTTGCGCCCCTGTTACAGCAGCGGAAGCGAAACCCGGCGACCTTATCTTTTTCTGGCACACCTACGACGCGCCTGACCCGAACGCGCCGACCCATGTAGGTATATACGTCGGCGGCGGGTACATGATTCATTGTGGCAACCCTATATCATACGCAGATGTTAATACGCCTTATTGGGTAAATCACTTTTACTCATACGCAAGGCTACCGTAACAACTATATTCAGCGCAGGAAAGGAGCGCAGACCATGACAAAACTTGAAAAAATCGAGCGCGACGCGCAAAAGGCGCGGGAGCGCATAGCCGCCATGCAAGACCTGTTGAAGCAGATAGACGGCAAGCGGACAGAACAGGAGAATTTGCAGATAATACAGCAAGTCCGGGCGTTGAAGATGTCGCGTGATGAACTGTATGCCTTTATCACGGGCGGGGCGATACCCGCGACGCTTGCCGGGGCTATCGGCGGCGCGGACGCGACCGCAGAGCCGGAAACGATTTACTCCCGGCGCGGTAAAAAGCGCGGCGACGCGCCGGACACCCCCACCGAGCCGGACGCGGACACGCCGGAGAGCGACGACGATGATACCAATTTTGAAAGCGAGGGCATGAACAATGAGGAAGAATAAGAAGATATGCGTCATATTTACAGCCGCCGCCGCGCTTATAGCGAGCGCGGGCGCGGTGCTTTTCACCAAACGGAAAGCGATAAAACGGCATTTCAGTATCTTTGCGCTGATTGCCGCCGTTACCCTTTGCGGCGTGATGATGTGCGGGACGGCATACGCTACCGAGCTTGACGCTGACCCGGACGAAATAATGACGGAAACCGAATACGATTTTGACACCGAGCCGGACGAGGTAATCATAGGCGACGAAATAGTAATCGGCATGGACGATTTTATTGACCCTGACCGACAGCCGACCCAACTGACCCCGCCGGGAAACCTTACCCTTGTCGATGATTTATCCGGCGAACTGGCAAGCGACAAGCAGTTTATCACCGTTACCACGAAAAACGGCAACTACTTTTACATCATCATCGACCGGGCAAACGACAGGGAGAACGTGCATTTCCTCAACCTTGTGGACGAAGCCGATTTACTGGCGTTACTGGAGGACGGAAAAACAGCGCAACCCGCGCCCCCCGCTGTAGTCACCGAAGAACCGCCGGGGCAATCCCCCGCGCCCGTCGAGCCAACGCCGCAGCCGAAGCAAAACAACACAGGGCTTTTAATTATGCTTTTGGTGATCGCGGCAGTCGGCGGCGGCGCGTTCTATTATTTCAAAGTATATAAGCCGAAACAGGGCGGGACTAAGAAAACGGCGGCGCAGGAGCTTGATGATTTCGATTTTGACCCGGACGAGGACGATTTATTTACCGACAGCGCGGGCGAGCCGGAGTATGTAGAATACAACGGCGGTTATGCCGACAGCGACGAGGACGGGGGAATACCCGACTTTACTGTGAAAGACGAACCAGATACCGAGCCGGACGAAGAATAACGAAATGAACCCGCCGCTATCATTTAGTCGGCGGGCATTTTCATTCTTACTACTTGCGCGTAGCCGTCCTTAACAGAACCGTCAGCTATAAAACCATAATCGGCAAAATCCTTATGTATTTCCTCCGGCGTGAAAAATGCCCCCGCGACGCGGATTAGCTTAAAAAAGGCGTTCATCACTCCCCGGACGATTCCGGGGAAATACGGGTCAGCGATATACAGAGAGCCGCCCGGCTTAATTATCCTCGCGGCTTCTTTTACAAAACCCGCTTTATCGGAAAAGTGATGATACGCCATGCAGACCGTGATTACATTAAAGGTACTGCTGTCAAACGGCGTTTCTTCACATCGGGATAGCCGTATATCCATTTCCGGGCATTTTCGCTTCGCTTGCTCAATCATATTGTCCGTCATATCAATGCCATAACCGTTGATTGGGCAAGCGTCAGCCATGTAGCGCAGGATAGTACCCGTTCCGCAACCTACGTCTATAACATTCGCGCCTTGTTTCAATTCCACTTGTGCAAGAAGCAAGCGGTAAAACTTGCGGGAGTTTCTACCCATAGAGTAATCATACCGTACCGCCATCTTGTCGAAGTTCATATCCTTTTGAGTATTCCCCATATTACCGCCCCAACAATCCAAATATCATGTATTGATTATACACACCAAGCATTATCCAAACAATCAAAGGAGGCAATTTTATGATTTTAGTAATCGCGGAAAAGCCGAGCGTCGGTATGAGCCTTGCCGCCGTTCTTGGCGCAAAAGACCGAAAGGACGGCTATACCGAGGGCAATGGGTATATCGTTTCATGGTGCGTCGGGCATTTAGTAGGGCTTGCCGACGCTTACGAGTACAACGAGCAGTACGGCAAATGGCGGCGCGAGGATTTACCTATAATGCCGGACACATGGAAATACGTTGTTTTCGACGGAAAGCAGAAACAGTTTAACATTTTGCGCGGGCTGATGAACCGCGCCGACGTTGAAAGCCTTGTGTGCGCGACCGACGCGGGGCGCGAGGGCGAGCTGATATACCGCTTTGTCTATCAAGTAGCGGGCTGTAAAAAGCCGTTCAAAAGGCTATGGATTTCAAGCATGGAGGAAAGCGCGATAAAAAAAGGCTTTGCGGAGCTGCGCGACGGTCACGACTACGACCCACTATATTACTCCGCGCTGTGCAGGGCTAAAGCCGACTGGCTTATAGGGATTAACGCGACGCGGCTGTTCTCTACCCTGTATAATAAGACCTTGAATGTCGGCAGGGTACAGACCCCGACGCTTGCTATGCTGACCGAACGGGGCGCGAAAATATCCGGCTTTGTCAAAGAGAAATATCATATAGTACGGCTTGGCTTGGGCGGGTTTGAAGCGTTGAGCGAACATATAAAAGACCCGGCAGAAGCGGAGCAGATAAGGGCGGCGGCTGATAAAAAAGCCGCCGTTTGCGTTTCCCTCACCAAAGAGCAAAAGACCGTACCCCCGCCGAAACTCTTTGACCTGACGGCATTACAGCGCGACGCTAACCGCCTGTTTGGGCTTACGGCGCAGCAGACCCTTGACGCGGCACAGAAGCTATACGAAAGCAAATTGATTACCTACCCCCGGACGGATTCGCGCTTTATCACTTCCGATATGGCGGCGGGTATTCCGGCACTCACGCAGACCGCCGCCGCGTTCATCGGTGCGGGCGCGGGTGCAGAAATTCCCGTCAACACCGGGCAAGTGATGAACGACGCGAAAGTCAGCGACCACCACGCCATAATCCCTACCGCCGAACTTGCGAGGTTTGAACTGTCCAGACTTCCAGAGAATGAAAAGAACATATTGCGGCTTGTTTCCTCCCGCCTTGTATGCGCGGTAAATGATAAGCACGTTTATGACGCAGTAACGGCGGTTTTTGAATGTAACGGGTACAGCTTCACAGCGAAAGGCAGGGCGGTTATCGTTGACGGTTGGAAAACCGCAGAGCGCGGCTTTATTTCCGCGCTGAAGCTGAAAGAAACCGACACGGACGGAGAGGACGGCGGCGCACTACCCCCGGTCAACGAGGGGCAGACATTCGACAATGCCGCCGCCACGGTTACGGAGCATTACACGCAACCCCCGAAGCCGTACTCAGAGGACACGCTATTATCGGCTATGGAGAACGCGGGCGCGGTTGATACCGACAGCGAAGCCGAGCGTCGGGGGCTTGGCACTCCCGCCACCCGCGCCGCCGTCATTGAAAAACTGGTAAACGGCGGCTTTGTCAAACGGAGCGGGCGGCAACTGATACCCACCCCGGACGGAATAAACCTTATAGCCGTACTCCCCGACACGCTGAAATCCCCCGCGCTCACCGCGCAGTGGGAAAACGCATTGACGCAGATAGCCAAAGGCGAAGCGAAGCCGGACGGCTTTATTCGCGGCATTGAGGGCATGGCGCGGGCGTTGGTAACGGAGAATGCCGCGCCCGACGAAACATATATCCCTCTGTTCGCAACACCGAGGGAATCAATCGGGGTTTGCCCCCGTTGCGGCGGCAACGTGGTTGAGAGCAAGCCGAATTTCCATTGTGAAAACCGGGATTGCCTTTTCGTGATGTGGAAAGCCGACCGTTTCTTTACTTCCCGAAAAAAGGAGCTTACGAAAGCGACCGCCACAGAACTTCTGAAAACGGGAAAGGCGGCGGTCAAAGGCTTGTATTCCGAGAAGAAAGGTAAAACCTACGACGCGGTTATCCTCCTTGCCGACACAGGCGGGAAATACGTCAATTACCGTTTCGAGATAAACGGCGGCGAGAAGCCCGGAGCGTAACGGAAGATAGGATTACCCGCAAGCATAGGAATAACGGCACGCTGCGGCGTACCATTCTTCCGTCAAACCGCCGCCCCCTCAATCCTTGCGGATTGTGGGAACCCCTGCGCGGCGGTTTTGTTTGTCGGGGAAAAATCCCCGAACCCCTTTTGTGGGAAGAATCCCACACCCTCTAAAACTACTCCCCATATCCGGGGATTGAAAGGAAGTGATACATCAAATGGCTGAAAAGCAAGACTTTTACAGAGTTACCGACTACGGCGACAACGTAAAACCCGCCGACAACATGAAGATAGAACGCCATATTTATTTTCAATCAGAGAACGCTGACATATCCCGGTTTGCGGCGTTGCCCCTTGAACGGTTACAGGCTATGCGCGGGGAGAGCGTGGAAACGGAGCAGCGGATTTTTGCCGCCTTGCGCGTACAAGCGGGAACATGGGAAAATCAGGCGGCAGTTACTTTGTTGCTTGATAAAGCTATCGAATATGTCAAAACGCCCGCCGTTAGCCATTCCTCTAACCAATGGGTCAAAGACCGCGTAAACAACGATTTCCGCAGTATGAGTAATATGGTATATAAGATGGCTACCCATGTGTCGGTGAACACGCCCAGACCGCCACTCCCGATGTCTTGGGATTTGACTTGGAGCGTCCGTACCAACACCCCTGACGGTCACAGAAGCGACAGGATAGCCGGGCAGGACAGGAAACACTTTACGGATATAGCCGATATGGAAAAATACCTCAACGGGCGTATCAAGGCGTATTCACACCTGTTCACGGAAATATCGCCGCCTATCCCGCAAGGGTACGCTAAAAACTTCTGTGTCAACGGGCAACTGTTACCGGGCTATACCGTGGAAGGCGAAGAACCGAAACGACCTGACCGCGCCGCCGATCTCGCAGACGGCGTTTCCATCGTAGAACGAAAACTGAATAAACTGCTAAAGGAGAGTGACCCCATGAATGAACCATTAAATATTAAACTATCGACCCGCGAAATATACGAAGCCGGAGGCACAGACGGCGCGTGGCTGAAACTGCCAGCCACCGCCGAACAGCTAACCGCCGCGCTTGCGCGGATCGGGGCGCAGGGCGGAGATTTTATCATAAGTGCCTTTGAAGCTAATATCCCCGCTTTACAGCAGATTCCGATTGAGTATATGCAGAGCGCCGGGATAGACAAGCTGAACTTCTTGGCGGCGCGTCTTGAAATGTTCGACGCGGCGCACTCCGAAAAGCTGAACGCCGCTATTGAAATCATGCCCGGTGTGAACGACATCCACCAACTCACCGAGTATACCTTCTGCCCGGATTATTATGAGTTTTACCCCGATATTCATACCTACGCGGAACTTGGCGAACACGTCTTGAATCATTCCGGCTTGATACAAATACCTGACGAATGGGCGGCGGCACTCGACCGGGAGAAATTGGGCCGGATTGCCGATGGACAGGATAAAGGGCTGTTGTCCGAAAAAGGCTATATAGTCCCGAGCGGCGGGGAATGGTATTCATTGGATAAAAACGATATACCGCAGGATTACCGTATTACCCCGAAAACCGAAAAGCCCGATATGGAACAGGACGCTATAACGACCCGAACCGCCGCCGCAGTCACGGCGAAGCCGCCGGAGCGGACGCAGACTACCGCCGTTATCCCCCTCGTGCTAACTTCCGAGAACCCACGCGACCGTATGAAAGAAATCACCGACAAACTGGAAGCGGGCATAAAAGGGATATTTGACAGCGAGAAATACAAGGATTATTTGCAGACGCTTTCAAAATTCCATAATTACAGCTTTAACAACTGTTTATTGATTGCCATGCAGAAGCCCGACGCTTCCCATGTCGCCGGGTTCAACGATTGGCGCGACAACTTCAAGCGGCAAGTCAAGAAAGGCGAAAAGGGCATAAAGATACTTGCCCCCGCGCCGTTCAAAACAAAGAAAATGCTTGACGCTGTGGACGCGGACGGCAAGCCCGTATTCGACAACAGCGGGCGGCGCAAAAAAGAGGAAAAGGAAATCACAGTACCCGCGTTCAAAATCGTATCGGTCTTTGACGTTTCCCAAACCGACGGCGAACCCCTGCCGCAAATCGGCGTGAACGAACTTACCGGGAGCGTTGACAGATACAAGGAGTTTTTAGCCGCCGTTGAAAAAACGTCGCCCGTCCCCGTCAGCTTTGAAACGCTTGCGCCGGGTGTAAAAGGCACTTTCTATCAAGATGACAAGCGTATTGCCATAAACGAGGGCATGAGCGAACTGCAAAACCTTAAAACGCTTGTACATGAGATAACACACGCCCGGTTGCACGACATAGACAAAAACGCGCCCAAAGACGCGCCGCGCCCCGACCGCGACACCCGCGAGGTACAAGCCGAGAGCATAGCCTACGCGGTATGTCTGCACTACGGGCTTGATACGTCGGGGTATTCTTTCGGTTACGTCGCGGAATGGAGCGGCAACAAGGAACTTGATATTCTGAAATCGTCGCTTGATACCATTCGCAAGGAAGCAAACGCGATCATTACCGAGGTTGACAAGCATTTTACAGTGTTGTCACAGGACAGGGAGCAGACCGCCATACAGGGCTTGGAACAGGAAACAAAGGCGATGTTGCAAATGTTTGTTGACAACGACATAAAAGACCACGGCGCGGTACAACCCGGCACGTTGGAAACCCTCACCGTTCAGGGCTACGAATACCGCGACGGACAACTTGAACAGGCCGCGCCCGCGCCGGAGCATACCGCGCCGCAGGGCGACACATTCACCATTTACCAGTTAAATGACAGCAACGAAACGCGGGATATTCGCTTTGCGGAGCTTGCGGCGGTGACAGCGGTGGGGCTTGCCGTTGCTGTTGCCAATTACGACAAGATATATTCCGCGCCGCTTGATTCCGGCGTTACGCTTGATGATATTTATATGGATTTCAACATGGGCAAGCCGGAGGGCTTCACGGGTCACTCCCTTTCCGTTTCCGACGTAATCGTTATAAACAAAGACGGAAAAGAAACCGCGCACTATGTTGATAATATAGGTTTTCAAGAGTTGTCCGGCTTCCTCGCCCCGATAGAACAGGCACAGGAAAAAACATCACCGTCGGTTGACTTAAAAGCTGTCGCTGACTTTATGCAAAAGCAATACGATTACGCGCAGGGCGCAGACCCAACCAGTCAAGCCGCCGTCGCGACTGTCAGCATAATAACGCGACGGCTTGAACAGGTGAACGAGCGCATACCCGACACGCAACCGCAGCTAAAAGCGTTGTTATCTCTTGCGGCGCAAAGCCCGGACTTGGCGACGCTCAAAGAGCGCATGAACACCCTGCAAACCGAATTTACACAGCATTATTCGACCGCCGTACAAATGACGATTGACACAAGCGGCAAGGCAGAGCCGACCTTGCCAAAGGAAACGCTGTCAGACCATATAGCGGACGTGACCGTTTCCAAACCGCCCGCGCCCAAAGCTCCGGCGCAGGGCGAGAACGTGGCGGCAATCGAAGCGAGGGTAAACGCGGGCGAGGTCATAAACATAACCGACCTTTCCGATGCTATCAAAAAAGACAAGGCGGCGGCGAAGGACGCGCCGACCACGCCCAAAGCCGGGACACGCGGGGCGGCAAAAAATGAAACATGGAGAGCGGCACAGGCGCAGGACGCTTGGGACAGGGCGCAGACACCGAAAGCCGGACAGCCGAGTATCAAGGATAAAATCGCGGCGGGTAAAGAAGAAATCGCCGCGAAAAAATCCGCGCCGGCAAAGGCGGCGGCGCAGAATAAAAACGCCGGGTTGGGGGAATAGCCTATGCGGAAATATGAGGGCGTGGATATTGTCGCCGCGCTTGGCGCGGTGGTGGAGCTGAACACCGAGCATTACAAAGGCGATTTCAAGTACGACATTGAACGCTTCAAAGAAGTCGCCCGAAACCCGGACGGCGAGAACAACCGCCTATTGTGGATGTCGCGCCACTCCGGGACTTGGTGCTACCCGGAGCGCGACGTATATATCAAAGATACGGCGGCGTTCAACACTTGGAACGGCTACGCAAAGATTCTTGGCGACGTCAACAGTTATTTATCGACTGTCGTTGTCCAAGACCGCATACTTGCTTTCGCCGTTAATATCAAGGGCATGGAAAACGGGCGCGTAAAAGGCGATTTGTACGAACTGGACTACCGCGACCTTGTACGGCAGATAAATAAGACCACTTTACCCTTGCACACGGTCACGGCGACGTACAAAGACGGCGCGGCTTTCACAATGCCCCACAGGGAGCATGACGAGAAACATCTTAGCCTTTATCGTCAGCATGGGCAGTTACAGACCCTTATACCAAACCCGGAGGACGCGGACGCTCTGCGTATTGTACTTACACAAGTCCGGGAACAGCGCGAAAAGGACGCACGACCCGCCGTGTTCAAGGTGCGCGTCCATACTCCGAAACAGCCGAGCATTAAAGACAAAATCGCGGCAGGGAAAAAAGAGCTTGCCGAACAACGCGCCGCCGCTCCCGCGAGGGCGGCGGTAAAATCAAATATCGGATTGGGGGATTAACAATGCCATTACTTAATTTCACCGTAGAGGAAACAAACCTTATCGCTATATATAAAGAGGGTACGGCGGCGGCGACGCTTGCGCGGATCGCCGCGAGGATTCACGACATGGACGCGGATATGTACAGTATAGCCATGAGCGCAAGCATGAAACTGTCAACGCTGACCGAGCCGGAGTTTTCCGCGCTGTCGTTCGCGCCCGCCGACGAGGGCGAGGGTGGCGCGTATGAGTAAACCGCTTGCAATCGAGCGCGAAACGATTATCCTGTTCAACGAGGGCGAAGCGGCGGCAGATATTGAAACGTACAATGCCGCCATGAAACGGCGGCTTGACGCTATCCGGCGCGAACGCCCGGAGGACATAACGCTTGTAAGCCGTGACGGGTACGCAGATACTTATATCTTCCCGAAAAAGTGGGTCAAGATAATCCCGCCGCGCAGGGCGACGGAAAAGCAACGGGAACACTTGAAACAGGCAAGGGCGGGTATTAAGCCCTGACCATGCGCAGGGGCGCGGTTGCTGTCAACATTTATCATGTTGGCGGCCGCCGCGCCCATGTTCTTTTTTTGTCCGCGCTGATGGTCTGCGCGGTATGCTTCTGAAATAGCTTTTGCGCGTTCGGGGTGGCTATTTGAGTAATGGTATCAGAGAGGTAAAACGGGCGGGGTATATAAAGATACTCTCATTTTGCGATTTGCTTATGAAATAGACCTAAACGACTGAACCATTTCTGCTATTGTATTAAATCTTTTGGTTTTATCGGTATTAAGCCCCTTATTAACAAAACTTCTTAGATTGGCATTGGATATTGCGTCTATGTTTGTCTTTCCAGTCATAACATAATAAACTATTCTTGTTAAGGCATATGTTTCATGTAGTATGCTATATGTATCGAATCCATCAATAATAAGCGAGGGGTCATTAAAATATCCCTTAAACTCTGTGTTTACTGACGTTAGGGAACTGTCTGGTATCTTAACTAATCCAAAGTCAGCGATTTTGACAACAAGAGTATCATGGTATTCTTTCAACAATATGTTTTTTGGGCTAATATCCCTATGCAATCTATCCTTTGTGTGGATATAATCAAAAGCTCTTAAAATTTGATTTACTATACCTTTTCGTACTCCCACTGACAGCGTAGAATTGTTTTTTTGAATGAAACCGTCAAGAGTATAGTCCATATACTCCATGATATATTCGCTTTTACCATCATCATATTTATAAACTTCAAGGATGTATGGAGAAGAAAACTCTTTCATTTCATCAAATTCGCGTTTGAATCTTTCAAGCTCTTTTGTAGTCAAGTCCTTTTTCGCCCTTTTTATTATAAATTCTCTATCATAAAATGTATCATGGTACTTATATACATTGGCGTATGAGCCACCGCCTATTAGCTTTAGTGAAAAGGATAATGTTGTCTGTGGGTTATCTATTACCAAGGTGCTGCTTGGTATGAAAATCGGTACTGTGTAATATAAATCAACTTTTTCCATATTTGGCGGAATCAAACTGCCGCCACTTGTTGATAAAAAATCGCGGCATTTTTTTATTGTTTCTAAGTAGTATAAATCAATCTCAAAGGAAAGCGGAGTGTTTTTTAATGTGTTAAATAAGCCTAACGCAATCTCGATAGTCACTATTAGCTGGCGGCTTGGGTCTGCCCAAAAATGTGCTTCATTATCTTGCGTTGGAAGCCGTTGATTCATGGTTCGGAATAAAGATAGAAAATCGTAGTGAAGTGTCGTCAATATTTCACGTAGTTTTAAGTGTTGTATCCCCGTATATAAATCAGAATACTCTGCGTTAATATTGCTTTTAGAAAGCAACTCCCTATATTGGGATTCTATATAATTTTCAATATTCATTTTTTCTCTCCAATTAAGTACAAACGCCTGCTTGTAATATATACAGTACCATATTTTTAGTTGTATTTCCAGCATATGTATGAAACCGTCTGTGATATTTAAGTATTTAATACCGTCACGTTCTATGCTTTTGTTAAGATTCCTTACAACTCTGCATTTCTCTCTTTCCCCCGCGCCCGTTCTGTGCCGGGGTTTAATATGCTGTCAACATTCTTCTTGATAATGCCGTACTCCCGCGCCTGTTGTTTCAGCTTACCATACTCCGAGCGTAAGGCGTTTTTCTTTTCGGTGAGCCGGGTATGTTCAGCTTGAAGCGTCGCCGGGTTCGGGAGCTTCCCGCTGTCCCCGGTGCGTTTCCGTAACGCTTTCGCGGCGGCTTCATGCAGAACAAACACGCTTTCATGTTCGCGGCGGTACGCGGTTTTATCCTTTGCCGTTTTCAGACCGTCAATGACAGGTTTTGTCTGCTGATAATTGGTTATGTGCTTCATCAGACCCGCCATGTCCGCAAGCCGTTTTTCGGCGGCTTTCAAACTATCGGCGGCTGTGTCGAACGCGGCGGCGACTTCGGCGGTTCTATTTCCCAAACTCGAATATCGCAAAAGGTTGTTTTCTGTGAGGAAATTCAAGGTTTTTGCGGCTTCTTTGAGATTTTGGATTTTTTGCCACCGGGCAAATCCCGCGCTTTGCTGTGCCTTTACGCAGTTTTCTAAATCAATTATCAGATTCGCGGCGGGGGCGGGGCGGACATATACGGGTTTGCCGGATCTGTCGTCGGCGGGAGCGTCAACGGAAACGGTATCAGTATCCGCGCCCGGAGCTTCCGGCGCGTCGAAAGAAAAATCAATGACTTTTCTATCCGGCGCGGTCATGGTGTATTCCCCGGCTATACGTTTCGTTATGGCTTCTTCCGTGTAGTCAACGCCGAGCGTCTTTGTCCGGGTAAACCTTTCCTGACCCGGAGCGCGGACGGATATATATTTACCGCGCTTGATTTCATGGTCAGCGGCTTCAAGGCGTTTCAAAAAATCCTCAAAGTCAGACGATTGCGGGATTATCGTATCAATGGCGGTTTTCAGCTTGCTTTTCCAACTGCCGCCGCCGTCCCGGTCTGCGGCGTATTCGGCGTAGCTCTTGCCCTTGTCCTTCCCCGGTGTTACGACGGACAGGCTGTACTCTTTACAAAGCCTGTCGCTTGCGTTCCGTATTTCGTAATAGCTCTTTTTGTTGGAAACGTATTTTTTATTGTCAATGAAACTCGCGGCGCAAAATATGAGGTGATTATGGATATGCCCCTTGTCAATATGGGTAGTCAGGACGTACTCATGCCGCCCTCTGGTTATCTCGTCGGCAAGCCGCCGCCCGATTTCGTGCGCCTGTTCCGGCGTACTCTCCCCCGGCTCAAAAGACTGTATCAGGTGATGGGCGAGGTTGTTTCCCTTTTCCAAAGCCCGCGACAAGGTATTTTCAAACTCAATATCAGCCGTTCCATAGGAACAGCCGAACGAAGATACAAGCATTTTCTCGTCCGTCTTGGCGGGGTTCTGTATATATTCAAGCCGTTGTTTCAACGCGCTTTTAACAGGCTTAATCTTTGTAATCGCCATATCTCCGCTAACGCCCCTTTCAATTCCTCTATGTCCTGTTCGTATATCCGGCTTGTGCTGTTCACACGCCGCGCTATCTGGTTTACGTTCACGCCGATTTTTTGGATTTCGGCGGTCATGGCTTTTATGTCGGCGGTATCTACGGCTATCACATAGCCGTCAATCAGCATTTTCCGGGCATACGCGCCGAAGTTGTTTGTATTGTACTGCCGCATTTTTTCATATATCATATCGCGCTCCGCTTCCGTAACGCCGAGCCGCAAGATGATTTCACGCTTGCGCCCCGTTGTCGTTTCGTTTCCGCTATCCATGTGGCAACGCTCCTTTCGGCTTTCGCGGTATAAGGGGTTTGGGTTCTCCCAAAAATGAGGGTTCGGGACACTTCCCGGCAAGCACAAAACGCAGAGCCGGAGGGCGGCGGGTTTTGACGGACGCAGGGCAGCACTCTACCAGAGTGTTGCCACGCTTCCTATGCTTGCAAGTAAGCTATTCTCAACACTAATACAAACGGAAACGCGAAACTGCCAAACTTTCGGGCGCGGTTTTGAAATAACTAAAAAAGCCGTAACCTTTGCGGGTTACGACGCTCTGAAACTGCTGTATATACAAGAGAACAGGGGCGATTATTCCCCTGCTTCTTTGGCTTCCTGCATAGCTTTTACTGTCGCGGTGATAATAGATAGCTCCTTTTCGTCCATGCCGTCAAGCATAGCGTCAAGCTGTCGGCGTTGCGTTGTCAGGCTCTCGGTTGTGTCCGGGAAAAAGAACCCGTCAACCGATATGTCAAAAAGCCTTACAATCTCATAGAATACTTGTAGGCTTGGGTGTTGCCCCCGCGTTTCAATGTATTGCGTATGACGGGGCGAACGGTCAAGGATTTCCGCTAACTGCTCCCTTGACAGTCCCTTTTGTTCGCGGGCTTCTTTTACGGCTTGCCCGAAAGCGCGTAAATCAAGTTTTTGCTTTTCGTACATTATCATATCCTCCATAGTAAGTTTATATTTCTTAATATGGAAGTAAAACGATATGAGTATGTACGCGCTGTACTATCTTATTTCCTGTTTAAATTTAGCATGAGAAGTGAGCTAACTTTGCTCGTTAATTGCCGATATGCCACCTGTATATAAGCGAAATATCAAATTGAGTATTTCTTCCGGCGGTATATCCCGTTCTTTACGATGCCAAAGTCTAAGCAAAGACAACATTGTTGATAAGTGAAATTCCATTAAGTAAGGCGCGATAGGGTTATCCTTTGATATGTTCAGTTTATGAGATTGAAACGGAACATTAGCTTTTAGCTTCTCCAAAAAGCGATTTCCGCCGTAATCTCCAAATAAGGCGTTTAGGTAAACCCCTTTTTCGTCAAAAACAGTAATTATCTCTTGAACACTTCCTTTGCCGATCTGCAATCGTTTGTTCATATAATCCAATACATCTTTTTCAAGATAATCTAACAAATCATAAACATCATGGAAATGCTGATAAAATGAACTACGATTATAACCCGCCTTGTTAGTAATTTCTTGAACGGAAATCTTTTCAATCGGTTTTTGGCTGTATAATTCACTAAAAGCGTCCATGAAGGCTTTTTTGGTTTTTGCAGTAACTTCTGGCTGTTTATTCATTTCTGTTCCTCCAATAGAAAAGTCGTAAACTACCCGACAGAAAACGGAAAATCTGTTGGTTGATGGATAGAGAAAACGCTGTATAATATTATTATACAACACGTTGTTTAATGAATCAATATAAAGGAGTATATCTAAATGAGGATATTTTGTTTTACTGGAACTGGCAACTCTTATGCGGTTGCTAAAACAATCTGCAAGTATTTTTCTATAGAGCCGGAGCTTATAACGCAATATAAGGAAAGAAATGCTGTTAAGGTTAATGATTTGGAAATCGGCATCATTGCTCCTGTTTATCTTAATGACATTCCACAAACGGTAAAGGAGTTCATCCTAAAGCTGTCTTTCACAGATACCAATGCCTACATTTTCACCGTTTTAACATCAAGTAGTGGAAAGAATAAAAAGGGATTCAAAAATGTCAATATCGCGTTGGCACAGCATAGCGCGAAATTGGCTCTGGCTTATGACATATCAATGCCAAGTAGCTTTCGAGAAAGGGCAGACATGACTTCTGTTCTTGACGCAGTACCCCAAAAAGTGGCAGATATTATCAAAGCCATAGAGGGCAAACATGATAATTATATATCGCGTGGTTCAATCGTGTTACCAAAGAACTTTACAAAAGTGTCAGTAATGTATAGACCTCTCACCCGTATGACCGTATCGGAAAAATGCGACGGTTGTGGTTTGTGCTGTAAGTTATGTCCGACAAGCAATATCGAAATTCAAAATGCAAAAGCCGTCCGTGGTAAGAACTGTATTGCTTGTACCGCTTGTGTGAATTGGTGTACACAGCACGCGATAAGTAATCGTTTGTTAAAGGGGCATTACCATCACCCCGAAATTAGCGCGACCGATTTACTACCAGTTTAGAAATGAGAGGAAAGGAAAATGAATATTAGGGTATTGTATTATTCCGGGCGTTCCGGCAACACAATGAAAGTAGCTACGGTTATTGCGGAAGCACTCAACATCAAAGCGGAGCGGATAGGAAAAGAAAAAATTGAATTAACTGAACCTGTTGACTTGCTCTTTGTAGGAAGCGGTATTTATTCTCATAAACCGCATAAAAAAGCCAGAGTTTTGATTGGTAAGTTAAATCCGAAAATGATAAAAAATGCCGCCGCTTTTGGGACATATGGTAATCACTCTGAGATTGGAGAACAGATAAAGATACTTCTACAGGAGCAGGGAATAAATGTACTTGGAGAACCGTTTGTTTGTAAAGGGGCTTCAGTAGGTACAGATAATAAAGGACACCCGGACGCAACAGATCTGGAAAATGCAAAAGAATTTTCCAAAAGCGTAACAGCAGAACTGAAATAAACAGAGCCAAATATAGGAATGTGAGTATTATGGAAAAGGTGGTGAAGCAAGTTGAGCAAAATGTCAGATAAACTGGGAATCACTATCAAATCGGCGCGCATGGAAAAGCACTTAACGCAAAAACAACTAGCGAATCGTCTATCCATTACACCGCATTACTTAATGTCCATCGAAAATAAAAAGCAGATACCAAGCGGCAACTTGCTTTTCCAAATAATCCGGGAACTTGAGATTTCCGCAGATATGATATTTTACCCGGAACAAAGACTGGAATGTGAAATAGTAAATAGATTGCATACTCTTTTAGGCAGATTTGAGGAACACGATATAGAGCTTATTATTGCTATGTTGCAAACACTACTTCAAGCAAAGTGTGCAGAGGGAGGTAATTTACAATGTCGCATTAAATGTCCGAATATGTAAGTGGCTTCAACTATGCTGCTGTGGCGGCAAACTAAATCGTATAATTGGTAACTTGTCAAAAAAAGCCTGTTTTTAACAACGGGCTTTTCTGTTTGTATAGGTGAACTCTCAGCCCACCTGTTGATTATCCGCTACATCACTCCGAAACAAAACGGTAGCTTATCAAAAAAAGCCTTTTCAAATTAAGGGATAGAATTTACCCGCAAGACGAAATCACACCGTACTATAAAAGATATTACATATTACCTTGCTCCCGATTGATTACTATTCAATCGGGAATTTTTGTTTCTCAAAATATTTTTTCAAAACGCCCCCGGAAGTTTGGCAGTTTTGGATTTTCATTTGTATTAGTGAACGAAAGGGGAAAACATCACCCGCCTTTGCGGACGCGAAAGGGGGTGAATATGTGAAACCCAATAGTCACGATCTGGACAAGCAACGTGTTTTCGACAGCTTTTGTAAAAAGGTACTGAAAAACGAAGCCCGCAACTACTACGGCGAAGTAAAGCGGTTGCGCGATAAGGAAGTGCTTTTTTCGGAACTGACGGAACAGGAGCTTGAACAGCTATCCACGACGGACGAGTATTTTGTGACGGAGCAGATTTTCAATGTGTTAGGC
>Ga0082212_10001873_pt1 | contig 30991 bp, 22 predicted proteins | sample TergutNt197P3_FD_71548 | JGI IMG/M metagenome (GOLD analysis project Ga0082212, IMG submission 71548) | Neocapritermes taracua P3 segment gut microbial communities from Petit-Saut dam, French Guiana - Nt197 P3 | ecosystem: Host-associated > Arthropoda: Insects > Digestive system > Gut ...
TCTTTAAAATCAATGCAAGCAGGGCAGCTTGACCCCTGCACGTACAAGTTTGAGGTATGTACCAGCTTTAATGTCAATACCGTTTGCGAAAAGAATCGAAATATGCCTGCGCCAGAAAACGAAATATCAGGGAAAGGCTTGATATAACTGGCTTTGCGACATCCAATTTAACGAAATAACTTCGTTTTTCCTGCCTTTTTCCCTGTGTCCCGTGCGGAAAATAGCCGCAAAAGCTGCCTGAAAGCTTAAACCTTCGAGGTTTGCCGGGGTAAATATGACAAAGGGGACGGCCTTTTCGCTATTTCACCTCGCGCGGCGTCACCATGCGGCCCAGGTCGAAGCGGAAGAACCTGGGCAGCCCTTCCGAGAGGAGCTCCGTCGTCTCGCCCGTGACGAGCGGCCTGAGGTAGACGAGCATCTCTTCGCTCACGTCCGTGCCGTTCTTCGTGATCCATTCGAGCGGCACCTTCTTTTCCTTGTTAGCTATGTCGTCGAGCTTGCCTATGTCGTAACGCACGACATAGGGCACGTCGCTTATGCGCGTGATCGTGATCATGATGTCCGACAGGCCGTTGACGGCCGCCTCCACGGCGCGGTAGCCGCACTGGTAGGCCTCCTGGAGGTCCGTCAGGCTCGCGCAGTGCGCGGCGGCCCGCTGGAGCGTCGAGAACTGTATCGCCCGCGTCTTGAGCTTCGGGATGTCCACCCTTTCCTTCACGATCTTTTCGAGCACGTTTGCCGCGCCGCCGAGCGTCTTGTGCCCGAACATGTCCTCGGCCGCCCCGGTATCGGACAGGTACAGGCCGTCCTTCGTGCGCAGGCCCTCCGACACAGCGATCAATATCTGATGGTCCGCCTCCATGACCGTCTTTACCTCGTGGACAAAGGCTTCCGGGTCGAAATCGACTTCCGGCAGGTAGATCAGGTGCGGCGCCGGCAGCCCCGTCTCGCGCGCGAGCGCGGAGGCGGCCGTCAGCCAGCCGGCGTTCCTGCCCATTATCTCGACGATCGTGCAGGCAGGCATCGGGTAGACGCAGGTGTCGAGATAGAGCTCGGCGACCGATGTCGCGACGTAGCGCGCCGCGCTGCCAAAGCCCGGCGTGTGGTCGGTAAGTTCAAGGTCGTTGTCTATCGTCTTCGGGATGCCGACGGCGACGATGTCCTCGCCCGCGTCACGCAGGTAGTCGGCGAGCTTGTTGACCGTATCCATGGAATCGTTGCCGCCGTTGTAGAAAAAGTACTTGATATTGTAGTCCTTGAGTATTTCGATGATTTTTGCGTAAGTCTCTTCGTCGTCCCCGCTTATCTTGTAACGCGAGGAGCCCAGCGCGTGCGCCGGCGTGTGTATAAGCATCTCAAAGTCTTCGCTCGTCTTCATCTGGTCGGAGATGTTGATGATCTTGCGCTCCAAAAACCCCTGCATCCCGTTCACGGCGCCAAGCACGTGGTCGATCTTCGTGCTTGCCATGCCGCGCGCGATAGCCCCCGTGATCGACGCGTTGATCGCGGACGACGGGCCGCCGCTCTGCGCTATAAGCATATTCCTCTTCTCAGACATATTTCACCTCATTCTTCGCTAAACAGCTTCAGCGCCACGTCAGCGATATTCTCCGCCGTGAACCCGTATTTCTCGAACAGCTCGGCAGCGGGGCCGGACTCCCCGAATGTGTCCATCGTCACGTACGCACCGGAAATGCCCGCGACCTGCCCCCACGAATAGCGGCTCCCGGCCTCGGCTGCCACGCGCCTCGTGACGGACGGCGGCAGCACTTCGTCCCTGTACGAAGCGGGCTGTTCGAGGAATACGTCAAGCGACGGCATGCTGACGACGCGCGCGCCTATGCCCTTTGCCGCGAGCAGCGCGCGCGCTTCGAGGGCCGGCGCGACCTCGCTGCCGGTCGCGACAAGCATTACGTCCGGCACGTCCCCTTCCTCGGCCGCGAGCACGTAGCCGCCCATGCGCGCGCCGCTGTTGCTCGACGGTATAGGGGCGAGGTTCTGCCTCGACAGCGCGAGAGCCGTCGGCGCGCCCGACGTCAGCGCGAAGCGGTATGCCGCGCGCGTCTCGTTGCCGTCCGCCGGCCTGAAGACATAGACGCCCGGCGTCGAGCGCAGCATCGCGAGCTGTTCGACGGGCTCGTGCGTAGGGCCGTCCTCCCCTACCCCGATGCTGTCGTGTGTAAGGACGCAGACAAGGGGCAGCTTCATGAGCGCCGCCAGCCTTATCATGGGCTTCATATAGTCGGAAAACACGAGGAAGGTGCTCACGTACGGCAGCAGGCCCCCGTGCAGGGAGAGGCCGAGCGCGATGGCCGTCATGCCGATCTCGCGCACGCCGAAATGGACGTTCCTCCCTTCATGCGTATCGGCGGAGAAATCCACCTCCCCTTTGAGCGCCGTCTTGTTCGACGGCGCGAGGTCGGCCGACCCGCCGAAGAGGAAAGGCGCCTCGTCCTTGATGGCGTTCAGGATATTCCCGGAGATGGCGCGCGTAGCCTCGGCCTTTTCCGAAGCTTCCTCGCTTTCCAGGTAATCAATGACGGAGGCGGGAAGGGCCAGCGCCAGGTATTTCTCGAACAGGGCAAAGGCTTCCGGCTCTTCCGCCGCGTAACGCCCCGCCAGGGCGTCCCATTCCGCGCGGGCCCCGGCCCCGGCTGCCGCCTTCTCCTTATAGTGCGCATACACCTCGTCAGGGACGGCGAAGGCCTCGTCCAATGGCCAACCCAGGTTTTGCCTCAGTATCTTGACGTTCTCTTCGCCGAGCGGCTCACCGTGCGCGCTCGCCCTGTCCTGCTTGTCCGGCACGCCGTAGCCTATGTGCGTCTTTATCCGTATGAAGGACGGGCGGGCACCGTCCTCTTTGGCAAGCCTTATGGCCTCGCCGATCGCCTCCGTGTCCGTGCCGTCTTCCACGTCGATCGTCTGGAAGCCGAAGGCCCGCATCCTGGCCGCCGGGTCCTCCGTGAAAGCCAGGTCAGTAGAGCCTTCTATCGTGATGCTGTTCGAGTCGTACAGCACGATCAGCTTTGAAAGCCCGAGCGTGCCTGCAAGGGACAGGACCTCGGAGCTGATTCCCTCCATGAGGCAGCCGTCGCCGCACAGCGCGTATGTATAGTGGTCCACGAGCGGCAGGCCGGGACGATTGAAGACCTTTGAAAGGTGCGCCTCCGCCATCGCCATGCCGGTCGCGATGCCGAGCCCCGCGCCCAGCGGCCCCGTCGTGGCGTCGACGCCCGGCGTGTGGCCGTATTCCGGGTGCCCGGGCGTCAGGGAGCCCGTCTGCCGGAAGTTCTTCACCTCGTCTATGCTCATCCCCGGATAGCCGAAGAGGTGCAGCACGGCGTAGAGCATGGCCGAGCCGTGCCCTGCCGAAAGCACGAAGCGATCCCTGCCGGCCCAGGCGGGATCGGCCGGGTCATGCCTCAGATGGTTCGCGAAAAGCTCGTATACAATGGGCGCGGCCCCGAGCGGGAAGCCCGGGTGCCCGCTCTTTGCCTTCTCTACCGCGTCGGCGGCGAGTATCCTTATAGCGTTTACCGGCAGATTTTTGTCCATGTTGACCCTCCTGAAAATATTATTAACGATCGCTGCCGATGCGAAGCCTCTTCGAGAGTTTCAAAGAAACCTCGCCGCCCGCTTCCCATCCGTTCAATATATGCACGGCTTCCGAGGCGGCCATGGCCGATTTTTCCTCTCCGCCGGTTTCGCCCCATTCGTCCGTGACGCGGTTCGAGACTACCGCGAGTATCGCGCCCATGCGCATCCCGTGCAGCCGCCCTACGACAAACTGCCCCGCCGCTTCCATCTCGATGTTTATGACCCCGGCCGACCTCAGGTCGGGTATGATGCCCGCCATGAACGACGGCTCATAGGCCTTGCCCGCGGCAGGCGCCGGCAAGCCCTCCGACAGGGATCTTCCCTGCCCTATATAGAAAGACGCCGCCGTATAGCCTATGCCGACGCCGTAGCGGTAGCCGAGGTTCTCGCACGCCTGCATGAGCGCCATCGTGACGAACGGGTCGGCCGCGGCAGGGTAGGCCGGCTCGATATAGCCGTCGCTCGTCCCGTCGTGCCTGACGCAGGCGGCGGGGATGACGAGGTCGCCGAGCCCGTATTCGGGCTGTATGACGCCTGTCGTGCCGACGCGCACGCACGTGTGCACGCCGAGGGCGCAAAGCTCATGGATGGCGATTTCCGAGCTTGCCGCGCCGATGCCCGTCGAGGTCGTGCCGACTTCCATGCCCTTGTAAAGGCCGGTAACTGTCCTGTATTCCCGGTAGGAGGCGATTTCCCGCGCGTTTTCCCAGCTCTCCGCTATGATGGCCGTCCGTTCGGGCGCGCCGGGAAGTATCATGTACCCGGGTACGTCGCCCTTGCCAAGCCTTAGGTGATAGACCCTTCCGCCGTCGTCCGTCGGCGCCGAAGCCCTGTTCTTTTTTTCAGCCATCATGCCCTCCTATAGCCGGAACCCGTTTGCCAGCAGTTCGTCGAGCGTGAGCGCCTCGAGGCTCTCTGCGCCGGCGCCCGTGATGACGCGGAGCCCGCCGCCGAATTCGAACAGGAATTGCCTGCATATCCCGCAGGGCCAGGCGATGGCCGAGGATCCGGGCGCCGCGACCGCGAGCGAGACAAACTCCCGCTGCCCGTCCGTCACGGCCTTGACCGCCGCGGTCCGCTCCGCGCATATGGCCGCGCCGTACGAGGAGTTTTCGACATTCGCGCCCGTATAGACATTGCCGCCGGCCGTGAGCAGCGCCGCCCCGACCCGGTAGCCCGAATAAGGCGCGTACGCGCCCCCGGCCGCCTCGACGGCGATCATGTACAGCTCAAGATCCGTCATGCTCTGATTCTACCACTTTTCCAGGGCTTTCGCCTTCCTCCGCCCCGTCGCCTTTTCCAGGGCCTTCGCCCCCGGGGGCAGCCGCCGAATCCATCAGCTCCAGCCGCTTGCTGAAATACTGGTACCCGAACGATATCGCGATCAGCGTCGCGCCGAGCGCGAAATACGAGATGATGCGGTAGCCCTCCGCCAGGCCGTACAGGTCGACGAGGAACAGCTTTGCCACCGAGAAAAGCGCCAGCCCCAGCCCGAACTTGCGGACGAACGAGTACCGATACACGAAACCGAAGACGATCCACGCAAGCGCGGTCAGGCCGTATATGATGCTGATTGCGGCGCTGGAAAACGACAGCCCGTATTGCGCGATCAATATTTGCGTAAGTATTATCACGACATATCCCGAAACCGTCAGCGGGTACCATTCGACGCCGATTTTCCGCCCCGATACGGCCATCCTCATCAAGTCGCGCAGCGCCATGACAGCCATGAAGGCGGCCGCGGCCAGGATAGCCGTGGCGCCAAGCGCGACACCTATGCCATGCGCGCCGCTGAACACGTATATGGAATGATCCGAAAGCTTGCCGGGAACAGGATGGAAAGCCCCGTTCAAGGCCAGGAGCGCGAAGATCCCTATCAAGTACAGGACGGCCGATATCGCCCTGGCCCCCGGGTCGTACAGGGCCCTGATGCGCGCGTAGCCGAAAGCGAAGGCGAACGACACTGCGATCGCCGCCGCGAATGCCAGGTACTCGATGCTGAACAAGGCGCCGTCCCCGTACGCTTCGAAGAGCGCCTTCTGCAGTGGCGACAGGACCAGGTAGACGGCGAAGACCCACAGGTTTACCATCACGGCATACTTGTAAACCCGTACGCCCTGAGTCGCCTTTTTATAGATATACGCGCCGAGGATGGCCAGCGAGCCGAGCGTCACGGCAAGGTATTTGTACGGGAACAGGTAGTGGTCCGCATGATCAAGGTCGTAAGAGAGGAACGCGACCAGGCATAGCACGCATATGGCAAAGCCCGCGCCCCTGAACCTCTTTTCGCCCTTTGCTATCCCGTATACGGCAAGCAGGACGCCCTCGACAAGCCAGCCGAGCGTCAGCCATGCCTCCCCGAGCTGGAGCGGGACGAACAGCACGACAAAGGCAAGGCACGTCACGTAAAACAACGCTTTCACGCCCGGCGCCCCGCCCTTGAACCTGATGCCCGTGAACCTCCCGAGGAAAAAGTATATGACGGCAAAGACAAGGGCCAGCAAGCCGTAATGGCTTTCCAGCCTGAACGCGTCGAACACGCCGTACATTATGAAACAGCTGAACAGGGTATTGATGGACAGCAGCACGATATCGGACGCCATGAACTTCAATTCCGCGCGGTAAGTGCTGGCAATCGGTATGGCGGTGTAGATCAGGAACGCGAACATGGCATAGACGATCGCGATCGCGGCTTTCAGCGTATTGCCCGGCTCGGGCAAAAGCGCGATGCAGAAAAAGAACGTCCCGAATATATTGAGGAACAGCCCGATGAACGCCGTAAGCCGCCACTTTTTCCGGAACGATATCAAGAGGGCGAACAGGTTCAGCGCCACGAAGTAGGCCATGGCGCCGTAAACCATCAGGTCGCCGCCCTCGGGCGGCATGGTATTGAGCGCGAAAATCGGCAGGTAGCCGCCGATAAGCGCGAACGTCGCGACTATCTGCGAATTGTAACGGGTCGCGAGCACGAAGGCGCCCGCCGTTATCGACAGGCAGATGGCGGCCGTCGGGTAAGCGCCCACTATCCCAAGCACGAAAAAGCTCGTGACCATCGCGGCATAGAGGATGCCGATACCCCCCGCCGTAAGGCCGAGCGAGAAGACCCCGGGCTTCCTGCGGTTCTGTATCTCGCCGACAGCCAGGAGCGCCCCGCCCAGCGCGAACAGCATGATGCCCTTGAGGGTGTCGGGCAGCAGCACGAACGCGAACCGCGCGAACGCTATGGCGCCGATTACCAGCAGGAATATCCCGACCGCGTTGAATACGTTCAGGCCCAGGAACCTTTCCAGATTGTTCTTTTTCGTGACTTCGCGTATCTGCTCGTCCGTGAGCTGCTCCCTTCTCAGCGCCTCGAACGCGGCGCGCTCTTCTTCCGAAAACGCCGCGGCGGCGCGCGCGGCGGCAGCGCGCGCCTCCGTCACCTTGATGTCCAGCAGGTGCCACAGCTCGCCGAGCCTCAGGTAGATATTGTCGTGTATATCCGCGTTGTAATACGCGAGCGTGTTCCTGATAGAGTCAATCTGGTACCTGATGCCGGTTTCAAGCGCTGACAGCCTGTCCATCTCCCCCGTGACGCTCGAACTGAAATAGATTTCCAGCTTTTGTTCCGCGGCGTCCACTATCCGTACTTTTTCGTTGTAGATATTCTCGTACAGGGCTGTCCTAAGGCCCGAATTCTCGGCGGAAAGCCTCTGCGCTTCGTCCCGGGCCGCGCCAAGATCGGCGCGGAGCCTTTCGAGCTCCGCCTTGAGGCCCGCGTTTTCCCTTGCCAGGTCGCTGCCTTCCAGGGCCCGAAGCTCCGCTTCCAGCCCTGACAGGACCTCCTTCTGGCGGTTTATGATGTTTTTCAGGTTGTCCGCTGTTTCCATATCGCAAGCCTCGCCGCCCCGGCTGTTTTCGGCCGCCCGGGCGGAAAGGCGATTGGTGGAGAATAGCGGGATCGAACCGCTGACCTCCTGCGTGCAAAGCAGGCGCTCTCCCATCTGAGCTAATTCCCCGAATATGCGCGGCCTTGGCCGCTGTCCCGGCAACGGCTTTTATTATAATCGAAATTTCCTGCAGAATCAATTCATGTAATGTATACTACCCTTATGGAAACCTGCCGTTCGACAAGCGATATCAAGGCCCCGGCGCCGCCCTCCGCGGTCGCCCTGGGCTTTTTCGACGGCCTGCACCTCGGGCATGCCGCCCTTGTCTCGCGGACCGTCGGGTTCGCGAGGGCAAACGGGCTTTCCGCCTGCGTCTTCACGTTCCGCGAACATCCCGCGAACGTCATGAACGGGCGGCTGATCGTCCCCCGCCTGCTGGGCGAAGGCGAGAAGCTGAATCGGCTTGCCGCGCTCGGCGTTGACCGCGTCTACGACTTTGATTTCGCGGACGGCTTCCATACGATGCCGCCCGGGGATTTTGCCAGCGATCTTTTGAAAGGCGCTTTCGCGGCGGAAGCCGTTTTCTGCGGCTTCAACTTCCGCTTCGGCGCGGAAGCCGCCGGGGACACGGCCGCGCTCAAGGGCTTCGGGGACGTTTTCGGCTTCGGCACGCACGTGCTTGACCCCGTCTATATCGCGGGCAGGCTTGTCAGCAGCACGCTGATCCGCCGCTGCGTCAACAGCGGCGACGTCGAGCCGGCCGCGCGCCTGCTCGGCAGGGATTTTTCCCTCGGCGGCAGGGTCGAGGCGGGACGCGGGCTCGGTCAGTCGCTTGGCTTCCCTACGGCCAATTTCCATCCGGCGCCGGACCTGACGCTGCCGGCCCACGGCGTATACGTGACGGAAACCAGGGTGGACGGCGCGCCGCGGCCCTCGATATCGAATATCGGCGTCGCCCCGACCATCGTCAGCGGCGGCGCCCTGCGCGTAGAGACGCACCTGCTCGACTCGAACCCCAGCCTGTACGGGAAGGAAATAGAAGTCTGTTTCAAGAAAATGCTCCGCAAGGAACGCCGTTTCGAAAACGAGGGCGCCCTGAAGCGACAGATTGCGAGCGATACGGAAACCGCGCGCCTGTTTTTCGCCACGAAAAACGGCTATACCCCCGGCAACTGATTTTTTTCCCTCTTCGAAGTCCCGCGGTCCTGCGCCGCCTTCAGCAATACGGACAGGGCTATCAAGGCGATCAGCACGACAGGGAAAATCCCGAATCCGAGAACGCCCGCCGCCACGCCAATAAATACCGGCACGAGCACGTTGCTCAGGTTCGCGGCCGCCGTCTGCAGCCCTATGACGCCCTGCGCGTTTTCCTTGCCGACGAGCGACGGCACCTCGTGGATGAGCAAAGGGAACATAGGCCCGACCGCGAAGCCGAGAAACAGGACGACAGGCCTGACAAGGCTGACCGGGACGAGCGCGAACAAGGCCGCCCCCGCCAGCACGGCGAACAGGGATATTCGGATCAGGATGCGGCCCGTGTACTTCCTGGTCAGGAAACTGCTCACGACGCGCCCCGCGACCTGCGCGCCGAAATAGAAGGTCATCATGCCCGCCGCGGCCCCGGCCGAAAGGCCTTTCTCGGTCGTAAGGAAGCTTGTCGTCCAATAGTTGATCGACATTTCAAAAGACGCGTACACGAACATGGTGGCAATGACGAGAGCGCTGCCGGGAAGCCTGAGCAGCTCCCGCACGGGCTTCGCCGTCACGCTGTCCCCTATGCCGCCGCCGGCGTCAGCGCCCCGGCTTGCCTGCCCGGGGAAAACCGGGCCGTATACGCGCCAGAGCGGGATCGAGGCCGCGAGCGCGACCAGCACGACGACATGCATGCCCCCGATCGCCTGGTACCCCATTCGCCAGGAATCCCTGGAAATGATGAAAAACGAGATGGCCGTCGGCGCCAGGGTGCATCCGGCGCCGTAGAAGCAATGGAGCCAGTTCATCGCGGCAGCCGAATAATGCCTCGCCACGAACCCGTTCACTACCGCCCCCTCGAGCCCTATGGTATACCCTATGACCGTGCCGCAGACAAGCATAGCGGCGAAATGCGGCGTCGCCGCGAAGACAAAGATATTGACAGCCGCGAGGGCGATGCCGAAAGCGGCGGGCAGCCAGGTGCGGAACCGGGCAAGCAGGTTCTGGGCGGTCGCCGACCCGAGGGCGGCGGAAATGGATACGATGATTATTATCCTGCTCTGCCACGCGATCGGCACGGCGATATCGGCGCTGATCGCGGGCCAGGCGCTGCCGAGCATCACGTTGGCGCTTCCCGTCCCTACGTACAAAAAGAAAAGGACGATGAGCAGCAGGTAAATCTTGAGTCTGTCGTTCGTTTTCATTGTTTTCCCGTCTACACCAGTACTTTTACCGGCTTGATGGCGTCTATCCGGGATGGCGCGCCTTCAGGCGCGCTGCCGACCCCGAGAAAGCCGCCCGGGCCATAGACGCGCACAAGGCCGCGGGTCGCTTCGCCTCGCCCGGGATGGCTCGCTTCTTCCGGCGTGGCTTCGCTTCGCCCGGGATGGCAATCCTCTTCCGATACCGTCCGGCCCTGCGCGAACGCCCGCGACCCGCTCTCGGACAGGTCCACGCGCCGCATCCACGCCAGCGGCCCGTCCATCGGCAGAAGCGGCGGCATCGGCGCGCCTTCGCCGCGCAAATCGTCCAGCGGGACCGCGTCCCCGATAGAAAACCCGTCGCTTGAGAGCCGCCTCAGGCCGCTCATGACGGCCCCGCAGCCGAGCAGGCGCCCCGCGTCCGCGCAGAGCGCGCGGATATAGACCCCTTTCGAGCACAGCGCCTCGAAGGCCGCCTCGCCTGCGGCCTCGTCTACTTGCTTTACCTCAATGCGTTTTATGTAAATCTCGCGCTCCTTCACGAGCGATTCGTCTATCGCGTCGCCCTTTCGCGCGTAGTCATACAGCTTTCGGCCGCCGACCTTGACCGCGGAATACATCGGGGGGCGCTGCAGGCCCGGCCCCTCGAAGCTTTTCAGCGCGCGCTCTATTTCCGGCCCTCGCGGAAGGCTCCCGCCGTCGCGGCCCTCGATCCTGGCGCCCCAGATGTCCTGCGTGTCCGTCTCGAGCCCGAACTTGATATCGCAGCGGTACAGCTTGGCCTCCGGGCTTCCCGGCGCCCCCGCGTATTCGATCAGCCGCGTCGCCTTCCCTATGAATACGGGCAAGACGCCCGTCGCCATCGGGTCGAGCGTCCCTGAATGGCCTATGCGCCTGACGCCTGTTTTCCGCCTCAAAAAAGATACGACGTCATGCGACGTCATACCCTGGGGCTTGTCTATCACGACAATCCCGTCCATTATTCGGCCTCGCCGGCGTCCAGCGCCTCCTCCAGCCTGTCCTTTAGCGCGGCGCATATCCCTTCCATAGAAAGTACAGACGTGAAGCCCGCCGCGCGCGTATGCCCTCCGCCGCCGAACTCCGCCGCCAGCGCCGCGACGTCAAGCCAGTCCTTCGAACGCATCGAGGCCTTGATCTTCCCGTCCGGCAGCTCTTTCAGGAACGCGGAGACTTCGACCCCGATGATGCCGCGCAGCACCTCGCTCATGCCGTCCGTCTCGTCCTCGCCCGCGCCCAGCCGGTCGAGCGTTTCCGCGCGCACGAAGGCCATCGCCGCCCTGCCCCCGGCAAAGATGTCAAGCGTGCTCAGCATCGCGCTCTGGACGAAGAGCTTCTCGGCCTTGACGCTCTGGTAGATACAGCGGTACGCCGCGCCGAAATCCGCGCCCGCTTCGAGCAGCTCGGCGGCGATCCGGTGGGTTTCCGGCGTCGTGTTCGTGTACTGGAAGCGCCCCGTGTCCGTTACGATCCCTACATAGAGCGCCGTCGCGACGCGCTCTGTCACGGGCAATCCGGCGAGCCGGAGCAAATTGTAGACAACCTCAGAGGTTGCCGCCGCTCCCGGCACGCCGCAGTTGTAGTCACATGCCGGTTTTGACACGGAATGATGGTCGATGCTGAGCGTCTCCCGGGCCTCGCGAAAAAGCCCTTCGCGCCCTTCAAGGCGTTCCGTGTCAGAGAAATCCATGGCTACGGCAAGGTAGGGGGGCGAGCCGTCGTCCCCGTCCCCGCCACCGCCGACCAGCCGCGCGGCCGTGTCCGCGTCGACCACATACGGCGCGTTTATCAATTCGAGCGTCCGCTGCGGGGGCTCGCCGGTCACTACCCACGCGTCGCGGCCTATTTCGCGCATCGCGTCCGCAAAGGCTACCGCGGCGCCGAAAGTGTCGCCGTCCATATGTATGTGCGTGAAGACGAGATACCTGTCGTAAGCGTCTATTATATCCGGCAATTCCGACAAGGCGACCATCCGGCCGGCCGGTTCGTCCGGTATGCCCAGCCCGCCCAGGATCGTGTCGATATGCTGGCCGTAGCGCTCGGTTTCATCCACCTTGAAACGCAGGTCCGGCGAACGCCGTATGCCGAGCTTGCGCACGATCTCGTTCTTGATGAACCCTTTCGCCTTTTCAAAACCGGCCATCACGTCCGCGTCGTCGGCGCCCAGGCTCGTGAAATACACGGTGGCAAAACTGCCGTCGTCCGTAGATTTCACGTAGGATATGCTTATCATCCCGTCAAACGCCGGATCCTTCAGTTCGCGGGCCAGCAATTCGCTGATGATACGCCTGATTTCCTCGCCGAGCTTCTCCCCCCTGAAGTTTTGGTTTCTTCTCATTTCAATCCCGTTCTATTTCCTCCATCATGAAAGCCTCTATCTCGTCCCCGGTCTTGATATCGTTGTAGCCGTCTATGCCGATACCGCATTCATACCCGCGGTCGACTTCGCGCACGTCGTCCTTGAAGCGTTTCAGCGAGCCGATCTTGCCCTCGTGGATGACGACGCCGTCGCGCACGAGCCGTATCTCCGCGTTGCGCAGTATCTTCCCGTCCGTGACGTACGAGCCCGCGACCTGGCTGCCGTTTGGAAGCCTGAAGGTCTCGCGCACTTCCGCCTTGCCGAGCACGACTTCGCGGAACACGGGATCGAGCATGCCTTTGAGCGCCGCCTCGACCTCGTCTATCACGTCGTAGATGATCCGGTACAGCCGGATCTCGACGCCTTCGCTGTCCGCGAGCGACGTCACGTTCGATGACGGCCTGACATTGAAGCCGATGACGACCGCGCCCGAGGTGCTTGCGAGCATTACGTCGGATTCGGTCACCGTTCCGACCCCCCTGTGTATGATATTGACCCTGACGCCCTCGACATCGATCTTTTCCAGCGAAGCGGCGATCGCGCCGACGGAACCCATGACGTCGGCCTTGATAATGACCTTCAGTTCCTTTATCTCGCCCTCCCGTATGCGGCTGAACAGGTTGTCCAGGCTTGTCCCGTGCGTCTTCGCCATCACCTGCTCGCGCTGGCGTATACGGCGTTTCTCGGCGATATCGCGCGCCACTTTGTCGTCCAACAGCGCGCGGAACTCGTCGCCCGCCTGCGGCACCTCCGCGAATCCCGTGATCTCGACCGCCGTGGCAGGCGATGCGCTTCGGATCGTCTTGCCCCTGAAATCCGTCATCGTTCGGATCTTCGCGCTGGTCGTCCCCGCGACGATGCTCATCTTGTCGTTCAGCTTGCCGCTCTTCACGAGCAATGTGGCAAGCGGCCCCTTGTTCCTGTCGAGCCTGGCTTCGATGACCGTGCCGAGCGCGAGCCGGGTCGGGTTTGCCCTCAGCTCCAGCACCTCGGCCTGCAAGAGGATCATCTCCAGCAGGTTCTCGATCCCTTCGCCCTTTTTCGCGCTGACAGGGACCGCTATCACGTTGCCGCCCCATTCTTCCACGAGCACCCCGTTGTCGGAGAGTTCCTGCTTGACGCGCTCCGGGTTGGCCCCGGGCTTGTCGATCTTGTTGATCGCGACTATTATCGGCACCCCGGCGGCCTTGGCGTGGCTGATGGATTCGATTGTCTGCGGCATTACCCCGTCGTCGGCAGCGACGACGAGGATCGCTATGTCGGTCACGTGGGCGCCGCGCGCGCGCATCGCGGTGAAGGCCTCGTGGCCCGGCGTATCGAGGAAGACGATGCGTTCGCCCGACGGGGCGACGACTTCCGACGCGCCGATATGCTGCGTGATGCCTCCCGCTTCGAGATCCGTCACGTTTGTCTTCCTGATCGCGTCAAGCAGGGATGTCTTTCCGTGGTCGACATGCCCCATGACGGTGATGATCGGCGGCCGCGGCACAAGGTCTGCCGGGTCGTCCTCGAAGTCTTCGAAGCCCTCCTCGACGATCTCGCCCTCGTCCCTGCCTATCAGGATCGGGGCGTCAAGCTCGATGGCGAGGAGCTGCACGGTTTCCTCGTCGAGGTTTTGGTTGATATTCGCTATAACGCCCATCTTCATGAGCGCCAGGATAATCTCGCTCGTATTCCTCTCGATCTGCTCCGCGAGGCCCGCGACGGTAATGGGCACGTTGATGACGAAGGTCCCCTCGGGCACCACGATGGCTTCTTCCGTCTCGGCGCTCTCCGTGCGGACGACGCGGCGTTTCTTGCGCTTTTCCTTCTCGAGCGAACCGTCTTCGATAATGGGGTTCCGCGCGGATCCCCGGAAATCGTCGACACGGCCGCCGCGCTTCGAGCCCCTGGCCCTCTTCTTGGCGCCCGCGCCCTGGGCGCCGCCATCGCCCTTGTCATCCTTGGGCCTGCCGCCCTTCTTCTCCTTCTCCTTGACGCCTTCTTTTTTCTCCGCGTCGGCGCCGGTTTTGGGCTTCTCTGTTTTCGCGCCTTCCTGCGCCCCGCCCTTCGCGCCGCCGGCGGGCGCTTTGCCGTCCCTGTCCTTGCGCGGCGGCCTTGCCCCGCCTTCCGCGGCGGGCTTGTCCTTCCCGTCCCTGGCCGGCGGCTTCTTCGCGTCCTTGGACGCCTTCGGCGGTTCGGCCTTGTCCTTTCCGGCGGCCTCGGGCTTCTTTCCGTCCTGCCTCGCGGGCCCTGCCTTTGCCTGCGCCGTTTTCTCTTCGTGGCCGGCCTTTTTTTCGGGCGTTGCCGGCTGCTCGGGTTTTTCCGCCTTCACGGCGCCTGCGGCCTTCGTCCCTGCCGCGTCCGCCTCCGCCTTTTCCCTGGCAGGGGGCTTGCCCTGCGCGGGCTTGTCCTTCGCGCCGGCCTGTTTCTCGGCCTTCTGCCGGGATTCCCCCTTCTTCGCGGCGGCCTCGTCGGCCTTCGGCTTGCCGCGCGGCGGCTTCGGCGGCTCGGGATCGGCCTGTTTCGCGACTTTTAGCACGGGCGCGGCCTTGATGGCCGCCTTCGCGGCCTCCTCCTCCTCGCGCAGCCGCTTGGCCTCCTCGGCGGCTATCGCCTCCGCCTTGGCGCGCTCGGCTTCCTCGACGTCCGCCTTCGCGATGCGCCGCGGCATAAGGCGCGCCTTTTTTGCCTCGACCGCCTGTTCGTCGCTTGCGTCAAAACCCTTCCGGATCTTCTCCTCTTCGGCGCTTGAAAGATTCTTGGTGGCGCCCCTCGCGTCGATGCCGAGTTCCGCAGCTTTCTCGATGATCTCTTTGTTCTGCTTCTTCAGTTCCGCCGCCAGTTCCGATACTTTCATTCACATACCTCCGCGTTCGATATCTCTTTCGCGAACCCTTCCCTCAACACAGCGATATCCTCCGGCGTCAACACGGCCCCGAGCGCGCGCGCGAGCCGCTTCTTCCTGATCGCCAAATCAAAACAATCGAGCGAGCGGCATAGATAGGCCCCCCTGCCGTTCATCCTGCCAGACATATCGATGGCAGGCTTCCCATCCCGCGCGACAAACCGGACGACATCCTTCTTGGGGAAAGACGTCATGCAGCCGGTGCACCTTCGCATGGGAACGCTTCGTTTCCGCATAGAGCCTATTCTTCCTCCGCCCCTTTATCCTCTTCGTTGCTGGCAGGCTTGCCTTTTGTCGCTTCCTCCGCTTTTTTGTCCTCTTCGCCGGCAGGCTTGCTATCCTTGGCTTCCTCCGCTTTTTTATCCTCTTCGCCGGCAGGCTTGCCTTCCTTGGCTTCCTCCGCTTTTTTATCCTCTTCGCCGGCAGGCTTGCTCTCCGTTTTTCCTTTTTTATCTTCCCCGAGCACGTCCTCGGGCGTCAAATACTCGATCTCGTCTACGTCCTTCGAAGGCGCCTTGGCCTCGCCGCCCGCTTCGGCGGCTTCCGCTTCCGCTGCCATGAAGTCCTCGACATTGTAATACCCGTCCTCGTCAAGCGCCGCGTCGGGCACGTCCAGAAGCTCCTCGGTCGCGCCATAGTACTGCGCATGGCTCTTGATATCGATCTTGACGCCGCAAAGCCTCGCCGCGAGCCGGACATTCTGCCCCTCCTTGCCGATGGCAAGGGAAAGCTGGAAGTCTGGCACCACGGCCGTTGAGCGGTTCTCTTCCTCGTCAAAGATGATCTTCTCCACGGATGCCGGGGCGAGCGCGTTCTTGATATTGTTCTCGATGTCGTCGCTCCACGGGATGATGTCGATCTTCTCGTCATTCAGCTCGTCTACGACGGACTGCACGCGGTTGCCCCTGTTCCCGACGCACGCGCCGACCGGGTCGACGCTCTCGTCCGAACTCGAAACCGCCATCTTCGTGCGGCTCCCAGCCTCGCGCGCGAGGCTGTTGATGGATACGATCCCCTCGCGTATCTCCGGCACCTCAAGCTCGAAAAGCTTCTTGACAAGGTTCGGATGGGTCCTCGACAGGAAGATCTGCGGCCCCCTCTTCTCCGTGTCGCGCACCTCGACAATATAGAACTTCATGCGCCCGTTCGCCGGGTATCGCTCGCCGCGGACCTGTTCGTTGACGGGCAGCACGCCTTCCGTGCGCCCCAGCGTAACATAGACGGCGCCCCCGCCGACACGCTGTATGGTGCCAGTTATAAGCTCGCCTTGCCTGTCCTTGTACTCGTCGTAGACCATGGCGCGTTCCGCGTCGCGAATCGCCTGGACGACGACCTGTTTCGCCGTCTGCGCCGCGATCCTTGAGAAATCCTCGATCGGGAACGGGAAGTCCGCCACGTCGCCGATCTCGTAGCTGTCGTCGTACTCGCGCATCTCGTCCAACGACACCTCCGTGTCGTCGTCCTCGACCTCCGCGACCACCGTCTTGCGCCTGAGCACGTCGATCTCGCCCGTCCTGTCGTCGATCTCGACAATGACGTTTTCCTCGTTCATCTTGTTCTTGCCCCTGTACGCGGACTCCAGCGCCTTTCTCACCGCGTCAAGTATCTGAGCCTTCGGAATGTTCTTTTCCCGCTCCAGCTCGTCCAGCGCCGCGATAAAATCCTTGTTCATCAGTCCATCCTTTCCATCTATATCACTACCAGCAAGTTCACTTTGCTCACGAGCCCGTTCGGGATCCGGAGCTCTTCCCCCTCCGGCTCGAGGGTGTCCCTGTCCACGGGCGTCACGCAAAGCTCCGCTTCCGTCTTCTTTCCCAGGATCGCCGCGAATTTCTTCCGCCCCTCAAACCCCTTGTACAGGGCAACCTCCACCGGCGCCCCTGCGTAACGTTCATAATGCTCGTCTTTCAACAGTTCCCGGTCCATCCCCGGCGAGCTCACTATCAGGCTGTACGCCTCGCCGATCGGGTCGTCCTCGTCGAGGCGTTCCGACAGGCGCCGGCTTATCTTTTCGCAGTCGTCAAGCCCGATGCCGCCGTCCTTGTCCACAAAGACGCGAAGCTGCCTTTCCTTCCCCTCTTTCACGAATTCGACATTCCATATCTCGTAGCCCTCGTCCTCAAACGGGCGCATCAGGGCTTCCACGGACTGCCGTACGCCGCCGCTCATCCATATCCTCCCAAAAGTGCGAAGGAGCGGGACTTCCCACTCCTTCAGCAATACCGTATTCCTAAGTGAAATTAACACATAATGACTTAAAATGCAAGCAAAACCTTAGGCGCGGGCAAATATGTGGCTTACAGGCTAAGCTTCATCGGCGCGTCCGTGAAGATGCGCGCGTCCATGGGCACAGGGCCGCCCGGCGCGATACGCGGCTCAAACCCCATCAAGGCGAGGACCTGCGTCTCGAGATCCACGCCGGGCGCGATCTCGGTCAGCCATACGCCGCCTTCGCGCAGTTCGAACACGGCGCGCTCCGTGATATAGAGCACGGGCTGCCCGGCCTTGCGCGCGTACGCCCCGCTGAAAGTGACCTGCTCTACGGCATCGATGAATTTCTTTTCGCGCCCCTCTTTCACGATCGCGAGCCGCCCGTCCCCGATATGGGCTTCGAGCCCTCCGGACGTGAAGGTCCCGCAAAAGTGCACGCGCTTGGCGTTTTGCGTGATATTGATGAAGCCGCCGCACCCCGCGAGCCGCCCGGAAAACATGCTTACATTGATATTGCCTTCCTTGTCGGCCTGCGCCATGCCGAGAAAGGCCATGTCCACGCCGCCGCCGTCGTAATAGTCAAACTGCTCGTGATGCGCGAGTATGCACTCGGGGTTGATGGCCGCGCCGAAACGGTCGCCCGAAAGCGGGACGCCGCCGCTCGGCCCGGCCTCCACGGTCAGTATGAAGCGGTCGCCTATCCCTTCCTCGTTCGCGACGGACGCGACGAACTCCGGGATGCCTATGCCGAGATTGACGACCGCGTCGTCCCTGAGCTCGAGCGCGGCGCGGCGCGCGATGGCCTTTTTCACGTTCAGGGGCGCCGCGGGTATCGCGTCCGGCTGTATGCGCGACTCGCCGGTCAGCGACGGGTCGAATTCGCAGCCGTAGGTCTGCTCATGGTCCTTTGGGTCCGCGACTACCAACGCGTCGACCAGTTGCCGCGGTATCTTCACGAGGCGCGGGTCGAGCGTCCCTGCGGGCACGATCTTTTCTACCTGTACAAAGACCTTGCCGCCGCTGTTTTTCGCGGCCTGCGCGAGCGCTGTCACCTCCCCTTCGCCGATTTCCCGGTGCATGGTCACGTTCCCGGCCTCGTCGGCGTAGGAGCCGCGCAGGAACGCGATATCTATGGGGAAGCTCTTGTAGAGCAGCTTTTCCTCGCCCAGTATCTCCACCAGCTCGACCAGGTCTTCGGTCGTGGCCGAGTTGAGCTTGCCGCCTCCAAGGCGCGGGTCGACAAAGGTTCCCAGCCCGACGTGCGTAATAGCGCCGGGCCTGCCGGCCGCGATCTCGCGCGTCAGCTGCGACAGCGTCCCCTGGGGCAGGTTGTAGCCCTCGATTTCCCCCGCGAGGATCGCCTTGCCCAGGGCCGGGGCAGTATTGTAATGCCCGGCGATAGCGCGCTTCGTCATGCCTTTGTGCGCGACGCGGTCGCCGCCGCGCCCGTCCCTCAGCCCCTGCGAGCCAGCGTAAAAATACGTGATGCCGACGGGCTTGCCCGTTTCAAGGAAGCGCGCCTCCAGCGCCTTTATCAAGCCCTCCGGTATCGCGCTGCTGACAAAGCCGCTCGACGCGACCGTATCCCCGTCCCGCACCTGCGCGGCTGCCTCAGCGGCCGTTATTGCGTCTTTTGCCTTCATAACCTTTTCTCCCCATCTTTTTCAGGGCGCCGCCATCGCGAACCCCCACATCGCCATTGCGTATGCCACCGCGACGAAGCAACCCATTTACTGCTGCAGCCTGCCATTTCCTGGCCCCTCTTGTCCGTAATCGCGGCCCTCCCTCGTCATTGCGAGGAGCGTCGCGACGAAGCAACACGCGATCTTTTCTTATCCGGTGCCAAAATGCTCTCTCGCAGCGCGTTCGGCCCGCGCTTCCAGCAGCATTTCCCCGTCCCTCATGGCCTCGTCAAGCGTCACGCCGCCTTCCATAAGCGTGTGGAGCCGCACTACGCCATATTTTAACATCTCCTCCGCGCCCTCCGCAAGCGAGCCCGATATCAGCACTACCGGTACCCCGAGGCTTCGCGCGAGCACGGCCACGCCGTGCGCCGTCTTGCCATGGGGCGTCTGGCTGTCCGTGCGGCCCTCGCCCGTGATAGCCAGCGCCGCCCCTTCGAGCCTGCTCGCGAGCCCGGTCGCCTCTATCACGATATCCACCCCGCGCCTGAGCCTTGCGCCAAGGAAGGCCATGCTTCCCGCGCCAAGGCCGCCCGCGGCGCCAGCGCCCGGCGCGTCAGCCACGTCCATGCCCAAATCCCTGCGCACGCAGTCCGCGAACCGCGCCAGCGCCTTGTCGAGGAGCGCCGCCATGTCCGGCGTCGCGCCCTTCTGCGGCCCGAAGACCGCGCTTGCGCCGCGTTTCCCTGTCAACGGGTTGTCCACGTCGCAAGCGACCGTAAAACGGCTCTGCGCAAGCCTCGCGTCCGCGCCAGAGGCGTCTATCCGCGCCAGGCGGAGCAGCGCTCCCCCGCCACGCGGCAATTCCTCCCCGTTTTCGTCAAGAAACCTGTAGCCCAGCGCCTGCGCCATGCCTGCCCCGCCGTCGTTTGTCGCGCTGCCGCCGATGCCGAGCACTATGTCGCGTGCGCCCCTGTCCAGCGCGTCGCGTATCAACTGGCCCGTCCCGTACGTCGAAGCAATCAGCGGGTCGCGCTCTTCCCCGGAAAGCAGCGTGAGCCCCGACGCCTGCGCCATCTCGATGACCGCCGCGCCGCCGCGATCTATCCCGCAACCTGCCACGCCGCCGCGATCTATCCCGCAACCCGCCGCGCCGCCGCTATCTATCCCGCAACCTGCCGCGCCGCTGCTATCTATCCCGCAACCTGCCACGCCGCCGCTATCTATCCCGCAACCTGCCGCGCCGCCGCTATCTATCCCGCAACCTGCCGTGCCGCTTTTCAACATGCCGTATGACGCCTTTACCGGCCGGCCGAGCGGGTCTTCGGCTTCGCACTCGATTGTCAATCCCCGCCCGCCAATCAAGGCCTCAAGCATCCCTTCCCCGCCGTCAGCCATCGGGACCGTGACGATTTCCGCGTCCGGGCAGGCACGCCGAACCCCCGCCGCGATCGCGGCGCCGGCCTCCGCGGCGGTCATGCTGCCTTTGAACGAGTCCGGCGCGATCACTATTTTCTTTTTTTCGTTATTTGTCATAATTCTATTTATGTAACCCAAAACGATATACAGTTTAAGTCTTTCCCAGAAACATAGCAGTTTTTTTACACAAATCGCGTCGAAAGTACGATTTTTTTGGATTATTCCTTTGTTTTTCCTTAAAAAAGCCTATAATTTCTTAGAAATTCGTACTTTGGGCGCGATTTGTGCATAGAAAGATAGCCTTTTCCAAGAATCGGAAAGAAAGCGGTACTGAATTGCGGTTGACGGTAGTAAAAGAGCCTCATATCACGGGTATCGTGATATACGACCCATGTTCCCCGCCCGTATGTATCGTGTGCGTGCCTTCGTTTCGCGTCTTCAGCCTGGGCGTCGGGAACTCGAACAATTGCAGCTCCTTTGCCGAAACGACGAGCACGAGATGCTCGCCCTTGCGGACCGTCGTCCCCGTCGGCCAGAACACCGTCTCGATTTCGACAACCTGCCCCGGCTCGATCGGTTCCTCCGCCTTGTGCTCGTGCTGCCAGTCGAAGAGGTCGCGGCAGGCCACCTTCCTGTGAGAGACGCGAAGCCTCGCCTCGGCGCCCATGAAGTCCACGCCCAGCATCTGGGGGAATCTCTCGACATCGAGCGAGTCCGTCTTGTACACGTACATGAACAGGTCCATGTCGCTGCCCCTGTCCGTGCTGACAAAGAGGCGCGCCGAGCAATACCCGCAAATATCCACGTCCTCGTCGAAGCGGACCTTGAACCTGACGCTGCCGTCCTTGTCCCGGCCAACCTCATAGGACGCCTTTGACCCTTCGGCCGGCTTGCCATATGACAGGCCCAGGCCGGCGCCGTCAAGATAGAGCCGGCGGTAGTCCGTATGCGGGATCGGGAAACCCTCTTCCTCGCGGTCGACTATATCCGGCCCGAACGCGTCGAGCAGCGAGACGCGCGCCCTCGCCGTCCGCTCGGGCCAGCCATTGTCTTCGCCTTTGAGGAAATGGTCAAAGAAATCCCGCAGGTCGTCGCGGTACTTGGGCGTCTGCTGGTCCGGCCACTCCTGCGTGTTGTGGATCCTGAGCCATTTGTCCTTCGACGGGATGAGGCTGTACGCGCGCAGCGTGCCGTAGGGATGGACGCAGCTGCTGTAACTCGCCGCGAAGTATGCCGGGATTGCAATGTCCGCGAACTTCGCGCGCTTCTCGTTCGCCCAGTAATCGTCAAAGAACGGATGGGCGTCGAGCATCATTGGAATGCTCTCGATGCCGTTCGGTATGCGAAGCGTCTTGTTTACCGCGTTGAGGAACTCGGCGCCCGGGATGCCTCCCCTGCACACGACGTCGCGGTAGATATCCGAATAGCCTTCCCAGGGCGCGATCGCGGCCAGGTGCGGCGGCTTCGTGTCCGCCGCGAAATACTGGCAGATGCCGAGCCACGAGTTGCCGACCATCGCGACCTTCCCGTTTGACCACTCCTGCGTCCCGAGCCATTCGACGCAGTCATGGATGTCGAGCCCTTCCTGGTGGCCGAGATAAGGCATCGCCCCCTCGGAATGCGTGCTGCCCCGCGAGTCGGCGACAGCGACAGCGTAGCCGAAGTTCACCCAGTAGTCCGGCTCCGGCCCCTCGAACGTGTCGAAGCCGCAGCTTTGATCCTTGTCCATCCAGGCGCGGTTCGCGTACAAATCATAGTTGTTGGGCGGATCGACCTTCCCGTAAGGCGTCCACGCAAGCAGGACCGGGGGCTTTTCCGCGCCCGTGGCGTCGCCGGCAGAGCCGCCAGCGGCCGGCCCATCGCTTCCCTCGCCTTCCGCAGGGCCTTCCCCGCCGCCGCCCCCCGTTACCGGCCGGAAGATATCGACATAGATCGTGGCCCCGTCCCGCATCTTCACCGGCTGGTCGCGCATGACCAGCATGTCGCAGGCCGTCGGCCTGTACCCTTCGGCCTTCACCGTGCCCTTCGGGACGACATACGTCTCGGTCAAAAACGGCGGGTAATCGAGCTTCGGCTGGTACGCGCCCGTGTCCATCTCCTCGACGCCGTCGGTATATATCACTTCATCGAAAAACTCGTGCTTCCTGATCGTTATCCCCTTTTCCATATTTCCCTCCGTTCCCGGATGCGAGCCGCTTTAAAATCGAGAGCGCCGCCCCTTTTCCATATCGCCTTTTCCCCTAGAACTCGACGGTCTTCACGACCCCCGTGAAGGTCTCGAACGTAGCCTTCGCGTTCGTGAGGCAGAGCACGTTCATCGTGTCGTTGTCCACCGCGTATCCCAAGTCCCTGAGCTGCGGGAATTGCTCCAGCGCGGCCTCCTTCGCCTCCAGGCGCTCGTCGGCCACGGCCTCGGCCGCGATACGCACCCACTGTTCGCCGTTGAACGCGCATATCTCGACCTTCGGGTTTGCCGCGATCTGCTTCGAGACCGGCTTTGCCTTGCCCGTCTGGATATAGAGCTTGCCTTCGAACAGGACATAGGTCCCGAACGGCCGCACGCGCGGCTGGTCGCCCTCCGACGTTGCCAGATAGTATGTCTCCGCTGCCTTCAAAAATTCATAGACTTCCTGCATTTTGTGCACCTCCTTGTTTTTTGCAATAATTACAAGACGCGGGAACCGTCCCCTTTTTTTCAGTCACAGCGGCGGCGGTCCGTCCCTTGCGGCGAGCAGGCCGGTGGTTCCGCGGAGATTTGCGTGTCCCTGCCCTTCCGCAAATCGTAGCGGGTTCCCGGATGCGAGCCGCTATAAAAATCGAGAGCGCCGCCGCCGCTGTAAAACTGCTTCACAAGACGCGGGAACCGTCCCCTTTTGTCTTACAAGACGCGGGAACCGTCCCCTTTTGTCTTGTAAATCAGGGACTGCGTCCACAGTCCCTGATCAAACGGCTATAAATGGCTTGCCCTGCTATCAGCCAAGCTTCTCCTTGATGATTTCCACGGCCCTGTTGTAGATGTCGGTCGCGACGGTGTCGCCACGCTGCGCGTTGATCTCGTCGAGCGACTTCTCGTGGCAGCCGGCGACGGAGTCTTGCCATGCCGCGATCTCTTCCGGCGTCATGACGTACATGATGTCGCCCTTGGCCTCGGCTTGCGCCCTCTGGTCGGCAACCAGTCCAGCCGTATCGTCCCACATGGCCGCATAGCCGCCTTCGTTCCTGAACAGGTCAATCCAGAGCTGCTGAAGGTCCGCCGGCAGCGAGTTGTAGAAGTCCAGGTTGACGCAAAGGATGTTGAACTCGTGGAACATGCCGTCCGTGCCCACGTCGACGTGCTGGGTCACGACGTCGGTCAGGCCGAACCAGCCCGCGAACGCCCAGTTGTTGACATAGCCATCGACCGTGCCCCTCTGGAGCTCGTCAAAGATCAGGTGCGGCGGGATGTAGGTCCCCGAAGCGCTGTTCGCGGCGAGCATGTCGTTCAGCTCGGTCTTGTAGGGGACGATCGTCCTGCCCTTGAGGTCGCCGGGGAGGTGGACTTCGTTCTGGTCGGCAAAGTGCAGGCCGTATACGCCCAGCGTCGTGGCCGCTATCGGCAGCATGTTGTAGTCCGCCATCTCCGCCTTCAGCTCGGGGAACTCGTCGACGAGCTGCATATAGACCTCAGCGCTGGTGATGGGATCCTTGAGCCCCATGAACGGCAGCTGGACTATGCGCGTGTTCAGCGGCAGGATGTCGGGATAGTTGGGCGAAGGCACGTTGCAGAAAGTCGCGCCGCCCGCCTGCATCGCCTTGGGAATCTCGGGGATGGGCAGCAGCGAGCCCGACCAATAGATGTTGTTCTCCGTGACGAGCGCCCCGCCGCTCCTGTCCTGGAGCTCCTTGAAGAGCCTCGCCCAGTTCGGCGAAACGGGCTCGCCGAGAGTCACGGCGATGTCGACCTGCCATGTCTGCCCGGGATCGGCCGCCGGCGCGGGCTCGTCCCCTCCGCCGCTGTCAGCCGCTGGCGCGGGCTCCGGCGCCGGGGCCGGTTCGTCGCCGCCGCCGCCTCCGCCGCAGGCTGCCAGGGCCATGCTGAACGCAAAGACCAGCACAAGCGCCAAAACTAACTTTTTCTTCATAATGATTTCCTCCTTGTTGTTCTCTCTTTAAGACAATTTCCTTCTCGATGTATCATTAAATTATAATAATAATTTAATCGTGTTCAGCGGCCCTCCCTCGGGCCGGCCGTCACATCAGCGACGGTATCCATGTAGCCATCTGCGGGAATGCGCAAAGCAGGAGTATCACCACAACGTCGCCGATGATAAACGGTATCACCGCCTTGAACAGCTTTGGCACGGACACCCCGGACAGCCCCGAGACTATGAACACCACCATGCCGATCGGCGGCGTGACCGCCCCGAGCGCCATCATGAGCACGATGTAGATGCCCAGCCAGACCGAGTCGAAGCCTATGGCCATCAGCGCGGGATACAGGATCGGCACGGTGAGTATCAGCATGGGTATCTCGGGTATAAGCATCCCCAGGACGATGTAGATGACGGCCAGGACGAGCATGAGGACGGGCATCGGCGCGTCCAGGCCTACCATGAACCCCGAGATCGCGAACGGGACTTTCGAATACGTGATGAACCGGATGAAGATATAGGTGCCGAGCAGCAGCGAGAATATCATGCCCAGCGTCAGCGCCGTCTCCCTCAGGGCCAGCATGAACTTCTTGCCGTTCATGGACTTGTAGAGCAGGGCTATGACGAACGCGCCCGCGCTGCCTATGGCGCCCGATTCCGTCGTCGTGAACACCCCCGCGTATATGCCGCCGAGCACGACGACGAACAGGATGATGGCGGGCAGGATGCCCTTCGTGGCCACGATCTTCTCGGCCAAGCCTATCCTGTCCCCTTTCGGGCCCAGGGCCGGGTTCCGCGTGCACGTCGCCACGATGATGGCGATGAATACGAGGATCATCACGACGCCGGGGATGATGCCAGACATGAACAGCATCCCTATGCTCTGCTCCGTCAGGATCCCGTACATGATCAGCGGGAGGCTCGGCGGTATGATGATCGAAAGCGGCGCGCCCGCGCAGACCGTCGCCGCCGCGAAGCCTTCGTCATACTTGTACCTTTTCATTTCGGGCAGCGCGATCTTGGCCATGATGACGGTGCCCACCATGTGCGAGCCGCAGATCGCGCCAAGGAGCCCCGAGGTCGTGACCGTCGCGGCCGCGAGCCCGCCCCTTATCTGCCCGAGCCAGGCGTTGCAGGCCCTGAACATGTCCGTGCCGATCCGTGACTCCGATATTATCATTCCCATGAGCGCGAACATCGGGATGACCGTGAGCGTATAGTTGTTCACGTTCGAGAACGGGACGTCCGCCGCCATCAGGGTCGCCTGGTCCATGCCGCGCAGCACGACGAGGCCGACAAGCCCTACGACGCCCATCGCGACGCCGATCCACATGCGCAGCGCGATAAGCGCGATCAATACTACTATGGCTATTATGCCGACTGTTTCCGGGCTCATTGCTTTGCTCCCCCCTCTCCTGTCACAGCGAAATCGTCATCTTCGGAAAGGGCGAGAATGGCCAGGTCCGGGTTCTCGTCAAAAACGTTTTTCTCCTTGGCGGGCGTGAAATTCCTGAGGCGCTCGATGACATAGGCGATGGTCGCCAGGGCGGTCGCCAGGAAGGATATCCCCAGGATCAGGTACATCGGCCACCTCGGCGCCTTTATCATGAAATAGGCTTCGAAGGTGCTGTACGACACGCCTACCTGCACGATCAGCTGCCAGCCGACGAAGAAGAAGAACGCCAGGGCTATCGCGCCCATGACGACCTCGATGGAGATATTGAGCTTTTTCGGGACGTGGTCCACGAACGCGCCAACGGCTATGAAGCGCCCTTCCACGCATGAATGGGCCAGCCCTGTCATGGCGATGATCAGGAGCATCTGGCTTATCTCCGTGACGCCTATGACCGGGCTGTTGAAGATATAGCGCATGATGACGTTGAACACCGTCATTACGGCCATCGCGGCGATGGCCGCGTAGCTGACATACAGCAGTGAACGGCTGACTGTCTTCAGTATCTTGATAAACGCCGACATGGTTTCTCCCTTTCAAAACTATCCAAAACCAAACCCATACAACATTCCTGACGCTGCAATCGTAACCCACGCATGGCCTGATGTCAACTTATTGTCCCGGCGGGCCGGCAGCGGGCATGGGCTGCCTGGGCGATGGCAATGGGCAAGCGCCGGGGGCCTTCGGAAAGGCGGTCCCGGCGCTTTCGGGAACTTTCTTTCACTCAAGCGGCACGACCGGGAGCGAAAGGACTGACGGATGCTCCCCGTCCCGGTAGACCTTGTGCAGCGTCGTCGTTGCCGGGCAGACGTGCCACATGATGTCGTAGGTCTCGAACTCGATCGGTATGTCTATGCAGCTGATCTCGAGCTGTATGCGGTCGCCCGCGTTGAACATATGCGACATCGGCCGCATCTGCAGCTCGTATTCGTATATCTCGCCCGGCACGGGATGGTCGAATTCTGTATAATCGTGCTCGATTTCCCACGGCACGTCGCGGTCGTAGTCGCGTTTCCTGAGCGAGGCCTTGAGCCAGCCCTGCGCCAGCGGGTAGATCGCGTCCGAGCCCGCCACGCGGATGTTGACGCGCCAGCAGGTGTCCTTCTGGTCGATGGACGCCCAGAACTTGATGCGCGGCGCGCCCGTGCACTGCATCGGCTCCGCGAGCGGGGCCGAGACATAGCGCGCGAAGGCGCGGTCTTCCGTGACGAAGAGGGGCCCCTGCACGAAGCTGTCCGGCTCGTCGTTGTCCAGGTCCGGCCCTTGCGAGAGCTGCTGCAGGCTGTGCAGGTAGAACGGCTTGTACTCCATGCCTTCGACCGGGAACTCCTTCGCCGTGCGCCATTTTTCAAGGCCAGTCACGTGGTAGCGCACGGGTTCCTCGTCCATGACGCCCGTATCGATGCCCTTCATCCAGTAGTCATACCAGCGGAGCAGCTCGTCGTGGTCGCCCTTCCAGGGGCGCGTGCCCATGTCCGTATAGAAGCGCAGCTTCTTCGGCACGTCGGGCAGCCGGTTCCAGACGTTGATCTGCGGCTCCGAGAAGAAGCTGAAGAAGGGCCCGCCGACATAGGTCGGGACCTGGATCCTGTCGATGCGCTCGATGACCGAACGCTCGCGGTAGTAAGGCCCGTCGAGGGGGTTCAGCATGAAGTCGAAGAGCACCGGGTTCTTCGTCGGGTATTTCAAGAGGTGGTAGAGGTAGGGGTATTGCCTGAGGTCGGGGTCGGCCATCGCGTCCTCGACGATCTTCTTGAATTCCTCGGGCTTGTCCGCGTAGGCGACCTGCATGGCCGAGCGCGTGTTCGGCGTGATCGCGTAGCCGCAGCGCGCCGGGTAAGTGCCCGTGTAAAGGCCGTAGAGGAAGATATTGAGCACGCCGCCCTCGTACTGCCCGTGCTTGTAAAGGTCGTCGCCGTAAATCTCCCAGGGCGCTATGCACTTGAGGTGCGGGGGCTGGGCCGCCGCGAGCTGCAGCTGCGCGTTCGCGAAATAGCAGATGCCCGCCCCGCCGACGCCGCCGTCGCACCAGGGCTGCGCCGCCAGCCATTCGCAGATGTCGTAGCCGTCCTCGCCGCATTCCTGCCTGCTCATCATGCCGTCGTAGTAGCCCTCGCTGTCGCCCGTGCCGCGGAAGTCCGCGATCGCGAACGCGTAGCCGCGTTTCGCGAAATAAAACGGGTCGCCCGATTCGACGGACGCCTCGAATATCGATTTGCCGAACGGCTGCGGCGGCGATTCGAATACCTGGCAGTCCTTGCCGTAAGGCGACTGGGACAGCAGCGCGGGGAACTGCCCCTCCGCGTCCGGGCGGTACACATCCACCGCCAGGCCTACGCCGTCCCTGGCCGGGACCATGAAGGTTTCTTTTATTACGCCGTATTTGGGTTCTGAAGAGTTAGCCATCGCTTGTACTCCTTTCTGTTTGCTGGACAGTCTGTCCTTTTTTCCGGTCGGTATAAGGATATACAAAACAGGCCTCTACGGCAAATAAAATAATTCGATAAGGCGATAGCCTTTTTTTATGTGGTTACTGTGTGTTCCGTGTGTTTTTTCGGCCAGATCCTGTTTTCCGGTCAGATCGTGATGGGCGACGAGGCGAGGTATTCCCGGAGTTCCCCCAGGAATGGCTCGACCAGCGGGTTTGCCGCCCTCTTGTTCCACGCCACGCCCACGGCGTGGTGGGCGTCTTCCTCTGCCAAAGGTATCAGCTTGATGTCCGGGAAATTGTAGACCCCGAGGAATTGCTTGGTCAGGAGGGCGATCCCCATGCCGATGCGCGCCATCATGATCGTCGCTATGCGGTCGTTTGACGTCGCGTTGAGCAGCGGCGTCAGGCCGCGCGCGAGATAGAGGCGCTGGACAAGGTCGAAAAACCCGGGGTTCGCGTCGCTGGACATGATAAGGATCGTTTCGTCCTTTACCTGGTCGAAGGTGACGGCGTCCTCGCAGGCAAGCTTGTGCCCTTCCGGTATGGCAAAATAGAACGGGTCTACGTACAGGTGCATCCAGTCTATGTCCTCGTGGCGGACGAGGGACTCCCTCCGGCCCAGCCCGAGGTCGACCTCGTTGCTCTGGATGCGCCTCGAGACGGCTATTGACGTATAGGAGTTGAAGGTCAGCCCCACGGCCGGGCGCGCCGTGCGGAATTGCTTCAAAAAAGGCGCTATCGGCTCGGCCATCTGCTCGGACACGAACCCTATGCGCAGCTCGCCGCTTTCCGCCGCCGCCAGTTTCTCTATCTTCTGCCTGGCGCCGAGCGCGATCGTGATCATCTTGTTGGCCTCGGCGAAGAAGACCTCGCCTGCCGGCGTCAGCGCTATGCCGGCCTTCGCGCGCGCGAAGAGCTTCGCGCCGAGCTCCTTTTCGAGCTCCGCGATGTCATGGCTTACCGACGGCTGCGCTATATGGAGGTGCCTTGCCGCCTCGGTGAAGTTCATGTACTGGGCCGCCGTCACGAAAACATTGAGCTTGTGCAGATCCATAGGTAAATATATACCATGCCCCGCCCTGCATGTAAACCTTTACGTCCCGATATCCAAGGCGGCTTGCCAGGCTTCCCGCGTCGCGTCGGCGATGTCGCGCGGCGACCTCGCGTCGCCCGCCACGCCTACCCAGGGCGCCGAGCGCATGAGCGCGTCCGCTGCCTCCCAAAGCGGCCTCCGGGCCGCTACGTAGACTATGGTGTCGGCCTTGTAGAGCACGTCATTGCCGTCCGGGCCTATCGCGGCAAGGCCGGACGGGGTGATTTCGGCGACCTTTGAGACAAGCTCCACCGGGATGCTGTATTTCTCAAGCTGCCCTGCTATGGCGAGGCAGTGCATGGCGTTCCCGTTTTCCGTGTTGCCGTCCCCGGCGTCCAAGGGCCACTTTATGACCGTCACCTTGCGGCCGAGCATGGCCAGCCATATCGCTGTTTCAAGGCCGGCCAGGCACGCGCCCATGACGGCTACGCGTTTCCCGATACGGGACGGGTCCGCCGAAGCCTCTTCGGCCGACACTGCGTTCGCGCCGTAAACCCCCTTGATATGGGGGGTGACCGGCGCCGACCCGGCGCAGACGATGATGGCGTCCGGCCTGAGTTCCGCCGCGAGTTCGGGCGTGGCTTCCGTATTCAGGCGTACGTCGATATTCGCGCGCGCTATCTTTCGAGCCTGCCTGTCCAGGTACTCCGTGACGCGTGACTTGAAAGGTATCCCGCGCGCGGCATTGAGCGCGCCGCCAAGCCGGCCTGCCTTTTCGCAAAGGACGACTTCATGCCCCCGCTCGGCGGCCGCAAGCGCCGCCTGCATGCCCGCGACGCCTCCCCCCGCGATAAGAATTCTTTTCTTCGCAGCCGGCTGGATACGCCATTTGTTTTCCGTCTCATGGCCGATCGCGGGATTGATGGCACAGATAAACTGCCCCCTCGTCATCAGGCTGGAAAAGCAGGAGAGGCAGCGCATACAGGTGTTGATCTCGCTCTCCCTCTCCGCCCGCGCCTTCCTGGGCAGATCCGGATCCGCCAGCAGCCCCCGCGCGATCTGGACGACGTCCGCCTTGCCGGAAGCGATGATCTCCTCCATCAGCTCCGGATCGGCCAGGGCGCCAACCGTCGCGACCGGCGTCTTGACATGCTTCTTGATCTTCGACGCATACTTCACGTTTACACCATCCGGCAGAAACATATCCGGGTGGGTGACGGTGAATACATTCCCTATTTCATGGTTTCCCGCCGAGACATGGATCAGATCGAGATAGCCGTCCAATTGCTTCGCGATGGCTATGCCTTCGTCGATATCATAGCCCGCGGGATTGCATTCGTCGCCGGATATACGCATTTCGATAGGAAAGGACGGCCCGACCGCGCTACGTACTGCCTTGCATATCTCGACGGCGATCCGGCAGCGGTTTTCTACCGAGCCGCCCCATTTGTCCGTCCTGCCATTCGTCTTGGGCGACATAAATTCGGTGATCAGCCAACCGTGGCCGCCGTGGATCGTCACCATGCCGAAGCCGCATCGTTTGGCCCAGGCCGCCGCGTCGGCGAATTG
>Ga0082212_10001874_pt1 | contig 30978 bp, 23 predicted proteins | sample TergutNt197P3_FD_71548 | JGI IMG/M metagenome (GOLD analysis project Ga0082212, IMG submission 71548) | Neocapritermes taracua P3 segment gut microbial communities from Petit-Saut dam, French Guiana - Nt197 P3 | ecosystem: Host-associated > Arthropoda: Insects > Digestive system > Gut ...
AGAACTGGCGCTGGTTAGCAAAAGCCCGGCCATGCCCCCTGCCATAAGGGCGGTGCCAATTTTAAAAATCCTGCTATCTGAAAATTTGTACATCAACGACAGAATAAGGACGACCAGCAGCCCTGGAGTTTCCCTGAAAAATTCCACAATACCCCGTTCAAACGGGGTTATATGCATAATCTCCGCGAGGTAATTGTCCTGAATCCCCCGGTAAAGCCCATAAGCTACCCCCGACAGGATAATAACATTCAGAAACCGCCCTATTTTCGCATCAGGTCTGTACACATCGGCCAGCATGCGGGGACGGCGTTTTAACCAGGGAACAGACATAACAGCAGTATGTCTCATTCGGGTTTATTTTGCTACTGAAACAGTGAATACTTTATTTTTTTGCATTACTGTTGTATGATTAGACTGTTCAAAACCAAGGAGTAAATTATGGGTTTAATTAAAGCATTAGTGGGATCTGTGGACGGTGTTTTTGCGGATCAGTGGTTGGAGTTTTTTGTCTGTGAAAGTCTGGAAGCCGATGTACTAGCCGCCAAAGGGCAAAAGAAAACAAGCGCCAGGAGCAGCAATACCAAGGGAGAAGACAACATCATCTCCAACGGTTCCGGCATTGTGGTGAATGCGGGACAGGCGGTTGTCATTGTAGATAATGGTAAAATTGTCGATATTTGCGCCGAAGCGGGGCACTATACCTTTGACCAGTCCTCCTCGCCGAGTATTTTCTACGGTGGCCTGGGGAAAGGTATTGTGGATATATTCAAAAATCTGGGCGAGCGTTTTAAGTACGGCGGGATTCCCGGCAAAGAGCAGCGGATATATTACTTTAACACCAAGGAAATAATGGGGAATAAATACGGGACACCCAATCCCATTCCCTACCTGGTGATCGACCCCAACATCAATTTGCGCCTGACCATAAGCCTGCGGGCCAACGGCGAATATTCCTACCGCATTACGAACCCTATGGCCTTTTACGGCAATGTCTGCGGCAATGTGGAAGAATCATATACCAGGGACAAGATCGACAGCCAGCTTAAAAGTGAGATAATTACCGTTCTTGGCCCCTCCCTCGGTAAGCTGGGCCTGGGTGAATATCACGAGATTTCGTTTCATACCGAAAAATTGGCAGAACTGCTCAACGAGGCCCTTACCGCGAAATGGCGGGACGGCCGGGGCATAGAAATTGTCAACTTTGGAATTACCGCCACTGCCTCGCCGGAAGATGAAAAAAAGATCAAGGAGCTTCAATCTGCGGCGGTTATGCGGGACCCGACTATGGCCGGAGCCGCTTTAGTGAGCGCCCAGAGCGACGCGATGCGCACCGCCGCCGGAAATCAAGGCGGGGCAATGACCGGCTTTATGGGCATGGGCATGGCGAATATGTCGGGGGGAATGAACTCCCAGAACCTGTTTGCCATGGGCCAACAACAACAAGCGGCGGCACCTCAGCAAGGAGTTCCACCTCAGCAAGCGGCCCCTGCCGCGCCGGGCGGATGGGATTGTTCCTGCGGCTATAAAGGGAATGCCGGCAAATTCTGCGCCGAATGCGGCAAGCCGAAACCGGAAGCCTGGGACTGTTCATGCGGCCATACGGGAAATGCCGGCAAGTTCTGTGCCGAATGTGGTAAACCGAGGTCGTAATGGAAATAAAAGAATATAAATGCCCCAATTGCGGCGGTGCGGTAAAATTCGATCTTTCCACTCAAAATATGAAATGCCCGTTCTGCGACACGGAGTTCGAGATTGGAGCCCTGGAGGAATATCAAAAAGAAATCGCCGTGCCTCCTGCGGAAGACAGCTACGGTTGGGACACCGGGGATTTGGCGGAAGACTGGGAATCCGGAGAACTGGACGATCTTTCCCAATCCGGATGTCCTTCCTGCGGGGCCGAGATCTTGGGGGATAAAAACTCTGTCGCCATGGTGTGCCCCAATTGCGGGAATTCCCAAATTGTCAGCAAGCGGCTTACGGGACTGCTGAAGCCCGATTACGTTATACCTTTCCAACTGGACAAAAAAACGGCGATACAGGCCCTGAAGGATTTCTACAAGAACAAGCGCCTGCTCCCGGATTATTTTAAAGAAGAAAACCGCATCAACAGCATACAGGGTGTTTACCTGCCCTTCTGGCTTTTCGATGCCAAGGCCAGTGGACGTATTCGATACAAAGCGACAAAGTTTAGGGCCTGGAGCGATTCCAAATACAACTACACCAAAACCGATTTTTACTCGGTGTTGAGGGACGGCGGCATGGCCTTTGAGAAGATACCGGTGGACGGCTCCGAAAGGATGGACGATGACTACATGGACGCCATTGAGCCTTTTAACTACACCCAGATGCAGGGTTTTCAGACCGCCTTTCTTTCAGGTTACCCTGCGGAAAAATACGACGTAGACGCGGAAAAAGCCAAACCCAGGGCGGAGTTACGGATTAAAAATTCTGTTGAAGCCGAATTCCGCAACTCTGTTGCCGGTTATTCAACGGTAACGACCGAAAGCTCAAGCGTTTCCGTTGCCGGCGGCAAAGTGAGTTACGGCCTGTTTCCGGTGTGGGTTTTAAACACCAAGTATAAAAAAGACAACTACCTCTTCCTGATGAACGGTCAGACCGGTCGCCTTGTCGGAAAACTGCCGGCCGATACCGTAAAGTCATGGAAATACCGTCTGTTGTTTACCGGCATCGTCGGCGTGGCGTTAACGGTAATTATCCAGCTTTTGCGGTTTTTTGTGTAAGGGAGCTATCATGAAACTTCGTTTCATGTTCGATTTTACTGTGCAGTTATGCAACTGCACTAAACAGAGGTTATGATGAAAACAAAACTATTAATTCTTATAATGATATTGTCACTTTCCCTTTCGGTTTTTGCACAGGAAGTGGGAATCAAAAGTTTCCGGGTAATTGATAACGCCGGGATTTTAAACACCGAACAGAAGGCATACCTTGAGGAACGCATCGCCTCCGTTTCCGCTGAATATAATTTTGACCTCGTAATTCTGACGGAAAGAAGTATAGACACATCTTACCCCGGGGAATACGCGGACAACTTTTTTGACAGTCACGGGTACGGCACGGGGCCGAACAGGGACGGCAGCCTCTTCCTTCAGGTTACCGAAAGCCGGGATTATGCGCTCAGTCCGTCGGGCAGGGGTTTTGAGATACTAAACAACACCGCCTTTAACAAACTGGAAGACGACACGGTGAAGTTCCTTGGGGACAGAAAATATTTTGAAGCCTACAGTGTTTTTATCGATAACTGGGAAACATTTCTTACCCTTGAGGCCAAAGGCAGGAACTACAATTTCTTTTATCGGAGGAACGGTGTTCTGGTACTAATCGCCTGGGTTCTGGCCATACTCACAGGGATTTACATTGTGGCGCTCTGGAAATCCAGGATGAACACCGCCCTGGCACAGACCCGGGCCGATGCCTACACCGTTCCCGAAAGCCTGATCTACAAAGAGAAAAAAGACCGTTTTCTGTACAGCACCGTTACCAAAACCAAACGTGAAAAAAGCTCTTCCGGCGGCGGCTCTTCCGGCAGGAGCGGACGCGGCAGAGGCGGGAAATATTGATACTGGGTCTGAATAAGGACTCTGTGATTAATGGTTATTTTGAAGTTCGATTAACCTGACGGAACCATATTCATCGAACGTGATATAAAAAAATTTACGTATTCCGTATTCATCGGTAAATGAAATACCGCGATTGGGAATGGTTGCGGCGGCCTCGGCCTTGATGACAAACTCGCCCAGGTCATCGGGGAGGTATGTAAGAACATCATCCTGATAAAAATTAATGTCATCGTCAAAGGCAATGCTGATGACACACATATCCTCCAATTGTTTGTTTTTGCGAAAAAGAAAATAATCGCCTTCCTCGTCGATAATAAACTGCATAAAATCGTTGTTATTATCGTTTGCGTAATCAACGAAAAAATAACTGTCCGGCATTATTTCGGCTGTGTTTTGTTCCACCGGAGGTGTATTTTGAAATTCAACCAACGAAAGTGAACCGTCTAAACCGCTCTCGCTTATATAAAAATATTTAATTTCATTGTTTTCATCCAAATAGGATATTCCGCAGGTAGGGATACCTTCCGAAATAAACGTTTTTATTACAAACGCCTGTTTAGGCTGCAATTCATAGATTGCATACAATGTATTTTCCGCAAATAAAGAGTCTTCAAACCCAACTGAAATAAAATTGAGATTCCTTAGTGTAAATTCTGCCCAAATTGCAATCCTTTCGCCGTTGTTATCATCGTTGTATTCGTAATAAGAATCGAATATGTTCAACAATCCGTCTGTCGCAGGTCTAATCATAATGGTTGGCGATACTGATTCTCCGTTGTATACGGCCTGCCTGTCTTTTCTGCATCCTGAAAAAACCAGTGTGACCCATATCAACATACACATTGCCAAAAAGCCAAAAAACCCAATTTTAATCTTCATACAAAACTCCTCCAATATGAGTGTTATCAATTTCATTCCAAGGTACTATTCAATAATAATATTTCAGGTCTGTATTCAAAATGCATAGTATCGAATAAATCCCATTTACCGCCCCAAATAAAACCGTTATTTTCAAAAGCTTTTATTACCGCTTCCGGCGGTAAATAATAAGTCTTACTGTCCATTCTATCATTTTTGTTCCATTGCCAATAGGTCAAACGTCCGTTTAAATTCTTTGGCAACAGGTCAACGGCGGTACCGTAGGAATGATTACTCCGGCGATGCGTGTTTATAATTGTGCGCCAATTCCATCCGCCGGTCGAACCGGTTTGTAATTCGGCAATCCATTTGTAAATAGACGGGTCGGATTGGGCGGTGATTTTGATTTGATCCGATATTTGCTCCAACAAAGGTTTTATATCCGGATGGATCAACATTTTTACACCAAAAAAAGAATATTTTTCCTGCAGGTTCCAACTGTCGTCTTCTGTCTGGGAAGCGTATAGTGTGTCAAATAAAAAAGACGAACCAACAGAGTAGACAGGGTATTTAAACGCAACCCTTCTTTGTCTGTCAGTACCAGCCCACGGATAAGTATAAAAATCATAAGGGTGATATTCTTCCCATCGATCTCGTAATTCTTCCGGCAGGAACCGTCCGTGTGCGTAGTAAAAACGTCTGTGGTATACCAGCATAGTCCAGTCGTTGTCTGTAAATTCTACAGAACTAATTTTGTCAGGATATGCTTTTGCAAAAGCCAGCAGGATTTTCTTTTGGGCTTCTGTATCATCGGCAATGGTAACAGTTGAAGGTACCTGCGCCAGAATTTCTTCCTGCAGGAATTCAGTTTCCGATTCCAAATCAGAATAAGATTTAGGGACGGTACGGCAGGAATACATTGACCATACTGTCAGAATATAAAAAATAGTTAATTTTAAAGATAATTTTTCTAAATTATTTTTTTTCTTAATAAATTTTATCATTTTCCCTGAAATAATTCCTTTAATTAGAATTGCCGATTTATGGTTACTTGTCAAGAATTTTGAGATCACGAATAACTTGTAAAAAAAAAACAAAAGATCATAAATAGCTGCCTAAAAATGATCCTGGAAACCCATTAATCCCTGCTCTTTGCTACCATATAAATGCAACCTTTTTCCTTTTCCCGTGTCTATAATATATCTTGATTTTTATCTTGACATAATCAGGAAATATGTTATATTAGGAGTATGACAAATATAGAAAATTTGTCATGGAAAAACAAAAATGGCGATTGAAATCATAGGAACCGGGAGGGCCGTGCCGCCCCGGAAGGTCAGCAATGACGAATTGGCGACCTGGGTTGACACCAGCGACGAGTGGATTCGGTCCCACACGGGAATTGGGAACCGGCATATTGCCGAAGAAGGTGTGGCTACCAGCGATCTTGCCCTGGAAGCGGCGAAAAACGCCCTGGCAATGGCGGCGGGCCTCACGGGGGATGCGCTTTTGGACCCCGGGGAACGGGATCGGGCCGCCTCGGAAGAGGCAGAAAGCATCGATTTTATCGTTTTGGGCACCGCAACGCCCGATTTTGTCGGAACTCCCTCTACGGCCTGCATTGTTCAGGACAAATTGGGGGCCGTAAAGGCTGGGGCGACGGATATTTCCGTGGGTTGTACCGGTTTTGTCTACGGTCTTGAGATTGCGGCGGGTATTCTCGGCGTCAATAAAGAACGCAAACGGGCGTTGGTTATCGGTGCGGAAACGTTAAGCAAGACGATGAACTGGAAAGACAGGGACTCTTGCGTTCTTTTTGGAGACGGCGCCGGGGCTGCGGTACTGGAAAAAACCGCCGCCTCTTCGGAGGGGCCGGATCGGCGGGGCATTGTCCGAACGCTTTTACGTGCGGACGGTTCCGGCAGGGACAGCCTTTTATTCCGCAGGGGAGGTTCCCGTTATCCGTTTAAGGCCGGGGAAACCCTTGACAAACCGATCTGCGTTGAGATGAACGGTCAGGAAGTGTATAACTTTGCGGTAAAAGCGGTCACCGATGTCGCCGCAACGTTAATGGATGCGGAGGGGATCACGGCTGATGATATTGCCTGGATCATCCCCCATCAGGCAAACGCCCGGATCGTGCAGGCGGCAAGAAGACGGCTGAAAATCCCCGAGGAAAAGTTTTTCCTCAACATCGAAGAATACGCCAATACGTCGGCGGCTTCGATTCCCATCTGTCTGGACGAATTGAACCGGGGGGGGAAACTGAAAAAGGGAGATGTGATAATGACGATCGGATTTGGCGGCGGCCTTACATTCGGCGGAAATATAATTATATGGTAAGGGGAGGGAGTTAGTGAAAAAAGTTGTCTATTTGTTTCCGGGCCAGGGAGCCCAATATCAGGGAATGGCCCTGGATTTTTTGGCTTCCGGCGGCGAGGCTGTTAAAAAACTGTTTGATACCGCTTCGGCTGTTTTCGGGAAAGACGCCGAAGTCCTGCTGAGGGATTCGGATGCCGATACCCTGAAGCGGACTGACGTTTCCCAGCCGACGGTAACGCTGGCAAATCTTGTCGCGGCAACGTATCTGGCAGGGCAGGGCTACAGCCCTGTCGCCTGCGCCGGTTTCAGCCTGGGTGAATACGCCGCCCTGGTTTGTGCCGGTGTTGTCAGTGCCGAGGACTGTTTCCGTATGGTAAAGGCACGCGGCGAGGTAATGCAGAAATCCGCAGATCGTTTGCGGGAAGCGGCAGGCGGGGATATGTCAGCTGCGCCGGGCATGGCTGCGGTAATGGGCCTTTCACCCGATCAGGTTGAGTCCCTTATTGCCCAATGGAGCGCGGCGGGCCTGAAAGACCTCTACGCGGCAAACATCAATTCTCCCAAACAGTTGGCGGTAAGCGGAACCGCCGCCGCATTAAAAGAAGCGGAAACCCGTTTCAAAGAGGCGGGGGCGAAACGTGTTTTACGCCTGCAGGTTGCCGGCCCTTTCCATTCGCCGCTTCTTGCCGACGCCGCCGGGGCTTTTGCCCCGGTTCTTGAATCCGTTACATTTAACGATCCGAAAATACCCCTGTATTCCAACGTTACCGGCAAACAGGTTTCCTCCGGTGCGGAGGCGAAAAAACTCGCCCTGCAGCAGATCACGAGTCCTGTGCGCTGGGTTGACGAAGAAGCGGCCCTTGTAGTAGCCGGCGGTTTCGAAGCCTGTCTTGAAGTGGGGCCGGGTAAGGTTTTGCAGGGACTCTGGAAAGATACGGGCAGTGAGCTTCCGATTTTTCTTGCCGGCACCGTCGAAGACATTACAAAAATAGAGGGATAATAATGAACATAAGCGGAAAAAAAGCATTGATAACCGGCGCGTCACGCGGTATCGGCAAAGCGGTTGCGGAACGTTTTCTGGAAGCGGGCGCCGAAGTTTGGGGCCTTAGCACCAAAGAGCCCGCCGACTTGCAGGAACGAATGGAAAAAACCGGGGGAAAACTCCGGTGGCTCACCGTCGATCTCGGCAAACTCACCGAAGTGGAGGGTGCAATCGACAGCGCCCTCAAAGAATCCGGGGGATTTGACATATTGGTAAACAACGCCGGCATCACCAAGGACAATCTTTCATTCAGGATGTCTATCGAAGAATGGCAAAAAGTGATTGACGTAAATCTGTCAGCGGCTTTTTTTATCGCCCGCACTGTGGGACGAGACATGATCCGCAAACGGGGCGGTTCCATCATCAACATGACCAGCGTGGTGGGGATTCACGGTAACGGTGGACAGGCGAATTATTCGGCAAGCAAGGCGGGGCTTATCGGTATTACAAAAAGCCTTGCACAGGAAGTGGCAAGCAGGGGGGTCAGGGTAAACGCCATTGCCCCCGGTTTTATCGAGTCCGATATGACATCGGTGCTTTCCCAAGATATAAAGGACAAAATGATGACGATCATCCCTTTAAAACGTGCCGGCAAACCGGAGGACATAGCGGAGGCGGCGCTTTTTTTGGCGTCCGACTCGTCGTCATATATAACAGGACAGGTACTGCCGGTAGACGGCGGGATGTATTTATAGAACAGGAGAAAACCAAAATGAAAAAGAAAGTAGTGGTAACCGGAATGGGGACTGTTTGCCCCATCGGTAATACTGTTGATGAATTGTGTGAATCTCTCAAATCCGGGAAAAGCGGAATAGGTCCCATCACGCAGTTTGATACTGCCGGTTTTGATGTCACCATTGCCGGCGAGATCAAGAATTTTGATCCGAGTCTGTGGATGGATAAAAAAGAGGCCCGAAAAATGGGCCGGTTTATTCAGATTGCAGTTGCGGCGACGGCACAGGCCCTTATCGAATCGGGTTTGATGGGTGAAGCCGATGCCGAAGGCAAAAGAATTGTTAAAAGCGATCCCGGGAAAACCGGTGTTGTAATTGGCAATGGTATGGGCGGATTTGAAGTCATTACCGAATCGTACAAAAAACTTTTTAACGACGGCCCCAAACGGATGCTTCCCCTTACCGTCCCCATGATGATCCCCAACGAGGCGGCCGGCAATATATCGATGATGTTTGGAACTAAAGGGCCGGCCCTTACCCAGGTTACCGCCTGTGCTTCCGGTACCGATGCTCTCGGTCAGGCACTGGATTTAATCCGTTCCGGCCGCTGCGATGTGGTCATTTCCGGCGGCACCGAATCTACCATCATTCCCTTTGCCATCGGTGGTTTTCAGATGCTCAAGGCCCTTTCCACCAAACGCTGCAGCGAACCTGAAAAAGCGTCTCGCCCTTTTGACGCGGATCGTGACGGCTTTGTGCTGGCGGAAGGATCGGGAATACTTGTCCTTGAAAGCGAGGAACACGCCAAGGCGCGTGGTGCAAAAATACTCGCCGAATTTGCCGGTTACGGGGTTACCGCCGATGCGTATCACATAACTGCCCCGGATCCCACCGGCATGGGCTGTGCCACTGCCGTGAAAAATGCCATTGCCGATGCGGGTCTTAAACCTGAAGATATCCGGTATTACAACGCCCACGGTACTTCAACGGAGATCAACGATCCCACTGAAACCAAAATGCTCAAAATAGCATTCGGGGATCATGCCAAAAAATTGAAGATTTCCAGCACCAAGAGTATGCACGGTCACTGTATCGCCGGCGGTGGCGGTATAGAATCCATCGCCTGTATACTGGCGATCCGTGACGGCTTTTTTCCCCCCACGATCAATCTGGAAAATCCCGATCCCGAATGCGATCTGGACTATGTGCCCAACAAGGCACAGTACGGAGAAGTCAACGTGGCGGCATCAGGTTCACTCGGTTTCGGCGGTCACAACGGCGTAGTGGTTTTTAAGAAGTACACGGAATAAAATGAACGAAATTGAGAATTTATTACCCCACCGGGAACCTTTTCTTTTTGTTGACGAGATTGTACAGGCCGATGAAAAAAGAATCGTCGCCAAGAAGGTTTTCACCGAAAAGGAATTTTTCTTTAAGGGGCATTTTCCCGAATACCCGGTAGTGCCGGGTGTTATATTGGTTGAAACCATGGCCCAGTCAGGCGGCGCCGGTCTGCGTAAACTCGGCGTTCTCGGCGACGACTCTTTGTTTTTCTTTGCCACCGCTGACAAGGTAAAATTCCGCCGTCAGGTGCGGCCCGGCGACGAGGTCCGTTCGGAAATTGAAAATCTGAGAGTTTCATCCAAGATGATAAAACAATCCGGTAAAGCCTATATTGTCTCCAAAGGAGACACCGGTGACGAGCTTGCCGCCGAAGCTGAATGGATGTGTCTTGTGGGGAGTAAGGAGTAGTATTCCCCAAAACCCATTCCCCAATTTAAGGATTAAAAAAATGATCATAAAACCTCTGGTGCGGAACAATATCTGCATCAACAGTCATCCTGCGGGATGCGCCGTTTCCGTAAAGCGGCAAATAGAATATGTAAAAAAAACTTTATCGTGCAGTGTGCCCGGCAGTGTTATTTCGTCTGATGGTTCATCACCTAACGATGTATTGCCGAAACTGGCACTTGTTATCGGCTGTTCCAATGGCTACGGTCTGGCGAGCCGCATCGCTGCGGCCTTCGGTTACGGAGCCGTTACCGTTGGGGTGTCCCGAGAAAAACCGGCAACGGAAAGGCACACCGCTACACCGGGTTTTTACAACAATCTCGCATTTGAACACGAGGCGGTAAAGGCCGGCTTGATTGCCAAATCCTTGGACGGCAACGCCTTCGGTGATGAAATGAAAGCCGAAACCGTTTCGGCGGTCCGGGAAGCTGCAGTGCTGGCAAACATTCCGGCAAAAATCGATCTTCTGGTGTATTCCCTCGCTGCTCCTGTCAGAACCGATCCCAAAACTGGCATTATGTATAAATCGGTGATTAAGCCTGTTGGTGCCCCCTTTTCCGGAAAAACTCTTAGCTTGATGAAAGGAACCTTGTGCATTGCAAGTGCGGAGCCCGCTACAGAAGAAGAAATTGCGAGTACCGTGAAAGTCATGGGTGGTGAAGACTGGGAACTCTGGATCGAAGCGTTGGAAAAAGAAGGTCTCCTTTCACCGCAGAGCCGAATCATCGCATACACCTACCTCGGCCCGGAATACTCCTGGCCGATTTACAAAAACGGAACCATCGGCAGGGCAAAGGAAGACCTGGAACGGGCCTGCAGGGAGATAAATAAAAAGTATACCACTCCAGGGAAAATCGCAGGTGCCTGGATTTCAGTTAACAAAGCCCTGGTAACCCGATCAAGCGCGGTAATCCCCATCATCCCGCTTTATCTGGCTTGTTTGTTCAGGGTGATGAAGGAAAAGGGCCTACACGAAGGCTGCATCGAACAGATCGTGCGGCTGTACCGTGACAGGTTGTACACCCCCGGCAATACGGAGGCGGCTAATGTGCCGGTTGACGGTGATGGCCGTATCCGTATTGACGATTGGGAAATGCGGGACGATGTTCAAAAAGCCGTAATGGAAAAAATGAACACCGTCACAGAGAAAAATGTGTTAGCTGAAACCGATGCCGCAGGAATCAAACACGATTTCCTTGAAGCCCACGGCTTTGACATTGAAGGTGTTGATTACAAGCTGTCACCGAAATCCCTGCGGAATTGTTGAACCAGTAATTCCGGCCAGTTATTTACCGGTTTCAAGCGGCCGAAGAAAAACCGCAGAACCTTTGGCTCTTCGACAAACTCCAGCCCGCCGATAAGGTTGCGGTTTTTATAAAGCCACGATATGCGGTCGGCGGTGTATTTTACCTGCGACAAGGTGAACACACGCTTGGGAAACGCCAGCCGTACAAGCTCCATCTCCGCCAGGCGTTCGCTGCCGTCTTCGTTGCGTTGTTCGCTCATGGTTCCCCGTTCCATACCGCGTATACCGCCGGCGATAAACACAGCCGATGCCAGAGCGCCCGCCCGGTATTGGACCTGCGGGATGTGTGAACAAAATTCGGTTGCATCTACATGACAGCCGAGTCCGCCGGGCGGTGTTACAACCGGGATTCCCTTTGCCATGAGTTCCTTGCACAGAGCCTCCACAAAAATCGGTGTCTGGCTGATTACGTCCATGTCCATGGATTCTTGCAGGCCCACCGCCATCGCTTCCATTTCGCGCACCGACATACCGCCGTATGTCAGAAAACCTTCGTATAACGGAACCATTTCCCGCATTTTGATAAACAGATCATCATTGGAAGTGAGAATACCGCCGCCGCGTGCCGCACCCAGTTTGCGGGATGAAAAATAAACAATATCTGCAAGCGAGGCAATTTCGCGTGTTATGGCTTTAATTTCGGTGTCTTTGTATTCCGGATCGCGTATTTTGATGAAATACAGATTGTCGGTTAAAAGGCTTGCGTCGTATATCAGTTTAATGCCCTCTTTGCGGCAGATTCGTGACACCTCACGCAGGTTGTCCATGGATACAGGCTGCCCGCCGACAAGGTTGGTTCCCGCCTCAATGCGGACAAAGCAGATTTTATCTTTTCCAATCCGTTTAATGGCTGCGTTCAGTTTATCAATGTCCATATCACCCTTGAAGAGATTATCGCTCTGTATCTTGAGTCCCTCATCACTGATTAGTTCTTCGACAATACCTCCCATGAGAGAGATATGCGCCTTGGTTGTTGTAAAATGGTAGTTCATTATTGCGACTGTGCCGGGCTTTACGAGCGTTTGCATAATGATGTGCTCACAGGCCCGTCCCTGGTGCGCGGGGAGGAAGTGCTTCATCCCGAAAATATCCTGCAGGACCTTTTCCAGGCGGAAATAGGTTTCCGATCCTGCATAGCTGTCATCGGCCTGCAGCATGGCGGCGTATTGGTTCTCGCTCATGGCATTTACCCCTGAGTCCGTCAGCATATCCAGAAATATTTGCGTATTCCTCAGCAGAAACGTATTAAAACCGGCTCCGGTCATACATTCCAGGCGTTTTTCCACAGGCAGCAGGTTTATTTTCTGCACCATCCGTACTTTATGCATCTCCAGAGGGATCTTTTCCCCGGAAAAAAATTTCAGATTGGACATAGTTATCTCCTAAATAAAAAATGTTGTGTGAAAGAAATGTAAACGGCGGATTCGGCCCCTCAGAACGAGGGGCAAAGATAGGAGTAACAGTATCGGTAAGAAACAAAGTTTAAAAACATCAATTTATTCAAGTATATAAAAAATAAATTGTCAATAGGTTTTTTCTTCATTCTTCGTTTTTTTTTTAATAATTACCCATTCTCCTGCGCCGAACGAAAATAATCTACAAATTCTTCCGGACTGATATCTACCGCACCGAGATCGGTTTTGTAATCCAAAGGCATTCCCAGATCGAAAAAAGCGTAACCGTTTTCCTGCAAATACCGGGTGGTGTGAATAAGCTGAACCGTACCTGCGTTACTCTCGTCGTAGTACCCCGAATATGAAGTATACACCCTGCCGGTTTTTATCCCGAATTCACCGGCAACAAGTTTTCCGTTTCGGTAGAGGGCAAATGAAACCGGCCGTACATTGTCTAATGTTTTTTTTCTGATGGTTTTTATTGCATCAACCAAAGGCGGGGTAAGCCAGTCGTCCCCGTGCATTTCTACACAACGGTCAACAATGCAATTAAAATTGGAATCCGGACGCAGTTCGTAACGGCACAAATAACGCTTAACGGATTTTTTAATATGGAGATTTTTAAAAAACAACGCGGAACGGGTCAGATGCAGTTTGGGGAGGAGGATGTAATTTTTAGGACCGTCTTCTTTGTTTTCGAATTTTGCCGACATTACCAAAAATCCGGCTTCCATAAGCCTGATAACAAAATCAGGGTCGAAAACAGGTGAAACGCAGAATTCTTCGCTGTAACCGGTTTTCAGCATTGCATCAACGATCAGGCGGGGATCGTCGTCCGGTAGGATTACCAGATAACCTTCCGGTGTATAGCGCAGCCACATAAAGAAAGCAGAGATATTATTGTTTATTGCAACAGCAGTGGATTACTTTTTTGCAGTTGCGCGTTTTCTGACCGCTTTCCGAACGGCTTTTTTTACCGGTGCCGGTTTTTTTACGGTTGCAGGTTTTTTTGGTTTTGTGACTCTCCTGACGGCAGCCCGATTTCCCGGTGCAGACTTTTTCTTCGGGGCAGAGCCTTTTTTCATTCTGGAAATGCTCTTGACAATTTTCATCAGGTCTTTGTTTTTTTCAGCTTCGGCAATTTCCCATTTCATCTGCATAACAAGCCAAAATTCAGGATCGGTGCCAAAGTATTTTGCAAGCCTCAACGCTACGGGTACCGTGATTCTGTTTTTTCCTAAAACAAGTAAGCGTACCGCCGACTGGCTCAGGTGAATTTCCTTTGAAAGTCTAAAGGGAGCAAGTTTGTGCTTTTCCAGCATCAGCGCGAGAAAAGATCCGGGAGCCTGTAAAAAATTGGATTTAGTCATAATCCCTCCTTATAATATAACAATTAATAAATAACAAAATAATAACATTTTGTCCAGTAGCATTATTATTATACACATGTTATATTCTACTGCAACTATGAAAAAGACGAAAAAAAAAGCAGGTAAAAAAATTGCCGTTGTTGTTATTTCAGCTCTTGTTTTTGGTTCGGTTTGTTTGTTGCACCTAATCGGCGCTTTTCAATATCTTGAATACAAGTCTTACGATCTTCGTGTAAGAATGTTTGCCTCATTTCACCGGCAATCGGATGATATTATTGTTCTTTTGGTGGATCAGGACAGCATCGACTGGGCTCAACGGGAAAGGGGTTGGGGCTGGCCCTGGCCCAGAAAGGCTTACACCGAATTGCTTGAATATATGAATATTTGCAGTGCGAATTCTGTTGCCTTCGACATTATTTTTTCCGAACCTTCAATTTACCGCAACGCCCGGCAGGATGAGATTATTGACGATACGGTTAAAAATCTGGAGGCGGTACAGGCTGCAATTGCCGAGGGACAACCCCGTGGTGCGGGTACTTTGTTCGGGGATATTGTAAGAAACCTTAATGATTTGAGTGCAAGGGAGGACGACGCTTCCTTTGCCGGAGCCGCCGGTGAGTTCGGCAGGGCGGTGCAGGGGGTGTTCTTTTCCAGCCAGTCCGGCAGTGTCGGCTCATGGCCCGCTGATCTGCAGTCGCCTATTTTCGGGATTGAGGGTTTTGACGGTTTTCTGGAAGAATTCAACAAGGGCGGAAAAAAAACCAACCTCGATGGTGCGGTGTTTCCCATTCAATTACTGAGGGATTCAGCCGGCGCGTTGGGCAGCCTTACCGGGTTTCCCGATTCTGATGATATTATCAGGCGGATTCGGCTGTTTACCTATTTTGACGGTAAAGCCATTCCCGGGCTTTCTTCCGCCTCACTGTTGGTTTCCGGGCATGATACTGATATTAGCTATGACAAAAAGAAAAACGTTATTCAATGGAAAGATTTTTCCATTCCCGTTGATAAAAACGGAAACAGTCTTCTCCGTTTCAAGGGTGATCTTGACCGTTATTTTCCGTATTCTGTAAAGGATATTTTACTGAGTTATGAAGCGTACAAAAACGGCGAAGAACCTTACCTTCTCCCCGAGTTTTTCGAAGGTGCTTATGTTTTTGTCGGCCTGTTTGCCCCCGGCCTGTTTGATATTTTCGCCTCTCCCATTTCTTCGTTGTACCCCGGCATGGGGGTGCATATCACCATGCTTGACAATATTCTTAACGGCGATTTCCTCCGCGAAAGCGGGCAGTGGCTGAACCTGCTGATCCTCTTTTTCATAGTGAGCCTTACCGTTTCGCTCTGTCTGTTTTCCAATCGCGTGTTATTACCGGTCGGCGGTGCGGTATTTGCCGCGTTAGGTATAATTATAGCCTCTTGTGCCTCCTACGTTTGGGGAGGGCTGTGGCTTCTCCTTATTATCCAGCTTGTCGGAATTGTTGCGGCGTTTATCAGCGCCACTCTGTACAACTACGCTACCGAAGGTCACCAGAAACGTTTTATCAAATCGGCCTTCAGCCAGTACCTTTCACCCAAGGTTATCGATCAAATCATTGCCGATCCTTCGCAGTTAAAACTGGGCGGTGAAAAACGGGAAATGACGGCCATATTTACCGATGTCCGCGCTTTTTCCACAATTTCGGAGGCCCTCGGCGATCCTGCAAAACTCGTTGAACTTCTCAACCATTACCTTACCAGGATGAGCAATATCATTCTTGAGAATCAGGGGACCATTGACAAATACGAAGGTGACGCCATAATTGCTTTTTTCGGAGCGCCGGTACGGCTGGATAACCATGCCGCACTGGCCTGCCGTTCGGCGGTAAAAATGAAGAAGGCCGAGGTTGATATTAATCGTGAGGTCCTTGCCAATGGTCTTATCAACGAGGCCGTGCTGGACGCAATGGTAAAGAAGGGGATACTGAAAAACTGCGATGATCTCTGTCCGCTGTTTACCCGTCTGGGTATCAACACCGGTGAAATGGTTGTAGGCAATATGGGAACCCCCAATAAAATGGATTATACAATAATGGGCAATGCGGTTAATTTGTCGGCACGGCTGGAAGGTGTGAACAAGCAGTACAATACCGGTGGCATATTGATAAGCGAATACACGCATGAACATATCGGCGGTGAATTTGTTCTGCGCCCTTTAAGCCGTGTTCGTGTGGTAGGGATAAACACCCCCCTGCGGTTGTACGAACTTTTGGATATAAAAGAAGAAGCTCCGCCGGAACTTTTTCAAATGGTGAAAAACTGGGAACAGGGATTCGCCGCTTACGAAGGGAAGAATTTTTCCACCGCCGCAGATATTTTCGGGGAGATAATTCGTCTGAACAGCTCCGACCTTGTCGCTAAAAAATATTTTAATCGTTGTGTCAAGTACAAGGCTTCGCCTCCCGATGACGTGTCATGGGACGGCGGGGTGGATAATCTGACAGAGAAGTAAAAAAAGGAAATGTACCTGCTGCAGCGATCTATTCATCTTGGGGAACGGCCGCTTATTATTCTTTTTCTAAAACAAAATATTGATCCGGTACCGGGCCGGATATATATTTCGAATAGATCAGTAAAAGAAGTGGCAGTATTAAGATACCTAAACTATATCCGACAATAACCGCGGCCTGGGCACCGCCTTTATCTTCCTTTTTCAGGTTCCCTTGATAGGTTTTATACCCTTCTTTTTCAATAACCACACTCTGGTATCTTCCGGAAGTGTTTTTGATTTTTACCTTATTTATAGGGGTTTGCCCCAATACCTTTCCGTCAACAATTACTCTCGCGTCAGGTACATTGGTGTTAATTGTGACCTTGGTGGAAGCACAGCCCGTCAATATAATTCCAACTAATAACAGGGCGATAAATTTGTTCATTTTACTCTCCTTCTTCATTGGCACTAACAGACCGTTTGTTATTATACAATCAGGACTGTAATAACACAAGGTAGTTTTTCCCCATCACCCTATGTTATGCTGAACCATGTCCGGTAAAAGTTTACCTCTGTATTTAATCGATTCTTACGGCCTGATTTACCGTTCTTATTTTGCGTTTATGACCCGTCCGTTGCGTAACGTTGCCGGAAAGAACGTGTCGGCACTTTTCGGTTTTGCCCGCACGGTGATAAGTTTATTGAACGACGGCGCCCCGCTTGTAGCGGGACCGCCGGCAGCGGAACCTGCGAATGGGAAATCCGCCGGTTTAAAAGAAACACCCCTGTTGATGGCGGCTGTATTCGATTCACGCACCCCCACCTTCCGGCATACCATGTACAGCGAATACAAAGCCACACGACAAAAAACACCGGAAGACCTTCACGAACAGGTTCCTCTTGTCGAGGAGTTCCTGACAGCATTGAACGTTCCCGTTCTGAGGGCGGACGGTTTTGAAGCGGATGATATAATTGCGACTCTGGCGGTAAAATGCCGGGAGGAAAAACGGCAGTGTTATATTCTTTCATCCGACAAGGACCTTTTGCAACTGGTGGGAGACGGCGTATTCTCCCTGCGTCCGGCGAAATCGGCAAAGGTTGATACTGCCGCTTCGGGGCCTGTACTGGATTTAATAGGTCCCGATGATGTTAAAACCGAATGGGGGGTTGTTCCGGAAAAGATACTCGATCTGCTTTCCCTTACCGGGGACGCTTCCGATAATATCCCGGGTGTAAAGGGCATAGGTCCGAAAACAGCCGTGGAATTGATGACCCGTTACGGTTCGCTGGACGGTATTTATAAAAACATTGCGGGCATCGGAGGCGCTAACGGCAGGAAACTCGCCGAAGGAAAAGAAAGCGCTTATTTTTCTCGCTCGCTGATTAAACTGGAAACCGGTGTACCATTGCACATAACAAAGATCGATGATCTTTCCATTAAAAACCTCGACCGCCGGGCGGCGGCGCGTGTTTTATTTCGCGAAGGTATTCGTCAGGGAGCCAAACAGCTTGATCCGGCAGTCGCAGGTGCAGGTGTTTCGGGGGCGGAAGAACCGGGTGAGCACGATCCGGGCACCGTTTCCGGTGCTGGTGAAAAACAGCCGGATGATGTTTCATACGCCGCCGACAAATCCCTGCTCGGTCCCGGCGTTTATAAATCCGTACTTGATTTGGCCGAACTGAAGATGATTCTCGGTGAAGCGAAAAAACAAAAACTTTTGGCAATCGATTTTGAGACAGATTCTCTTGATGCGTGGAATTCAAAACCTGTCGGTATATCGCTGGCGTTAAAGCCCAAAGAGGCGTATTATGTACCTCTGGTACCCCACGGCGTACATTGTGCGCAAGGCGCACACGATGAGGACGGTAACATTACCGGAGTTACCAATGCGGCAGATGCCGCGCCGTCCCCTTTTGTCGATCCTGAAAAAGTCCGTTCCCTGCTTGCCCCGATTTTCGCCGATAAAGACATGATCATTGTTGCGCATAACGCAAAATTCGATTACAAAGTAAGCCGGGGTTGGGGCATGGATCGCTGGCAGTGCAAAATACGGGACTCTATGGTGGCGGCATGGCTTTCCGATCCGGAACGGAACAACTATTCGCTGGATTCTCTTGCCGGGTATACTTTTGATTATTCACCCGTATCATACCGTGATACTGTTCCCAAGGGTTGCACTTTTGACGCTGTTCCGCTGGAAACGGCTGTCCGCTACTCCGCCGAAGATGCGGATCTCTGCCTGCGGTTGATGCAGTATCTTGAAGGGCGACTCGGTACGGATGCGACAGGGCTTTTTTACGATATTGAAATGCCCCTGCTGCCGATCCTTGCGGAAATGGAAGGTGTCGGTATTAAAATCGAACCTGATATTTTAACAGATTACGGTAAGGAACTGACAATAGAACTGGAAAGCCTTCAGCGGGAAACCTGGAAAATGGTAGGTCATGAATTCAACCTCTCTTCTACCAAACAGCTGCAGGAAGTGCTTTTTACCGAACTCGGTCTGATGTCGGAAAAAATAAAAAAAATCAAAACCGGTTTGTCCACCGATGCGGACACTCTTGAGAAACTCGCCGCCCTACACCCCGTTCCTGCTCTGATACTCCGGCACCGAACTCTGGCAAAACTTAAATCAACGTATGTTGATACGCTTGCAGGTATGGCTGATCCCGGCGGGCGGCTGCACACCCACTTTAATCAAACCGGAACGGCCACCGGCCGCCTCTCCAGCCGCGAGCCTAATCTGCAAAACATACCGATTCGGGCCGAAGAGGGCCGCCGTATCCGCGAAGCCTTTATTGCAAGCCCCGGATGTCTTTTAATTTCCGCCGATTACAGCCAAATTGAACTGGTTGTGCTGGCCCATCTTTCACAGGATGAAAACCTGATTGCCGCTTTCAGGGAAGGCACCGACGTACACGCCCGCACCGCCGCGTTGATCTTTGGTGTTAATGAAAACGATGTAAAAAGCGATCAAAGACGCATTGCCAAGACGATCAACTTTGGTGTGATATACGGCATGAGCGCGTTCCGCCTTGCCGACGAACTGGATATCAGCCGTTCGGAGGCGGCTTATTTTATTGAGGCATATTATAAAACCTACGCCGGGGTGAAAAGTTTTTTTGACGAATTGATAAAAAAAACCGAGGAATGCGGCTATGTGTGTACCATTTTCGGCCGCCGCCGCCCCATCCTCAATATCAATTCCAGGAACAAAACCGAAAAGGCCGCAGCGGAGCGTGTTGCCCGAAACACCCCCATTCAGGGATCTGCGGCGGACATAGTCAAAACCGCCATGCTCGGACTTGACAAACGCCTGACCCGCGAGCAAAGCCGGGCCGTGATGCTGCTGCAGGTTCATGACGAACTAATTTTTGAATGTCCTAAAAACGCAGCCGCTGAAACCTCGGCCCTTATCAGAGAGGAGATGGAACAAGCGGCAAACTTGAGTGTCCCGTTACGGGTCAGTGTGGAAACGGGGAGGCGCTGGGGAACTTTTCATTGACGAACGAAGCGAGATCGCGACCGTGCTTGCACGGGCATGATCGAGCGAGTGAGGAAACGAAAGGTATTATACCCTGCGGCTTATCGCGGAAAGCCGCTATAGGTGGCGGCAGGGCTTCGAACCTACGGTTTGAAGCCCTGCGGTATAATACCTTTTTCGAAAAAATTATTCGTATTCAGCGGTTAACGAGCTGATTTTTTCATTGCTTTGTTTAAGTCTTTGGGATAACTGTTCAATAATGGCGCGGTCAAGATCGGGATCTAATTTAAGGGTGTGCTCAAAAAGTGCGGGGGGCAGTTCCAGGACGGAAATCGCCGTTTTCGCTCTGGCAGTGGTGCTTCGGTTTTCCGAGAGCAAGTGACCCGTTTCGCCAAAGAATGAAGATGTTAACGGGGAAGTGATCTCGGTTTCGGCATTTCCCTCTGCGTGTATCAATACTTCAACTTCACCTTCAAGTAAATAGTAAATTTCTTTTCTTCTGTCGCCTTTGGCAAATATAATCTCTCCTTTTTCGTAGTGATGCAGGAATTTTTCCAGTCTTCCGTCAACACGGCCCAATAGTTTTTTTTTCAAAATATTGTGTAAAAATGAATGTTTTTTTCCTTCCCTGATCCGTCTAAATTGAATGAAAATAAGTGAGTCAAAATTATCAATAACATAGGCAAGCTGGGCACCGAAAAAGAAAAAAACAAAAAAGAAATATACGTTTAATAACAGAATTATAAGGCTTCCCAAAGCACCGTAAAGGAAATAATAATGGGCCTGGTCCATAATGATTTTAAATACTGTTGACAGCAATAAATTGAGGAAAACGGCACAGAGGCTTCCGTAGAGGGCTGAACGGCGGCTCGGAGCGTTAGCTGAAGAAATACGGTAGGTGGCGTAGGAAACGATACACAGTGCTATTATTTGGAATATCCGCAGTCTGGAATTTGAGATTATTGTAATGAAAGATTCCGGCAGATAATCAAGAACCTGAAAAAATTGCAGGGACATTCTGGAGCTGAGGATCATTACCATGGTAAGAATTAATGCGAACATTTCAATTAAGAAAACAAGCAAATTATTAATTACAGTTTTTCGTTTTTTCGTTCCGGTAAAAATTATTTTCAACCCTTTTAGCAACGAAGCTGCAAAAATCCTGCCCGCCAGGAATATAGTCAATAATGATAAAATTACCGATAACCCGCGCCGGGGGAAAACAAGAAATTCGTTGGTCAGCCATTCCTCGTCAAAAGCTATGTCGATAAAAGGGATCTGTTTTAACATCGTGTACACCGCCTGGGGGGAGGAACGGAAGGCGGTCGAGAGAAAAAGAGCCGTTAATAATAAAACGGGTGTGGCCGAGAACAGAAATCCGAAAGCCCCGGCGGAGGCGTGGTTTGTCAATCCGTTGGTGAAGAAAAGCTGCATTGTAATCCATAAACGCTGGATCTGTGTTTTTCCGAATGATTTGATTTTTTTTATTTTCATTTCATTGTTCTTTTTGTGCCAGATGCAAAAACAATTCCATGCAGAGGCGTGCGTCGTCAAAAGCACGGTGTGCATCCAGGGCCTGTATGCCAACGGAAGCCGTAATATCCTGCAAGTTGTAACGGGCCTTGCCTGGCAACAGGCGGCGGACCATAATCAGTGTGTCGGCGACACGGTTGGACAGGGAAGGAAACAGCACGTAACCGTCATCGTAAAGACGGGCGAGTCCGGCGTTGACAAAGCCGCAGTCAAAGGGGGCGTTATGGGCAACCATGATGCTGTCGGCGGTAAAGCTTGCAAAAGCGGGTAACGCTTCACGTATCAACGGCTGCCCCGCAAGCATTTCATCTGTGATATTGTTAACCTCGCTGGCTTCCTTCGGCATGGGAAAGCCAGGATCTATTAGTGTCGAAAACCGGCTTATCTCCCCTTCACTGTTGAAACGAATTGCGCCGATCTCCACGATACTGTCCCGCCTGCTGCTAAGCCCGGTGGTTTCAACATCAAAAGCGGTAAAAAATTCCCCCTTGGCAAAAGCGGCAAAGGCCCAGTCAAAAGATTCCAACTACTCCCCGATAACAGAGCGTATATCTTTTTTGATCGCATCCAACTTGCGGGCGGCTTCAGCTTTAGCCGCTTCAAGTCCGCCGCTTCCGACATCGGCGCAGCAGGTTGCGTAAAATTTGATCTTCGGTTCGGTGCCGCTGGGGCGGGCGCTTACTACCGTACCGTCGGCAAGGTAGAACTGCAGTACGTCACTGGGGGGCAGGCCGTCTGCGCCGTGTTCCAAATCGCGCACTTTTGTTATGGCGATACCGCCCAGTGTTGCCGGCGGGCTGGATCGGTACTTGTCCATGATCCCCTTCATGATTGCCGGTCCTTCCGGTCCCTGGAAATATTTGGAGATTCCGATTTCCTGCCAAAAACCGCAGATCTTGTACAGTTCGTCCAGCCGGTCCAACAGGCTTTTGCCCTTGCTCCTCCAGTACAGTGTCATTTCGGCAGTAAGGGCCGCAGCGGAAACGCCGTCCTTGTCACGGACTTCGGTTTCTATATTGTAGCCGTAACTTTCCTCGGTGCCGAACACATATGTTTTTGCATCCGCTTTACCGGCGGCAAGGCCGAGTTCCCATTTGCGCATGAGATCGGCTATCCATTTGAATCCGGTAAGAACTTCGAAACATTCCGCTCCGTAATGTTCCGATAGTTTTTTATGCATTCCCGTTGTGACAATAGAGTTGATCATGGCGGCGTTTTTCGGCAGCTTTCCAAGTTCCTTAAGAGAAAGGAAAATATAATCCGCCATCAATGTGCCCATCTGGTTTCCGGTAACCAGGGTAAAGCCGCCCTGTGTGTTGGGAACCGCTATGCCGAAACGATCGGCATCGGGATCGGTGGCCATAACCACATCTGCCTTTTCTTTGGTACCCAGTTTTATCGCCATTTCCAGAGCGGCGGCTTCTTCCGGATTGGGAAAGGCCACCGTTGGGAAATCCCCGTTTCCTTCCCTCTGCTCGGGCACGGAGATCACCTTCAGTCCTAAATCGCCCAAAACTTTTTCAACATTCATCGCCCCGGTACCGTGCAGGGGAGTGTAAACGATTTTTACCTCACCGGCCTTCTGTTTGATTAAATCGGGCCGGAACAGCTTGGATTTAACCATCGCCTGATACGGCTCATCCACTTCTTTATCAATAATTTTCAGAAGCCCCTTGTCCAGAGCTTCCTGCCGGGAAATTTCTTTAATATCTTTAACATTGTTTACTTCGTTAATTATTCCTTCATCATGGGGGGGGATTACCTGAGAACCGTCGTTCCAGTATGCCTTGTAGCCGTTGTACTGGGGCGGGTTGTGGCTTGCCGTTACCACAAGGCCGGTATCACAGCCCAAATGGCGAATTGCGAATGATAATTCCGGTGTGGGCCGAAGGCCGGAAAAAAGCCAGGTTTTAATGCCGTTTGCGGCAAATATCAACGCGGCGGCTTCGGAGAATTCCGCCGAATAACGGCGGCAGTCAAATGCGATGGCCGCCGAAAGTTTGCCTGCCGCCGCTTTTTCCGGGAATGTCTTGATAAGGTAGGTGGCCAGCCCCTGTGTCGCGCTTTTTACCACCAGGGGGTTCATCCTGTTATAACCGCCGCCTATTACTCCCCGCAGCCCCCCGGTTCCGAATTCCAGGTCACGGTAGAATCGATCCTCCAGTTCCTTCATGTTTTCCTGCGAACCGGCATCGGCAAGGAGTTTTTCCACTTCGGCGCGAAACCCGGTATTTTTTTCTCTTGCGATATAGTTTTTTGCCCTTTCAATGATTGCATTGGTATCCATAAAAAAGTGCTCCTATTGAATAAGATACCTTTATTATATCCTCATAGGGCGGAGCGGGCAAGGCAACACAGAGGTATTTGTTGGAGATATCTGTCAGATTTCCGCAGGAACGCCTTCCGGATCAGATTTTTTTTCATCGCGTGTCATGATAAGGTTTATGGGAAAAAGGCAGCCCACCATGAGGTACACGATAATTCCCACCCGCAGCAGAACCGGGAAACCGCTGGACACCGAAAGGAGCCGTGCCATAGAACCGCCCACCAGGGAGAGGCCGCCGTTCATTCCCCAGGCCCAGGGGAGAAGGCGGGGTTTGGTTTCCTGAAGACTGTCCAGCCCGTTGGGATAGGGTACGCCCATAAAGAAAGCCGCCGGAGCGATGATAAGGGCCGATACAAAGATTCTGACCATAAAGGGTGCCGAACGGAAAGATGCGAGGAATCCGTCAAGGCCCAGGATATAAAAAAGAAAACATCCGGCAGTAAGAGCGCAGGCTACGGGCACCACAAAAACCCGCCATTTTTTGTAAAAGCTTGAGACGATATTCCCCAGAGCGGAACATATCAACATTACCGTGATGACAATGGCGGAAGAGTAAGTGGGATTGGACAGGAACACCGCCAGACGCTGGATAAGGTAAATTTCAATTAGCATATAACCGAGACCGAGTCCCGCGTAATAAAAAATTACACCTACCGTTCCCCGCCGTTTTTGGAACAGGGATTTACGGCGGACTATCACGGGGATCAGGATAACGATGAGGCCGAATATGCAGGCCTGGATGAGCATGGCAAAAAGGAGAAGGTATCCCCATTCTTCGGAAACGTCCTGGAGTTGATCCAGATACAGTCCCATGCTGTCTGTCTTTAAAAAACCCGTATAGTAGGGCCTGGAATCCCGTATGGGACGAATGTCGAAAATATAGCCCGCTTCCAGTTTCCCGGCTTCTCCGGCGAGCAGTCGGGGAATCGCCGTCCGGTACATATCGGCATTGGTGACGTCTTCCACCGGAGTGTCTTGGGTGTTTTCAAATTGATAGCGGTAATTTGTCAGAAGTATATCAATATCCCGCAGAGGCAGGTCCACACCGGGGGCGTAGAACAATTCAAATGAACAGTTTTTTATAAAAGCATCAAGGTCGCTCAGGTCCCGGGGGGTAAAAGTCCCTTTCTTCACCAGAATAGTTGAGGTGGAGCGCAAGAGTCCGAAAGAATAAAGACTCTTTTCCGGTTCCGGAAGACCCGCCTCCTGCATGGCAAGAATTATGGTGTTTAAAAGCCGCAAAACATTCCGGGGCGGGTTGAGCCTGTCCCAGACCGTTACCGATAGCACACCCCCTTCCCTCAGACCGTCAAAATATTCTTTGAATGCCTCCACGGTGTATTTAAAATCTTCATGCACCGCATAGCCCCCGGAATCGGTAAGGCCCACCGAATCGACAAGACTAATCTCAACCAGATCGTAGCTGTTCTTGTTTTCCACACAGAAAGAACGGCCCTCACCCTGAATAATCCGGATATTTTCGGTATCAAGAAGATTGCCGGTAAACCAGGAAACATTGGCATCATCTCTGAGCAGCCGTATCATCTCAGCCGACGGGTCCACTATGTCAACGGATTTGGCTTTGTTATGCAGGGCCATGTTGGCGTTGATACCCCCGTTCAGATTCACAAGAAGCACGTCCGGCCGGGAGATCATCGTATAAGGGGCGGCCATGGGAAGAAAATCCATATAAACACGTTTGTCGTCCTGAAGCTTCCCCATGATTCCGATAGGACCGGAACCGTCGATAAAAAGCCCCCAGTAAAGTTGGGAGATATTTGAAGGAATCTTTAAAGCGGCGTTATCTGAAAGCCCCGGTGCAAAATGAAAATATCTGGAATCGTATACGTGGTACTCACCCCCGGGTCCGTAAGAATGATGAACAAGCCTTGAATCGGCGTATTTTCGCACATAACTAATGTCTTTAAAATCGGAAACCCTGATATCTCCCCGGAAGAAAATCAAAGCAACAGAAACGACCACGCTCAGGCCGAGGGCAATCAGATGGATCAGACGGAAGTGGCTCTTCCCGTCTTCCCAAAAAAATGAACAGAGCAGGGCGGCGATCACCGAAAGACACAGGATAGGGAGGATCAGATATTGAGGGGGGAGAAGGAACATGAAGATCACGATGAATACTCCGCCTGCACCGGAACCGATCATATTCCAGAAATACACTTTTTGAATTTTATCCCGAAGAACGATGAAGGATATACCCACAAAGGCGGCAATAAAGAAAAACGGTATGCCGTAGATAATATAATACGCGCCGATGAACCAGAACTGCCGGGAATCCGATGCCAGAAAAACCGGGTTAAAAGGAACCATTTGGGCGACAACAAACGAGGCGGCCATACAAAAGGGGAGCAGAATGGCCGTAACAGACATAATCAGCTCCGTATGGCGGTGAACCCAGGCGTCAAGGAAAGTAAGAATAATCCCCGCCAGCCCAATCCCCAAAAGAGCGGTGGTTATGACGAGAGAACCGAAATTGGACCAGCTTCCGATGGAAAAAACCCTCATTACATAAAGTTCGAAGGCAATCCCCGCGGCGGAAACAAAAAAAAGGGCAAGCAGTTTTGCGTTCTTCATTGTGTCAAACAATGTATCAAAAAAAGAATTATCTTTCAATATATAATCAAATATGTTTTATATGTACATTGACATGAACCTTTTTATACGGGTATATTTTCTGAAATGAATATTTTTTCAAAATCCGTCGCCGCCCGCCCGGTGGCAACCTTCTGTATCGGTCTTGCCGCGGGCATGATTTTCGGTCTTTTTATACCTATCCTTGTTTCTTCACATTCCGAAAAAGCTGTCTCCCATGAAGAGTTAGTGGCGTATTCCACAGCCGGGGAAGCCATGCGCCTTGCCTCCATGGACAGGCCGGAAGAGGAGGGGGGCTCCTATGTAGCCCTTCCCGGAATACAGAAATACGACGGCCCCCGGCTGGCCGAGTCCATGCCCATTGAGACCAAGGAGGCTTGGTTGTCCTGGATGAAGAGAAACCGGAGCGACGATCCTGTTTTTCTGGAGCAACGCTGGCAATGGGCGCAGGATCTGGTGGAATCTTCGGAACTCAAGCGTCCCGAAGACGTGCGGGCCTTTCTCCTGACCCCCCGGGAACATTTTGTCCGGGCCCGGAACAAGGGCCTTGAATACGCCAACAGCTGGCTTCCCATTGGCTATGGTGCGACCATTACCGATCCCGATGTAGTTTCGATGATGACCACCACCCTTAACCTGACCCCCGGAGAAAAAGTACTGGAAATCGGTACGGGATCGGGGTACCAGTCGGCGATCCTGTCGTACCTTACCAAAGATGTTTATACCATTGAGATAATCAGGCCCCTTTTTGTTGAAACTGACGCCCTCTACCGGCAATGGGAAACGACATTTCCCTCCTATTCGGTGATAAACCGGAAATTGGGGGACGGGTATATCGGATGGGAGGAATTCGCCCCGTTTGACAAGATCATCGTTACCTGCTCCATCGATCATATCCCCCCGCCGTTGATACAGCAGTTAAGACCCGGCGGAATCATGGTTCTTCCCCTGGGGCCTCCGGGCCGGCAGTACATCATGGAAGTGAAAAAGGCGGTGGACGAAAACGGTACGGTTACACTGAGCCGCCGGGATGTTTATAACGGGTTGAGCGTCCGGTTTATTCCCTTCCGGAACGAAGCGGGAAGTTCCTACAGCACCTCGGCGCCGTGGCAGCCGTGGATGCCGTCGCCAAAACCGTAAAGAACAGTTTTACCGCCTTACCGCATCCTGCTGTCGCCGGCTGTCTCCAGAACCTTTATGAAATTGGCATTGTCCGGGTTAATCCGTAATGCCGCTTCATAATCCTCGACGGCCCGGTCAGAGTCGCCCTTATTGTCATATATAAAAGCCCGGCGGATGTACGCAAGCTCGTAATCGGGGTCAAACCGGATCGCCTGGGTGTAGTCCGCTATTGCCCGGTCAAGGTCACCTTTGCCGCCATACACAAGGCCGCGGTTGTAATACGCCTCGGCATAGTCGGGTTTCAGGCGGATCGCATGGCTGTAGTCCGCAACCGCCCGGTCAGGGTCGCCTTTGTTATAATGTACAAAGCCCCGGTTGTTGTACGCCTCGGCATAGTCGGGTTTCAGATGAATCGCCTGGATGTAGCTCACGATCGCCCGGTCATAGTCGCCCTGGTTGTTATACGCTATACCCCGGTAGTTGTACGCCTCGACATAGTTGGGGTCTTGATGAATCGCCTGGGTGTAGTCCTCAACCGCCCGGTCATAGTCGCCTTTTTTATCATACGCAAAGCCCCGGTTGATGTACGCCTCGGCATAGTTGGGTTTCAGCCGGATCACCTGGGTGTAGTCCGCAACCGCCCGGTCATAGTCGCCTTGGTCATAATACGCAAAACCCCTGTTGATGTACGCCTCGGCATAGTTGGGTTTCAGCCGGATCGCCTGGGTGTAGTCCTCAACCGCCCGGTCAAAGTCGCCTTTTTTATCATACGCAAAGCCCCGGTAGTTGTACGCCTCGGCATAACCGGGATTCAAAAGGATCGCCTGGTCATAATCCGCAACGGCCCGGTTATAATCACCTTTTTTGTGATACGAGCTGCCCCGGTAGTTGTACGCCTCGGCATAGTTGGGGTTCAGCCGTATCGCCTGGCTGTAGTCCGCAATGGCCCGGTCATGGTTGCCCTTCAGACGGTACACATTGCCCCTGTTGCTGTACGCAACGGCATTGTCGTTTTCAAACCGGATCACCTGGGTGTAGTCCGCAATGGCCCTGTCAGGGTCGCCTTTGCTATAATACGCAACGCTCCGGTTTCTGTACGCAACGGCATTGCCGGGGTCAAGCCGTATCGCATCGCCGTAGTCCGAAATGGACTGGTCATAGTCGCCTTTGTTATAATACACAACGCCCCGGATGTTGTACGTGACGGCATTGTCGGGGTCAAGCCGTATCGCCTCGTTTAGGTCCTCAACAGCCTGGTCATAGTCGCCTTTTACACGGTACGCATCACCCCTGTTGCTGTACGCAACGGCATTGTTGGGGTCAAGCCGTATCGCTTCGCTGTAGTCCTCAACGGCCTGGTCATAGTTGCCTTTGTTAAAATACGCAACACCCCGGCTGTTGTACGCAACGGCGTTGTCGCCGTCAAGCCGTATCGCCTCGTTCAAGTCCGCAACGGCCCGGTCATAGTTGCCCTTGTAAAAGTACGCAATGCCCCGGGTGCCGTATGCCCCGGCAAGATCAGGGTCAAGCCGTATCGCCCGGGTGGTGTCCTCTATCGCCCTGTCATTGTCGCCCTTCTGTCCGTGCACCCAACCCCGGCTGCTGTACGCAACGGCGTTATTGGGGTCAAGCCGTATCGCCTCGTTGTAGTCCGCAACGGCCCGGTCAAGGTCGCCCTTGATCCTCCCATACGCATCGCCCCGGCTGCTGTACGCAGCGGCATTGTCACCGTCAAGCCGTATCGCCTCGCTGTAGTCCGCAACGGCCCGGTCAATATCGCCTTTGTTTCGATACGCCTCGCCGCGTTCAATGTATGCGGAGGCATCATTCGGGTTCAGCCTGATTACCTCGTCTAAGTTCGCAATAACCTGGTCATAGCGGTCTAAATTGGTGTACTCATTCCCCTGTTCCGAAAGAGTTTTCCCTTTCTGTAAAGAGTCGCTATTGCCGCAGCCCGCCAAAAGCACCGCCGGCAACAGCAGGGCTGCCGCCAGTTTCAGGACGGTAACAATGGGGAAATTAATGATCATTAAGGTTATTTTCAAATAGTTTGGGGGAAGGTGTCAACTTATAATGCGGTTACCCTGAATTTTATTTTACCGCTTGACGCTATTTTCATTCCGGTATACAATAGCATGGGAGGAATATAAATAACATGATTTTTAATTCCGATAAACAATGTAAGATGAATTTTTTAAAAAATACCCCGGAGTTTGGAATTTAATGACTGATTTGAATGAATTTCTTGCCAATCAAAAACCGGCGGAACGCAGACGCCGGCCTTCATTTGTTCCCGTGATCCGCGGCAAGCGGGAGACCCTTATGTCCCGGTTTTGGAATTTTTTCCATGATAACCCCCCGGTTTTAAAGATTATCGGGGTGGGTTTATCTTCCCTTTTTGTTATCGGCGCTTTCCTTTTGGTTCATTTTGCCATTTCTTCTCCCGAAATGCCCCCCGGCAACCTGATTGCCACTCTGAATGACGTTTCCGCCCATTACCAGACCCCTGAAAATTTCCATTCCCATATAGCCGTTCTCAGCCCGGAAGATGACTGGGATGTCATTCACGCTCACGATCGGGAATTTGGGGCCGGAACCGAGATGCAGGACAGAAGCAAGGATGTTGAGTACCCCGTCCGGCCCGGGGAAACCCTTTCGGAGATCGCATACGCTTTTAATATCTCTTATGATTTCCTGGCCTGGTACAACAAGATAACCAACGCCAACCGTATCCGTGCGGGAACGGTGATAATCATACCTTCCCTTGAAAATATCAAAAAAGCGGAACCGGCATTTGCACAGCAGAGGACGAGACAGCCTCAGACTGCGGCGGCGCCCCGAAACGTCAGGAATATTCAAATTAGTTATGAAAGCCGGAAAAACGGGGATATCAACGGATCGGGTATTACTGCGCATTTTTCCATCGTGGAACCTCCTGCGGACCTTCGTTCCTATGAATGGGATATGGGAGACGGAAAACGGAGTTTCCGGGAAAATCCCAGTTACGAATACTTAACTCCCAAAACCTATGTAGTGCGCCTGACCGCTCAGGACAATAACGGTGTTATTTATAAATCCAACCCCCTGTATGTCGACA